>WNGG01007084.1_pt1 | contig 17798 bp, 16 predicted proteins | sample 5400661 | NCBI WGS metagenome assembly WNGG01 (sample SAMN13153372, study PRJNA577476) | soil metagenome | isolation source: 100 cm soil or saprolite under Garry oak tree replicate 1 | place: USA:California | collected 2016-06-15
CTGTAGTCCAGGCTACATATCTTCACCCTCCAAATGTTGCCTGATAACCCGCTGCACGAGGGAATACCCTCTACCTTCTTCTACGATTCTGACTGATGAAATTTTCTCTAGGCCATGATTAGACGTTGATCCCCAGATTAAAGAATCGATCGAAGTAAGGCAGCAGATTGAAGAAGATCACAAGTCCCACCGCAATCATTACGACCCCCGTGCCAACTTCAATCTTCCCCACGTGGGGTTTGAGCCATTTGAGTACCCTACCAAGCTGGTTGACCCCTAAACCCAAAAGCAGGAACGGTACTCCCAGCCCGAGCGAATAGAACAGCAGCAAGACGACTCCCTGTCCAAGTGTGGCGGCACTCGCCGCCAGACCAAGAATAGGGCCGAGAATGAGACCAACGCACGGCGTCCATCCAATGGCAAAAATGGTACCGATCAAGAAAGATGCCGGGTAACTGGGACGATTGGGGCGAAATTCAAAGCGCTTTTGCCAATAAAAAATCGGCAATGTGAGTATGCCCGTCAGATGCAGTCCGAAGATTACGAGGATAATCCCCCCAATCTGGCGCAGAAGAATATGGTAGGACTGCAGAAAACTTCCCAGCGTACTGGCGTCGCACCAAGCGCCACGAAGGCAAGCGTAAAACCGCACACAAACATGAGCGCGTGGAGAAATGTGTCCAGACGGACCCTGTGCTCTTGCCGTCCATCTGCCGATTGATAAACACTCTGTCCGACCAGTTGCGCCAGATAAATAGGAACAAGTGGCAAGACACACGGCGAAAGAAAGGAGGCCAACCCAGCAATAAAGGCGACCCCGTAGCCGATTTGTGAGATATGCATACGCTTTTTTCACTTCTGCAAAACCAGGAAGTTCAATGTTACTTCAACTCTACTCCTTGATGCATTGAAGTTCTGTAGTGTAGACTACAGACGAAGGCGAAAAGGCCCGAATTTGATTGAGCTAGCTCCTCCAATATAAATATGATCGAGAGCAATGGCCGGGCCCCTGGCGGAATATGTAGCCTGGACTACAGACACGACTCCAAATTACCAGTATACTTGTGCTTAGTACTACAGTGGTAAGTATGGTAAGATAGGAGGAAAAAGAGAAACGGAAGAAGAGATCCAATGAAAGTTGAAGCGCCCTCATCATTCTCATCCCCAGAAGAGTTGTGGACGAGCCTGTTCGACAGCATAGGTGAACGTATAGGCCCCTGTTTTGCCCGTTCGGAGACCAGAGAACGGGCAAAAGCGTATCTGAGAGGATTACTCAGCCCAGTGGAACGCAAAAATGGGTGGCAACTGGCAGAAGAGGCAGGCTTCTCGACTCCGTATGCCATGCAGTACCTGTTAAACCGAGCGGTGTGGGAGAGCGATCAGTTACGCGATCAACTGCAAGCCTATGTCCGCCAGATGATTGGAGATCCCAATGGGGTGTACGTCTTGGATGAAACGGGCTTCCTGAAAAAGGGGAAGAAGTCGGTGGGGGTACAGAGACAGTATAGTGGAACGGCAGGACGGGTAGAAAACTGCCAAATCGGGGTCTTTTTGGCATATGCAACTGAGGCAGGCCATACGCTTGTGGATCGAGAACTGTATCTGCCCAAGAGTTGGACACACGATCGAGAGCGATGTCGAGAAGCGGATGTGCCAGAAGAGGTGGGCTTTGCCACCAAACCACAGTTGGCTGCACGGATGTTGTGGCGTGCCCTCGATGCAGGACTCTGCGCCAAATGGGTAACGGGGGACTGCGTCTATGGCAGTAATCGTCCTGTGCGAACAGGTCTAGAGGAGCGTTTGCAGGCGTATGCGTTGGCCGTCAAATGTTCGGAGAAGGTCGAGGTGCTTGGCTCGTGCAAGCGCGTGGATCGCATCGCAGATGGGCTTAGCCCCGACCAGTGGCAGCGCCTCTCGGCAGGCAGTGGCAGCAAAGGGCCACGCCTCTTTGATTGGGCATGCATCGAACTGGACAAGCCAGAGCAGCAGGGGTGGCAGCGATCGCTGGTCGTTCGACGGAGTGTGGTCTCGGGAGAAAAACCGGCTGATCTGGCCTATGTGCTGGTCTTTGCTCCCTGCGGGACGACTTTGGCCGAGATGGTCGCTGCTATTGGAACGCGTTGGACCGTGGAGCAGTGTTTTGAAGAGGGCAAAGGAGAGGTGGGCTTGGATCAGTATGAGGTGCGCTCCTGGCAGGGATGGTACCGTCACATCACCCTGTGCATGCTCGCTCATGCCTTTCTCATGGTCTTGCGAATACAGAGTCAGGTGCAGATGCCACAGACGGGAGAAAACGAGGAAAACGAAGAAAAAAAAAGATGGAGACCCTCCCAGCCACACTTCCCCTCTCAGAGCTTGGGTGCGTTCAAAGGCATGCGGGGGCTGGCTTGCCCGTGATGGTTCCTCTTAGCGTCCCCGAAATTCGGCGACTTTTCTTCTACTTGGTGGGATCCTCGCCTCTCTCCGCTCGCTTTCGCCTCGCCTGGTCCTTTTTTCGGCGCACCCACCAAGCCATTGCTCGTCGCTGTCACTACAAACGTCGCCTCGCTTGTGCCACTTAGTTACCACTGTAGTACTAGTAAAGTACGCATCTCTGACGCTCTTTGAAAGAGTACAGAGGCTTGCTTATACTCTGCTTGTATCCGTAAATACACTCCTGTTTGTTCAAGCAGCCGCTCTGCCTCTGGCGATACCATCTTCCATTCCTCTATCAGATCAACACATCTCTGCGCATGTGGCATACACTGCTGACAACGCTGCCACATAGAGTAATTATTTACATCCGGCAAAGCCAGATTGATCGCTCTCACCGTACGCTCAGCCCATGTTTGCCTTGTCTGCTCACACATCCTGTCCTGCAACACCGCCTGCACCAGACGATGGAGCGAGAGCATGTTCGTCTCTGGCTCACGCCGCATGAGGGAAAACCTACGTAGCGTCACGATTGCCGCATCTAAGGCAAAAGGATCACTTGCCACTGGCTGCAATACTGGACCAAGTTCAGCCGCTCCCCGCACAATGACTTCTTCAGGAATAGCATCAGGATGCAGGAAGGCACAGAAGTGCAGGAGTTCTACAGTGGCAGGGCTACTCTTCTCGATCTTCTCAAAGGAATGAACAAACGTCGCTGTCACCGATGCCGGATGGTCAGTATCAAAGCTGCCACGCCTATTTAGCAGTCTCATCCGTCCTGCCTGATAGAGACGCAGATAGTCCGCAAGGCTACATCCAGATTCTTCGATATATGCCCCTGCCTGATCAAGCGCGAGCAGCAATCCATCAAGTGCTTCAGCAATAGCTTTTGCTCGCTGGCTATCTAGAGGTGAAGCATCTTGCAGGCAAGCGTCCTGTCCCACCATTTTCGTGCGACGCAGCAGCAATAATGCCCCCTCCTCCAGCGTCATCTTCTCTAGATCGACACGATGAGCGATGTTACCAGTTGTTTGTGTGCGTGTTGTCAACAGAATAGAGCCTCGTACCGCCGAAGGGAGAGACGTCCGCATCAGTGTCAGATCTTCAATGTTGTCGATAATCAGCAGCCAATGTGCATTTCTCCTCAACCAATTACGCACCGCCTCGATCATACGATGCTGCTCCTGCTCGTATTGCTCTTTCAGATTCAGCACAAAACTCAGAGCCGCAATGTCTGAGAGCATCTTCTCCCGCGTATCACCCCGCACCCATAAGATCACCTGATACGCATTGTGATAACGATGGGCATACTCAACCGCAACCTGGGTCTTCCCAATACCCCCCAGACCACTAATCGCCTGCGTCTGGCTCGCCACTTTGCCTGAACCGAGGCTTTCATGCAATTGAGCAATCACCTCTTCGCGCCCAGTAAAAAAGGTGTTGCTACGATAAGGAATATTCCAGATCACCGACGAATCTTCAGGGGGTGTTACCACCATGCGTCGCGTTCGTTCTGCCGCCGCAAACGTGGGTGAGGACATAGCCTTGGTGCGCGAAGTACCATTGTCATCCTCTTCCACCAGACACGCCTCTTCCAGAGCCAAGGCAAAGTCCCACACACTGGCAAATCTCTCCCCTGGGCCCTTGGCAAGAGCCCGCTCTATCACTTGCTCTATCCCAGACGACAGCGATGGGGCCTTCTCTCGCAGAGAGGGCGGCAAAACACCTTCATGCTGGCGAATCAGCTCTCCCAGCATACCATTGAAGGGGCGGCTGCCACACAGCCATTCGTAGACTACAATACCCAACGCGTACTGATCACTAGCTGGTACAGGTTTGCCTTGAAATTGTTCAGGGGCCATATAGGGAGGCGTTCCAAATTTATCCTGCGTATTCAGCGCACGCGTCGTGTCATACACCACCGCAATACCAAAGTCACTGAGCCGAATGCTGTCCTTTTCATCCAGCAACATGTTCTCTGGTTTGACATCACGATGAATCAGCTTACGGTCATGTGCAAACTGCAAAGCACTGGCTACTTGTTTAACATAGTGCAAGATATCCACAGGTGATAGGATGGTTCCTGTCGGGTAACGCTGGCGTAACGTCCCTTTGGGCGCATAATCCATCACCAGGAAAGGTGTACTGGTACTCTCCTGTATACCAAAGTCCAGCACCCGTATAATGTGGGCGTGGTTGAGTTTGGCAATTGTACGTGCTTCTCGTTGGAACTTCTGTTCTTCATCACTTGCCAACTGCACCTGGTGCAATACCTTGATCGCAGCCAACGTCTTCAGATGAATATGTTCTCCCAGATACACCTCGGCAAAACCACCCTGACCCAATCGACGCTGCAGGAGATAATGTCCCAATTTCTGTCCGCTACGATCACTCATCTGTTAGCTGCTCCTCGTTTTCTGTCGACGCAGAGTTGAACAAAGCATAAAGTATCAAGAGGAGAACAAAAATATCATATTCTCCCATACGCCATCCAATTATCCCTTCCACTCATGATGAAAATAACCCATTTCCCACATAAAATCAAGTAATTGGCCACGAGAGGGTACTAATAGGCATCAGTATAATTGTAGCGTTCTCTTGTGTATCGAACACACGCGCCCGAAAACATACAATAACCGCAAAAAACATCACTATCATACACGAAATACAGGCAAAAGGCGTAGTATAGTAGTGATGACCCTTGCGGTCATCATGCGGCCGGGCCGTCTCTTGTGTATCGAACACACGCGCCCAAAAACATACAATAACCCCAAAAAACATCACTATCATACACGAAAGACGAGTAGAAGGCGTAGTATAGTAGTGATGACCCTTGCGGTCATCATGCCGGGGTTGTGATGACCCTTGCGGTCATCATGCCGGGGTTGTGATGACCCTTGCGGTCATCATGCCGGGGTTGTGATGACCCTTGCGGTCATCATGCCGGGGTTGTGATGACCCTTGCGGTCATCATCATCATACCGCCGGACGGTCATCATACCGCCGGACGGTCATCATACCGCCGGACGGTCATCATACCGCCGGACGGTCATCATACCGCCGGACGGTCATCATATCGCCGGACGGTCATCATGTCGGGGTTGCAAGGTTGCCAGCTACCACTGAAAGCGATATCCCACACCACGCACCGTCTGGATCAAACGCGGATTAGCAGGGTCCTCTTCTATTTTCTCGCGTAGCCAGCGTATATGCACATCAACCGTACGCGTATCACCGACATAATCATAGCCCCATACATTGTGCAGCAACTGATCACGGGTCAGCACAGTACCACGATTGCGTACCAGATACGTCAACAGATCAAACTGCTTGGGCTGCAATTCCAACTCACGACCACGACACACAACCAGCCGACCGGCCAGATCGATCCGCAGCGGACCGGCAACCAACTCTCGCTTGGCTCTGACCACCTCTTGCTCGCTCTGCGTTTCAACACGTTCACTGCTGGCAGGCACATACTCAGCACGGCGCAACAAGGCACGCACACGTGCCAGCAACTCGCGCCGACCAAAGGGCTTGGTCACATAATCATCAGCCCCAACCTCTAAGCCCACAACCTTATCAATCTCCTCGCCCTTCGCTGTCAACATTATAATCGGAGTTGTGGCCGTTCCATGTTCGCGACGCAACTGGCGACACACCTCTAACCCATCCATTTCGGGTAGCATAATGTCCAGGATGATGAGATCGGGCCTTTCGCGACGGGCCGCCTCTAACGCGCTCGCACCATCGGAGACAGTGATGACTTGGTAGCCAGCCTGCTCCAGGTTATAGGCCATTGTCTCTAGTAGCACCGCCTCGTCATCCACCACTAAAATTTTGCGTCCCACCATATTCTCCATGGGCAACCTTACCAGCTGCCTCTTTATCTCTTTACTAACCGAAACGACCACTGATATAATCTTCGGTCTCTTTTCTCTTGGGACGCTCAAAGAGCTCAACCGTTGGAGCATATTCGATGAGCTTACCGGAGAGGAAGAAACCGGTGTATTGTGAGACACGGGCAGCCTGCTGCATATTATGCGTCACGATAACCATAGTATAGTCCTTCTGTAACTCTGTAATCAATTCCTCAATCTTGAGCGTAGCAATGGGGTCGAGAGCTGAACATGGCTCGTCCATCAATAGCACTTCGGGTCGAACCGCCAACGCACGCGCAATACACAAACGCTGCTGTTGTCCACCCGACAATCCCAGTGCAGAAGACTTCAAGCGATCCTTCACCTCATCCCACAGAGCTGCCCCCCGTAAGCTCTGCTCCACCAGATCAGTCACCTGCTTGCCAGATTTACCCTGCACACGCAAGCCATAAGCCACATTGTCAAAGATCGACTTGGGGAAAGGATTGGGTCGCTGAAACACCATCCCGATACGCTGACGCAACAACACCACATCCATCGCTCTATCATAGATGTTCTCGTCTGCAAACTGAGCCACACCCTCCGTACGCGTACCAGGAATAAGGTCATTCATGCGGTTCAGTGTACGCAAAAACGTTGATTTGCCACAACCCGATGGCCCTATCAATGCCGTCACCTGACGCTCACGGATCGGCAACGAAACATCATGGAGAGCCTGCTTGCTACCATAGTAAAAATTGAGATGCTGCACATCTATCCTTATAGACGCACCGATATCCAGGTTTTTACCTCGGTGTACTTTATATATCTGTTCCTTCAACTGAGACGAAGTGTTCACCACATTTCCTCCCTTCAATGACTCCCTGGGAGGCTCAGGTGACTGGCCTGTCAGATATGTAATCTTTGTTCCAGCTTGCGCCTTCCCCATCAACGGTCCTGATGATGATTTATTGCGCTCTTCCATTACGCCTCCTTACTTAAACAAGTGGGTACTCTTTATGCAAAGGAATAGCTGTATCAACGATGAGGCGGTCATCCAGCACAACCAGACGGATATAGCGACCAGCTAGAGCCTTACTGATAAAGTAGGGACGCCCTTCATAGGAGATATGACCACTCCGCGCAACTTTACGTGAAAAGATACTGGCACCCTTGGGAAACAGCATATTACCATGTCCCTGTGCATCTGCTGAAATGTTCATAATAGCCTTATCCTCGTTTCTCTTGTATCTTCGTGCATCACCCAAAACGTCCGGTGACATACTCCTCGGTTTCTTTCTTTTGCGGATGAGAAAACAATGTTGAGGTCTCTCCCTCTTCAACAATGCGTCCCAAGAGGAAAAAGACGGTCCTATCTGCAACACGCCCGGCTTGCTGCATGTTATGTGTCACAATGATGATGGTATAGGTCTGTTTGAGCTCGCAGATCAACTCCTCAATTTGCAATGTAGAAATGGGATCAAGGGCAGAACACGGTTCATCCATCAGCAAGATCTTCGGTTGGTTCGCGAGTGCCCGTGCAATACAAAGTCGCTGTTGTTGCCCGCCAGAGAGTTGTGTGGCAGGGGCGTACAGCTGGTCCTTGACCTCCTCCCACAGTGCTGCTTGCTGCAGGCTCTGTTCTACCAGCTCTTGCAGTGCAGCTCCACTGGCTAAGCCATTGATGCGTGGACCCATCGCGACATTTTCAAAGATGCTGCGGGTCGGCAGTGGATTCGGTTGCTGGAAGACCATGCCTATATGCTGGCGCACATATCTTGGCTTGATCGAGCCTGCGTAGATATTGACACCATCGACCAGTACCGAGCCCTCCACCCGGGCATCTGGTATCTCCTCGTGCATACGATTGAGGCAACGCACGAAGGTGGACTTGCCGCATCCTGAAGGCCCAATCATTGCTGTGATCGTCAGCGGGGCAATAGAGAGATTGACATCGTAGAGTGCCTGCTTACGACCGTACCAGGCGTCTAAATGTTCCACCGTGAAAGCCGTCATGTGCTTAACTCCTTTCTCTTGACGCTTCATCAGCATGTATCCTCGTCCAGTCTCTGCATCAGAACTTCCGCTTGAATCCACCGGTGAACCAACGCACGGCGAACGAGGCGAGCAGAATGAGCAGGATGAGCACAAATGAACCGGCATAGGCCTGGTTGATTTGCACCTGGTACGGGCTCAAGGTGAAATTGAAGATGCGCAGCGGCAGCGCATCGATGGGCTGCGTGATGTCCGTGCTCCAGAACGTGGTGCCAAAGGCCGTCATGAGCAGCGGCGCGGTCTCACCAGCCACACGGGCCATGGCCAGGACGATGCCGGTGATGATCCCACCGCGTGCAGCGGGCAAGACGACTCTCAGGATGGTACGAGTCTCCGTTGCACCGAGGGCAAGCGATGCTTCGCGCAGTTCTCTTGGGACGAGGCGCAGCACATCCTCCGCCGTTCGCGCCACAATCGGGATCATGATGATTCCCAGGGCCACGCCACCCGACAGCCCCGAGAAGGTCTGCTGGGGAACGACAATCAGCACCCAGGCGAAGAGGCCGAAGATGATGGTCGGTACCCCGTTCAGGAGATCGACGATGAAGCGAACACCATTGGCCAAGTGGCCTCGCCCAAACTCAGCGAGGTAGATGGCAGTGAACAGACCAAGGGGGACGCCCAAAAGTGCTGCAAGTCCCACCAGGATCACTGTTCCCTGCACGGCTGGTCCCATCCCTCCACCCGGCTCACCATTGGGAGCGGGTGGCTTGGTGAAGAAATCCAGATTGAGGTACGGGAGGCCTTGCCGCAAGATATAGACAATGAGGGAGACCAGTACCCCCACGGCAAAGAGCGCAAAGAGCGTCGACAGGACAATCAAAAGCGCGTTACTGAGTTGCCGCCGGAGCAAGAGTACCGATGGGGGTGGCTGGAATGGATTCGCAGTGTTTCTGTTAGAAGGACGTAGCGTTGTCCTCATACTCGTACTCCTTTCGCCCCCTTGCGCTCTAAACGGCTAATGAGCCAGCGTGCCAGGGCATTGGTAATGAAGGTAATGAGGAAGACGATCAGTCCCGCCTCGATGACTGCCGAGAAGAAGAGTCCTGGCGTCGCCTCTCCAAATTGATTCGCGATGACGCTTGAGAGCGTGTAACCCGTTTGGAACAGGCTCGCGCTCGGCTTCGTCGCCTGATTCCCAATCACCATGGTGACCGCCATCGTCTCACCGAGCGCACGTCCGAGTGCGAGGATCACCCCACCCAGGATACCGACGCGTGAAAATGGTAGGACAGCGTAGCGGATGACTTCCCAGCGCGTAGCACCCAAGGCCAGCATCGCCTCACGTTGAGCAGTCGGCACCGTCAACATCACCTCACGTGAGACGGCAATGATGAGCGGCAGGACCATCACCGTTAAGATCATCCCCGCAGCGAGTATGCCCACCCCTTGAATTTGCCCCTGGAAGAGCGGAATGAATCCCAGGTGCTGCTGCAGCCAGGGTTCTCCCGTGAGTTGCAGCCACGGAGCCAGGACGAGGAACCCAAAGAGACCGTAGATCACACTCGGAACCGCTGCCAACAGGTCGGTAAAAAAAGCAAGCGGGATACGCAGCGGTCGTGGGCAGAAATCCACGACAAAGATGGACGCACCCACGCCGATCGGCACCGCAAAGAGCAGTGCAAATGCTGAGGTCACCAATGTGCCGAAGATGGCAGGCCCAACACCAAAATTGGCATGGACAGGATCGAACGCTTGATTGGTCAGAAAGCTCCAGCCAAACGTGGTAATGGTCGGCCAAGCATTGACCATCAGCACCAGAGCCACCCCAAGAATCACAGCGAGGACAATGAGAACAAAGAGCAGTGTGATGCCACGGAACAGTAGATCGATTGGCCTCTTGCCGAAGCGTGTCGTCAACCAGGCAAGACCACCCTTTCCTCCACCGCCACCCGATACGGATACGTGTTGTTGCATGCACCTTTCCTTTCATCTGAGTAACGTCTTCCTGGAAGAGCGGCAAGACTCTCTTCCAGGAAGGCTCCGTGGGCGTTCCCCTCTTGCGGAGCACGAAATGAAATGAGATCAGACTCCTGTGCGAGAGCTAGCCTTTATAACACGGCCCGCTGCCGCATGTCATGGATTTGATCTGCGCCTCATCCTTGCTGACGATGGTATCCGAAAGCGGCACGTAGTTGAGTGGTGTAGCATATTGCTGGCCGTCATGGGTAACCCACCAGAGCATGTCCGCCACAGCCCACCCCTTGTCAGCATTCGTCTGCTTCTGGTAAACGATCGCCCAGGTGAAGCCCGTAATGGGATAGGAGCCATCACCGGGTGCATTGACGAAGTAGAAACGCAGGTCAGGCGGAATAGTCGAAATGTTCCCTGCTGCCGTCTTCGCGCTATCGACCGACGGTAGCACGGCTTTCCCATTCGCGTTTTGTACAGCAGCATACTGGATGTTGTTGGTGAGCACATAGGCCAACTCATTGTAGCCGATGGCCCCAGCGGTCGATTTGACCTGGGCTGCGACCCCAGCATTGCCTTTGCCACCAACGCCAGTGGGCCAGTTGACAGTCGTGCCAGCGCCCACCTTTGACTTCCACTCAGGGCTGACAGCGGTAAGGTACTGCGTGAAGATACCCGTGGTGCCACTCCCATCGGAGCGATGTACCACGGTAATGCTTTGATGAGGGAGGTTCACGCCTGAGTTGAGCGCCTTGATCTGCTGGTCGTCCCAGAATTTGACAGTACCCAGAAAGATACTTGCGATGACAGGACCCGATAATTTGACATGATCGGAGACGCCTGACAGGTTGTAGGAGATGGCTACTGCGCCAATAGTGACAGGAATGTGAATAATGGGACCCTTGGTACTCTGGGCAAGTTGCGTATCAGACATGGGTGCATCAGTTGCCCCAAATTCAACGATCCCCTTGAGTAAATCATTGATGCCCGCACCACTACCAACCGACTGGTAATTGACGTTCGCACCGCACTTCGCATTCGGATACTCAGCAAACATTTTGGAAAACAGCGGATTGATAAACGTCGATCCAGCACCAGTCAGTGATTTAGTCGCGGGACAGCTTGACCCAGATCCAGTCGTCGTCCCAGACGAGCTGTTCCCACAGGCAGTCAACAGCACTACCAGAGCAAGGACAGCTGCTGTAATGAAATGAGTCAGCAGATCGCGCTGCTGAGTATGCCCTCTTGATTCAAATGCCATAATACCCTCGCTTTCCTACGCGATAACATAAGTTGTTTATGATAGACGACATTACGTAAAGACATGTGCTACTATCATGCTTCCACTGTACTACCCACTCATTAACTATGCTTTATGGATATGTTAAGTGGTGTTAAATCTCTGTTAAATCTTTGCCATGGGGATAGGTTAAAAGACAAACGAGCAGCACCACAAAAAAAAGCTCGACTACTGGAAAACCGATGGTCGAGCGTAAAAACAAGGGTTGCTTCTTCTTAACTTGCCAAAGGGTATCGAAAACAGTTCAGCTTGTAAAGGATGCAAAAAGATAGTATAGTAGTATTTAACATCCTCTTAACATTCCGTTAACATTCCGTTAACATTTCTTCATGAACATCCCGTAACAGGAAGAGAGGAAGTGTATGATCTCTGTTCAGACTACGCTCATACGGCTTGGCCTTGCACTCCTGCTTGGAGCCTTAGTAGGATTGGAGCGTGAACGGGGTGAACGCACAGCAGGTTTACGAACTCATGCACTTGTAGCACTTGGCTCCTGCTTGATTATGATTGTTTCCGCCTTTGGGTTTGCTGACATTCTTGGAACGCACAATGTAGTACTTGATCCCTCTCGTATCGCCGCTCAGGTTGTCCGTGGGATTGGATTTCTTGGTGCGGGTACGATTTTGCTGCGCAAAGAGATCGTCAAAGGCTTAACGACCGCAGCCGCCATCTGGGTGGTTGCTGCCATTGGACTGGCATGCGGAGCGGGCTTACTTGTTGAAGCCGTGCTTACCACTGTCTTCACTATTGCTGTTCTCACTCTTCTCAACCCCCTCAGACGCCGCCTGCATCCACCAGAAGTCTATCATCTCCGGATAAAGGTGACTGCGGTAGAGCAAGCCCTCCTCGGTCGTGTCTACAATACATGTATAGAGGCTGGAGCGGCCATTGAAAACATCGAGGTGCAGGCGGGAAGCGGAAGAGAAAAGGTGGAGATCGAATGCACAACGGGAGAAGCTCTCCAACTGGCAAAGTCTCTTGTTGCACTTCACGCCGTGCCAGGAATTGAAACCGTTTCTGTCAACCTACGCAATTCTACAAGCACTATTGCTCCTTTTCCTCTCTTTGCCCAAGATAAGGTAGCAGAGTAAACGTCCAAGTAGAGAAGCCCTCCATCTCAGGAGCGGAACGATGCTCAGGAAGGCTGTCTCCTCTGCTTGCGCTTGCGTGCATTGCGCCGAATGCACATCTACCTCGTTACCAACACGCGTTCGCGTTCCATATGAGCAGCACGCACATTGTGCTCATCCGATATATCTTCCAGCGAACGCTGATTTGGCTCAGGGAGTGTCAAGAGTGTTAACACCAGACCTGCAAACGAGATGACTGCCGCAAATGCCATAGCGCCCTGCAAATGATAGGCCGTCAACAAGTACGGGAAGATGAAGGCACCAATGAAGGCACCTACCTTACCCAGCGCAGCCGCAATCCCATGTGCCGTCGTACGCACCATCACCGGAAAGACCTCTGCCGGATAGACGAACGTCGTCACGTTCGGCCCAAACTCCGTGAAGAAGTAGCTCATACCATAGACCAGCAAGAACGGAATAGTCATCGTCGAGAGAGCTGGCGCAACCGCAATCAAGGCATAGGCCACTGCCATCATACCAAAGCCAAACCACTGAATCCACTTACGACCCAGGCGGTCAATCGTCAAGGCGGCAATAATGTAGCCAGGGAGAGCTGCTACTACAAAGATGAGGAGCGTGTATACCATATTGGTTATCAGGTTCGAGTGCGAATTGAGGGCGTTCAGTACCAACGGGCTTGAAATGGTGGTGCCGTAGTAGGCAATATCCAACAAGAACCACGTACCAGCCGTACCGATTAACCAGCGCACATAGCGCGGCGTGAGCAACAGGTAAAGCCATGAGCGTTTCGGCTGCACCACTGCTGATTGTATAGGAGTCGTAGCAGCAACTCTACCATTCTGCTTCTTTGTAACCATATCTACCGTGCGCGTCGCTGCGGCCAGATCGCCTTTCATAGTCAGGGCATAGCGCGGGGTCTCAGCTATCTGACGACGCAAGTAGAAGGTTGCCAGTGCCGGAACCGCACCCAGAGCCAGCATCACCCGCCAGGTAATGTCCTGATTAATGCCAGCAACCAGCAGCACAATGGCCACCAAAGGGCCAACCACTAGGCCAGCGCCCTGCATAGAGAAGACCATCGTAATCAGCTTGCCACGATCACGACGATTGGCATACTCACTCATCAACGTAGCACAGAGCGGATAGTCGCCGCCGATACCCATACCAAGAATAAAGCGAAACACGATCAACCAGATCACATTTGGAGAAAAGGCCGAAGCAATAGCTCCCAGGGCCAGCACAACCAATGTATAACTGAAAATGGCATGGCGTCCAACACGATCAGCTAGCCATCCAAAGAGAAGCGAACCAAGTGCAGCCGCTATCAATGAGGTGCTGCCCAGTAGCGATACCTCAAGCGCATTCAGATGCCAGAGAGGTTTAAGAATGGCTAATACTACACCAATAATGAACAGATCATAGGCGTCTGTGAAAAAGCCCATGCCGGCAGTAATCATGGTTTTCCAATGAAAACCCGAAAGCCCACTATTATCCAGAGCTGCCAGCACAGACTTTGCTGAAGATACTGAGTCTCCTTCAGAAGAGGAAGTGAACCCGTTTTCTTCTAATAACATAAAAAGCTCCTTGCTTTAAGGATATGTTTTCTTAACATAGAAATCACTCAATATAAGCATATCTCTCAAATGTTATGGGATTGTTAAATGATGGTTAACAAGAGGTTATATTCTTGTTAGGAGTTGCTTAACACTAGCTATTTAGCCTCCTCACCAGACATTTGGAGAGAAGACTTGCCGTGAGCGAACGTGAGTGCTCTCCTGCCTGTCATCCTGAGCGAAGCGAAGGATCTCGGCGTCCCTCGAGATCCTTCGCTTCGCTCAGGATGACAGGCATTCTCTCCAAATGTCTACCCCCTCACCGCCGCACTTGTTTTACGGCGCATTTTCAGGTATATTTATATCAAAGCAAATTGACACAAATAGAATTGAGGGATTTTATGAGCGTTACTCTTTCAGACCGTCAGCCGCCTCATTTTCTCAAGCTTTTAGCACATGATGTCCGCTGGAAACTCCTTGTGTTACTGGCTCGGAGTGACTACTGTGTTCAAGAACTCGCCCACCTCATCCAGCAGCCACAAAACCTTGTTTCCTATCATTTACGGCAGTTGCGCAGCCACCATCTTGTGACGGAGCGGCGCAGTGCTGCTGACAGTCGAGACATTTACTACAGTCTCGATTTTGACACACTCCACACGCTCTACTTTGCTGCCGCCAATTCGCTGCACCCCGCTTTAAGCCACACCGGGGCCCAGCCACAGATAGACGAGTCACCCCTCCCACACAAGCCCGCACGTGTACTCTTCCTCTGCACAGAGAACAGTGCCCGTTCGCAGATGGCTGAGGGGATTCTGCGTCACCTCAGTGGCGGGCAAGTGGAAGCATTCAGCGCTGGGACCCACCCCTCACGTCTGCATCCCTATGCCGTACAGGTCCTGGCAGCGATGGGCATTGACAGCAGCCACCAGCGGTCAAAGCATCTGGATGAATTTCGTGACCAGTCCTTCGACCGCATCGTGACGGTCTGTGATCGTGTGCGCGAGTCATGCCCCACATTCCCCGGCGATCCTGAGCGCATCCACTGGAGTTTCCTCGATCCAGCCGCGGTGGAAGGGCCGGACGAGGTACGCTATCGTGCGTTTGAACAGGTGGCGCTCCAACTGGTCAACCGGATTCGCTACCTGTTGATCCTGCTAGAGCGCGAGCAGGGCAGGAAGGGACCATGAGCAGCGAGATGCTTGACAGGAAAGCAGACGCAAAGACAGCCGAGATACCAACCACGGCAGGTGAACGAGAGAGGTGGGCCCCCTATCTGGCAGAGGGAATTGGCACCTTCGGCCTGGTCTTTGCCGGGTGCGGTGCGATCATGATCGACCGGCTCTCGGGTGGCCAGGTGACGCACGTCGGTGTTGGGCTGGTCTTCGGTCTGATTATCACGGTCATGATCTACGCCCTCGGTCACATCAGTGGTGCGCACCTCAATCCCGCCGTGACACTTGGGTTTGTGCTGGTGCGTCACTTCCCACCGAGGCGGCTGGTCGGCTACTGGCTCGCACAGTTCACGGGCGCAATCCTCGCCGCAGGGTGCTTACGCCTCTTGCTGGGCGATACGGCACACCTGGGGGCCACCATCCCGGCTGGCAGTGGTGGAGCCTGGCAGTCCTTCGGACTGGAGGTGCTGCTCACCTTCTTCCTCATGTTTGTGATCATGGCCATGGCCACCGACACGCGTGCGGTAGGGCAGGCGGCAGCCCTCGCGATTGGAGCAACCGTCGGGCTCGAGGCGCTCTTCGCCGGACCCATCAGCGGGGCGTCGATGAACCCTGCCCGTTCGCTTGGATCGGCACTGATCAGCTGGACGTGGACCGACCAGTGGGTCTATGTCCTTGCGCCGCTGCTGGGTGCAGCGGTTGGAGCCTACGTTTACCGCCTGTTACGTGATGCGCATCGTGCGAGGGCCGCGAGTGCGCCTCCCATGAAGCAAGCAGAAGAAGACACAGTTTAAGGAGAGAGAGCATGACAGAGACACGAGTTGATTCGATGGATACACAGCCGATGCGCGTCTTGTTTCTTTGCACCCATAATTCTTCACGCTCACAAATGGCCGAGGGATTCCTGCGGGCACGCGGTGGCAAGCACTACCAGGTGTTCAGCGCGGGAACGCATCCGCGTGCCGTGCATCCGCTAGCGGTAAGGGCGATGCGTGAGGTGGGCATTGATATCAGCGAGCGGGCCGGTCACCGGGCCAAGGGCATCGAGGAGTTTGCGAAGGAGCCTCCGATAGACCTGGTGGTCACCGTCTGTGACGAGGCCGCCGAGGAGTGCCCCTACTTCCCCAACGCACGCCGCCAGGAGCATTGGGGCTTCCCCGATCCGAGTGCAGCCACAGGCTCGGAGGAAGAGCGCCTGGCGGTGTTCCGCCAGGTCCGTGATGCCATTGCTGCACGCATTGAGGCGTTTCTGCAACAAACGCCTGCATCTCATGTGAGAAGGAGTACTGGCCAGTCGCCAGCCACAGAGGCGCGAGAGGAGGAGGAGGGGAACACATGACCAACCTGCTGATTATCGGAGGAAGTGATGCTGGAATCAGCGCAGCCCTGCGAGCGAGAGGTCGATCCCGGCGCAGAGGTGACTGTCGTCGTGTCCGACAGCTTTCCCAATTATAGCATCTGCGGCCTCCCGTTCTACCTGAGTGGCGAAGTACCCGATTGGCACTGGCTGGCCCATCGCACGGCAGAAGAGATTACTGGCGTTGGGGTGCACCTCCTGCTCGACCACACAGCTCAGGTGATCGACCCGGTCGAGCACGTGGTGACGGTCGTTGCCCATAGCGGGCAAGCAGACCGGTTGCGCTATGATCGGCTGGTGATTGCCACTAGGGCTGTGCCGGTCCGGCCTCCCATCGCGGGGCTCGATCTGCCCGGGGTCTATCTCTTGCGTTCGATGGAGGACAGTTTCGCCGTCCATACACATCTGGAAGCCCAGGCTCCGCGATCAGCCGTCATTATTGGTGGGGGATATATCGGGCTGGAAATGGCCGACGCGCTGACCCACCGGGGCCTCTCCGTCACTGTGGTCGAGCATGGCGCCTCCGTGCTCAAGAACTTTGACACTAGCCTCGGTCAGCACGTCGCTGCGGAATTACGACGCCACGGCGTCCAGGTTGTGAGTGGCGTGGGGATCGAGGACATTGTCCAGGAAGGAGCGCAGTTGCGTGTGGGAGGCTCAGAAGGATTCTCCACCAGCACCGATCTGGTGCTGGTCGGTGTGGGCGTCCAGCCGGTGACCGATCTGGCACAGTCGGCGGGCGTGACGCTTGGGGTGCGCAACGCCATTCGCGTGAGCCGTGCCATGGAAACCAACGTGCCCAACATCTACGCGGCAGGCGATTGTGTGGAGACCTGGCACCATCTTCTGGGCCGCCCAACCTACCTTCCGTTAGGGACGACTGCTCATAAGCAGGGGCGGATTGCTGGGGAGAATGCCGTCGGCGGGTGCCGGGAATTCGCTGGCACACTCGGCACGCAAGTGGTCAAAGTGTTTGAATTGGCGGCTGCCCGCACGGGACTGCGCGATACAGAAGCAGTGCAGGCAGGCTTCGATCCGCTCACCGTCGAGTCCACGTGCTGGGACCACAAAGTGTATTACCCAGGTG
>WNGG01003475.1_pt1 | contig 17791 bp, 17 predicted proteins | sample 5400661 | NCBI WGS metagenome assembly WNGG01 (sample SAMN13153372, study PRJNA577476) | soil metagenome | isolation source: 100 cm soil or saprolite under Garry oak tree replicate 1 | place: USA:California | collected 2016-06-15
GTAACTAACAGTCCCATGAGTTCCTCCTCGCTTCATCATGTGGGCACATAGCAATCTCATGAAGCAGATGTGAGCGTTCTTTGAGGCACGGGCTGTTCTAAGGCTGAAGACGCGAAAGCTCCAGCCTCTTTGCTCGTTCCTCAAAGTGGGGTCAGACCCCATTCGGGTTATACTTCGTGATATACAGTGTCGGTCTGCCGCCAGCGCCGGTGACGGGCAGGTAGATGAACTGCGTTGACTCATCGATGATGATGCTCAGCGTGTTACGGCCAAGAATATAGTTTCCCAGCCTATGGAAGTGTCCGGGTCTCACATCAAACACCGTAATGCCGCCAGCACAGGCCACAAAAATGAGGTGCAGAGGACGATCCAGCACAATCATATTCGGCACAGGAGCTACCGTTGTTTGAAGAGGATCGTCAGGAAAAGCCTCCATGGTGTTCAGGTCCATCCTCATCAAGTGCTGCACCAGCGGAACGTCAGGGTCCACACTGGTGCAGTCTATGTAGGCAATATGCTGTTCTGTATCAAGTGCCAGAGCATGAAGCATATTGCATGATTCTGGTAAGATGGCGCGGTGAATAATTTTGTCGGTGATAGGATCGATCGTGACAAGCTCAGCAGCCCCAAGGGGTGGCAATGGGTGAGGCCGAATATTTCTATCCTCCGAAACCTCTATCACCAGGTAGACGAGATGCGTCACTTCATCATACTTGATCTGACCCACCCGATAGCCGAACTTGGGAACATTCCCGGCCACAGTCGGAACGGGAACCTCACCTTTTGAGAGGTCTTCGTCCGGCAACTTGGGCAACTGGCCAATATTGATCTTGGCCAGCACTTTCAGCGTTGGCGGGTCAAGCACATAGACGTTCTCTTTCGCCGGGTCAATATTCTCGTTCTGAATGGGTAGAGCATGGCCTGGAACCTGGACGGTGGCATGGTTCTCAGCCCCAGGAACAGCCACAAAGAGCTTATGATTCACCGGATCATAGCTCAGGGAGTCCGGGTCATCATCCTGCTCCAACTGGAGGAATTTGATGTTGGTCAAGGAAGGCTCATCGAAAGAGTAGACCCGGCTCTGCTCAGAAGCAGATGCAAACACTTTGTGCAGCTCAGGGACCACAATCAGCCCGGTCACCCGGGGGATAGGCAAGCGCCCCACAAGCTGCTGCTTTTGCAGGTCAAAAACGAGTACATTGCCATCCCTTGCAATGTCAGCGGGGTCATCTGGGTGAAAGGTATGATCCACAAACTGTAGATTATTTGGAACAGGACCGGTGTGCGCGATAAACAGCAGGTGAGTGGTCGGGTCAATGGCCTGAGAGCCAAAGAAATCAAAAAATTGTGTCTGGCCTGGCTCAAGCGAATCTGGGGCCCCCTTGGCTTTCAGGCCTTCAGGTAAGGGAATAGTGCGCACCAGGATGACCCGATGAGCCGGTGGCGGGACAAGGATTTGACGGGCTATCAGCACAACCACTGAGAGCAGAAAACCATAGCAGACAATCCCAGAAAGCCAGGTGAGCACACTGCCCACACGAGCTGCTGGCGAGCGTGGAGTAGTGATAAAACGCTGATCCATCGTGCCCTCCTCGTGATGCCTCGATAGTGAGGGTGATCAACAATGCCTTTGCCTGTTCCTAATCGAAAAGAAGAGGTCTCTTCTGGCGTGATACCGGAATATAGCCCGTCCCGTGCGAGGCCATCGGTAGCTGAAAGGGCACCCCTATCGAGCAGCCCCGCCGCTCGTGAGTTGCTCAGCCTCTGCAACGCCAGGTTGATCACGGCTCTACAGTGGTTCTGTATACGCTTCATTCGGACTGCCCATTGTGGCTCAGCACGGGTGGCAAGCTGTAGGATGTAGTCCGATTTTGAATTGGGTCTACTCAGTTCCAAATAGATAAGTGCCGTGAATACAAGCCTCCGCTTGTTCCCAAAGGGAAGCCGAAGCCAAGGGCCCGATTAGGCTTTGGTGGTGTGTAAGCGTAGGTCTTCTTCCCCTTTGCAATAACATCTACGCTTGAGAGTTACTTTGCTCGTTCGCCATCAAGGATTATAGCATGTCAACATCGTTCAAATTATTGGTTTGCGAGTAAGCTTGGGTCCTCTTGTTAAGAGATGTTAAAATTTTCACCTCCCCTTAATAAAACTATATCATATTAGCTTGACTTTGTACATTTTCCAGCCCAGAGGATGCCACGTCCACGACGCTGGAACTGGACGAACGGATGGCTCGTGTGTACTCAAAAAAGCGCACGACTCCTGGATTTGGATTGCCCTCTGCCGCCAGACGCGTCAAGTGGTCGCCTCTGCCGTTGGGGATCGGAGCAAAAAGACGTGTCAACGGTTATGGGAGGCCATTCCAGACAGCTATCGTGCTGGTCACTGCTACACGGATTTCTGGGCCGCGTATCAGGCAGTGATCCCGAAGGAACAGCACACAGCCGTAGGCTCGCGAGACCGGAGAAACCGCTCATGTGGAGCGGTGGAAGAACACCCTGCGGCAGCGTCTGGCTCGTTTTGTGCGCATGACGTTGTCGTTTTCCCGCGTCTGAGGTCATGCACGAGGCCTGTCTTCTGCTCTTTCTCCATCGCTACAATCTCGACCGGGCTATCCTTCTCACATGAGCCACTACCCGCAGTTCCTATGGACAAGCAGGATTTCCGCTGCTTCAACGTCGTGTCCTGCTGCATCCCACTGCCAAAAAGACACGTAGCACACCGACGCGCATGAGGGGTGACACCGACAGATCCTCGAGCACGGTCACCAGGAAGCGATCGGCTTGTTCACAACACTGGTGCAGATCAGGGACATTGTAGTGCTGGTTGCCCAACACGAACTGGACCTCTGCGGACACTTCCTGCCACAGGGCTGTTTCGATCCTAGCTGCCGACGACAAGGACGAAGCCTTCCATTGGGATGGGAGCCTCTGATGCGTCCTTATGTGCCTGAGCACGATGCCATGTTACGTTGACATCGGCATGTGCTGAACAGTAGTAGTAGTACAGACCTGGCGTGGTGAAGGTAACGGCTGTGGTTTCACCAGTAGGAGGAGCGGCCTCTGTTCCTTACGCGATCAAGTTACATTTGGGAGAGTTACCAAGACAGGGCAAAGGAAATGTACTTCTCAAAAGAGATATGACCCCTGTCTTTTGCTCCTGAGTGGTTAGGAAAACTGCTTTCAGGAAGAGCTAACTCACCTTCCACTACTTATTTCCCACGGTGAGTGGATGCCCTTTCTGCAATACTGTTTGCTTCATACTGGTGTAAAAGGGTTACGTAATCTTAACCAGATTTAATATACTCATAAGTGTATCTTCACCAATTCTCAACTCACTTGTAACTCCTGTATGGTTTACTAGTAAAGGTTCCATCCCTGGCAGCAACTCGTTCTTAGGGCACTTTGTGTATTTGGGTATTTCTAGTTAGTACTATGCTCCTTAAATGTGGTAAGAAAAGGGGCGAGCTTGTAGAGCCAGCTTACGCTGCTTTTCCCCTTGTTTTATGCCTATCGTATTTAACGAATGGAGCACGAGGGACGTACGACGAGAGGCAGATGAAAGGAGCACCTGCCATGCACGCGGGTTTTGCTGGCTATGTAACCCCGCGACGTATCTTCTTAGTGGGGAATGCTTCTCAAGCGTGGAGCATCGGCCTCGGCCACTTTCTGGGTAAAATTTTATTCGGTGACTCTTTCTCTGGCAATTTTGTTGTTTTGTATTTCTGGTTAAGAAGGAGAAACTTTTATGAATCGTTTTTTTCGGCCAAAACTTGTCCTGACGCTGGCAGCGTTCCTCATGATCGCTGCTGTTGTCCTCCTACGGCAGTTGTTGCCAGTCGCAGCCCACGCTAAGGGTGCGGGACTCTACCACCAGACAAACCTGGTTTCGGACCTTCCCAATATCGCCAAGTTTCAAGATCCGAACCTGCTCAATCCCTGGGGTCTGTCACATGGCCCAACTACCCCCTGGTGGGTGTCAGACAATGGCGCAGGCGTGTCCACCTTGTACAATGGCGCAGGCACGGCAATCCCGCTCGTGGTCACTATCCCGCCCCCCGCAGGTAGTCCTGCTGGAACGACAGCAGCGCCAACCGGCAACGTCTTCAACGGCACGAGCGGCTTTGTCGTTGCGACGAGCAGTGGAGCGGGTCCAAGCTTTTTCATGTTTGCGACGGAAGACGGCACGATCTCCGGCTGGAATCCCGCCGCTGACCCAACTCATGCTGTCCTTGCAGTGGATCGCTCAAGCGTGGGGGCGGGTGCCGTCTACAAAGGACTTGCTATCGGCAGCAACGCCTCTGGCACTTTCATCTATGCCACCAATTTCCGCTTCGGAACCGTAGAGATGTTCAATTCAAGCTTTCAACTGGTTGGTTCCTTCACCGACTCGAAGCTGGCGAACACTTGCCCGCTGCCAAACCAGTGTTACGCTCCTTTCGGCATCCAGAACATTGGTGGGAAACTCTTTGTCACGTTTGCCCTGCAGAATGCAGAGAAGCACGACGACGTGTCTGGCCCTGCCCATGGCTTTGTCGACGTCTTCGACACCAGCGGAAATTTGATCCAGCGCCTTATTGTGCATGGCAGGCTCAACTCTCCCTGGGGCCTGGCCCTCGCCCCCGCTGATTTTGGCAGGTTCAGTAATGCCTTGCTGGTCGGCAATTTCGGTGACGGTCGCATCAATGCGTATGATCTGAATACGGGCGAGTTTCTCGGTCAACTCAGAGACCAGGCCAACACTCCCATTACGATTGATGACCTGTGGGCATTGGGCTTTGGTAACGATGCGAATGCAGGCCTCCACAACGAACTGTTCTTCACTGCAGGTATCAACGATGAGGCAGATGGGCTCTTTGGCTCCATCGAGCCTGTATAGCATTGATGACAGCCAGGACGACACGGCAAGGCTCAGGTGCACCTGAGCCTTGCGAACCTGCTCACTCCTCATAATAGATCAACGAACTGACCAGCACGACGACCCCTGGGCGTACGTCTTCGGGAGAGAGCCTGAGCAATGATGCTCGACTCCCTGATAGTGCTCGAGGATCTGTTGGTCTCCCTGTCGGGATTTGTAAACCATCCGTGGCGAGGTTTAGTTCACTCTTCTTCATCAGGCTTGGACTCTCTCAGTATATCTGATATTGGCTAAGCGGACGGAATTTTATTCCACTAACCATTGGTGCTAGTTTTGTGACAAAGCACGCTCAAAATGAGGCTAAGCTACATTCCATTGACCGGAATTCGCGATAAAAACATGCTCAAGAGCCAGCTAGCACCAGTGGTCAGTATACTTGAGTCACCTTTTCCCCTATCTAATGCGTGTACAGAACAAATCTAGATTAGAAAAAGTCGAGAGTGCCATCTCTCTGCCGGGCTTGAAAGGAGAGACGCGACATGGTGGAGACTCCAATCCTTATCAAGGTAGGAGAGATGGACCTCTCTGTGCAGAAAGATCTTATGATAAGGAGGAGACCCATGACAACGAGTGAACAGTCAACAGTGCTAGGCGTCTTTGCAGACCGCGATCGGGCGAATCAGGCCATTGATGACCTGAGGCATGCTGGCTTTAGCTATAACGAGATCAGATTGGTGGAACGCGGAGCCGGTAATTTTCTGGATAATCTCAAGAGCTTGTTTACGGGTCGGGAAACCGTCAGTACAAACGCGCCGGATGATTTGATGAAATTGGGTGTGCCGGAGCAGGATGCCCACTATTATCAGAGTCAACTTGACGCGGGGCGGGCTATTGTGATCGTCAATGCTGATGGACAACCAGAGCTAGCTCTTAATTTCCTGCGTCAGAGGGGGGCTTATGATATCAATGTCCGTCTGAGAGTTGTTGAAGCCAACGTTCCGGTAGGGGCACCACAGCCACCTGCTGGCAGCCCAGGAGCCTACAATCCTAACGCACCACAGGGGACATACAATCCGAATGTGCCGCCAGGAGCCTATGATCCCAATGCACCACAGGGGACATATAATCCGAACGTGCCACCTGAGCCCCCTCGCTAGGAGAAGGCATCCCGCGTTTAGCAGACCTGTGGTCCGCAGGGCGACCCTGGTGGTCGCCCTGCCAAGCCATTCCACGCTTCCCTTGCAAAAATCCTACGCGTACTCGCCATCTCGGGGAGACTTGTCGATCAGGAAAGCGTGTGAGATACTGATGCTGCATAGGCAAGCGACCTCCTGAATGACCTTGAGACTTCGACTACTTCAAGTCTCGCTCAGGAGGTCGCTGTTTGTCTAGCTCACCCATAAAATTCGGGAAGACTCATGTGATCTCAAACGCATTCATTATTATGTGTGTATTCTCACTAAAAATTGTACAAAGTCGAGCTATATATGTCATACTATGTCATATGTCTCGTATCATTTGTCAGCGAGGTCGCTAGCGGTCTCGGAGTCGCGAATAGGAAGCAATGTTTCTGAAAAGAGGAGTGAGCATGCGAACAATTGCGATCGAAGAACATTTCCTGGCCGATGGGTTCAGAGAGTTCATGAAGAGGCCCGCCCCTAGCCAGGCCGGGGCTTGGAGTAGGACATTCGCTGCCGAGCTGGAGGCGAAGATGAGTGATCTTGGCGCTACTCGTTTGAAGGATATGGATGCCGGTGGTATCGATCTGCAGGTGATCTCTCATACACCGTCAGCCATTGTGCCACTTCCTGGTGACGAGGCTGTGAGGTTGACGCGGGAAGCGAACGATCAATTAGCTAGCGCGGTCGCCGCTCATCCTGAGCGTTTCGCTGGATTTGCCACCCTGCCAATGACAGATCCAGAGGCGGCTGCCGATGAGTTGGAGCGGGCGGTGAGTTCGCTTGGATTTAAGGGTGCCATGATCAATGGCACGACAAATGGACGCTTTCTGGACGATCCTTCCTTTCTGCCGATTTTAGAGCGGGCCGTAGCCCTGAATGTGCCAATTTATATTCACCCTGAGGTGCCACCTGCGGCTGTGCGGGAGGCCTACTATTCTGGATTGGATCCGGCGGTGAACTTCTCTTTGTCGACAGCCGGTTGGGGCTGGCACTCCGAGGTGGGTCTTCATGCACTGCGATTGATCCTGGCTGGGGTGTTCGATCGCTTGCCGACTTTGCAGATCATCATTGGGCATATGGGGGAGATGATTCCTTTTATGCTCGCTCGGAGCAATAACGTGCTCACGCCTGTGGCAAAGCATTTGCAGCGTACAGTGTCTGAGTACTTTTTGCAAAACTTCTCTATTACGACCAGCGGCTTCTTCATCGATCCACTGCTCTTGCTCGCCCTGCAGGTCATAGGGGTCGATCGCATCATTTTCTCGGTCGATTATCCCTATAGTAGCAATGAGCAAGGGCGAGCGTTCCTGGATAGGGCATCCCTTAGTCCGGCCGATAAGGAGAAAATCAGTCATCTGAACGCTGAACGGCTCCTGAAGCTTGCGCAAGCATAAGCAGAGTGTGAAGTGTGGCGAGCATGATGACCGCAAGGGTCATCACTACTATACTCCGCCTTAGGGGAGACTTGTCGATGAGAAACCCGCCATCTGCATGATGACCGCAAGGGTCATCCCTACTATACTCCGCCTTACCCGCCATCTGGGGGAGACTTGTCGATGAGAAAAGCGTGTGAGATACTGATGCTGCATAGGCCAGAGACCTCCTGAGCGAGACTTGAGGTAGTCTCGCTCAGGAGGTCTCTGTTTGTCTAGCTCACCCATAAAAATCGATACCGCTGGCGAACTCCTTTGGTCGTACACTTCGCCGCTACGCGGCTCGCAAGAATTTTTGGGTGTTTGGCGGAACTGCCTCCGGCAGTTCCGCCAAACACCCAAAAATTCTTGCGGTCTCTTCACGTGACATCTCATTGATGTCGTCAAATGTATTGACAGCATCGAAATAACATAGTATAGTAGATACAGGAAAGGATGGGCACACATGTCAGATGATTCTCTTCATGAGGTGATGGGGCTGTTCTCCATCTTTGTGTACGCAATGCAAAGAACCACCGCGACTGAATGGTGGGGGCTTGAGTTGACGATGGCCCAATTGAAGGTGCTCCTCACCCTCGCGTTTGAGGGTCAGGCCACGATCGGAAAGATCGCTGAAACCCTGGGCATCGGTCAGCCGACGGCCAGTCACCTGGTGGATCGGCTGGTGCAGGCTGGACTCGCGCAACGAGTGGAGCAGTCCACTGACCGCCGCTATACCCTGGCTAGCCTCACGTCACCAGGCGAAACGATGGTTCGGCGCTTGCGCCAGGGCCGCATGGACCGTCTGCATAGCTTGCTTGCCCAGCTCGACGAGGGGGATCTCGCCGCGCTGCGACAGGGCCTGGAGGCCCTCATGCGTGCCTTGCACTCAGCCCCCTCTCAGGATAGAGAAAAACGCCTTGCTGATGACAGGCGCTCACCCGGACTCCTGGGGTGAGGAGAGCAGGATCTCTTTCTCTTCCGTTCTTTAATTATTGTTTTTTAGACATCGAGACGATCGTACGTACAGTGGTTCATTCCCGGAAGGGGGGTGCCCGTATGCAAGGGATGCACGTTCCTCCACAAACCGCGCAACGACCGGGTGGAGGCTTCGCATACAAGTGGATTGTAGCGTGGGTAGTCGTCATTGGCGTGTTCATGAGCATCCTGGATACCACCATCGTCAACATCGCGATTCCGCGCCTGCAAACCGCCTTTGGTGTGGATCTGCATAGTGTCCAGTTTGTTTCCACAGCCTACTTGCTCACCCTGGGAGTGGTGACGCCAACGACGGCTTTCTTTGCCGATCGCTTTGGGATCAAGCGCTACTACATCACCTCGCTGCTGGCTTTTACACTTGGGTCTGCCTTATGCGGACTGGCGTGGAGCCTGCCCGTCCTCGTGTTCTTTCGCATCCTCCAGGGTCTCGGAGGAGCGGCGCTCTTCCCGCTTTCGCTCTCACTGCTCTTTCAGGAATTTCCTCCCGGAGAGCGAGGTCTGGCCATGGGGGTCTTTGGGATTCCGGCATTACTGGGTCCGGCGCTCGGACCAACGCTTGGCGGCTACATTGTGACGTTTGCCGACTGGCAGTTGATCTTTTACATCAATGTGCCGGTTGGCATTGTGGCCATCATCCTGGCCGTGTTGCTCTTGCGTGAGCGGCAAGCAGAGCGGCGTCCCAGCTTCGATGTGGTCGGGTTCATCTTTTCGGCCATCGGTCTTGCCTCTGTTCTCTATGCCTTCACCGAGGTGAGCTTGGATGGCTGGGGGTCGACCACTGTCCTCGGTTTTCTTGGCGGCGGATTGGTGGCACTCGCGCTCTTCGTTGCTGTTGAGCTGATCATCGCCCGTCGAGGAGGAGAGCCATTGCTTGATCTACGCGTCTTCGCCAGCCGCCTCTACACCATGAGCACGATTGCCTACGTGTTGGCTGTCTTTTCCCTCTTTGGGGGGCTGTTTCTGTTGCCGATCTACCTGCAAAACCTGCGCGGATTGAGTGCGTTCCAGGCTGGCCTGGTACTCCTGCCGCAGGCGTTCGCCTCGGCGGTCAGTGTTCTGGTGGGTGGGCGACTGGTCGACCGCATTGGCGTGCGGGCGGTGGTGATTCCGGGCTTGCTCATTCTGGGCCTGGCGAGTTGGCAACTCTCGTTCCTCACTCTCTTTTCACCCTACTGGTGGCTCCAGATCATGCTCGTCTTACGGGGCCTGTCGCTTGGTCTGGTAGCCCAGCCGCTTATCGTCTCGATGATGGCGGAGATTCGCCCCCAGCAACTCACCCAGGCCTCATCGATCAGCACTGTGACCCGTTCGGTGGCCGGCTCGTTCGGGATCGCCATCCTGGCGACCCTCGTCCAGAGGCAAACGCAGGTTCACTACGCGTATCTTGCCGAGCAAGTTACCGCCAGCTCGCCTCTTGGACAACTGGTGCCACGCCTCCAGGCCCTCTTCACGGCTCGTGGCGCAAGTATAGACGCAGCCAGAACGGCTGCTCTGCAGGTCATCGCTCGACTGGTGCAACGACAAGGTTATGACCTGGCGATGCAGGATGCGTTTCAGCTGACGGTGGTGATCGTTGCTCTTGCCGTAATCGTTACTTTGTTTGTACGGGGAAGACGTCGGCCAGCGAGGACTCCTGAGCAGCCGACGAGCACCAGGGTCCCTGCCCGGGCTGAAGAGGAAACACGCGCTGCTTCTACGAGTGGTGTTTGATGAAATGCATGCATTATTTCCCTTTTGAAAAGTGACACCTCTCTGTTTGCACTGGTAAATGACCTGAAGGTTCGAACAAAAGTGAGCGTGGGGAGCCCATGTGTCGAACCTTCAGGGAAATTCTTTCGCACGCGAAGGTTCGACACAACTTCCACGCGCTGACTCATGCACATAACAACGGATGATTTTTCAAGAGAAAAGATGCCAGACAGATTTCCATTCGTTCCCTGGCATCTTCCGCTCCGAGAGCGGGACGAGCCACAGAGGCTCTGCCTTGATCGAACCTTGAAGGCCAAATTCGATCCTTGAGGCTGATTCCGTCGAACCTTCAGGTCATTTACCATGCACTTTTTGGCAGGTGGTAAATGACCTGAAGGGTTGGCAGCTTTAGCCCTCAAACATGAGCACTTGCCCCCAATCATGAGCACCGGTAGAAATGTCCCTGGGAAAAGCGCTCTCCATCTGGGGTACTGGAATTGGGAATTGTAAATCAAAACCCAGGCGAGCTGGAACGATGCACAGAAGTATTTTCAGGAGGAGTTAAGCAACAGTTCTCAAAAATGTGCTCAAATGTATGCAAATGACCAGGATATGGAGGTTGCAAAAGAAGAACGCATGTGCTAGAATAGACGACGTTCCAAGAAGAACTGGTTGAAAGAACCGTCTTCCCTCAACTATGAGGTGGAATAGAAAAACCATGAACCATATGCACTGGTTCTTTGCCTGGCTTGGGCCATACACAGAGCAATCTGTGCGATGTGCTGTAAAATAGCTCTTGGTCGTAGTGGTGACTCAGCCACATCAAGAGAAGCAATACAGAAACGAAGGTGTGTACATACGTTTGTACTCATTTTTGAGAGCAGAAGTAGTGGGGGCAAAGATCCTGGAAAGCACCATCATTGGTCACATTCCCTCGCTGCGTTCCGTCATAGGAGTGACGAGCGAAACCCAACCGATGTGACAGGGAGATCGACTCCCGTAGGACGCAAACGGGTGGCCTCGTCATGGATGTTCAACTAGTAACAAGTAGAAGGAGTCGTTCATGAATCAAGGTATCAGTTTAGTCGTCTACCCAGTCAAAGACATAGCTCAAGCGAAGACGCTCTACAGCACGCTTTTGGGTGTCGAGCCTTATGTGGATGGGGCGTATTATGTTGGCTTTCGGGTAGGAGACCAGGAAATAGGATTAGATCCTCATGGCCACCAACAGGGCATGACCGGCCCTGTCGGCTACTTCCCCGTTAGCGATATTCGGGCCAGTCTGCAAGCATTGGTAGACGCTGGCGCACAGGTTCAGCAAGAGGTCAAAAATATCGGTGGGGGGGGGCTGATTGCACGGGTAAAAGACGCAGACGGGAACATCACCGGACTTATTGGTAAATGACGTGAAGGTTCGACGGAATCGACCTAAAGCTTCGAATTTTGCGTTCAAGGTTCGATCAATTCAGAAGCCGCACAGGTGGAGCCGCTTCTGGAGCAGAGGAGTCGATGTGAGAGATGAAAATCTGTGTCACCTCTTTTCTCCTGAAAAATGCCCTGTTATCGTGAAAAGAAGCCGGATATTGGAAATTGTGTCGAACCTTCAGCGCAATTTTCTTGCGCTGAAGGTTCGACACAATAGCCCTCAGCTCAGTATTTTCGTTCGATCATTCAGCGCAATTACCACTTATTCAAGCCCCTTAATGGATATCCCAACATGCCGCTGGTGGAGATGGCGCATTTCTCCTGTGGATGAGTTCCCGCAGAATAGCTGGGAGAAATGTTTGAGACCAGGATTGTTCTCCAGATCGCACCAGCAGCATGTTGGGATGTCCACGCCTTGCAGCTCGGCATCGTTCCAGCTCGCCTGGGTTTTGATTTACAATTCCCAATTCCAGTACCCCAGATGGAGAGCGCTTTTCCCAGGGACATTTCTACCGGTGCTCATGTTTGAGGGCTAAAGCTGCCAACCCTTCAGGTCATTTACCAACTGTGTAACACAGATGTGGCTCATGAAAGGTGAAAAGCTCGTAGATGGCTGTTTCTGCTCGGAGAAAAATCTCCTCCACCAAACAACTCTACACGGCGCTTGGCCTGCCGCTCCGAGGACATTGGAGCACCCGCAAGCCCAAACTCATGGGACACCTGCACCAATATGGCACGGAGTGCCTGATTGTGGATGATGCTCACGATCTCTCGCTTGAGCACCTGATGTTCATCAAGGAAGTGACGGACCAGGGGCGCTTACAGTACGATCATCGGCTTGGGTTGTGTTTGGTGGCGGCTGGACGTGGCACCACGATTCCCTTGAAGGAGACGCTCGATCTGCCTGATCCCACCTGGCTCCAATTCCGCCGCCGCTTCGACAAACTGGAACCCTTCTGCCGCATTGCAGGTCACACCAGCGAAGAAGTGCGCGACATCCTGGCAACCCTGGAAACGGTGTACCAGCAGCTCTTTCCGCAGCTCAACTTGCGCCAATGGGGAAGCACGATCTACACCTGGCTGACGCATCCGGTCCTCGACCCGACCCACTCAGGCCGCGTGACGATGGATAACCTGGTGAAGTTGGTAACGACGGCCCTGGAATGGTCGTATGAGGCTTCGGAAACCGATGTGCGGGCCGAGCGGCTCAAGTCCGCTGCAGAGCTGCTCGTGCTGCGCCATGATACGCTTCGGATCATTGATGGAGCCGGGCCAAGTGTTGAAGTCCCTCAACCAGACGGAGCAGAACCAGCAAGTGTGAATGGGAAAGAGCCACAACGGGAAACGGTTCAAGAAAGCGAACAGCAGAACACAACGAAAACGGTGGAAACGGCGAAAGAACAGGTACACACGAGCACATTACCCAAATGCACCTTTTTTGGGGAGGTTCCCATCGATCTCCAACGGTTTACCGACAGTGGCATCACCTTGGTGGAATGTCCTAACTGTTCGAGAACGCGTTCGCTCTCCTCAGTCAAGGGCGTCCTCCGGTTCCCATCGCACGACCAACGCAAACTGCAGACCCCTCTGACATCGACGCGTTGGTCGGCTACAGGAAGAACAGACTGGGGCGTGGTTGGAGGATAAATGATGAACGGCAAGAACAGGCCAAGAACGCTCTTAGACACGGAAAGCGCATGAAAGGAAGGGAACACATGTCAACCTCTGATTCAGGGACACCTGGACCCGAGCTTTCAAGGCCGATTGGGAGGACTCTGCATCGAGCAGCAAGAGACCGGCACTACCCTGCTCTCAGGATATCTCCCGGATCAGGCCGCGAGGCACTGGCATGCTCCTACAGATCGTCCGTCTCGGTCTGACCCTGCTCTCGCTTGAAACGAGCGAGGCGGAGGGCGCGTGAGCAGGTAGTAGAACGCCCTTCCGCGATGTGATGTCCAGGCGTGGGGAGAGATATCTACATGACGTACCATGACAAGAAAAGGAGAAGAAAACATGAGCAAAAAGATTTTATTCCTGGGACTATCGGACAGCGTCCTCGCCGACGCGCAGCAACAGCTCGCGCGCCCCGATCTCGAGGTGTTTCGAGGGACGAGCGTGGAAGATGTGCGGTCCACGTTGGCGCGGACCAACATCGATCACGTCTTCATGGGGGGAGGGATCCCGTCGCAACCCCACCTCCAGATGGAGATGGTGTGGGCAATCTTTCAGTCAAGCGCCACGGCGACCGTGCATATGCTGGATACATCCTCGGGGCCACAAGGCTTCGTGCCGTTTGTCCGAGCAGTCCTTCGCGGACTTGCTGACGACGAGGGGTAATCTGATCCGGTCCGCATAGATGAGAGAACATCCAAACAGGGGGAAAGAAGAAAGATGAGCCTGGTCCTGTGGACCCTGCAAGGGCTGATGGCTCTGCTGTTTCTCCCAGGCCGGGCATCATGAAGACTGTGTGCCCGCCTCGTGGAAGTCAGGAAAAGGATGTCGTGGGCCAATGATGTGCCGGCATGGGAGGAGATCTGATATGGCAATCCAACCGTTTTCTATCCAGGTTGCTCAACAGACCCTTGACGACCTGCGCGAACGCTTAGCACGCACTCGCTGGCCCGATGAGGTGGAAGGAGCAGGGTGGGACTATGGCACGAACTCAGGGTATCTCAAGGAGCTGGTGGATTACTGGCAGCACACCTTTGACTGGCGAGCACAGGAGGCCAGGCTCAACCACTTTGCGCAGTTTCGGACCCAGATCGATGACGTCCACATCCACTTCGTGCATGAGCGAGCGCGACAGGGGATTGGGATTCCCCTGATCCTGACCCATGGCTGGCCCAGTTCCTTCATTGAACTGCTGCCACTCGTCCCGTTGCTCACTGATCCAGCCACCCACGGGATTGACGGCCCAGCCTTTGATGTCGTCATTCCATCGCTGCCTGGGTACGGCTGGTCTTCGCGACCACCCCGTCGGGGAGTGACCACCCACGACACCGCTGGGCTGTGGCATCGCCTCATGCACCGCCTCGGCTACGAGCGCTATGGGGCACAAGGCGGGGACTTTGGAGCAGCAGTTACCACCTTCATGGCACTCTCTGACCCCAAGCCGCTGCTCGGCATCCACCTGAGTAATTTGGAACTGGCACCTTTCACCGGCCCTGGTTCACGACCACTCTCAGAAGCCGAGCGTGCGTACGTGAAGCAGTATCAACATTGGTCCGAGGTGGATGGCGGCTACAAGGCGATTCAATCCACCAAGCCGCAGACCCTCGCCTATGGGTTGAACGATTCGCCGGTGGGGTTAGCCGCCTGGATCGTGGAGAAGTTCCGCGCGTGGAGTGACTGTGAGGGCTCCGTGGAACGCCGGTTCAGTAAGGATGACCTGCTGACCACCATCATGATGTATTGGGCCACACAGACCATGCCGACCTCGATGCGCGACTATTTTGATAACCGGTGGTATGGAACCACGCTTGGCCCGCAGGATTTCGTGACGGTGCCAACGGCGGTCGCCGTCTTCGCGCACCAATTCATCTCCGATGGCACTCCGCCACGCGAGTGGGCCGAGCGGCTCTACAACATCTGGAAGTTCACACCAATGCCCAGGGGGGCGCACTTCGCTGCGATGGAGGAGCCCGAACTGCTCGCACGCGATATCATGGCGTTCTTTGCTCTACGCTAAGTGCGGGTGTGAGTGTCTGAAGTTGCCAAGCGCCCTGCAAACCGAAAAAGCAGAAAGCCGAGGCCAGGCGGGAGAGCTCACATGATATGAGACAGTCTCGTCTAGAGAAGAATGCTCATTTACAGGACGTTGATGGATAAAGTCAGGTAGGGAGCGGTTTACCCAGGTACATTTCTGTCAGTGCTCATGATTGGGGGCAATTTCTCACGTTTGAGGGCCAGACCTGCTCACTTCGTAGGGCATTTACCATGAGTTTGGCGTGCGTGGCATTGATCTTTTCAAGATCGCCGGTGAGAGCATCTCTGGGTGGATTCCGAGCTGGAAAACGGGAGCCCTGCGTCCTACACGGCAACCGTTTTGTAGCCAGATGGAAGAACAGCTCCTGTTGTACCTCGAATATCATCCCCAGGTGGCCTGGTACGGACGCGGCGATATCAGTTCCACATTTGCGTCTACCTACAAGATTACGACCCCCTTGCCTACTCCGTACACCATTGACTACCTGTTTGAAGGCAAAGCCCATGTCTACCTCCCCGATGCTATCGGTCAACTGCTCGACGGAGGGCTCCTGATTGCGGAGGCAGGTCTTGAGCAGGACAAACGCCGAGAACGCAATCGAGCGAAAGCGGAAGCTGCCCGGAAAGTGGCAGAACAGCAAGGAGGAGTGTATTGGATCGGGACAGAAGCCTCCTTGTCCAGAACGCGTCATGCCAATCTGGTCTTTTTACACGCCCGCCGTCAGGCGTTTCCCGCCTGGCTACAGCTTGAAGAGGCATTGCAAGTCGTCTGGCCCTGGGGCGAAGCGGCCTGTGTTCAGGAACTGGTTGACCGTCTCGGAGAACGTTGGCCCCAGGCGGAACGGGAAGCAGCCGTCTGGAAACGCTGTGCAGAGAGCGCGGCACGAGGTCACTTGTTGGTGGACCTCACTTCCGTCTCACTCACCCGGCTCACTCCTCTGATTTGCCTGCCTTCCGACTCCATGCCCATTCTCTCCGATCCTCTTCCCTCGGAGTTGAGCGAAAGTCGATCAGGTTTCCCTGAAGAGGTGCAAGACGAGAGAGATCAACGGGAAAACCAGCTTACTACCTTTGACGACTCGAAGGCCCGGTGCGTGAGCGCTTTCTCCGCAATGTACGAGCCGTTGAGCAGGTGCTTGCAGGGTCTTCGGCGATCGAGGTGGCACAAGAAACGCAGATCGCTCGCTCAACCCTCTCACGCCTGGTACAGCGCACCCGCACGCTCGGAGTGCGCGCCTGTGTTCCCTATGCGACCTACAGCCGAGAAAGGGAAATGCATCCGGCTTTTCAAGAAGTCATTCGCCGCCTCTACCAGTTGCCGACGAAGCTGTCATTGACTGCTATTCATGAGCATGCCGATCTTGTGCGCACCGCAAAGCGCGTGCAGCAGGACACTGGAAGTGCTCCTGCTTTGCCTTCCTACAAACAGGTTCGCTCCTATGTTCGTGTGCTCAAACAGGAGCCACAGATCCTGCAAGCACGCGAACAGATGCGGTCGTCAGTGCGTGATCGACAATCCCCCCGCTCCTTTGTGCTTTCCATTCCTGCTCCGGCGCAACTGGCGCAGGTGGATGAACATAGCATGGAACTCTATGTGATTACCCCCGATGGGATTCCCGTGACCCGCCGCATTCACGCAGCCGTGCTCATCTGCGTCAAAACAGCAGCCATCATGAGTGCGGTGTTGGCATTAGGCTCCCTCAAGGAAGAGGATTACATGCGCCTAGTCAAGATGGCATTGGAGCCGAAAGATCGCCTCGTCCTTCAGACGGGCTGTCAGCACCCCTGGCCGTGTTCTGGCAAACCGGCGATCATCTTCCATGATCGAGGGAAAATCTTCACATCCGAGCGAGCACGTCAAGTGCTGGTGGATCGACTGGGCATCATCACGGAGCAAGCGCCGCCGTATTGTCCTTCGGCCAACGATTTGATTGCATACTGCCCTCCTTGCGCATGATTAGCGTGTTTTTGCAAATTTGTGAGCATTCTTCCGAGGAGCGTACTCATCGGGCGGCGGAAACACCGCTGTCCCTTGATCATTGATCCGATACATGGGAAGCAGCCCTGCCCGCCCCCAGGCCATGAGCGTTTGCTGACACACCCCAAACGCTGACGCTGCTTCTTCTGCGCTCAGCATCCCCCGCTCAGCGAGCCTGGTGCCATGATCTTTCAATCGGCGATAGCGTCGTAAGGAAAGCACACGGGCAGCAGTAAAGGGTTTCCCTTCATACGTGCGCCACCCACGCTCGTTGAGTTGCTCGGCCACCTCGGCATCGGTGAAATCCTCCAACAACTGATCGATGAGCGCAACCAGTTCTGGCGAGCTGCAACGCCCACGGCTCACCGGAACCGTGATAGTTTGGATGGCTCCCCCTTTGAAACGAACGTGAGCGGTGATCACGTCCTCTTGTCTGAGCACCGTTACGTCCTCCAGCAGCCAGCGGACCATGCGTTTGCGGTCCCGATCAGAGGTGCGGGGATCCTTCCACACACGCGGGAAATCTTCCAGCAGGTCAGCAATCG
>WNGG01021788.1_pt1 | contig 17791 bp, 19 predicted proteins | sample 5400661 | NCBI WGS metagenome assembly WNGG01 (sample SAMN13153372, study PRJNA577476) | soil metagenome | isolation source: 100 cm soil or saprolite under Garry oak tree replicate 1 | place: USA:California | collected 2016-06-15
GTCGAGATCGCGCGCAGCCTCGATCTGCGGACGATCGCCGAATGCGTCGAGACGGAGGAGAGCCTGGCGCTGCTCGAGGAGTACGGCGTCGACTTTGCCCAGGGCTACCACCTCGGACGCCCGGTGCCGCCGGCCGAGGTGATCGGCGCCGGCCCGCAGGGCGGCGCCTGAGTAATCCCCGCTCGGACATCCGTTCGCAGGACGGCCGCTGCGGGCGGCGTGACGGATTCAGGCGATCGATGCCGCCACGGCCTGCCCCGCGTTCGAGGCCCAGTCGACCAGCGGCGAGGGGATGACGCCGAAGAAGATCGTCGCCGCAGCCAGCGCCGCGGCGGGGATCAGGATCGCCAGGCAGCGGGTGCCCGGGGGGGTGGCCGCTGCGGCGCTCGGTGGGACCTGCGGCTGGTCGGCCTCCGGCGAGCCGCCGGCCATCGCCGGCATCCCGGCCGGTTCGGGGGCCAGCGGCTCCGCCGCCGGCCGCATCCAGACGGCGGCGACGACCCGCAGGTAGTAAGCGAGCGAGATCATCGTCCCGATCGCGATCGCCACGGCGAGCCAGGTGTAGTCGGCGTCCACGGCCGCCTCGATCAAGTACAGCTTGCCGATGAACCCGGCCGTCGCCGGAAGGCCGGCGAGCGCCAGCATCGAGATCGTCAGCGGCCAGGCGAGCTCCGGGCGGTCGCGGCCCAGCCCCTGAACCGCCTTGATGTCGTCGCCGAACTCGGTCTCGCGCTCGCGGACGACGATCACCGCGAATGCGGCCAGGTTCATCAGCGCGTAGGCGGCGAGGTAGAAGACGAGCGCGTTGACCCCCAGCTCGGAGGCGGCGACGAGGCCGACCAGCATGTAGCCGGCCTGGGCGACCCCCGAGTACCCGAGCAGCCGCTTCAGCGAGTCCTGGCCGAGCGCGCCGATGTTCCCGACCACGATCGAGACCGCGGCGAGCACGGCCAGCGCCGGCTGCCAGTTGTCGACCGCGGGACCGAGCGCGACCTCGAAGAAGCGCACGAAGACGCAGAACGCGGCCACCTTGGTCGCCACCGCCATGAAGGCGGTCACCGGAGTGGGGGCGCCCTGGTACACGTCCGGCGTCCACTGGTGGAAGGGGGCGATCGAGATCTTGAAGGCGAGCCCGGTTGCGGCCAGCCCGATCCCGATCAAGACGAGCGGGTCGTCGGCGAGCCCGGCGCCGATCCCGTCGCGAATGCCGGTGAAGTCGGTCGAGCCCGAGCCGCCGTAGATGAACGCCAATCCATAGAGCAGCGTCGCCGAGCCGAGCGAGCCGACGATCAGGTACTTGAGGCCCGACTCGAGCGATTCGCGGCGCCGCAGCGCCGAGCCGCAGAGGACGTACAGCGGCACCGAGAGCAGCTCGATCGCGACGAAGAACGAGACCAGGTTCTGGGCCTGGGCCAGCAGGACCATGCCGAGGACCGAGGAGAGCAGGAGAGCCTGGAACTCGCCGTGACGCGGCTCCTCTCCGGGCCGTTCGGCGGCCGGCTCGCGCCACGACAGCGGCACCACGACACAGGCGGCGAGGATCGCGATCAACGCGGCGGCGAGCCCGAGCTCGTCGAGCCGCAGGGCGCCCGCCACCAGGTCCTTGCGCTCGCCCCACTGCCAGATGCACAGGCCCGCCGCGGTCCCCAGCGTCGCCAGGCTGAAGAAGGAGACGACCGCCCGCTGGCGATTCTCCGTGAGGATCCCGGCCACCAGAACCACGCAGATCCCGGCGGTCAGCGCGATCACGGGCGAGAGCCCGGCGTAGTCGATCTGGGGGGCGGTGAAGCTCACCGGCCCTCTTCGGCGTCGAGCGGCGGGTACGCGGTCCGGCTGGTGTCGGCGTGCACGGCGGGAGCATGGGGCACCGCGGGCGGCGAGCTCGAGGCCACGGCGCCAACCTTGTCCTGCACGGCCGCCTGTGCGCGGGTGAGGATCACGCCCGGGTGGAGCGCCAGCGCGACGATGCAGGCGACCAGCGGCGCCAGCACCGCCGCGTCCCGGAGCGAGATCTCTCGCGAGTCCACGTTGGGAGCGAGACGGTCGTGCATCGTGCGCTGGAACAGCCGGATCGCATAGAAGGCCGCGAACACAACCCCGACGATGGCCACGAAGGCGTAGACGATCTTCGCCTGGAAGACGCCGATCAGGATGTAGAACTCGCCGATGAAGTTGGCCGAGCCCGGCATCGCAAGGGTCGCCAGCGTGACCACCAAGAACAGGGCCGCGAGCACCGGCGCCCGCATTGCCAGACCTCCGAGCCCGGTCAGGTCCTCGGTGCCGGAGCGCTCCCACAGCAGGGCGATGATCAGAAAGACCGGCGCCACCACGAGCCCGTGGTTGACCATCTGCAGCACCGAGCCGTCCGCCCCCTCGGAGCGCAGGGAGAAGATCCCGATGGTGATGAAGCCGAGCTGGGCGATCGAGGAGTAGCCGGCGATCAGGCGCACGTTGGTCTGGGTGAACGCCATCACCGAGCCATAGAGGATGCTCGCCACCCCGATCAGCAGGATCAGCTCCTGGTAGTGAGCCGTGGCCTGCGGGTAGAGCGGCAGCGCGACCCGCAAAAAGCCGTAGGCGCCGACCTTCGAGAGCACGCCCGCAAGCAGTGCCAAGACCGGCAGCGGGGCGGCCCGGTAGGCGTCGGGCAGCCACCCGTGGACGATGACCGCCGGCATCTTGATCAGGAACGCAGCGGCGAAGAACAGGAAGATCCACTCCTGGCTGCCGGTCCCCAGCGTGTTGGCGCGCAGATCGGCGATCGCAAAGCTCAGGTGGCCGACCTGGTCCGAGGCGAGGATCGCGGTGGCAATCGCGGCGACCAGCATCAGCAGCGAGCCGACCAGCGTGTAGACGATCATCTTCGTCGTCGCGGCGACTCGGTTCTCGCCTCCGAAGGCGCCGATCAAAAACCAGAACGGGACCAGCATCAGGTCGAAGAAGAGGACGAACAGCAGCAGGTCCTGGGCGAGGAACGCGCCCAGGGCGGCGGTCTCGCCGAGCCCCAGCATGAAGAAATAGATGCGGCGCCGGTCCGGCACCCGGAAGGCGGAGAAGGCCGTCGCCCCGGCCCACAGCAGCGCCGTCAGCCCGACAAGGAAGATGCTGATGCCGTCGACCCCGAGCTGGTAGCGAACGCCGAGGTCCGGGATCCAGCTCTCGTCGACCGAGTGCTGGAGGCCGGGATCGCCGCTGTGGAAGCTCGCCACCAGGGCGGCGGCGAGCACCAGCGTGGCCAGCGTCCCGAGCGCCGCCAGGACCGGGACCGAGCGCCACGGCACCACGAAGCACAAGAGCGCCACGGCCAGCGGCAGCCAGAGCATGATCTGGATCACGACGCCGTTCCCATCTCTAGCTGCTCACGATCAGGAAGTAGAGGCCGAGGGCTGCAAAGCCGCCGATGAGCAGCAGCGCATAGGCGCGCACGAACCCGGACTGCGCGCCGCGGACGATCACCCCGACGCCCCGGACGGCGTCGACCGCGGCGGCCACGATCCCCTGGACCACGACCCTCTCGATCACGGTGTTCGCGAACCTGCCCATCGCGATCACCGGCCGGTAGGCGACCGCGTCGTAGAGCTCGTCGAAGTACCACTTGTTGACCAGGAAGGTGTGGACTGGCCGCAGGCGTGCGGCGAGCGTCGCGGAGGTCCCGGGACGCGCGACGTAGACGAGGTAGGCGATCGCGATCCCGGCGATCGAGAGCAGACCGCCGATGACCAGCCCGCGGTAGGCGGAGGCGTCGGACGGGACGATGCTCTCGAACGGCGAGCCGGCAAACGTCGGCCGCAGGAAGTTGTCGATCACGTTCGTTGCCCCGGGAACCTGCAGCAGCCCACCGAAGATCGCACCGAACCCGAGCATCGCCATCGCCCACCGCATCGGCCAGTCCCGCTCCGCGATGTGGTGCTCGGCACCGGGGAAGCCGACATCGGTGTCCTCAGTCTCGCCCGACAGCGGGTTCTGTGGCTCGGCGTGGGCGAGGTGGCCCTGCTCGAGCTCCCGCGCCTCGGGGACGGGCTCGCCCCAGAAGACGCGGAAGACGATCCGGAAGGCGTAGACGGCGGTGAGAAGGGCGGCGAAATAGCCGCCGATCGCGAAGATCCAGTAGAAGCCGCCGCGCTGGGCCGCGAACACGAGGATCTCGTCCTTGGAGAAGAACCCGGACGTCCCGGGGAATGCGGCCAGGGCGAGGGCGCCCACGATCAGCAGGGTCGAGGTGAAGGGCAGAGCTCGCCGCAGGCCGCCCATCCGGTTGATGTCCTGAGTCCCCGCCATCGCGGAGATCACCGACCCCGCCGCCATGAACAGGAGCGCCTTGAAGAAGGCGTGCGTCATCAGATGGAAGAGCCCCGCGGCGTAGGCGCCGATCGAGACGCCGACGACCATGTAGCCGATCTGGCTGATCGTCGAGTAGGCGATGATCCGCTTCAGGTCGGTAACGGCGAGCGCCACGGTGGCAGCGAAGATCAGGGTCGCGAGGCCGATCAAGGCGGAGATGTCGGCGGCGGTCGGGGCGAGCACGAACAGGGGATGCATGCGGGCGATCAGGTAGACGCCGGCGGTGACCATGGTTGCCGCGTGGATCAGGGCCGAGACGGGGGTAGGGCCCTCCATCGCATCGGGGAGCCAGGTGTGGAGCGGCAGCTGCGCCGACTTCGCGAACGCGCCGACGCAGATCAGGAGGCAGATCGCGATCACGACGCCCTGGTTGGTGGAGAAGTGCTGCGGAGCCGCCTGGAACACGGACGGGTAGTCGAACGTCCCGAGGTCGCGGAAGATCAAGAACGCCGCGAGCACCAGCCCGACGTCGCCGATCACGTTGATCACGAAGGCCTTCATGCCCGCCCTGGTCGCGGTGTTGCGGCGGTACCAGAAGCTGATCAGCGCGTAGGAGGCGAACCCGACGAACGCCCAGCCGACGATCAGAAGCACGAAGTTGCCCGCCAGGACCAGCAGCAGCATCGAGAAGACGAAGAAGTTGAGGTAGCTGAAGTAGCGGGCGTAGCCGCGGTCGGAGTCGAGGTAGGCGATCGAGTAGAGGTGGATCAGCGTCGAGACGCCGCTGACCACCAGGCACATGAACACGGACAGCGGGTCGACGAGGATCCCGAGGTTGATGTCGAGGCCGCCGCCCTGCGCGTAGTGGTAGAGCGTCGAGCAGCGCTGCGATCGAGTTGATGAACGCAAGCCCGATCGCCCCGGTCCCGATCCAGCCCGCGGCGCGGCCGGGCAGCGAGCGCCAGCCGAACGCGTTCACCAGGCAGCCGGCGAGCGGAAACGCCAGCACGAGCCAGGCGTACGTCGTGGCGCTCAACCGCGCAGGTCCCTCATCTCATCGACGTTCAGCGGCAGCCGACGTCTGAACATCGCCACGATCAGGCCCAGCCCGACCACCACCTCGCAGGCCGCGACGACCATCACGATCAGCGCGAACACCTGGCCGTCCTGGTCGCCGTGGTCGCGGGCGAAGGCGACGAGCGCCAGGTTGCCCGCGTTCAGCATCAGCTCCAGGCAGAGCAGGATGACCAGGGGGCTGCGCCGGATCAGCACGCCGCCGGCGCCGATCGCGAACAGGAGCGCCGACAGAACCAGATACCACGTGACGTCCATCTAGTGGTACCTCTCACAACGTCGCACCCGAAACGGCGGCCGCAGATCGCCGCCATCAGCGCCGAAGGCGCGCTGCGAGCGCCGAAGGCGCGAGGTCCTCGGTCGGCCGCGTACTAACCAGTACGCGGCCTCCCTGCGTCCTTGCCTGGCGGCGCCTGCACCTCGCCGTTTCAGGCACAACGTCATGAGACGCACCACTAGCGCGACTCCTCGGGGTGGTGCCGACGGCCTGCCAAAACGACCGCGCCCACCGCGGCCACCAGCAAGAGCATCGACGCTGCCTCGAAGACGACCAGGAAGCGCTCGAGCAGCAGCTTGCCGATCGCCGCCGGCGACCCGAAGCCAAGCGGCACCGTCGGCCCCTCGCTGTCGAGCGATGAGAGCCCGGTGCCCAGGATCGCGATCGAGAGCTCGACGAACAGCGCCAAGGCGAGTAGCGGGGCGAGGAACCGCTGGCCCGGGATCGGCTCCCAGATCGGCTCCTCGACGGCACCCACATAGGCGGCCACGAACACGTACAGGACCATCACCGCGCCGGCGTAGACGACCACCTGGGCGGCGGCGACGAACTGCGCGTAGAGCAGCAGGAAGAGCCCGGCCAGCGCGACCAGGTGGACGACCAGCGCCAGCACGCTGTAGAAGGGGTTCCGCAGCGCGACCACGCCGACCGCCCCAGCGACGGCGCCGATCGCCCCCGCGAAGAAGGCGACCTGCACCACTACTCGCCGCCTCCTCGTCTCGGACTCCGGGGGCGGCGAGGTGCGCGGTCTACCGTGCTCACCCTCATTCCCCTTCTCGGCGCAACGGCGTCCGCTCGACCGGCTCCGCCATCAGCATCTCCTTGGTGAAGATCAGGTCCTCGCGGTTGTAGTCGGCGATCTCGTACTCGTGGCCCATCGTGATCGCGTCGAACGGGCAAGCGACCTCGCAGTAGCCGCAGAAGATGCAGCGGGCGAGGTTGATCTCATAGACCTCGGCATAGCGCTCGCCGGCGGACTTTCGGTCGTCGGGGTCGTTCTCGGCGGCGACCACCCGGATGCAGTCGGCCGGGCAGGCGGCCGCGCACAGCGAGCAGCCGACGCACTTCTCCAGCCCGGTGTCCTCGAAGCTGTGCAGCTTGTGGCGGCCGCGAAAGCGCGGATAGACGGGGGTCTTCTCCTCCGGGTACTGGATCGTCACCGGGCCCTCGACGATCCGGGCGAAGGTCGTCTTCAGGCCGCGCAGCGTCTCGCCGAAGGCGCGGTAGGCCCCCTTGGCGCCGCCGGGCTCCGGCCCCCGCTGCACCGCGACGACTCGCTCGTCGGGGAGGTATGGAAACTCTCGCTGCTTGTCGCCGCCCTCGCCGCTCACGTCACGGTCACCAGCACCGCGGTCACCAGCACGTTCAGGGTCGCGAGCGGCAAGAGCACCTTCCAGCCGAGCGACATCAGCTGGTCGTAGCGGACCCTCGGCAGCGTGGCGCGGATCCACATGAACACGAACAGCAAGGCGAAGATCTTGGAGATCACCCAGATCGGGTCGAGCCAGCCGGGCCCGGGCCCGTGCCAGCCGCCGAGGAAGAAGGTCACCGCCACGCCCGAGATCACGAACATCTCGATGTACTCGGCCATCGCGTAGGACCCGTACCGCATCCCGCCGTACTCGGTCCCGTAGCCGGCCACGAGCTCGGCGTCGGCCTCGGGCAGGTCGAACGGTGCCCGGCTGCTCTCGGCGAAGCCGGCGACCATGAAGATCAGAAAGCCGACGAGCTGCGGCACGATGTACCAGATGTGGTTCTGCGCCTCGACGATCGAGACCAGCGACAGCGAGCCCGCCATCATGATCGCCCCGAGCAGCGCCAGGCCCATCGAGATCTCGTAGGAGATCAGCTGGGCCGCCGAGCGCATCGCGCCCAGGAAGCTGTACTTCGACCCCGACGCCCAGCCGCCGAGCAAGAGTCCGTAGAAGGCGATCGAGCCGAAGGCGAAGAAGTAGAGGATGCCGATCGAGACGTCTATCCCGTAGAAGCCAACCCCGTCCTTGACGTTCCCGAACGGGATGATCGCCATCGTCGCGACGCCGGTGAAGACGACGATCGCCGGGGCGATCGGCCACAGGATCGGGATCGCGTTCTCGGGCCGGTAATGCTCCTTCGTGACCAGCTTCACGGCGTCGGCTAGCGGCTGCAGGAGGCCGAAGGGGCCGACTCGGTTGGGCCCGTATCGCGCCTGGAAGCGACCCAGCAGCTTGCGCTCGATCACGGTCAGCATCGGCACGATCGCGAAGATCACCGCGAAGATCACGATCGACTTCACGACCAGGATCCAGCTCGCCTCGACGAAGTCGACCGCGGCAACCGGCGGGGTCACACCTCGCCCCCGGACTTCGTCACCTCGACCAGCTCGCCCGGCTCCAGCGCGTTCGCGTTCGCCTCGACCGTCCCCTCGATTAGGAAGCCGGCTCCCGGCCTGATCCGCTCGCGGATCGTGACTCGCGCCCGCAGGCTCGTGCCATTCGAGCGAACGTCGACCTCCTCGCCGTGCGCCACGCCGAGCCGATCCGCGTCCGCCGGCGCCAGCTCGAGGGTTTGCTTCGGCGCGAGGAACCTCAACGCCGGGCTCCGATCGGTGACCTCCGCGGCCCACAGGTCGCGATACGTGCCGAGCTGGATCCGGGGGTCATCCCGCGCCCCCGTTGCGGTCATCGACACGGACTGTCCCGTACCCTCGGATACGAGCTGGGGAAATCTCGAAGCTGCTTCGCGATCCTGCCAGCGGACGCCCCGGCCGCCGATCTCCTCGGGGGTGATCCCGGTGTAGAAGGCGACGTCGGAGGCGATTGCGGCCAGGACGTCCGGCGCGGAGTCGAGGCCCGTCTCGTGATTGAGCAGGGCCGAGAGCTCCACGAGGACCTGCCACATCGGCCGTATGTGGCCGGACGTCGGCGTGCCTGGTCGACGCGTTCTCGAACATGGAGACCGCGACGACGAACTTCGCCTTGCCGAGCCCGTGGCTCCACGCCGGCCCGCCCGGGAAGTCGCGGACGGGGTCGGCGTTGAGGAGGAACGCCGCCGCGAGGCCTCCGTCCGCGAGGCCGTCGCGGATCGCAGCGGCGTCGCGACCCGCGGGCACCTCGGACAGCCCGGGTCCGGCGTCCGGGGCGCACCCCACCTCGCTCAGGCCGCGCCCGTTCGCGCCGTCCGGGGCCTCGAGGAGCTTTGCCCCCAGCTGGCGGGCCACGTCGACCAGCGCCGCATCGCCTTGCCCGCCCCAGACGATCACCGTCGTGCCCGCTCGCAGAACGCCGGCGATCCGCTCGGCGTCGGCCCCGAGCTCGCCCGGCCCCCGCTCGTACCCTTCCACCCCGACTTCCGCCGCCAGCGCCGAAAGGAAGCCGCTTGCGAAGCCGGGCGCGTAGCGCGCGACTTCCTCGGCCCCCCCGTCGAGGGCGCTGGTGCGGTCGGTCGCGAGGGCGAGGCGAGCGCCGTGGCGACGCGCGGCCTTGCGGATTCGCAGGTCGAGGATCGGCATCGCGTGCAGTGGGTCGCAGCCGATCACCAGGATCGACTCGGCGGAGTCGAGATCGGCGACCCTCGCGGCCAGCTCGGGCCGCGCGAACTCGATCGCAAGGCTCCGGTTGATCGACCCGCCGGCCCGTGAGTCGACGTGCGGCGAGCCGAGCCCCCGGCGGAGGATCCGCTGCGCGAGGTAACCCTCCTCGTTAGAGGAGGAGCCGCCGACGATGGCGGCCGTCCGCTCACCGGCCTGGCGAAGACCCGCCGCCGAGGCTTGGAGCGCCTGCCCCCAGCTCGCCGGACGGAGCTCCCCGCCCTCCCGGACGAGGGGCTGGGTGATTCTCTGCTCGGACTCGGCCATCTGGTAGCCGAACCGCCCCTTGTCGCACAACCAGCCGTCGTCGACCTCGGGGTGGTCGCGGGCCAGCACGCGCTCGACGCGCTCGTCGCGCACCGTCAGGATCACATTGCACTGGCTCGGGCAGAGCGTGCAGACGGAGCCGGCGTCCTCGATGTCCCAGGGGCGGGCGCGGAACCGGTAGGCCTCCGAGGTCAGGGCCCCCACCGGGCACAGCTCGATGATGTTGCCGTGGAAGGGCGCGATGTAGGGGCGGTCGTCGAAGGTGCCCACGAACGTGGACGCGCCCCGCTCCAACAGCTGGAGCTGCTCGTCCTCGGCGATCTCCTGGCTGAAGCGAACGCAGCGGTAGCAGAGGATGCATCGCTCGCGGTCGATCTTGATCAGCGGCGAGAGCGGGATCGGTTTCTGGAAGTGGCGCTTCGGGTCGATGGACCGACTCTTGCCCGGACCCCAGCCCATCGCGATGTCCTGCAGTGGGCACTCGCCGCCCTTGTCGCAGACCGGGCAGTCGAGCGGATGGTTGACGAGCAGGAACTCGACCACGGCCTCCTGGGCCGCTTGCACTCGGTCCGTGCGCGTGTAGACGACCATCCCGTCGCGGACCGGGGTCGAGCAGGCGGTCTGCAGCTTCGGGATCCCCTCGATCTCGACCAGGCACATGCGGCAGGCGCCGACCGGCTGACCGAGCTTCGGCTCATAGCAGAACACCGGGATCTCGACGTCGCCGTGCTTGGCGGCGTCGACCAGCATCGTCCCGTCCTCCGCGGGCAGCTCGAGCCCGTCGACCAGGAAGTTGATCCGCTGGCGCTCGGCTCTCACGCGCTTACTCCCAGCGGCACGGGGCGCGCGTCGGTCGTCGACTCGTCGAGCGGCCGCGGCGCCGCGGCCCGCCCGGCCTCGATCGCCGCTTCGAACTCGTCGCGGAACTTCTCGACCATGCTCCCGACCGGCATCGCCATCGAGTCGCCGAGCACGCACAGGCAGTGGCCGATGATGTTCTCCTGCACCGAGGCGATGATGTCGAGGTCCATCGGCGTGGCCTCGCCCGAGATCACCCGCTCGAGCATCTTCACCGTCCAGTTGGTGCCCTCGCGGCATGGCGTGCACTTTCCGCAGGACTCGTGGTGATAGAAGCGCGCCGTGCGCAGCGCCAGCTCGGGAATCGAGACCGAGTCGTCGGCGACGATGATCGCCCCCGAGCCGAGCATCGAGCCCGCATCGGCCATCGCCTCGAAGCTGTACGGGAGATCGAGCTCGGCGGCGGTCAGGACCGGGGCCGAGGAGCCCCCAGGGAACCAGGCTTTGACCTCGCGTCCCTCGGGCGGGCCACCGGCGAGCCCGTAGATCAGCTCCCGAGAGGGGATCCCGAGCTCGATCTCGTAGTTGCCCGGCCGCTGCACGCAGCCCGACACGGAGACGACCTTCGTTCCCGGCGACTGCTCCGTCCCGAACCCCTTGAACCACTCGGCGCCGTTGGCGACGATGTGCGGCACGTTGGACAGCGTCTCGACGTTGTTGATCAGGGTCGGCCCTCCGTAGAGCCCCTGGATGGCCGGGAACGGCGGCTTGAGCCGCGGGTTGCCACGCTTTCCCTCGAGCGAGTCGAGGAGCGCCGTCTCCTCGCCGCAGATGTAGGCGCCGGCGCCGCGGTGGACGACCACCTCCACCCGGGAGCCCGTCCCGAGGATGTTCTCGCCCAGGTAGCCGGCCTCGTACGCGTCGGCGACGGCGCGATCGAGGATGTCGGCCACCTCGGCGTACTCGCCGCGGATGAATACGAACGCCCAGCCGGTGCCGGCCGCCAGCGCCGCGATCGCAATGCCCTCGATCAGCTGGTGCGGGTAAGCGCCCGCTCCAGCGAGCGGTAGCCGCCCAGGCGCCGGTAGGTCTCGATGGAGGCGAGCTCGGGCTCGTCGACGCGCCTGAACAGCAACCGGGTCTCAGGCACCTTCCGCCTCCTTGATGCGGGGGTCCGGGTCGGGCTCGGGGCCGCCGGCTGCCGGGAGGTCGGCCAGCGCCTTGTCCGGCAGCACCTCGGCGCCGGCGCGGAGCTGCTCGACCGCCGTGCGCGCGTCATCGGCGTCCAGGGGCCCGTAGTAGCGCCCGTCGATCGAGGCCATCGGGGCGATGTCGCAGGCCCCCAGGCACTCGAACCCCTTTACGAACAGCTCTCCGTCCGGCGAGCTCATGCCGCCATGATCGGCCTCGTGGGCATCGGCCCCCGCGGCCTCACAGAAGGCCCTCAGCAGGTCGTCGGCGCCCCGAAGCCAGCAGGAGATGTTGTGGCACACGAGCACCTGGTGGCGGCCGACCGGGCTGGTGCGAAAGAGGTCGTAGAAGGTCGCGAGCGACTCCAGGTAGCCGGGCGTCACGCCCATCACCGCCGCCGCCTGGCGGAGGCCCTCCCGAGTGCACCAGCCGTAGTGGTGCTGCACCGCCCACAGGGCGGGAAGCGCGGCGGAGCGAATCTCCGGGTACTTCGACATCGCAGCCTCGATCCGCTCGCGAAGCTCGTCGGGCACATCCACCTCGTGGAGCTCGGGGACGGTCTCGGCGTCCTCGGGCCGCATCGACTCGATCAGCCGAAGCCGCTCCCCGGCGGACATCTCGTTCGTGGGCCGAATTTCAGGGCCCGCCGCCTCCTCGTCTGCGACTCCGGGGGCGGCGGGGTTGCGGGTTTGCCGTGCAAAGTCTTTGCTCATCTGTCTATCCCACCGAGGATGGGGTCGAGCATCGCCAGGTTCTGGATCAGGTCGGCGACGTAGCCATCGATGCACATGTCGCGAAGCGCCTGCAGGTTGACGAACGAGGGGTCGCGGATGTGGACCCGGGCCGGCTTCGCCGAACCGTCGGCCAGCACGAAGCAGCCGAGCTCCCCACGCGGCGACTCGACCGCGTAGTAGGCCTCGCTTGGCGGCACCCGGAATCCCTCGGTGACCAGCTTGAAGTGATGGATCAGCGCCTCCATCGAGGTCGAGAGCTCGTCGCGCGGCGGCAGCACGACCTTGCGGTCGTCGGCGATCCACGGCCCCTCGGGCAGCCCGTCGAGGGCCTGCTCGACGATCCGCACCGATTCGCGCATCTCCTGCACGCGCACCCGGTAGCGGTCGTAGCCGTCGCCCACCGTGCCGACCGGGATCTGGAAGTCGAAGTCGGCGTAGGCGAGCGAGGGATCGACCTTGCGCAGGTCCCAAGGCTCGCCGGCGGCCCGCAGGAGCGGCCCGGTGACCCCCAGGTCCAGCAATCGCTGGCGCGGGACGACGCCGACGTTCCTGGTGCGGCGCAGAAAGATCTCGTTGCGGTTGAGGATCGCCTCGTACTGGTCGATCCGCGAGGGCATCTCCGCGCAGAAGGCGCGAACGTTGCGCTCGAAGCCCACCGGGATGTCCTCGAACACGCCTCCGACCTGGAAGTAACGGGTGTGCATCCGCTGTCCGGTCGACATCTCGAACAGGTCGAGGATCCGGTCGCGGTCCCGAAAGCAGTAGAAGAACATCGACATCGCACCGAGGTCGAGCGCCGCGGTCCCGAGCCAGACCAGGTGTGAGTGGAGCCGGTTCAGCTCCAGGTGAAGCACCCGCAGGTACTTGGCGCGCGGGGGGATCTCGAGCCCCAGAAGGCGCTCCACACAACCGACGAACGCCTCCATGTTGAAGAAGTAGGACAGGTAGTCCATCCGCTCCACGAAGGGGATCGCCTTCCAGTAGGACTTGTCCTCGCAGTTCTTCTCGATCCCCGTGTGGACGTAGCCAACCACCGGCTTCAGGTCGCGGACGACCTCCCCCTCGAGGCTGACCAGGAGGCGCAGGACCCCATGGGTGGCCGGGTGGTGCGGTCCCACGTTGATCGTCATCAGCTCCTGCTCGGGCCCGAGCGCCTCGCCGGCCGCGGTGCGCTCCACCGGTGAGCTGCCGATCACCTCAGCGTCGGTGCGTGAGATGACGTCTCGGCCCAGGCTCATTCGTACCAGCGCGGGACTTCGCGTTCGTTGTGGGTGAAGATCACCGGCTCGCCCCCGATCGGGAAGTCGCGGCGCTGCGGCCAGCCGACGTAGTCCTCGGGCATCAGGATGCGCCGCAGGTCGGGGTGGCCACTGAAGACGATGCCGAAGAAGTCGTAGACCTCACGCTCCTGGAACTCCGCGGCCGGAAAGACCGAGACGCAGCTGTCGATTTCAGGGAGCAGCTCATCACTCCGGTCACCTCCTCGTCCTCGACTCCGGGTGCGACCGGGTGCCCCGTCGTCCGCGGACGCCGCCGGGTCGGCGAGAGCCGCGCGGACCCGCAGCCGCTCGACCCGCGGCATGTTGAGGAGCTCATACACGACGCCGAAACGCGGCTCCGCCGGCAGGTAGTCGACGCCGTGGAGGCTGCACAGGAAGCGGTACTCCTGGCCGGGGCTGTCGCGAAGCCAGCCGAGCACATCGAGGATTCGATCCGGGTCCACGATCAGGCAGGCCTGTCCGTGCTCGTGGTAGGTGCCGAGCACCGAGCCCCCCGCAGCCTCGTTGAGATCCCGGGCGATCAGCTCGAGGCCCGGGGCGTCCGGCATCAGCCGCGCTCCCCCGCCAACTCCGCGTCGTTGGCGACGGAAGCCTCCCTGGCGGCGGCGTACGCCTCGGCCTCCTCCCTCGACGCCTCGCCGGTGGCCGCCCGGGCCCATTCCTCGGTGCCGATCGCGTTGTAGCGACGCCGCCAGCCGGGATCGGGGTTGCCGAGGATCATCCGCTGCAGCTTGTTGAACCCATAAACCAGCGCCTCCGGACGCGGCGGACAGCCGGGGACATGGATGTCGACCGGCATGAACTTGTCGGCCCCCTGGACCACGGCGTAGTTCGCGAACATGCCGCCCGACGACGAGCAGGCGCCCATCGAGATCACCCACTTCGGCTCCAGCATCTGGTCGTAGAGGCGGCGGACAACCGGGGCCATCTTGATCGCCACCCGGCCCGAGAGAATCAGCATGTCAGCCTGCCTGGGCGAGGCGCGCATGTTCTCGGCGCCGAACCGCGCGATGTCATAGCGCGGGCTGACAATCGACATCATCTCGATCGCGCAGCAGGCGAGCCCGAAGGTGGCCGGGAAGATCGAGTTCGCGCGCCCCCAGCGCATCGTCCTGTCGAGCGTCGTCGTCAGCACCGACTCGGTGACGTGGCTCTCGAGCGCGGGACCCTCGAGATCCCCTCGCAAGAGGTCGCGGGCGCGAAGCTGGCGGACGCGAAGGTTCTCGAGCGGACCGGGCTCTTCGAGCGGCGAGAGCGCGCGCAGCTTCTCGCGCCTCACCTCCAATCGAGCGCCCCCCTTCGCCACACGTATGCAAGGGCGACCCCGAGCAGGACGACGAAGACCCCGACCTCGATCAGGACGAAGACCGAGTGCGCCGCCCTGAGAATCACCCCGACCGGGTACAGGAAGACGACCTCGATGTCGAACAGGATGAACAGCATCGCGATCATGTAGAAGCTGACCCCGAAGCGGAACGTCCGCGAGACCTCGCTCGGCAACCCGCACTCGTAGGGCTCGCTCTTTACCCGGCTCGGCCGCCGCGGCCCCACCAGCCCGTTGACCATCGCCAGTGTTCCTCCCACGATCACGCCGAGGCCGCCAAACACGATCACTGGGAGGTAGCTGCGCAACAGCACGGCAGCCGAGTTATATACCCACTTTGTGGCAGGTTGCTACATAGTGATTTTCCGCATCAGCAAGCGGATTCCCGACACTTCCGGGCGGATATGCCCCGGGATCGCAAGGGGAGAGTGGAAATCGCTTTCCGGGGCGGCCTGAGCCGATGGTCGCCGTCCATCTCGCAGTCGGGATCGCCGTCATCGCCGGCAACCTGATCGCCGGGGGCTGGGGCGGCATCGCCTGGCTTCGCCACCAGCCGTCGGTCGGGTTCTGGTACGCGCTGCGCGTCGCCCAGGCTGCGGTCGTCCTCCAGGTTGGCCTCGGCGCGATCCTCCTGCTCTCGGGGCGCGAGGCCAATGGCCTCCACTACCTGTATGGCGTGCTGCCGATCCTCGTCTCACTGCTCGCGGAGGCTGCGCGCGCCGGAGCGGCGGAGCGGGAGCTCACCGGTCTCGACTTCGAGTCCCTGCCGAAGGAGCGCCAGCGCCGCATCGCGCTGGCGATCGTCCGCCGCGAGACCGGGATCATGGCCGTCTCCGCGCTGGTCATTTTCCTGCTCGCGCTGCGCGCGGCGACGACGGCGGGTTAGCGCCCGCTGGCGCCGGCGCGGCATCGCCCTACGGGTTGGTGAGACCCTGGTACTCGCCCTCGTAGAACAGGAGCGGCTCGCCGTCGGCCGCCTCGAGATCGAGCACGCGACCGGTGGCGATCGTGTGGTCGCCGCCGTCGTGCACGTCGCGCAGCTCGCAGGCGAGCCAGATCAGCGTCCCCTCGATCTTCGGCGTTCCCGCCCGCTCTTCCCAGGCGACGCCGTCCCACTTGTCGGGGTGCGGGTCCTTGGTGCTGAAGCGCCGCGCCAGCTCGGCCTGATCCCCGGCGAGCACGTTGATCCCGAACCGGCGGGCGTGCTCGACTGCGACCAGGGTGCGCGAGCCCAGGTCGAGGCAGGCGAGCATCAGCGGCGGCTCGAGCGACAGCGACGCGACGGCGTTCGCGGTGGCGCCCGCGGGTCCCGTGGGGCCGGTCGCGGTGACCACCGTGACCCCGGTCGGGAAGCGCGACATTGCCGCGCGCAGCGTGGCTGGCTCGATCTGAAGTGGCATCAGGCGATTCGCTTCACGGGCACGGAGGCGGAAAGTATGATGCCGCCCGCGTGCGCTTCGTCCTTGCGACCACAGCGGCAGCCGCGGCGGCCCTGGTCCTCGCCGGCTGCGGCACCCAGGGGATCTCGGTGTCCCAGGACGACCCCGCCTATCGCGGCGCGGTCCTGTTCTCAGAGCGCTGCTCGGGCTGCCACACGCTGACCCCGGCGGGGGCGCAGGGCACCGCCAACCGGTCGCTCCGCCAGGAGGGCCCGAACCTCGACCAGCGCAAGGAGACCGTCGACGACGTCCTGTTCGCGATCCGAAATGGGGGCTTCTCGGGCGCGATCATGCCCCAGAACATCCTCACCGGCCACGACGCGACCAGCGTCGCAGAGTTCGTCTCCAAGTACGCGGGCTCCCAGGCGGGCGAGACCTCGCGGCCGGGCACGGGATCCGGCTCCCAGTAGGCGAGCGCGCGGAGACCCATTGCACTACTGATGCTCGACCTTCGGAGCATCCGCGAGGATCCCGAGCCGGCCCGGGCTGCCCTCGCGCGCCGCGGCGCCGCCGAGATCCTCGACGAGCTGCTGCGCCTCGACGAGCGCCGCCGGCAGCTGCTACCCGAGGTCGAAGAGCGGCGGGCCCGGCAGAACCGCGCCTCCGATGAGATTGCGGCGGCGAAGCGCTCCGGGGCCGATGCCGAGCCTCTGATCGCCGAGATGCGCCAGGTAAGCGGTGAGGTGAAGAAGCTCGAGGCCGAGCTTGGCGAGGTCGAGTCGAAGCGGGACGAGCTGCTGGCCCAACTTCCCAACCTTCCGGAGCCTGAGGCTCCGGAAGGGTCGACGGAGGACGACGCCGTGGTGCTTCGCGAGGTCGGCGAGCGGCCGGAGTTCGAGTTCGAGATCCGGGACCACCTCGAGCTGGGGCTCGCGAACCGGTGGATCGAGATGGAGAAGGCGAGCCAGGCGTCGGGATCCCGGTTCGCCTACCTACTCGGCGACCTGGTGCTGGTCGAGATGGCGCTGGTTCGGTTCGCGATCGAGCTGATCGGCGAGGAAGGGTTCGTTCCTGTCGTGCCGCCGGTGCTCGTCCGCGAGGGCCCACTGTTCGGCACCGGCTTCCTCCCCGGCGAGCGGGAGACGATCTACGAGGTGCCCCGCGACGAGCTGTTCCTGGTCGGCACCTCGGAGGTGTCGCTGGCGGCGCTCCACGCGGACGAGATCCTGGCCCCGGGCGGGCTGCCGCGCCGCTACGCTGGCTTCTCCACGTGCTTTCGGCGCGAGTCCGGTGCCGCGGGCAAGGACACGCGCGGGATCTTCCGAGTGCACCAGTTCGACAAGGTGGAGATGTTCTCGTTCGTGCCACCCGGGGACTCTGCAACCGAGCACGAGCGCATCCTGGGGATCGAGGAACGGATCCTCCAGGCGCTGGAGATCCCCTACCGGGTGGTGGACATCGCCGCGGGCGATCTCGGCGCCTCCGCGGCGCGCAAGTTCGACTGCGAGGCGTGGATCCCGAGCCAGGAGCGCTACCGCGAGGTCACCTCGTGCTCGACCACACCGACTACCAGGCTCGCCGGCTCGGCTGTCGCTACCGCCCCGAGCCCGACGCTCAG
>WNGG01009262.1_pt1 | contig 17787 bp, 17 predicted proteins | sample 5400661 | NCBI WGS metagenome assembly WNGG01 (sample SAMN13153372, study PRJNA577476) | soil metagenome | isolation source: 100 cm soil or saprolite under Garry oak tree replicate 1 | place: USA:California | collected 2016-06-15
ACCGAGCGGGCCGGGTTGAGGTAGGTCTGCGCCACACGCTGCACGTCAGCAACGCTCACCTGGCGCAGCGCCTCCAGATAGTCCTGAAAGGCATTCCACTTCCCCAGGTGCAGCTGCCCCAGCCCATACACGGCGGTGCGCTGACTGGTGCCCTGGAGGCCAATATCGAGGGCCCCCTCCAGATACGTCGTGGCGCGCTCGAGTTCCTCTGACGTCACCCCGGTAGCCTGGACCTCATGCACCACGCGCTCGAATTCGCTCAGTGCCTCGGCCTCTTTGTCAGGGCTGCACCCGATGTACAGGGCAAAGAACCCCGGATCAACCGGATACGCGTCAAAGCTCGTGACCGTATACGCCAGGCTCTTCTGGTCTCGGAGTTCGGCAAACAGCCGGCCGCCCATACCGCCCAGAATCGTATCGAGGACCCGTAGCGCATAACGGTCGTAGTGCCGTATGGTGACCGTGGGGAAACCCCAGAGAATGTGCGTCTGCTGGCCCTCGATGGCAAACTCGCGTGTGATGGTCTCTGACCACACCGGCATGGCTGGGGCGGTGTAGGGGGATATAGCCTCAGCCTCGAAGAGGATTGACGGGGCAGTGCGATGCAAGAGCGTGAGCACCTCATCGACGGCGATGTCGCCTACCACGACGTAGACCGCACGGTCCGGACGCAGCAGCAGGCTGTGAAACGCGACAAGGTCGGCGCGCGTCACCGCGGCCAGCCCATCACGCAGCCCCAGGGAGAGGTGATTGTAGGGGTGCGCACCGTAAAACGTCTGAAGGAAATGCTGGAAAGCGAACTGGAAGCGATTTTCCTTGAGCGTCTCGAGGTCACGCAGCTGGTCCGCCCGTTCGCGCTCCACTTCTGCCTCAGGAAACGTCGGCTCGGCCAGGATCTCGAAATAGAGTTCCAGCCCCTCAGCAAACGTCTCCTTGAGAAAGCGTGCCCCGAGCTGCAGGGAATCACGGTCGCTGCCGGCACTGAGGGCTGCCCCCAGGCGGTCGAGATCGCGCTCGATCTCTGCCGCACTGCGTAGAGACGTGCCCATGTCCCAGACCGAGGTGAGCAGCCTAACAAGGCCCTCTTTGCCCTGGGGCTCAGCGCGCTGTCCGCCATCGAGCACGGTGCGAATCGACACCAGCGGCGCTTTGCGGTCGGTCTGCACGATCAGCTTACTCCCACCTGGCAGATCGATCACGGGGATAGGCGAGGTGGCCTGGGGCATGTGGTGCGTGCTATGCCGCTTCTCCGGTTGCGACCACGCCAGCACGGTGGCACTATCGGGCAGCGTCGCCTCGTGTGGTAATAAAAGGGCGATGTTGGCGCGCTGCGGATCGAGGCAGGCTGCAGCAGCCTGGCGCAGGTCGTCACGGGTCAACGCCTCGACGGCCGCGACGTAATGGGTGCCGTAATTCGGATCCCCATAAATGAGGGCCGAGCGTCCCAACTGATCCGCAATCCCCTGGTAGGTTTCACGAGCGTGTACGAAATGACTCACAATGCGTGTCTTGGCCGCGGCCAGTTCGTGATCGGAGAGCGCCAGGGCCGGCTCATAGACCTGCTGCATCAGGCCGCGCAGGACCTCCGGGGCGCGCTCGGGTTCGCAACTGGCGCCGAGGAGAAACACACCCCGATCGCGCGGCGTGTAATTAAAGGCATACACGTCATGTGCCAGGTCACGCCGGCGCTTGAGCGCCGTATACAGCGCCGAGTTGTAGCCCGTCCCCACCAGATCGCTGAGCAGATCCAGGGCCGGCACCCGTGGATCAGTCGCCTCCACTGACGGCAGCCCGATCTCGAGGCGCGCCAGTGCAGCGCGGAAGGGAAACACGGACACACGTGGGGCCGCCTGGAGCGGTTCCTCTGGGCGTGGCCGGGGTGGTAGGGGGCGCGCCTCGACGGCACCAAAACGTGCCTCCACGGCACGCACGAGCACGTCCGTGTCAAAATCGCCCACCGCCACCAGGACCATGTTATTGGGCACGTACCAGGTATGAAAGATGCGCCGCATGTCATCAGAGGTGATGCGCGTGAACGTCTCTTCAAAGCCAATGATCGGGCGGCGGTAGGGATGGGTGGTAAAGGCCAGGCCAAACAGGCGCTCGGCGATTTCGTGGTCCGGGCTATCCTTACTGCGCCGGAATTCCTCGTACACCACTTCCTTCTCATGCTTGAGATCGGTGGGGTTGAACAGTGAATGCAGAATGGCATCGCTCAGCACATCGAAGCCGGTTTCCCAGAACCGGCTGGAGATGGTCACGTGATAGACCGTCTCGTCGTAGCTGGTCCAGGCATTCACCGTGCCCCCGGCGCCCTCAATGAGCGCCGCGATTTCTCCGTGTGGAAAGCGCGTCGTGCCTTTGAACAGCATGTGCTCGAACACATGGGCAATGCCCGCGACGTCGAGATCCTCATCGGCGCTGCCGAAGCGCACCCAGGTCTGCAAGGCGACGACAGGGGCGCTATGATCCTCCAGCAGCACCACCTGTAAGCCGTTGCTCAAGGTGTGGACCTCGGCCTGGGGACCATACTCTTCCCGTGTGCTGCCGGGCAAGGATGATGCCGTTACAATGGCCATGTACTCTCTACCTCCACTATGGGGGAATCGTCTGTGATGACCAAGGGGGCTCCTCGGCTGCGTATGCAGAAATAATACCACATTGCTCAGTTCCACAAGGAAAAAGAGGCGATACCCTGGCCAGGGATGCGCACCTCTCCTGGGCTTGACCGTCCATCACCCCGTGTGTTACAAAGCACTGGGGACACAGTACTATAGACGTCACCCGCTCTCCCCGTGGGAGAGGGAACAGATGAGATAGCGTGGAGAGGCGCGTGCCGCAGTATCCCGTCGAGCCGAGGGGGCAAGGCATGGACCTGTCTGGCAAGACTGCTATTGTCACGGGCAGCGCTCGCGGTATCGGGCGGGCCATCGTGCTGCGCTTCGCCGCTGCTGGCGCCGATGTGGTGATCAATTATGTGCGCTCGGCTGACCAGGCCCAGGAGGTCGCGGCAGCGGTGCAGGCGCTGGGGCGGCGGGCGCTTGTCGTACAGGCGGACGTCAGCCTGCGGCCACAGGTAGAGGCCCTGCTCGCCCAGGCCGTTACAACCTTTGGCAAGGTCGATATCCTGGTGAGTAATGCTGGTATCATTATCGACAAGCCGTTTGTGGAATCGACCGACGACGATTGGCACGCAGCGATCGAAACGAACCTGCACGGCTTTTTCAACTGTTGTCGTGTCGTGCTGCCACATATGATGCAGCGGCGCTATGGCCGCATCATCGCGACGGGCTCGATCATCGTGGATACGGGGAATTTTGGCCGCAACAAGTACGCCGTCTGCACGGCCTCCAAAGGTGGTATCGTGGCCATGGTGAAGCCCCTGGCCGTGGAGGCCGCCCCCTATGGCATTACGGTGAATGCTGTCTCGCCGGGCTATATTGCGACGGACATGATGCACGAGATCGATGCCGCCGGTCGTGAGGCGGTCAAACGCATGATTCCAGCCGGGCGCTATGGCACCCCCGCAGAAGTGGCCGCGGCGATGACGTTCCTGGCCTCTGATGAGGCGGCCTATATCACCGGTCAGGTGCTCCGTGTGAATGGCGGTATGGTGATGTGATCCCTGGCGGGGTAATTGCCGTGCGCAGCCTAGCCGTGCGCAGCACCCCCGCCAAACTGGCGGGGCAACTAGCCGTGCGCAGCACTTAGAACTCGGGGACCGTAAAGTCAGCCAGGGTGCCGTCGTGGATGGCCTGGCGGATGTGCGCCATCAAGTGGAGATAGTAGGTGACGTTGTGCAGGGTATTGAGGTGTAATCCTAAAATTTCACCGGCCATGAAGAGATGGCGCAGATAGGCACGCGAATGGTGCTGGCAGGTATAACAATCGCAGTGCGCATCCAGGGGCCGCTCATCGGTGCGATATTGCGCGTTCTTGATCACCACACGCCCGGTCGAGGTAAACAAAAAGCCATTGCGGGCGTTGCGCGTGGGTAGCACGCAGTCGAACATGTCAATGCCAGCGCGCACGCCCTGCAGCAGGTCGTGCGGTTTGCCGACCCCCATGAGATAGCGCGGCTGGTGTGCCGGTAGTTGGGAGGCCGTATGGGCCGCGAGGTCGTACATAACCTCCCGTGGTTCGCCAACGCCCAGACCGCCGATGGCATACCCATCAAAGCTACCGTCACACAGGGCCTGCACACAGCTATCGCGCAGTGGCTTGTAGGTACTGCCCTGCACAATCGCAAAGAGTCCGCCAGTGCGCTCCCGCCCGGCCTCCTGGCACCGTCTGGCCCAGCGACAGGTCATCTCCATGGACAGGCGTGCGGTATCATACGTCGACGGATAGGTGGTGCACTCGTCCAGCACCATCATGATATCTGACCCCAGCGCCATCTGGATCTCGATGGCGCGCTCCGGGGTGATCAGGTGCCGTGAACCGTCGAGATGGGACTGAAACTGCACGCCTGCCTCGCTCACGCGGGCCAGGGTCCCGAGACTAAACACTTGAAACCCCCCGCTGTCCGTCAGGATAGGGGACGGCCAGTGCATGAAGGCATGCAGTCCCCCCAAGCTGCGGATGAGTTCGTGGCCCGGACGGAGCGAGAGGTGATAAGAGTTGCAGAGAATGACGGCGGCCCCACAGATCACCAGGTCGCTGGTACGCAGCGTCTTGACCGTGGCCTGGGTGCCAATCGGCATAAATACCGGCGTAGCGAAGCTGCCATGCGGTGTGTGCAGCCGTCCCAGACGTGCCTGGCTGTGGGCATCGGTATGGAGGAGTTCGAACGTCAGTGGCATACGTCGTTGTCCGTCCCGACATAGCGGCGCAGCACCCGCTGGCTGATGGCACAGAACACCTCATACGGGATGCAACCGCACCGTGCGGCGATCTCCTCTGCCGTGATCCGGTCGTCACCCTGGGCCCCGAGCAGGACCACCTCATCGCCTACGTGCGCACACGCCAGGTCAGTCAGATCGACCATGCACATGTCCATGCAGATCTGGCCCACTAAGGGGACCCGTTGCCCATGGATCAGTACCTGCCCGACATTCGAGAGGTTGCGGTTCAGACCATCAGCATACCCTACTGGCAGCGTGCCGATCACGCTCGGACGGCCGGTGACAAAGGTATAGCCATAGCTAATCCCACACCCGGCGGGCACGGTCTGCACCCGCGCCAGATACGTCTTCCACGTCAACACTGGGCGCAATGCCGCGGCCTCAGGGGCGGGAAACGGATGCGCCCCATAGAGCGCGATGCCCGAGCGTACCAGGGTCCAGTGGCTCTCAGGATAGCGATACAGTCCCGCACTATTGGCCGCATGAATATAGCGCGGTGTCAGGCCCTGGGTGGCAAACTGCTGCAGCACGGCCCGAAACCTGGCGAGTTGGCACTGCACACTCTCAACGTCAGGCGTATCCGCGCAGGCCAGATGCGTCATGAGCCCTTCGAGGTGCAGGTGCGAGCAGGTGCCGAGCTGCTCGAGCAGCGCCGGCACACACTCGGGCGTCACGCCAAAGCGCCCCATACCGGTATCGATCTTCACATGGATCGGGTAGAGCAGACCACGCCGGCACGCGGCGCGCTGGAAAGTGGCAGCATCCCCACATGACCCAATGGTGGGAGTCAAACGGTACTCGATGAGCGTCTCAGCTTCTCCGGGCCACGTCGGTCCGAGAACGAGAATAGGGGCGTCAATACCGTACTGTCGGAGGGCCACCCCTTCCTGACAGCGTGCCACCCCAAACCAGGCCACACCATGCTTGCTGGCCACGGTAGCGAGAGGTCCGGCACCGTGTCCGTAGGCATCGGCTTTGACCACCGCCATGATCTGACAGCCAGAGGCGAGGCATGTGCGTATAGCACGGATATTCTCTGCAAAGGCCCCAAGATCAATCTCAGCCACCAGCGGCGGTGTCGGCAGACCAGCGGTCATTAAAAACCACTTTCCGCAAGATTGTCGAAACGCGTAAATTCCCCGCGAAAGGCGAGGCGTATGACACCAGTAGGGCCATTGCGCTGCTTGGCGATGTTGATTTCAGCCACGCCCTTCTCAGGGCTATCCTCGGGGTTATAGATTTCATCGCGATAGATCAGCGCGACCACGTCGGCATCTTGTTCAATGGCTCCGGATTCACGCAGATCGGACAGTTGTGGCTTCGGCGGCTTGCGTTGCTCCACCGCCCGGCTCAGCTGCGACAGCGCCAGCACCGGTACATCGAGTTCTTTCGCCAGGGCCTTGAGGGAACGGGTAATGCCAGAAATTTCCTGCTGGCGATTCTCCGTCCGTCCGCGCACTTGCATGAGCTGCAAGTAATCCACGATGATGAGGGCCAGGTCCCCCAATTCCGCCCGCAAGCGCCGTGCCTTGGCGCGGATATCGAGCGCCGATTGCGCCGGCGTATCATCGATATAGATGGGCGCTTCTGAGAGGGTACTGGCTGCCTTCGTCAAGAGCGGCCAGTCGTCGCGGCTGAGAAAGCCGGTGCGGAGCTTCGAGGCATCCACCCGTGCTTGGGAGCAGAGCAAACGGATGACGAGCTGTTCCTTGGACATTTCGAGGCTGAAAATCGCCACGGGCCGGCGCACATGCACGCCAACGTGCTCGGCGATATTGAGACTGAGGGAGCTCTTCCCCACACCGGGACGCGCCGCAACAATGATCAGGTCAGACGGCTGTAATCCCGCGGTGCGGCGATCAAAATCAGTCAAGCCCGTCGGCAGACCAGTGACCAGTTCCTTACGCTCGGAGAGCTGTTCAATACGCCTGAAAGTCCCCGTGAGAAGGGTATTAATACGGACGAAACCGGCGGTCGTTTTGCGCTGGCCAATCTCAAAGATGGCCTGCTCAGCCCGATCGAGGAGCGTGTCAACGTCTTCGGCGTCCTCATAACTTTCTGTGACGATCGTGGTCGCCGTCTGAATGAGGGCCCGCAGAATGGCTTTTTCCCGCACCACCTGCGCATGGTGCATGACATGCGCCGCGGTCGGTACCATCTCGGCCAGGTCGACCAAATAGGTCGCACCGCCAGCGGCTTCAAATCGCCCTTTCTTGCGCAGCCGCTCGGTCACGGTCAGGACATCGATCGGGACGTTGTCCTGAAAGAGATCAATCATCGTTTGGAAGATCCAGCGATGCGCATCCTGGTAAAAGTCGCGTTCCTGCAGAATCTCCAGCACCTGCACCAGAGCGTGATGATCCTGTAAAATAGCTCCCAGAACACTTTGCTCCATCTCCACGCTCTGGGGGGGGAGTTTCTGGAGCGCGTCGAGCTGCCCAGCCATGGCAGCACCTCCTCATTCTTCAGGCGCAATCGTCACCTTGACCATGGCCGAGGTCTCTGCCGGCAAGCGCACTGGGACAGTAAAGTCGCCCAGCGCCTTGAGCGGCTGGTCGAGCTGGATGCGCCGGCGGTCCACCTCAAAGCCAGCCGTCTTGAGCGCCTCCGCAATATCCATGGCAGTGACCGACCCGAACAATTTGCCCTCCTCGCCAGCCTTGCGCACAAAGTGACACGGCACCGCCTGCAACTTCTCCGCCAGCGTCTGGGCATCCTGCCGTACCCGTACGAGACGGTGCTCCCGCAGGCGCTGTTCGTGCTCGAGTTGACGTTTATTCTTGGCCGTGGCCGCCACCGCTAAGCCACGTGGGATGAGAAAATTACGTCCATACCCATCGGCCACATCCACCATCTCACCCACCTCACCCACATGGTCCACATCGCGCATCAAAATCACTTTCATCGTCCATCTCTCCTTTAGGGAAGCAAGGAATGGCGCCGCTGGCGGCGAAAATCGACCCAGAGATCAAACAGGCCGGCGGCCGTACATACCGCCACACAGAGCAGGCCAGTAATGAGGAAGACCACGGCTACCACGAGCCACTGCGCACCGAGGGGCAACGGCAGACGTCGTCCCCAAAACAGCGCAATCGCCAGGCCCTGTAAGCAATAGATCGCCAGCGTCACGAGCAAGACGTTCAAACCAATGGTACTCACAGCGTCAAGCGGGATCAGCAACGCTGCACCACTGGCTAAAAAGAGCCACACCAGATAGTCCGAAGCACGCCAACACAACAGATCGTCCGGATCCAGGTGCAGTGGTGGCTGGCTGCGCTGGCAGTAGCGTCGCACCACAATATAGTTGAGCACATTCATGCCCAGATGGCTGATCACCACCAGCGCCGGCAAGACGGCGAGCAGCAGCTGCGGCAGCGCCTCCAGCAGCGCTGCGAGTTGCTCCTCCTCACCCTCCTGTATCTGCTCCAGAGCCTGCACATACTTCTGTGCCAGAGACACGGCTTTATCAAAGTACTGTGTCAGGAGATCTTGCGGGAGCGGTTGGACGAGCGTACTGTACACTGCCAGGAGGAGGGCCCCTATCCCTAACGGCACCACGAGACTCCCCACGATCGTTTGTGAGATCGACCAGCCACGCCGTATAGCCCCCGCGGTCACCAGTGCTACAAGACCACCCTGGATCAGGAAGAAGAGGAGCTGCGGCTGGCCTCCCAGCAGCATCAGCCCCCCTTCAAGGCCGAACAGACTCACCGCATAGCGCCACGGATACTTCACTGCCAGCACGATGAACGGAAACGGCACAAAGGCGGTCAGCAGAGCCCCTCCAACCGGCACAAACATTGGCAACAGCGTCAAGAGCCCAGACAGTATTGCCAGCCAGAGCACTTCGAGATTATCGACTACTGCTTTCATGGCCCAATTCTTGCGGAGCCCCAACATCACCCACCGCACCCCAGCGTCATTCGATGGTAAATGGCATCAAGGCGAGGTGTCGTGCCCGCTTGATCGCAGTCGTGAGCTGACGTTGATGACCAGCACAGTTGCCCGAGATGCGTCGCGGAATAATTTTGCCGCGCTCGGTCACCAGGTTACGGAGGCGCCGCACGTCTTTGTAATCGATCAAGGTCAGTTTGTCGGCACAGAACCGACAGATCTTTTTGCGCAGAAACCGCCGGCGTTTACGCGCCACGGCTTTCTTTCTCGAAACGACGGCCATCGTCTCACTCCTCCTGCATGCCTGGCCCTACCAGGCACGACCGCACACACTTAGAAAGGAATATCGTCATCCTCGAGAGGGGGGACATCGAGCTCCTCCCCTGCACGTGCGGGCGGTGGACTCGTGGGCTCCATCCCTGGTCCTGGAGGTGTGCGCTCCAGCCCTTCCTCACGTGCCCGCGGCATAAATTGGATCCGTTCAGCAACCACCTCGTGCTTGCTGCGTTTTTGGCCGTCCTGCCCTTCCCAACTGCGCCACTGCAGGCGCCCCTCAATGAGCGCGGCACGGCCTTTACTCAGAAACTCGCTGGCCGTTTCAGCCTCACGGCCGAAGGTCACAATATCGACGAAGCAGACTTCTTCCCGGCGCTCATCGCCCTGCCCGGAGCGTCGGTTTACTGCCAGACCGAAGGTGGCCACCGGGGTCCCATTGGGCGTATAGCGCAGCTCGGGATCACGTGTGAGATTGCCGAGCAAGATGACTTTGTTGAAGCTTGCCATACTCCTGGCCTTTTCTCAGAATTGCGGTTATTCACTCTCGTCGTCCAGCGTCTCATCCTCTGTCACCGTGACAGCAGCATCAAATGTGCGGGCTCTGCCGTTGCTGCGCCCCTCCTCCATAGCACCACGCCGTGGATAGCGCCCCTCCCCGCGCATATGGAAAGGCTCGCCACGTCGTCCACCCCGACGACGGTCGTCACGGTCCTCGTCGCGGCTTTCATCGTCAGGGACACGCGTGAAGCCAGTGAGCTGTTCCTCTTTCTCAAACCGTATAGTGAGATAGCGCAGGACACGCTCACTCAGGCGGTACATCCGCTCCAGGTCGGGGAGCGCTTCCGGAGTAGTGCGAAAATGGATGAGATTGTAATAGCCATAGCGCTGCTTCCGCATCACGTACGCCAGACGGCGTTTGCCCCCACGATCAAGGCGAATAATCTCAGCCCCTTTGCCTTCCAGGAGTTGGACCGTACTTTGGATGTTGGCCTCAACGTCCTCTTCCGTCAACTCCGGATGTAAGACAAAGATCGTTTCGTAGATATTCTTTCTCGCGTTCATCAAGACTCCTTTTGGCTTATAGCCCGCGACAGCGAGCAAGGAGAACAAATCGCACAGCGCCTTACACACTTACAGGGGCTGTCCCGGCGCCGCTAACAGGGTCTCAACCCAGGTGACAGCCTGTGCGATCATCGTCTGACGGGCCTCGGCTTCCTCGTCCGTAAAGGGCGACAGAACGTAGTCGACGATGTCCTCTTTCCGCGGTGGTCTGCCAACGCCCATGCGAATACGCCAGAAGGCGTCACCCTTGAGACACGCAATGAGCGAGCGAATCCCTAAGTGTCCCGCGTCTCCCCCCTGGCGCTTGAGTTTGAGCTTGCCTACGGGGAGATCAATATCGTCATGCACGACAATGAGCACCTCCCCCTGGCGTAAGTAGCGCCGCACCAGAGGCGCCACACTCTGCCCACTGGCGTTCATATACGTCTGGGGCTTGACGCACAGCACTCGACGTTGCCCAATCGACCCTGTCCCGCATAGGGCTTCGGCCTCACGCTGTTGTATGGCGATATGGTAACGCTGTGCCAGCGCATCAATGACGTCAAAACCGATATTGTGTCGTGTATGGCGATAGCGCTGTCCAGGGTTCCCCAACCCAACAATCACATCCACACGTGCACCAATACTCCCTCAGCATCAACTTGACGGCTCACCAGGCTCCTCCTCAACCTCGCTGGTTTCTGGGGGCGGTCACCATCACCTCCTCGGCATCGGTCACCAGCGTTACCCCTGGAGGCAAGACTAAGGCGCCAGCTTTGAACATTTCCCCCGGTTGGAAATCGGCCAGATCCACCGTAATCTCATCAGGAATATCTTGCGGCAGGCACGCCACCTCGACCTCACGCCAGAGATGCGTCAGCATGGCATTGGCACCCTGGAGCCGACTATGCGGCTCATTGATGAAGGCCAGGGGCACCGTGACCGTGAGCGCCTGGCCCATATCCACACGGTAGAAGTCGGCATGCAGCAGGGCGCCACTGACAGGGTTGATCTGCACCTCGCGCAGGATCGCCTGGCAGCTTTCTGGGGGCTCCCCTTCAATGACCAGGTCGAGAATGGTATTCTCGCCGGCCTCGGACTGCTGAATACTCACCAGATCTTTCTCACCGAGCACAATCGCTACCGTGGTCCCATGCCCATACACGACCGCCGGCAGTTGTCCCGCCCGCCGCAACTGACGGGCTACCCCCTTACCGGCCTGGTGACGCTTTTGGACGACAAGCCTCACAGTCTCCATACCTATCCTCACTTCCGCTCTTCGAAGAGCGAACTGACTGATTCGTCACAGTGAATACGCTTGATCGCTTCACCCAGCAGCGGAGCCACCGATAAGACATGAATACCGTCCCAGGCCTGCGCTTTGGCGCCGAGCGGGATGGTATCGGTGACCACGAGTTGGGTCAGGTCAGAAGCGGCCAAGCGCTGCATCGCCGGTCCTGAGAGCACGGCGTGCGTGGCCCCGGCAAACACGCGCTGCGCCCCGGCCCGGCGCAGTGCCGCCGTCGCTTCGACCAGGGTCCCGGCGGTATCGACCATATCATCGACCACGAGCACATCGCGCCCGCTCACATCGCCCACGATGTGCCTGACGGTGGCCACGTTCTTGTTCTCACGATCCCGCCGCTTATCGATGATGCCCAGCGAGACATCCAGGCGCTTGGCAAACGCCCCGGCGCGTTCCACCCCACCGGCATCCGGCGCGATCACACTCAGGTGCTGGTAGGTGTGGCGCTGAAAATATTCGATCAACACCGGTGCGGCAAAGAGATGGTCCACCGGGATATTGAAATAGGCCTGCAATTGCCCGGCATGCAAGTCCAGCGCTAAGATGCGGTTCACCCCCGCGGCGGTGATCAGGTCTGCCACCAGTTTCGCCGTAATCGGTACCCGCGGCCGGTCCTTGCGGTCCTGCCGACCATACCCGAAATACGGCAGCACCGCGGTAATACGCGCCGCCGAGGCCCGCCGGCAGGCATCGGCCATAATCAGCAGCTCCATGAGGTGCTGATTCACCGGATGGCAGGTCGGCTGCAGCAAGAAGACGTCTTTGCCACGGATGTGCTCGCGAATCTGGACAAAAATCTCGCCATCACTAAAGTCGGATACCTCGATAGCGCCCATCTCAATGTCCAGATACTGGCAAATACCCCGTGCCAGCTGGGGATTCGCACGCCCTGTGAAGAGTCGCAAGTCCCTCATGATTGGCCACCTTACACGCTAGCAGTTTGCGTCTCTGAAGTCGCCACACCAGGGCAGAGAGGCTGGGGCGGGGTCGAGAAGACTGGGGCGGGAGGATTCGAACCTCCGAATGCAGGTTCCAAAGACCTGTGTCTTACCGCTTGACGACGCCCCATCTATGGATAGGTATCGGGAAGCGTTGCAAAGGCGACTTGTCCATACCAGGCTATCCACGACCACGGTGCCCAGCCCTGACTGGACGAGCTAGGCTGGTTCTGCAGCGACATGCTGCCACGGCTGGCACACCCATACACCCCATCCTCGCTGCCGTACCGCAGAGGCAACCTCGTGCGCCACGTCCCACGATGGACAGAGAGCGTACACCGTTGGCCCGCTGCCCGACATGCACACTCCATACACCCCTGGTCGCATTAAAGCGCGTTTGACGTCTTGCACGACAGGTACGTGTCGTACAACCACCGCTTCGAGATCGTTGAAGCACACCGCTCCTAAACCCTCAATGTCCCCAGATTCAAGGCATTGCTTGAGGATGGTAGTATCCTTTGGGGGCGCTGTCAACTCAAATCTGAGCTGCTGGTAGACCCAGGCGGTGGACACCGCAATGGGTGGCTTGACGAGCACCAGATAAAATGTCCGTGGGCACGCCACCGGTTCGAGGTCGTCACCACGCCCATAGCCCATCGCCGCCACGGTGGGCAACAGAAAAAATGGCACATCGGCCCCCAGACGCGCGGCATACGCGGCCAGTTCTGTCGACGAAAGCCCTAACTGCCATAACATATTCAGGCCTATAAGCGTGGCGGCCGCATCACTGCTGCCGCCTCCGAGCCCAGCCGCAACTGGGATGGTCTTCTGGAGGGTGAGACAGACGCCCTGCCCTGGCGCGCCAGGCTGCAACGCCACGGCGGCGCGATGCACCAGATTGCGCGCATCACTGGGCACCTCAGGATGCTCACAGTGGACGACGATCTCGCGCGGCTGGGCCGTCAGGCGCACCTCATCGACCAGGGAAATCTTGAGCAAGAGGGTCGAGATGTCATGGTATCCATCGGGTCGGCGTCGATGCACTGCCAAACCGAGGTTCACTTTCGCCGGGGCGGGTTGAATCACCATAGACCGCCTTACCAGATACGGGGGAGTGCATCGGCTTCTGGGGCCGGGAGGTCTTCAATCGCCACGCGGGCTGTCCCCACCGGGGGGGCTGGCATGTGAAAGCGCTCCTGGGGCAGGCTGGCATTGATCTCTACTGCTTCTTTGTATTGCCACACGACGCGGCGCCCAGCCGCGGGTTGTATCACGGTGATACGATACGGCATCATAAACCCATTGAGACGCTGGAAATTTTCGTACCGCACCTGCAGGACGAGTTGTCCTCTGGCGTCTTCCATCTCAAAACGGACGGGCTGCAAATTATAGGGCTCGAACCATGCGATACGACTGTGGCGCAGGTGGCACCTGTCCCTGCCAGAGATAGAGGTTCTCACGCGCCCGATACGCAAAGGCTCCCGCGCCTGGGAGGGTGACCAGCGGCACATCGCCCATCAGTACGTATTGTAAGGCCGTAGGCGTTAATGCGATACCAAAGAGACGCATCAGGTTCTCGGCTGACGCGGCCCCGGTCAGCAGACGGCCCTCCTGCGGCGCGTAGAGAGCAAGTTGATGCGTGTCAGCGATCAACAGAAACAGCAGCTGACTGACGGGCCCATAACCTTCCAAGCGTATAGCATCAAAACCCTGCAGCACTACGACCGCGTCGTCGAGGGTCGCATTCCGTATGCCAGCGCGCAGATCCACACGCGCCAAACCTCTGAGCGTGTCAAAGGCCTGGCGGCGCGCCGCCACATGTTCCCAGACTGGTTCTGCCCTGGAAAGCAGCGTTGCCGGTGGCGGCAGGCCCTGCCAGGGATTCGGGATACTCTGACAGCCAGCCAGCCACAACAGCACCATGCCGAGGCTAAGGGTGCCGCAGAACAGGCGCACCATGTAACGCTTCCTCCATCAGGGAACGGACGTTACGCAGTTTCTGCTCCACAGCAGCATTGTCAGGCTTTAAGGTCAGCGATTTTTCCCAGGCTTGCCGGGCCTCTGGCAGACGTCGGAGATGAAAGTACGCATCCCCCAGGTGGTCTTGCATGATGGGGTCGTCTGGGACCGCGGTAATCGCCCGTTCGAGTTCATACAGCGCCTTCTCATACCACCCCTTTTTGAAATAGGCCCAGCCAAGACTATCGATAAAATAGCCGTTGTCGGGCTCGATGGCCAGGGCGCGCTGAATCGCCTCGATCGATTCGTCGAGTCGCAGGCCGCGCTCAGCATACATGTAACCCAGGTAATTCAAGGCACTCGCATGCTTGGGATCGAGGGTGATGGCGCGTTGCATCTGGTCCACGGAGGCCTCGAAATCCCCGAGCTTTTCATACACCACCCCCAGGTTAAAATGATAGGTGGCGTTGGTCTCGTCGAGGTCAATGGCTTTCCGTAAGCTGGCAGCAGCCTCAGGATAGGCCTTGTTTTCGGACTGCGCCAGCCCCAGATAAAAATGCGCTCCAGCATGCCCCGGTTCCAATGCCACCGCCTGGGTCAGGACCGTGATCGCCTCAGGCACATTCCCCAAACGTTCGTAGATATGCCCGAGGTGCAGATGGAATTCGAGCGCTTTGGGCCGCAAGGTAAGAGCCCGCTGGATCTCACCCAGGGCATCCTCGTAACGCTGCATCTCCTCATACGTCAGGGCGAGATAATAGTGCACATCGGCATCGTTCGGCTGCACCGTATCGACAGCTTGAAAGGTTTCCAGCGCTTTGTCCACCTGCCGCTGTTCGAGATAAATCAGGCCGAGACGCAAGCGTACACGGAGATTCTGTGGTTCGAGCTCGTGTAATTGTTCGTAAATACTCAAGGCTTCGGCCAGGTTATTTTGCTGCAGATACAGCTCCCCAAGCCGATAACGGATCGCATTGCTATGGGGATTCACCCCCAGCACACGGTTATACAGTTCGACAGCCTCCGCGTAGCGCTTCTGGACCTCATACACCGCGCCCAGGACACTCAAGGCCCGCTCAAACTGCGGCTGCTGGGCCACAGCACGTTTCAGGAAGTCTTCGGCCTGGGGATAATCGCCCTTTTCGGCGTACAAGCGGCCCAGTTCATACAGACCACGCAGCGAATCGGGTTGGACGCGCAAGAGTTCCTGGAAGACGGCGATGGCTTCCGCCTGCTTTCCCGTGGCCATCTGGAGTACCCCGAGATACACATAGCCCTCTTCTTGCAGTGGCTCCAGCTCGATGGCTTTGCGGAAGGCCGTCTGGGCCTCCTCCTGGTGTTGCAAATTGGCGTGAATCTGGCCTAACACAAGATACGCTGGCTGATAGTTGGGGTCTAGACGGAGGGCTTTCTGGCACGACTGTAAGGCCGCTGGCAAGTCCCCACGGCGCATCTGCATGCGTGCGAACTCCGTGTGTAAAAACACCGACTCTGGCTGGGCCTCGAGCGCCTCACGGATCTCAGCGATGGCCTCATTAATCTGATTCTCCTCCGCGCTGTCCCGCAGGAAGGCGTAGCTGCGCATGTAATGATAGTACGCCTCACCACGCCGGAGGATGTCTTCTGGGCCCAGGGCCGAGGTCTCGTCCCCTGTCACGACATTATCGACAGCAGCGGCACGCGGCAGGCGCGCCACCGCGCAACTGCTACACAGCAGGAGAAAGCTCATGCCGCCAAGCCATAATCCAATGCGTGACCATCTCCTACCTGCCAGGGCCAACGAACCCGTGCCTGTGTTCATACTCCTACCTTCTTGCTTGCCATCCCCACTGCCATGCTCGCCTGACCGCCTCACGCAGATCAGGATCAGTAATGCCGGCTGTGCCTTCCTGCACCTGCCGTGCTTCGACCGCCGTAAGCGGTGCGGGCTCCAGTACCTCCTCAGGCGCAGTACTCACTGGCTGCTGAGGCGAAGACATAGCTAGCCTAAAGTGAAGCCTGGTAATTGGCACAGCGCCAAGAACACGCTGCATATTCTCGAGCAACTGTGCTTGATAAAAGGTGACTTGCTGCAGCCAGATGGCGTCGCTCACCGTGACGAACAACACCCGTGTACGTGTATCTATACTTTCAGGCTGTGTCACGGCAGCAAGCTGCGACCCGGCAATAGTGTGCCAGTGTTGGACCACCCGCCCCAGGAGCACGAGATGCCCTAAACCCCGCTGGCGTAGCGCCTGTGCTAAGACAGGCGCAAGAGCCTGCAAGGCCCCAGCCTTAGATGTTTGACGCTCCATCGCACGGCCCCCGAGAGCGTGGATGCCTGTGAGCCACAGGGCTCGTCACCACCGCTTGTGAGGCATTATACACCAGAGACGCAATCGCACCCATCACTTCTTGTACAATGGCCATTGCCGTCTCCTTGGTATCAGGCAGCGCATAATAGTGCTGTAAGGCCACAGGTTTGCCATACAGGATAGTCACGGGGACACGACCCTGAAAGAGGCTCCGTACATGGGGTAGGATACGCTCCGTCCCAACGATGGCCACAGGGATCACTACTGGTCGCGCGGCATAGATGAGCTTGCCCACCGTACGCTTGCCAGCCTGCAAGTGACCATCGGGACTGCGTGTCCCTTCCGGAAAGAGCATCATCTTTTCTGTCCGCATGTGCGCAATCATCCGGCGCATGGCGTGCCGGTCATGCTGCCCGCGCCGGACGGGAAACACCCCGAAGGATGTGAGCAAACAGCCCAGGAGGCGGGTGCTGAACAGTTCCGCTTTCGCCGGTGCCCAGACAATTTGCAATCCCTGTGTAGCCAGGACAGAGTAGGGAATCAGGATAGTATCAAACGCCGAGATATGGTTACTGACCAAGACCACACCGCCCTGGGCTGGGATATGTTCACTCCCCTCGATCCGCACGCGGCAGCGTAGGCGGAGCAAGAGCCGTACCACCCTGAAGGCCAAGCCCACCCATAAACGTCCTACCCAGGGATGTTTGGCAAAGGGATGCAGGGCCAGGAATGATTGCACAGTAGAATCGCAATGCTCGTAGTCCGAGATAGCACAGATTGCTCAGGTTAAATATTTTGACTATTATAGTCTGCCTGGGCAGGCTGCGCAATCGAAAGAACATGCGGCTCTCCCGGCGTCGCATCATGGCAAGCACGCCATGGACTTTCTCCTATACGTTGCTTACCATGCGTCCTCTGTTCGCCCCGCTGATGCAGTGGGGCGTGGATTGAAACTTCTGCACACACAAGGGTATGAACCTCTACGCGATCATCCTAGCTGGCGGTAGTGGCACACGTTTCTGGCCTGTAAGCCGGGTGCATGTGCCGAAGCAATTCTTAGTGCTGCAGGGCACACAGTCGCTGTTGCAGACCACGGCGCAACGCATTTCGCCGCTTATTCCTCCGCAGCGTCTCTATGTGGTGACCGCGGCCCATCTACAGGCCCAGACCGTCGCCCAGTTGCCGGAGGTCCCGGCGGCCAATATCCTCAGTGAGCCGGTAGGGCGCAATACCGC
>WNGG01005810.1_pt1 | contig 17781 bp, 16 predicted proteins | sample 5400661 | NCBI WGS metagenome assembly WNGG01 (sample SAMN13153372, study PRJNA577476) | soil metagenome | isolation source: 100 cm soil or saprolite under Garry oak tree replicate 1 | place: USA:California | collected 2016-06-15
GGTAGCCGGTGAACGACAGCAGCAGGGTGAGCAGCAGCAGCACCACGCCGACCACCCAGTTGAACTCCCGCGGCGGCTTGTAGGCGCCGTGGTAGAAGACCCGGGCCATGTGCAGGAACACCGTGAAGACCATCAGGTGGGCGGCCCATCGGTGCATGTTGCGCATGAGCTGGCCGAAGAACACCGTGGTCGACAGCGACTGCATGTCGTTGTAGGCGAGCTCCTGACCCAGGCCGGCGGTTGGGCGGTAGAAGAACATCAGGAAGATGCCGGTGATGGTGAGCAGGATGAACAGGAAGAAGGACAGCCCGCCCAGGCAGAACGTGTAGGTCAGCTTGAGGCCGTGCCGCTTCACCTTCACCGGGTGCAGGTGGTACAGCACGTTGTTCATCATGGCCAGGGCGCGGTCGCGCGAGGTGTCGCGGTAGCCGGGGCGATAGATGGAGCCAGGCCGGAAGACCGACCTCCAGAACTGCGACTCCCTCGTCCGGTTCCACATCTCCCCCGGGGAGGGAGGTCTCGGCGGCCGCTTCAACGCCACGAAAGGACTCCTCACAGTGGGTTGCCCGCCCGCGGGGCGGGACGATCCGATCCGTTCAGCTCAGCCTTGCCGTGCGGCTACGTCTTGTTGGCCGCCTTGCTCTCGCCCACGCGGGCGTACCACAGCGCCCCGGTGGGGCAGCGATCGATGCAGATACCGCACCGCACGCACTCATTGTCGTCGATCACGAACAGGGCGTGCGAAGTCTGCGCCAGGGTGGTGACCTCCTGGGGGCTCTCGCCGTCCTTCACGATGTCCGGGGCCAGCATGTAGATGCAGTCCCACGGGCACACGTCCTCGCACGCGCGGCACAGGATGCACAGTTCGGGGGACAGCGCGATGTGCCTGCGCGGCTTGATCCGGTCCTGGAGCCAGTTCGGGTCGACCGTTGTCAGCGTGTAGTCGTCGTGCATGCTGGGCTTGTTGGGATTCACCGGTCGATCCTCTCCCACCTGCTACTTGTAGCCACCAGTCGCCTCCCGCTTGCCTTCCCCGGACGCCAGCACCTTCGGGTTCCGCTTGTTGTAGATCCCGATCAGCAAGCCGGCGGCCAGCACGGCGACCCCGTACCAGACGACCACGATCAGGTCCCGGATCACCTGCTTCGAGAGGACGATCTTGCGGATCCCGAGCGAGACGGTGAAGTTGTCGGTCCACTTCAGCGTCGCGTCGGCGAAGTAGAGCCACCACGAGGGGATCACGGCAAGCACGATGAGCATCGCGATGAAGATCCCCATGGTGACGAGCGACAGCGAGACCCAGCGCTGACTCTCGTTCGTCGGTCGAAGCAGCGACACCCTTGCAGCCTCCAGCCGTGGATTGGGACGGGCAGCTCTCGCGAAGCGGTGGGGTTACACTCCCGCGCGCATCGTAACACCGAGCCCAAACTGCGCCAACGCAAAGCGCCGCAGGTCAGAGGGCATATTGGCGGTATCACGAATGCACGTGCTCAGGTGCGCGCCACGCTCGGGCGCTTCTGACCCCTTTTCCCGTCCTCCTCGATACACTCGACTCCGCGCGCTCGGGGTGGTCGGCGGCGGTGGTGGCATGGCGCCGCGGCCAGCCGCCGGGCGCAGGCAAGCCGTCCGTCCCGTCCCGATCGAGGTCCCGATGTCGCGCCGAATGCTCGCCCTGGTGGCGGGCGGGGTCGTCCTGATCGCCGTGGTGGCGGTGGTCGCGCTCACGGCGCTCGGCGGCGGAGGCGGCAAGGCGCTCGCCCCGGAGGCCGCCACCGGACAGGTCCGCCCGGTCCAGCCGAACGTCACGATCATCCCGGCCTCGGACCGCCAGCCGCTGCCAGCGCTGACCGGCGAGACCCTGGACGGCTCCAGCCTCGACCTCGCGAGCATGCGCGGCCAGGTGCTGGTGCTGAACTTCTGGGCCTCATGGTGCGGCCCCTGCCGCTCCGAGCAGGCCGGGCTCCAGCAGGCCTCGCGGGAGCTGGCCGGCCAGGGCGTGCACTTCGTTGGCGTCGACATCCGCGACCAGCGCGCCGCGGCCCAGGCCTACGAGCGCGAGTTCAAGACCTCCTACCCGTCGCTGTTCGACCCCTCGGCCGCCCTCACCGCCAAGCTGCGCGACCAGGCGCCGGCCTTCCCGCCGGCGACGCTGGTGATCGACCGGCAGGGGCGGGTCGGCGCCAGGATCAACGGCGCGGTCAACGGTGGAGCCGGCTCCGCCGACCTCCAGGCCGGCCTGCTCGCTGACGTGATCGCGCAGGTCCGCGGCGGCTCGGGGAGCGGAGGATGAGCGTCGCCGATCACGCCCAGCAGCTGGTGACCACCGGCAACCTGCTACTGGCCATGCCGGTGGCCGCCACCGCCGGGTTCGTCTCCTTCGCCTCCCCCTGCGTGCTGCCGCTGGTCCCCGGCTACCTCTCCTACGTCTCCGGCGTTTCCGGGCAGGACGTGGAGCATGGCGGCCGCCAGCTTGGCAGGGTGGTGGCCGGGGTGGCCCTGTTCGTGCTGGGGTTCTCGCTGGTGTTCATGGCGCTGGGCGCCACCCTTGGCGCGCTGACCTCCTGGCTGTTGACCAACCGGGGGCTGATCACCCGGGTGGCTGGGGTGGTGGTGATCGTCATGGGCCTGGTCCTTGCCGGGGTGCTCAAGCCCGCCTTCCTCTACAAGGAGCGGCGGTTCCGGGCCGACCGGGTCCCCGGCGGGCTGGCGGGCGCGCTGCCGCTTGGGATGGTGTTCGGGCTTGGGTGGACGCCGTGTATCGGGCCGACGCTGGGCGCCGTACTCGGCCTGGCCGCGGTCGGCGGTGGCGGCGTGGGGCGTGGCGCGATCCTGCTGTTCGCCTACTCGCTGGGCCTTGGCATCCCGTTCCTGATCGCCGCCCTGGGGTTCCGTGGGGCGGTCGGCCGCTTCCCCGCCCTGCGGCAGCGGTTCCGGTTGTTCGAGCTGGCTGGTGGGGGAATGCTGGTGCTGATCGGCCTGCTGCTGGTGACCGGCCTGTGGGATAGCCTGCTCAACCAGCTCAGAGTCTGGGCCGGATCCGTGAATCTGCCATTGTGAAGGGGATGCCTTAATGGTCAGCGGCGGCGGCTCTCCAAGCGGCCCCCGATCCATGTGGGGGGAGCTCGCTCCTCCCACGGCCCCCCAAGATCGCCTGTGCCATGGATAGCGTGGAGCCGACCCGCACGGAGTCGCTTCGCCAGGGGTGGCGCGAGTTCCGCTCCATGCGGACCGCGCTGATCCTGCTGCTGGCGGTGGGCGTCGCCGCCATCTTCGGGAGCCTGTTCCCGCAGCAGAACATCTCGCCGCAGCGGGTCCAGCAGTACTTCGACCAGCATCCCGGCCTGGCCCCGATCCTGGACCGGCTGGGCATGTTCGACGTCTTCGGCGCGCCCTGGTTCATGGCCATCTACCTGGCGCTGCTGACGGCGCTGACCGCCTGCCTGGTGCCGCGGCTGAGCGCCTACCTGCGGCTGGTGCGCGCCCGACCCCACCAGCCGCGGCCGCGCCTGGACCACTACCGCAACTACGCGAGCTTCCAGGTGTCGGCCTCGCCCGAGCAGGCCTCGGAGGTCGTCCGCCGGGTCCTGCGGCACCGCCGCTTCCGCGTCGCCGGCCACGGCTCCGGCGAGCTGTCCGCGGAAAAGGGCTACCTGCGCGAGGCGGGGAGCCTGGTGTTCCACGTCTCGTTCCTGCTGCTGCTGCTGGGGCTCGCCTACGGCAAGGGGTTCGGCTACCGCGGCCAGGCCACGATTGTCGAGGGCGACACCTGGGCCAACGCGCGGATCAACTACGACGCCTTCACGCCCGGGCGCTTCTTCACCCCCGGCAACCTGCCCCAGTTCAGCCTGCGGCTGGACGACTTCACCAACACCTTCTACGACAACCTGACGCCCAAGCTGTACGCGTCGCGGCTCACCGCGCTCGACGCCGACGGCCGCCCCACCCAGGCCCAGCAGGTCACCGTGAACCGGCCGATGACCGTGGACGGCGTGCGCGTCTTCCAGTCGGACTACGGCTACGCGCCGGTGGTCCGGGTCCGGTCCCCGTCGGGCGAGGTGCTCCAGGACGGCCCGGTGCTGGCCAGCCGAGAGCCCAGCTCCGAGGTCTCCAACGGCGCCATCCGGCTGCCGTCCCTGAAGCCGCAGGTCGGCCTCCAGCTGGTGATGTTCACCGGACTGCGGCAGGTGCGGCTGCAGAATGGGCAGGAGCAGATCTACAACGACCCGCGCCTGGTCAACCCGGTCCTGGTGGTGCTGCCCTTCAAGGGCGACCTGAACGCCTCGCAGGCCCACAGCGTGTTCACGCTGGACTTCTCCGGGCTCAGCGCGGCCGGCAACCCACTGATCCTGCCACTCGGTAAGTCGGGCAAGTTCCCGGACGGGCTGCAGGTGGAGTTCCCCAGCCTCAAGCAGTACACCGTCCTGACCCTGGCCAGCGACCCTGGCGTGCCGATCGTGGCGGTGGCGGCCGGGCTCATCCTGGCCGGCCTGATCCCCTCGCTGTACGTGACCAGGCGGCGGGTCTGGCTGCGTGCGAGCCCGGCGGACGAGGGCGGCGTCCGGGTCGAGCTTGCCGGGCTCGCCCTCCAGGGCAAGATGGCCTTCGTCGATGAGTTCAAGGAGCTTGCGCGCGACGTTGAGCTGGACCTTCTCGGCTCGCCCTCGCCCGAGGTGGGGGCTAATCTCTAGGGGGTTCGGGGGGCGCAGCGTAGCGGAGCCCCCCGATGAATAGAGAGAGCACCACGGACCATCGACACACGACGCACACCCCGAGCACAGGAATCGAGGAGGTCGCATGCCGTCGGCAGACCTGGCCAACCTGTCAGAGACCCTGGTGTGGCTGGCGGTGGTGGCGTACGCGGCCGCGGCAGCGCTCTCTGGATTCGAGTTCGCCTACCGCGTGGCCTGGGTGGGGCGTGCCGCCGTGGCGGTGACCGTCGCCGGGCTCGGCGCCAACGTGGCCGCCGCGGTGACCCGCGGGCTGGCCACCCACCGGGTGCCGTGGGGCAACATGTACGAGTACTCCATCATGGTCGGGGTCGTCACGGTCACCGCCTACCTGGTGTGGGTCGCCCGGCGACCGGAGGTGCGGCCGCTCGGCATGTTCATCCTGCTGCCAGCGGTGCTGGCGATCGCGATCGGCGGCGTCGCCCTGCGCGTGCCCGCCGGGCCGCTGGTCCCCGCGCTGAACTCCGGCTGGATCAAGATCCACGTGGCCGCCGCCATCACCGGCTCGTCGATCCTGTGCCTTGCGGGCATCTTCAGCATCCTCTACCTGGCCAAGGAACGCTACGAGCGGCGCACCGCGACGCCGGCCCCACCGCTGGTCGCCGGTGGCGCGCGGACGGCCGATCGGGTGGAACTGCGCGAGACCCTGGCCGCCTACGTCGAAGAGGAAGAGGCCGCTCCCGACTCGCCAGCGACCGCCGACGCCGAGGCCGCCGCCGGGACCTCCCGCGCCGGCGCGCTGCGTGTCAGCAGACTGCTGGAGCTGCTGCCCGCCTCCCGGACGCTGGACATGCTCGCCTACCGCACCGCCGCGTTCGGCTTCCCGATCTGGACGTTCGCGATCATCGCCGGCGCGATCTGGGCCCAGTCCGCCTGGGGCCGCTACTGGGGCTGGGACCCCAAGGAGACCTGGTCGTTCATCGTCTGGGTGGTGTTCGCCGCCTACCTGCACGCCCGCGCCACGGCCGGATGGCGGGGCCGCCGCGCCGCCTGGATCAGCATCGTCGGGTTCGGCGCGATGCTGTTCAACTTCTACGTGGTGAACACCTGGATCGTGGGCTTGCACAGCTACGCGAAGTAGCCTTCGCTTCGCTCCAGCCGATCGCCCTTGATTACGCAGAATGCAGGATGTTGTGCTGCGTCGCGTGTGCGACCGTAGCTCCCCAAGGCGCACTTGCCCGGGTACTCGCTGAGGAGTTGGGCCTGCCTCGAGCCGGGCCGGCAGGGACGGAGGAGCCGTGATCGCCGGACGCGTGGTCATGCTCTCACGGGATCAGGGGCTCGCCTCGATCGCCGGACAGCTCGTCGGTCGTGGCCAGCCGCTGACACGCTTCTCGTCGCCCGCCGAGGTCCCCGACTGGCTGCGGCCGCCGACCGGCGTGGTGGTGCTGGACTACCCGAAGACGGCGCGCGCGGTCGTCTACCGGCAGCTCCGGCAGCGGTATCAGGGGCCGGTGCTGGCGCTGCTCGACCCCGACGAGGACGCCAGCGGACTGCCCACCGACCACGGCCGCATCGACACCCTGCACCGGCCATTCACCGGCGAGGAGCTCTCCGCCTCGCTCGACGCGCTGGCGGGATCGCGGAACGGCGCCCGCAGGTCCAAGTCCCGCTCGCTGACCGCCCCGCCGCTCGGGGACGATGCGGACACCACCGCGCCGCTCGATGTGAGCGTGGTCTTCGCGGCCACCCCCGCCAGACTGCGAGCCCGTCACGAGGCCAGCGGCGCGGCGGCGGCGGTGCCGCCGGCGATCGCCTGGGTCCCGTTGGCCACGCCCACGGCGGGTGGGGGCGGCGCGGCGCCGAGGGCCGGCGCGGCGCAGGCCGTGGTCGGCGTGCCCGCGGCCAGGGTGGCTGTGCGGCGGGTGGGGGCGGCGCGACGCCGCGGGCTGTGGTCGCGACACATGGGCCCGGCGGCGAGGCAGCGTGTGAACGGCCTGGTACTGATCCTGGCGGCCACCGCGGCGCTGATCGTGGGCGTTACGCTCAGCGACGGCGGCCGCTGCCGCTCGACGGGCTGCCGCAACGTCGCCGGCGCGGCCGAGAGCGGCGGGGCCGGCATCCCGCCCTCGAGCACGACCCCGCAGCCGGGTGGCCAGCCCGCGGCGGGGTCGGGCAAGGGCGGCGCGAGCAAGGGTTCAGGGGTGGCGGCCGCGCCGCCCGGGCCGAGCCTGGTCATCCCGATCGCCTCCGGCGTCGGCGACCTGATCAGCGGGACCTCGTCCTCCAGCGGGGGCGCTCCGCTGCTGGTCGTCGCCCCGGGCAGCACCGGCGGAACCGGGTCCACCGGTGGCGGCACAGGCGGCGGCACGCCCACGCCGACGACGCAGCCGACCGCCACGACCTCGCCCGTGACAACGGTGCCGCCGCCCACCACCACCGCGCCCCCGGCAACCACCAGCCCGCCGACGACCACCCAGCCACCAACGACCACGGAGCCGCCCACCACCACCCAGCCACCAACGACCACGGAGCCGCCCACCACCACCAGCGAGCCGCCGACCACCCAGGCACCGACGACAACGGAGCCGGCAACGACCGCGCCGGCCACGACGGCGGCGGCCACCACCGACACGACCGCGTGACCGCGTCCTCCAGCTCACCGACGGCGAACTGAGCCGCTGGCCGCGGCGCGGCGCGAGCCCGACCTGCCTCCCGCGCGCTACTCCTCGATGTTGGACATCACGTGCTTGATGCGCGTGTAGTCCTCGAAGCCGTACATGGAGAGGTCCTTGCCGTAGCCGGAGTGCTTGAAGCCTCCGTGCGGCATCTCGGCGACCAGCGGGATGTGCGTGTTGATCCACACGCACCCGAAGTCCAGCCGCCTGGCCATGCGCATGGCGCGGCCGTGGTCGCGGGTCCAGACGCTGGAGGCGAGCCCGTACTCCACGTCGTTGGCCCAGGCCAGCGCCTTCTCCTCGTCGTCGAAGCGCTGCACCGTGATGACGGGCCCGAAGACCTCCTGCTGGATCATCTCGTCGCTCTGCTCCAGGCCGGCGACCACGGTCGGCTCGTGGAAGTAGCCGCTCCGGGCCGCGATGGCATGGCCGCCGGCGAGCACCTCGGCGCGGTCGGGAGCGCGCTCCAGGAAGCCCCGGACACGATTGAGCTGCTTGGCGTTGTTCAGCGGACCGTAGTCGGCCTCCTCGTCGGGCCCGCCGGTGGTGGTGCCCTTTGCCTGCTCGACCAGGGTGGCGACGAACTCGTCGTAGACGCGGCCGCCCGCGAGCACGCGGCTCGCCGCGGTGCAGTCCTGGCCGGCGTTGAAGTAGCCGGCGCCCGCGATCGCCTCGGCGGCCGCCGCCGCGTCCGCGTCGTCGAAGACGATCACCGGCGCCTTGCCGCCGAGCTCGAGATGCACCCGCTTGAGGTCGTCCGCGGCCGAGCGGGCGACCTCCATGCCGGCGCGCACGCTGCCGGTGATGCTGGTCATCGCCGGGATCCGGTGGCGCACCAGCGCGGCGCCGGTGTCGCGGTCGCCGCAGATCACGTTGATGACGCCGGGCGGCAGGAACTCGCTCATCAGCTCGGCCATCCACACGGTCGTCACCGGGGTGGTGTCCGAGGGCTTGAGCACCACCGCGTTGCCCGCGGCGATCGCCGGCGCCCACTTCCACACCGCCATCATGAACGGGTAGTTCCAGGGGGTGACCTGGGCGCAGACGCCGATCGGCTCGCGCCGGATCATCGAGGTGTGGCCGGCCATGTACTCGCCGGTGGACAGCCCGCTCAGCAGCCGCGCCGCGCCCGCGAAGAAGCGGATCTGGTCGAGCGCCGGCGGCACCTCCTCGTCCATGGTGAGCTGGAATGGCTTGCCGGTGTTCTGGCACTCCAGCCTGACCAGCTCCTCCGCGCGCTGCTCCATGGCGTCGGCGATGCGCAACAGCGCCCGGCTCCGCTGCGACGGGGTGGCGTCGCGCCAGGTCTCGAAGCCGCGCGCGGCAGCCTTGCAGGCGGCGTCCACGTCGGCCTCGCCGGAGACCGGCGACTCGGCGAACGCCTGCCCGCTGGTCGGGTCGACCAGCGCCACGGTGCGCCCGTCGGCCGCGTCCCGGTATTCGCCGCCGATGAAGTTCTGCAGCGTTCGCATGGGATTACCTCCTTAGAGCTTGCGCCGGCGGGCGGCGACGGCCTGGATCACCGCCAGGGTCACGCCGCCGAGGAAGATCAGGGTGCCCATGACGTTCACCTGCGGCGGCACGCCCACCCTGGTGGCCCCGAACACCCAGATCGGGAAGGTCTCGGTCTGGCCGGAGTTGAAGTTGGTGATCACGAAGTCGTCGATCGACAGCGCGAACGACAGCAGCGCGCCGGCCAGGATCCCCGGGAAGATCAGGGGCAGGGTCACCTTGCGGAAGGTCGACCACGGATCGGCGCCGAGGTCCTGAGCCGCCTCCTCCAGCGTCCGATCGAAGCCGGCCAGGCGCGCCCGCACGGTGACCGCGACGTAGGCGATGGTGAACATCACGTGCGCCAGCAGGATGGTGAGGAAGCCGCGCTGGAACTGCACGGTGATGAACAGCGACAGCAGCGAGGCGCCGAGCACCAGCTCCGGCGCGGCGATGTTGGCGAACATCAGCAGGTCGGTCGCGCCCTGCCCGCGGAAGCGGTAGCGGCCGAGCGCCAGTCCCATCATCGTGCCCAGCACTGTCGAGATGATGGTGGTGAACAAGGCGATCAGCAGCGAGTTCCGCAGCGCCTGGGACAGGTCGGGGATGTCGAACAGCTTCCCGTACCACTTGAAGGTGAAGCCCTGCCAGCGCAGGTTGACCCGCGAGTGGGTGTCGTTGAAGCCGAACGCGATCATCACCAGGATCGGCGCCGCCAGGTAGAAGATCATGAACCAGGTGTAGGCGCCCAGCAGGCGCGCGATCACCCGGCTCTGTCCCCGGCGCCGCGGCCCCGGGCTCGCCCGCTCGGAAGCGGCCGGCTGCTCCATCGGCCGGGCCACCGCTTGACTCACCGGGGCACCCCCTCGGGGTTCCCCGGACCCCTGCCGACCCACCGGGGCACCCCCTCGGGGTTCCCCGGTCCCCTCCGTGCGCTCATCCGCTCGCCACCTCGTAGACGCGCTCGGTCCCGAGCACCCTCGCGTAGATGATCACCCCGACGATCAGCACCGCCATGAGGACGAACGACAGTGCCGAGGCCAGCGGGTAGTCGTTGTTGGTCAGGTAGAGCGTCTGGATGACGTTGCCGATCATGGTCGTCCTGGTCCCGCCGAGGATGCTCGCGCTGACGTAGTCCGCCGCCGCCGGGACGAAGGTCAGCAGCACGCCGGCGAACACCCCCGGGATCGATAGCGGGAACACCACCCGCAGGAACGCGCGGATGCGGTTGGCGTACAGGTCGTTGGCCGCCTCGACCAGCTCGGGGTCGATGCGCTCCAGCGAGACGAACAGCGGCAGCACCATGAAGGGCAGAAAGTTGTAGGTGAGCCCGCCGATCACCGCCAGCGACGTCGCCAGCACGTGGAATCCCGATGGGAGCAGGTGCAGGTTCTTCAGCGGCGCCAGCAGGATGCCGTTGTCGGAGAGGATGAACTGCCAGGCCACGGTGCGGATCACGAACGACACGAAGAACGGCAGCAGCAGCAGGAACAGGTAGAACGACTTGCGCCGCCCGCCGTGGAAGGCGATCCAGTAGGCCATCGGGTAACCGAGCACGAAGGTCGCCCCGGTGACGATGATCCCGTAGACGATCGAGCGCACGAACTGCACGTGGTACAGGCGCATGGCGTCCGAGTAGTTGGCGAAATGCCAGGTGAACCGGAAGCCCTGCTCGACGTTGCCGGTCTGTAGGGAGACCGACAGCGTCATCACGATCGGCACGACGAAGAACGCCACCAGCCAGACGATGCCCGGCAGCGCCAGCAGGTACGGCGCGAGCCGGAACCGCCGCCGTGCGCCCAGCGCGCTCATCCCGCCACCGCTACGACTGGACGATCGGCTCGAAGATGCTGTTCCAAACCTTCTCCTCGGCGACCGTCAGCACCCGGTAGCGGTGGGTGTTGGAGAGGTCCTGAGCGGTGGGGAAGATCAGCGGGTCCTTGACCGCCGCCTCCAGCGTGGATTTCTCGTCTCCCTTCGCGGAGGGGATCTCCGACTCCATCGCCTGCTTGGCACCGTCCTGGACGGGCGTGATGTACTCGATGAAGGCGGCGAGCTGCGCCGCGATGTCCGGCTTGTAGACGAAGTCCATGTAGGTGAGCGCATCGAGCGGGTGCTGGGCCTTCAGGGGGATGCACATGTTGTCGGTCCACAGCATCCCGCCCTGCTCGGGGATCACGAACTTGATCGCCCCGGCCTTGCCGGCCTTCTCGAGCTCGGCGTTGATCTGGAAGATGTCGCCGGAGTAGGCCATCGAGATCCACAGATCGCCGGACTCCAGCCCCTGGATCTCCCCGGCGTTGTCGATGTACTTGCGCAGGATCCCGCTGTCCCGCTGCTGCTTGAGCTTGTCCGCGGCGCGCCGCCAGTCGGCCTCCGTGGAGGTCTCCGGCTTGATGCCCAACCCGACCATGGTGAAGTTCGGCAGGTCGACGTTGTCGCCGAACATGCCCACCCTGCCCTTGAACTTGGGGTCGAAGAGGTCGTCGAAGCTGGTGATCTCGCGGCCGGTGAGCTTGGGGTTGTAGCCGATCGCGGTGATGCCCGACTGCCAGGCGACGGTGTGCTTGTTGCCCGGGTCGTAGCTCGGGTTCTTGAACTGCGCGGAGGCGTACTGATTGAAGTTGGGCAGCCGGGCGGTGTCCAGCGCCTGGAGGAAGTTCTGGCGGATGAGCTTCTCGATCGAGCCGCCATTGGTGATCACCATCAGGTCCCAACCGGTGTCCTGGCCGGCCCGCAGTGACGGGGTGATCTTGCCGAGGAACGAGTCGTTATCCTGAATTACTTCTTTGTAATTCACCTTGATGCCGGTCGCATCGGTGAACCGCTGGAGCGTGGTCTTGCCGTTGACCGGGTCGGTGTCGATGTACGCCGGCCAGTTGGCGAAGTTCAGAGCATTCGCCTTGGTCTGCTTGTCCCAGAACGCCTTGACCTCGTCGGGGGGAGGGGCGGTCTTGCTGGTGCCGCTGACGCCACAGGCGGCCAGGGCCGCGGAGATGCCCACGAGCCCAGCGCCGCGCAGCGCCGCGCGCCGGCTCATCCGGGGCATGGTGAGCCCTCGCAGCAGCGCGGGGTCGATCATCGGGCGTTCGTTCTGACTCACGATCCTGCCTCCTCATCGGCCGAGGCCGAGCCGAGCACGTAGGAGTGCTCGGACGGCCACGACAGCCATCCCACCTGGCCGACAGCGACTTCCTCGCCTGGCACGGTGGCGGCATTCTGCCGGTAGACCGATACCTGGGCGCCGCCGTCGGTGACGACGCTGTAGCTGGTCGAGGTGCCGAGGTAGACCACCTCGGCGACGGTGCAGCGCAGCGCACACTGCCCGTCCGGCGGCGGGTCGCCCGCCGCGTGCAGAGCCATCTTCTCCGGGCGCACCACGATCTCGACCTCCTGGCCCGCATGGAGGCCGTCGGCGCCGCGCATCAGCACGCGCTCGCCCGCGCCGAGCCCGGCCAGCGCCCAACCGTCGCCGGCCCGCTCCAGCCGGCCGCCGAGGATGTTCGAGGTGCCGAGGAAGTCCGCCACGAAGCGGGTCGCCGGCCGCTCGTACAGGTCCCTCGGGTTACCGAGCTGCTCGATCCGGCCGGCGTTCATCACCGCCAGCCGGTCCGACATGGTCAGCGCCTCCTCCTGGTCGTGGGTCACATAGACAAAGGTGATGCCGACCTCGCGCTGGATGCGCTTGAGCTCGAGCTGCATGGCACGGCGCAGCTTGAGGTCCAGCGCCCCGAGCGGCTCGTCGAGCAGCAGCGCCCGCGGCTCGTTCACCAGCGCCCTGGCCAGCGCGACCCGCTGCTGCTGACCGCCGGAGAGCTGCCGTGGCCGCCGCTGGTCCCTACCCTCCAGCTCGACGAGCCGCAGCGCATCGGCGACTCTCCGCCGGATCTCGTCCTTGGCGACCTTTTTGTGTCGCAGGCCGAAGGCGATGTTGTCGTACACGTTCATGTGGGGGAACAGGGCGTAGTGCTGGAAGACCATGTTGACGTCGCGCCGGTAAGGCGGCACGCCGACCATGTCCTTGCCGTAGAGCAGGATGCGGCCGCTGCTCGGCTCCTCGAAACCGGCCAGCATCCGCAGCGTCGTGGTCTTGCCGCACCCGGAGGGACCGAGCAGCGAGAAGAACTCGCCGGCCGCGACCTGGAGGTCCACGTCCTCGACGGCCACCACGCTGGCGGTCGCGGAGAGGAACTCCTTGTTCACGCCAATCAGCTCGATCGCAGGGAGCGTCCCCGAGGCCGCAGGGCTCGTCGGGACACTTGGCGCTACCTCGGTCTGCCCCATGTGACCCTCCCTGCCACGGCCGCCAGACAGCCGCACGCTACTACGACGGAATCAGAACTCAAAGAGGGGATTTCGCTGACGAAAGGATTGGGATTCGTCGCTTCAGCGACCAAGATACGATCTCGTCCATCCATTTGTCAGCGCACACCCGTCCGGCGCCGGACCACGACGGCGATCGGCTGGGCATCGGCGAGCTGGAGGAGACGTGGGCACCGCTCGATGCTGGCCACCATCCGCCTGCCGGCGACCAGCGTGAGCAGCAGCTCCTCTGTTTGCCAGCACCTCGGCGTCGGTGAAGGTCACGGCCCCTCACCTCGAGTCGGAACCAACTCGCTTTACTCTACACAGCGTCGGCCGGGGCGCCACCCCACCTGGAGCAAGGCATGCCGATGAATTGGCCTAGACCACTTTACCGGCCGTACGGCTCTCCGGGGTTTCGACGTCTGAAGCGTTACAGTGGTATTCGTTGCTGGGCCCTTTCCCCTTGTCGAATGCGGGCCGGCGACATCTGATGAGGAGGCATGACCACGGGCTGGAGCCTGCGACCTTGAACGCCAGCGATCGGGTCCAGCCGACCCGGATGCAGCGCTATCACGGCCGGCACGCCCGTGCCAATCACGGCTGTCCGCCGAGCTGCCCGTGCTGGTGCTGACGGCGTTCGTGCTCGCCGTGCTGGTCAAGGGCTTCCTGGTGCAGGCGTTCTTCATCCCCTCCCGGTCGATGGAGCCGACCCTCGACGTCGGGGACAGGGTGGTGGTCAACCGCATGGCCTACCGGCTCGGCGAGCCGCGGCACGGCCAGGTGGTGGTGTTCGTCCGCGAGACGGCCGACAAGCCGCCGGCCGACCAGGGTCCGATGTCCTGGGTGCGGCGCGCGGTCGCCCAGGGCCTGGGCGGCACCCCTCCTGGCAGCGAGGACCTGATCAAGCGGGTGGTCGGCCTGCCGGGCGACATCGTCGAGGGCCGCAACGGGAGGCTCTGGCGCAACGGCCGCCCGGTGGTCGAGTCCTACCTTCCCCAGCACACCTTCACCTCCGACTTCGGCCCCATCAGGGTCAAGCCCGGGCACTACTGGATGATGGGCGACAACCGGGAGGACTCCGCTGACTCCCGGTACTTCGGCCAGGTTCCCCGCTCGGCGCTGGTCGGGCGCGCGTTCGTCAAGGTGTGGCCGATCCCCCACGTCGGCGGTCTGTAGCACCGCAGTCTTCCATGCGGCGCTCGCGCACGGGTTGACAGGTCACCGCTGCGCCCCCGGCGGCGCCTGCCGGGCCGACCCGAGCGAGGCGACGCGGACGCATGGCGCGGGCTGTCGCGGGGGTGGGGGAAGATCGGCGGGTGCCGCCGTCCATACCGATCCAGCGTGCGCCAGGGAACCCGATCGCCGGGTGGGACTATCCGCGGAGCTGGGAGGAGTTCCTGGCGTTCTTCCCCGACGAGGCTGCCTGCCTCGCCTACCTGGAGCGCCTGAGCTGGCCCGACGGCTTCGTCTGCGCGCGTTGCGGGCGCGGCGGCGCACCCTGGCGGGGGTCGAGACGACGGCTGGTGTGCCGCTCCTGCGGGCAGGGGACCACGGTCACGGCCGGCACGCTGTTCCAGGGGACGCGCACGCCCCTGCCGGTGTGGTTCGCGGCCGCGTGGCACGTCAGCACCGCCGAGGAGGGCATCTCCGCACGCCGCCTGCAACGCGAGCTGCGCCTCGGCAGCTACGAGACCGCCTGGTCGATGCTCCACAAGCTGCGGCGGGCGATGGTCCGCTCCGGTCGCCCGCGGCTGGAGGGCGTGGTCGAGGTCGGGCGGACCTTCCTGCCCGCCGGCGCCGACCGCACGGTGATCGCGATCGCCGTGGAGGATCGCGGCGAGGAACCCGGGCGCGTGCGGATGCAGCCGCTCGCCTCTCCGGCCGACGCGAGCCTGATGCGCTTCGTCGCCTGGGCCGTCGAGCCAGGCACCACGGTGGTGCCCGACCGCCTGCGCAACCCCGCCGCCCTGGCCCGCCTCGGCTGCCGACCCGCAAGCGCCCGGGGCATCGTGGTCGCGGGGATCGCCTCCCGCCCGTTCGCCCACCTCGGGATGGTGGAGCGGCGGCTGGCCGACTGGTTGCAGCGCACCCACCAGGGCTCGACCCGCCGTGAGCTGCTGGACTGGTACCTCGACGAGTTCACCTTCCGGTTCAACCGGCGCTCCGCCAGGTACCGCGGCCTGCTGTTCTACCGACTCCTGGAGGAGTCGCTGGTGACGCCGCCGCAGCCCTACGGGTCGATGCTCACCCCGCGTGCGGGGATCCCTCGCCGACGCTCGATCTGAGCGTTCGGACCGAGCCAACTACAGCCTTCGGGCTCTGTCGCCATATTCGCCAGGGTCCTGCCGCTTCGCCCATTTCACTGGCGCAAGGGGGATAGGCCCGGCCGCGACGTGGATCTTCGCGAAGAACTTGACTGCGCACCGTGGTTGGTCGAACATATGTTTGGTCGAACAAATGTTCGAGCAGAGTCCAGCCGGTCGCCGGGTTCACGCGAAGGGGAAGCCGTGAACAGCACCACCGAGCGCCGCCGCACCGGGCTTCCGTCGGCGGCGAACAGGATCTGGACCCGACCGGCGCGCGAGCGAACCGTCGCCGGCCAGGTCCGTTCGATCCTGGTCCGCTACCTGGTGCTGGCCGTCGTGCTGCTCGGGGTGGTGGCGATCGCGAACCCGCATCGGCCGAACGACCCGACGGCCCCGTCGTCGGCACCCTGGGAATACCAGCGTGAGACGATCGACGTGCAGGGCCACGGCATCCTCAACCTGTACTCGCGCCAGCTCATGCACGGCACGGCATGGCTGGCCAAGGCGTCGATCGAGCGGCAGCGGGACGTCTACCGGCTGAACCTGTTCGACTTCCTGGTGGGCACCCGGACCGCCGCCTCGGTCACCTCGTGGCGCGCCGATCACCGGCTCGTGCTCGAGGGCGCGACCGAGATCGTGGTCGTGGCACTGATCGCCTACGGGGTGATGCTGCGGCCCTCCCGGCGCACCTGGGCGCTGGCGCTGCTGCTCGTGCTGGCCAGCACCGTGCTGATCACCAAGCCGCAGGCGACCGCGCGGGCCGCGGCGGTCCCCGGCGTGGCGATCCCCAACATGATGCTCGACGTGGTCGGCACCGCCGCGCCGAGCAAGCGCCTGAAGGCGACCTCCTCGCCCCAGCAGGCGCTCCAGGCATTGTCCACGCAGTACTGGACCTCGTTCGTGGCCAACCCGCTGTCGCGAGTGCAGACCGGCAGCGGGGTGCTCACCGACGCGGCCCCTGGCAAGAAGGCGGGCGCGCTCGACGCCCTGCGCCGCAGCATCAGCAGCGTCAACGACTGGACGATCGGCCGGCACGGACCCGAACGGGCGTTCATCACGACCTCGGCGCTCGGTTACGTGCTGCCGTTCGCGGTGGCGCTCGGGGTGCTGGCGATGCTGGCGACCTGCGCCCAGGCGCTGCTGTTCGTGCTCTGCCTCGCCGGGCTGCTCGCGCTGCCGTTCGCGGTGGAGGGGCCGCGGCGCCGGGGTGCGCTGGTGCGCTACTGGCTGCTGCCGGTGCTCGCCTGCGTGGTGCTGCTGGCACTGACCTCGCTCGGGTCGTTCGCCGTCATGCGGCTCGCCGAGGCGCTCCACCGCAGCGACGAGTACGTCGGGCTGCTGCTCGCCGGCTCGATCTGGCCAGTCGCCACAGCCGCGCTGCTCGTGCGGCGCGCCTACCGCCGCCGACGCGCCTGACCGGGCCCGGGGCTAACACACCGAGGAGCTGATCGAATGAACGTTGAGGCAACCGCGGTTCGCAACACCAAGCCGATGGGCGTGGCCGTCCCGGGCCGCTGGTCCGCACCGCCGTCCGACGCCGCCGTTCGGGCTGTCGTGAGGCTCGGGCTCATCCCGCTCCGCCTGCTCCAGACACAGGTCGGCCGGCGGCTGGCGGCTACCGCCGTGCTGTCCCTGCTCCTGGTCGGAGCGGTCAGCGCGCTCTACGGCCACGCCGACGGCCCGGCGACGCCTCCACGGCCGCTGAACTCCGCCGTCCCCGCCGCCGTTTCCAGGCCGGCGGCCGGTGGCACGGCGACCAGCGCCACCAAGAGCGCGGGTGCCTCCCGCGAGACCTCCCTGGCGTCGGTCGCCCTGGCCCGCCCGGCCAAGGACCCGCAGAGCGCGGCCGTGGCCTGGTACGCCAGGCGGCTTCGGATCTCGCCGGACCGCGTCCAGGCGCTCCAGCAGCAGCGAGTCAACGGGAGCACCACCAAGGTCCTGGTGATGGCGCAGGTCAGCGAGACGAACGTGCCGACCGCCTTCGTCACCGTCAAGCGTGCCGGCAGCGGCTGGAAGGTGCCGTGACGCCGAGGGTGAAGCTCAAGTTCACCGGCGCGATCGCCGCGCTGCTCGTGCTCGCCCTGCTGACTGACCGCGCTTCGCCGGGCTTCCCCCTGGCCAGGGTGGGGACCGCCATCAGCCGCGTGATCCACCAGACCCTGGCCCCGCCGCGCTCCAAGCCCAGCGCCCGCTCGGTGCCGGCTGTCGCCAAGGCCAGTGCCTTCGCGCTGGCGGATATTCCGTCGGGGTATCTGGGCCTGTACCTCCAGGCCGCCCACACCTGCCCCGCGCTCACCTGGCAGCTGCTGGCCGGCATCGGCAAGGTCGAAACCA
>WNGG01003476.1_pt1 | contig 17777 bp, 14 predicted proteins | sample 5400661 | NCBI WGS metagenome assembly WNGG01 (sample SAMN13153372, study PRJNA577476) | soil metagenome | isolation source: 100 cm soil or saprolite under Garry oak tree replicate 1 | place: USA:California | collected 2016-06-15
TTGCCACCCACGCTTTCATCTGTGCTAGGGCGTCCTCGAACTCGGTCAGGGCAGCTAGCAGGGCCTCACGATTTGCCAGGCAGATGTCCCGCCACATCTCCACTGGGCTCGCGGCTACTCGCGTGAGGTCGGCAAACGCACTGCCTGTGTAGGCGAGCAGGTCGATGCCAGCAACGCGGGCATCCAGTATCGCCTGCATGACGCTAAATGCAATCATGTGCGGCAGATGGCTCACCCGGGCCAGGATCTGATCGTGCGTCCCCATGTCCATCTCTTCGACCCGCATGCCCACCCCTTCCCACAACGCGCGGACGCGGGCCAGGGCGACGGGATCGGTACGCGCGGTCGGGGTGAGCACGCAGAGCCGCTTCTCGAAGAGCGTGGCTACTGCCGCAGCCGCGCCCGCGTGCTCGGTCCCAGCGATGGGATGGGCACCAACGAAAGGCAGGGTCGGCGGCAGGAGCCGTTCCAGGGCGATCACAACTGGTTCTTTCACACTCCCGGCATCGGTGATGACGCAGCCGGCAGGAAGAAAGGGCACGAATTGCTCGGCCACCGGTCCGGTCGCCTCCACAGGGACCGCCAGTAGCAGCAGGTCGGCCCCCCGGGCCGCCTCTGCGGGGTCGAAGGTATAGGCGTCGAGGATGCCGCGCTCCAGGGCCACCTGCAGGTTGGCCTCGGTCCGACCGAAGCCGATAACCTCACCGACCAACCCCCGCGCGCGGGCCGCGAGTCCGAGCGAGCCCCCGATCAAGCCTACCCCAGCAATGACGAGACGGTTGAATAACAAGGTCATAGTCAGCACCCGTCTTCTCCCTCTCCCGCCGTACGGGAGAGGGTAGGGGTGAGGGCTTGTCGCGGACGTGCCGCGACCGTACGCTCCCTCACCCTGTCCCTCTCCCACGAGGGGAGAGGGGACCCGGGTACGGTGTATAGGCGACACAAAGTGAGGGAAGTGGGAGTTGATAACGTATACGTCCCCCCTACCTCCCCCCGGCGTTCTGCCGCAGCAGCTTCTCCATCGCCGCAATGAATCGCGCGTTTTCCGCCGGGGTACCGACGCTCACGCGCGCGTAGCCGGGGAACCCATACCCCTCCATCGGCCGGATAATCACGCCCTCGGGCAAGAGGCGCTCATAGGTGCCGACGCCGACTTTGACCAGCAGGAAGTTCGCCCAACTCGGCGCATACTCTAGACCCAAGCGGTCCAGCTCACGGCGCAAATATGCCAGGCCCTGGCGGTTGTTCTCCTGGGTGCGACGGATGTGCTCCTCATCGTCGAGCGCCGCTAGGGCCGCCACCTGCGCTAGGGAGTTGACGTTGAACGGTTGGCGGATGCGGTTGAGCGCATCAATCACTTCCGGTGACGACACCCCGTAGCCCACGCGGACCCCGGCCAGACCGCAGATCTTCGAGAACGTCCGCAACGTCATGAGCAGCCGGCCCTCGTCGTGGTACTCCAGGGAGTTGGGGTAGTCGGGATCATCGACAAACTCCAGGTAGGCGTCATCGACCACGATCAGCACGTCGGCCGGCACGCTTTGCAGAAACGCTTCCCACTCGCTCCGCGCGTAGATGGTCCCGGTCGGGTTGTTCGGGTTATCCAGGAACACGAGGCGGGTGTCCGGGGTAATCGCCCGAGCCATCGCCTCCAGGTCGAACTTGAACCCTTTGTGCGGCACCCTAATCGTACGCCCACCGGCGGCTTGCACCACCAGGTGATAGATGGCGAAGGCATGTTTGCCAACCATGACCGCCTCACCGACACGCAGAAACGTGCGCACGATCATCTCGATGAGTTCGTTCGACCCATTGCCGATAATCAGGCGCGAGCGGTCGACCCCCAGCTTTTCCGCCAGCCGCCGTTTCAGGTAAAACGCGTCCCCGTCCGGGTAGCGGTGCAGATTGGGCAGGGCGGCAGTGAGGGCCGTCAGCGCCCGTGGCGAGGGGCCGAGCGGGTTTTCGTTTGAAGCGATCTTGATCGAGTCGTGAATGCCGTACTCCCGTTCGAGCTCTTCGATCGGCTTGCCGGGCTGATAGGGAGTGAGAGTGCGGATCCATGCGGGCACGTGTTTGCTAATATCCATAAGCAGTTACCGAGTAGCAGGAGCGTGGTTGGCGGTGGCGTAAGAACCTAGCACTTTGACCAACAAACAGAGGGGCTTGATCTCCTGCAGCGCGCGGGCGAGGGGCTCGTCAGTGATGTGACCGTCCACGTCGATGAAAAACAGGTACTCCCAGGGTCGGCCTTTCAGCGGCCGCGACTCGATCCGCAAGAGGCTGATCGCGTTGTCGGCAAACGGTTTGAGCGTGCGGCAGAGGACCCCGACCTCGTCTCGCACCGAGAGCAGGAGCGAGGTCCTGTCGTGTCCGCTCGGCCGTGTGAGCTGCGGCTCTCGGCCGAGTACAGCAAAGCGGGTGAAATTAGCGGCTTGGTCCTGGATGTTTACTGCTAGCACGTTGAGCTTATAGTGCTCCGCCGCTAGGTGGCCAGCAATGGCCGCAGCCTGCGGGTCGCCTGCGGCCAGTTCTGCGGCGCGCGCGTTACTACTGACTTCCTCGGTGGCCACGCCGGGCAGATGCGCGGTGAGCCAGCGCCGGCACTGCGCGAGGGCCTGCGGGTGCGCCAGCACGCGTTTGACGCGCGTCAGCTGCGGCGCGCGGCTGAGCAGGCAATGGCGGATTTCCAAAGACACCTCAGAGATGATGCTGAGGCTGGTCTCGACAAACATATCGAGCGTAATGGCCACGGCGCCTTCGCTGGAGTTCTCCACCGGCACCACACCGTAGTCGGCCTGGGTGTGCTCTACCTCGGCAAACACCTGGGGGATGGTCGGGACCGGGACAAACATCGCCTGTGAGCCGAAGTGTTCACGCGCGGCCAGGTGCGTGAAGGTCACGGGCGGACCAAGATAGGCGATGCGCAGCGATTGTTCCAGGGCACGCGAGGCCGAGATGATTTCGCGGTAGATCGCCCACACCGCTTCGTTGGGCAGCGGGCCTTGGTTGAGCTTCGCCAGGCGCGCCAGGACCTGGCGCTCACGGCCAGGCACATAAACGCCGTCCCCATCTTGGCGCTTGGTATGGCCGATGCGCGCAGCCAGACGCGCCCGGCGGTTGAGCAGCGTCAGGATCTGGGAGTCAAGGCGATCGATCTGCTCGCGCAACAGGGCGAGCGAGGGGGGAGTGCGTTTTTGCGACACGAGCCGTCTATTACTATGATTCAGGGGTAACGTCTACGCTCTGGGAGGGCACTAGGGGTTAGGTGCTAGGTGCTGGGGGAGACTTATCAACAGTATCGCTAGTGGCCAGGTAGACTTAGCTGTCTCCTATACCCTATCAGGGTGTACTCCCGTTCCTCCCCCTTCCCCGTTTCCCCGATTCTCCGTTTCTCCGACTCCTTGGTTGCCCCTCCATCAGGGTATGCTCTCGTTCTTCCCTTCCACTACCGCTCCCTCACCCATGCGGCGAAACTTGGCGTAGCGCCGCGCCAGCAGCTCGTCGAGCGGCAACGCGACCAGCTCTCGCAGGTGTTGGGCGAGGGCCTCTCCTACCAAGGCGATGGCAGCCTCGGGATAGCGATGCGCGCCCCCGGGCGGCTCTGGTACCACCGCGTCGATCACCCCCAGGGTGAGGAGATCGGGCGCGGTAACCTTGAGTGCCTCGGCTGCCCACGCCACGCGCTCAGGCGTCCGCTCGCCGTAGAGGATCGCGGCACAGCCTTCGGGGGTGATCACCGAGTAGCAGGCGTTCTCTTGCATCAGGACTCGGTCCCCGACCCCGAGCGCCAGGGCACCTCCACTCCCCCCCTCGCCGATCACCACCACGATCACCGGCGTGCGTAGGCCAGCCATCTCACGGAGGTTACGGGCGATCGCCTCGGCCTGGCCACGCTCCTCAGCATCGATTCCAGGATAGGCGCCCTGAGTGTCAATAAATGTCAGCACAGGCCGGTGAAAGCACTCAGCGAGGTGAAAAAGCCGCAACGCCTTGCGGTAGCCCTCGGGCCGCGGCATGCCGAAGTTCCGCCGGACTTTTTCCGCCACTGTGCGGCCGCGCTGGTGTCCGACCACCACCAGCGGCTGGCCACGGAAGCGGGCCAAGCCGCCGACAATCGCCGGATCATCAGCAAAGCCACGGTCTCCGTGCAACTCGATGAACTCGGCGCACAGACGCTCAACGTAGTCAAGCGTGTAGGGCCGGTCAGTGTGGCGCGAGAGCTGTACCCGCTGCCAGGGCGACAACGCGTCGTAGATCTGGGCTTCCTGCTGCCGGCATTGCTCTTCCAGGTCGAGCAGCTCCACCTGTTCTGCATCTGAGCGCGCCGTCAGGCGTCTGAGACTGTCGAGACGTTTATCGATCTCTGCGAGCGGCTTTTCAAAATCCAGGTAGGTGGTCGGCACGGCTTCCTCTGTCATGGTCAAAAAACAGCTCCACCGCAGCGGCGATCTCTCGCGTCTGCGTAGGGGCGTACCAGCACAGCCCGGGCTCGGCGCGTAGCCAGGTGAGCTGACGCTTGGCCAGACGCCGTGTTTCCAGGGCCATGTGCGCGATTGCGTCTTCGAGCCGATAGCGTCCCTGCAGCATACCGCCAATCTGGGCATATCCGATGGTTTGCAGCGGTGGGAGCTCAGGCCCGTAGCCCAGCTCCCACACACGACGCACTTCATCGACGAGCCCGTCGCGGATCATCTGACGACAGCGCTGCTCGATGCAGCGGTGTAGAGTCTCTCGGTCCATCACCAAACCGATGGTGAGGGTCGAGAAGAGACGTTCACGAAAGCCGTGGGCACGTTGCCACTGACTCAACGGAGTGCCACTCAGGAGAAACACCTCCAGGGCACGGATTAACCGCACAGCATCATTGGGGTGCAGGCGGGCCGCTGCCTCAGGATCCACGCTTCCCAGCCAGCGGTGTAGAAACCCTGGGCCTTCGCTCTGCTCCTGCTCGTGCAGCCGGGCGCGCAGCGCCGGATCAGCCGGTGGCCCGGCAAACAAGCCACGGGTGAGGGCACGCAGATACAGGCCGGTGCCCCCTACAACCAGGACTCGTTTGCCGCGCTGCACGGCATCCTGAATCGCGGCCAGGGCGAGGGTGCGGAAGCGGGCGCTGTCGAAGTGTGCGTCCGGACTGACCACATCAAGCACGTGATGGGGGACCGCCGCCCGCTGTGCCCAGGTCGGTTTGGCCGTCCCGATGTCGAGGTAGCGGTAGACCTGACGTGAGTCGGCGCTGACAATTTCAGCCCCATAGCGGATGGCCAACTCGATGGCGAGTGCTGTTTTGCCTGTCGCCGTCGGCCCTGTGGTGATGACGAGCTGTGGTTGGCCCATGATGAGTAATGAGTAATGAGTAATGAGTGAAAAGTTAGAGGGCTCACTCTTCCTTAACTAAACAACGTACCGCGCTTGTTTCTTTGCCCTCCACTCTTCAGCCTCTGCCTTCTTGGCCGCGAACGCTGCCCGGCCCATCATCCCAACGGTCCTCATGAAAAGTCATAGACATGCCTACTTACTGCCCTGCTTAGACAATATACCTGCAAGGCATAAGCGATCAAAGAGAGTCGCTTGACGCATGCCGTTCCAGGGTAGATAAAAGAAGCTATTATGGGCATGAAAGAAACGCTGATCGAGGTCCTGAAAGACCTAGTCCTGCCAGAATTAGACGCTCTCAAGGGCCAGGTCGGCAAGCTTGAGGTGCGCCTGACCGCAGTCGAGCAGCGGCTAGAAGACTTTAGCAGCCGCCTCCAAGGGATTGACCTGCATTTGGTTGATCAGAGCCGCCGCATCGACGAGACCAATCGGCGCATCGACCAGCTCAACACCGACCTCACAGCGCGCATCGACAAGGTGAATGCCGACCTCACAGCGCGCATCGACAAGGTGAATGCCGACCTCACGGCCCGCATCGATCAGCAAACCCTGCGAATCGACGGCCTGACGGCCCAAGTTGCCGCTCTGGCGCAGGGGCTAGGCGAGCTACGGCACGATAGAGAGGTCATGGGCGACATCTTGCGCCGCCTAGCTCAGTTAGAGGCTAAAGTCGCCGCCTGACAAAGTTCAGTCCTCCAGCCTTTCGAGCAAGAAAAGTGGGGTAGCCGATGCCACACCCCACCTGGCTGTTACAACTTCAGCGTAACTTCTAGATACCCGAAATCCGCTTGGTCGCCGGCAAAGAGGGCACGGACTACGCTGCCGCCAAAGACATGCCCATAGTAGACGCTCAGAGCGAGCCATTTACTCACGTCGTAGCTCAGCGAGGTCTCCACCATCCGGAAGAGGTCGCGATGACCAAACGCCGGCCGTCCGGGAAAGCCGAACCCCACGTTGCGGTCCTCTAAAGTCGCGCCTGACCCCTGGTACCACAAGTCGCGTGATTCGCTCAGGCGGAGGTTGTGCAAGTCGGTGCGCCAGCTCAGCCCTAGGCGTGGCCGGAGGATGAGTTGGATAAAGCCATCTTCGTTGTTCATGAGGTTATAGAAGGTGGAGAACGAATAGATACGCGCCGTAGGCAAGATTTGGAAGAAGGTGTCGTGGTCACCATCGGCAGGGTCGTCGTCGCCCGAGCTGCGGCTGTAGCCGATGCGCACCCAGGGTTTCCAGGGTAGCGCGCTCGGCTGCCAGCCCACTTCCAGGTCCCACGCCCAGGCTCGATGGTCCAGGGTGCCCCACTCCCCGACTTGCAGCGCACCCCAGGCAAGGAGATCGATGGGGCCGGCGGCAGTCGGCAGCGCGGAGATCCAATGAGCGCCTTGGGTGTGGATAGAGATATCCTGCTTGTCAGCCGCCCGCGCTCCCGCCGGCCGGTTATCCGATTTGAGCAAGCCACGGTCATCGCCATAGTAGATGTAGAACAGGCGTGCGTCGCTCTGCTCGGCAAACGCCGGGCGCGTCAGGTTGATAGCGGCGTAGAGCAGATCGATCGCACCGATTTCTTCCATACCTGCTAGATCAAAGCCGCCCTGCGTGGGGTGGGAGGCCAGAAGCGTGAGGTTGAGCGGCCCACGCGTCAGGCTGGCCGTCACGCCATCGAACGCGCGTCCGACGTGCGACCAGCCAAAGGGGCCGATCAGTCGTTGGGAAAGCCGCAGGTTCTTCAACCAATCAAGCGTCGGTTCTCCGGCCAGGACCTCGTTGCCTTCCGAGAACTCGAAGCGCCCGCCTTTGAGCGTCAAGCCTGCGAGGCCGAAACGCTTGAGCACGAGAAAGCCCTGTTTCAGGAAAAGGTGCGAGTCCTGCTGATGGCGGTTGTGGGCAAAGTAGACAGCACCGAGGCCGAGGGCGCCTTGCGGGGGTGGCGCCGCCGCGTCAGCCGGCAGATTCATCAGGCTGGAGTTCTGCGCTTCCAACACCACGTCGAAGGCGTCGTCCTTCCACTGCACCGCACCCCGCGCCACCGTAGCGACGAAGGCATAATCATTATCCTGGGTGCCCGTCGGGTCGAACCAGTTCCAGAACTCCCCTCGTACCCGCAGACTGCCACTCACCGACAGTTTTGGAGATAGTTGCGTGAGCGCGATCTCAGCCCACGTCGCAGGAGGAGAGGAGGCCATCAGGCCGGCGGACGCCAGCAACCACGGCGCAGCAGCCCGCGCCGCGCGCCATGTCAACGATGTCCGTTTGTTCATGGAAACAGCTCTCCTCACCTTTGCAAACCACTCCCATCGAGAAACGCCAGAAGCTGATCACGCAGCCGGTAGTAATCGGGATGGCTCAAGACTGCCACGCGGGTGCGCGGCCGGGGAAACGGCACGCTCAGGATTTCCCCGATCGTCGCCGCCGGGCCGCTAGTCATCATGACAATGCGGTCAGCAAGGAGCAGGGCTTCATCCACATCGTGCGTGACCATGAGCACGGTCTTGCGATCCTCCTGCCACAGGCGCATCAGCTCATCCTGCAGCTCCATGCGGGTGAGGGCGTCCAGCAGGCTGAACGGCTCATCCAGCAGGAGGACTTTAGGCTCGAAGGCAAAGGCCCGCGCGATGCCCACCCGCTGGCGCATGCCGGCAGACAGCGCAGCCGGGTACTGGTCCGCTTCAGCCTCCAAACCGACCTGGGCGAGGCAGCGCCCGGCCAGCTGTCTGCGCTCCGCAGGGCCATGATGACCGTTGACCTGTTCGACCGCCAGGAGCACGTTTTCCCGCGCTGTCAGCCAGGGGAGCAGCGCCGGGGATTGAAACACAACGCCCCGGTCGGTCCCTGGACCCGTCACCTCCTTCCCGTCGAGGATCACGCCACCTTCCGTCGCCGTGTTGAGGCCCATCACAATGGAAAGGATGGTGGATTTCCCGCAGCCCGAATGGCCGATGACGCAGACGAACTCCCCTTTGCGCACGCGCAACGTGCAATTGGCGACAATGACCGCAGGCCCTTGCGGCGTGTCGTAGGTCTTCCCTAACTGGCTGAGTTCTAGAACGGTGTCCATTCTCTACCCTCGCGAGCCGACAACGGACCGCGGATGCTCAAGCTCGGGCTGTCCGTGCCGCAGCTCACTGTTTTTGGCAGGAGAGAACGGAATGACTTTGCTCCTGACCTGTCGCCGCTCCACAAGAAAGTCCACGATCGCCCGGCGGACGTGTTGATAGTGGGGATCGAGGCTCAGATGACGGCGAGAACGCGGGCGTGGGATACGCACGGGAATCTCCGGTCCTAAAGTGGCTCCCGGTCCAGGCGTGAGTGGGAAGATGCGATCGGCTAAGAGAATCGCTTCCTCGACATCGTTTGTGATCATCACCACGGTTTTGCGAGTCTCCAGCCAGATACGCGCCAGTTCCCCCTGCAGGGTGGCCCGGGTCAGCGCGTCAAGCGCGCTGAATGGTTCATCGAGGAGCAACACCTGAGGATCCATGGCTAGTCCACGCGCCACTGCCACCCGCTGGCGCATCCCGCCGGACAGCTCCGCTGGGCGTTTCCACATGGCGTCTCCCAGTTTCACCGACCGGATGAAGTGTTCCGTGCGCTCCCGTTTTTGCTCCACGCTGAGATGCGGCGCGACGGCGTCCACGGCTACATGGACGTTCTCAAAGACCGTCAGCCAGGGGAGGAGCGAGTAGCTTTGGAAGACAATCCCACGGTCAGGTCCGGGCCCCTGGATCGGTTGACCGTCGAGGCAGATCTGACCGGCGTCTGGTTCGAGAAGGCCGGCGATGAGGGAAATCAAGGTGGTCTTGCCCGACCCCGAGTAGCCAACGACGGCAACAAATTCTCCGGCTTCGATAGCCAGATTGATGTCCCTGAGTACAGGGCGGCGGCCCGGTGGCCCCACGAAGCTCTTGTGTACATGCCGCAGTTCAAGAAAGGCCATCGTGTCCCCTTTCTTGGCCTACGCGGGCTGAACCCGTTGCTGGATCAGGCCCATCAGGCGGTCCAACAGGAACCCGATCACGCCGATGGTGATGATCGCTAGGATAATGTGGGAGTAGACGAGCGCGTTATACTCCTGCCACAGAAACCCACCCACCCCCGGCGCACCGGTGAGCATCTCGGCGGCGACAATCACCAGCCAGGCAAGGCCCAGGGAGAGGCGGTAGCCGGTGAAGACATAAGGCAAGGTGGCTGGGATGATGATTGTGCGCAGCATCTTGAGCCGTGACAGCCGCAGCACCCGCCCAACGTTCAGATAGTCAGGGTTGATGCTACGAACTCCCACAGCAGTATTCAGGACCGTCGGCCACATGGCGCACGTGGCGATGGTGAAGAGCGCGGCCGGCTCCGAGCGCTGAAAGAGAATGAGCCCCAGCGGGAGCCAGGCCAGGGGGGAGATCGGGCGCAGCACCTGAATGATCGGATCAAAGGCGCGGAAAAAGGACACGGACAGACCCAACAGGAAACCGAGAGGGGTGCCAAGGAGGAGGGCCAGCACATACCCCTTAGTGACCCGCACGAGGCTGTAGTACGCGAGCCGGCCTATCCCCTGATTCATCTCCCCCTCCTTGAAGAAGGGGTGCAGGACATATTGTTTACTTTCCTCCCAGGTCTGCAGCGGTGAGGGGAGATCGGAGGCCACCGTGTGACTGAGGAGTGTCCACACACTCAGGACCACTCCAATGCCCACCAAGGGCAGGAAGCGGAAGAACCAGGGTGACTGCTTCACCATGCGTCTGACCTCACGAGATGATATTGTTGACCGAAAAACTGCGCGCGTACTCTTCCGGCTTCTCCGGATCGAACGCGATACCGTCGAAGAGGATTTCTTTCTTCAGGTCCGCTACCGGGGCACTAACGCCCATCTCCTCCGCCACTTCGCGATAGATGTCGGGGCGATGCACCTGGTTGACAATGGTGGTGTAGTCGGGTGGCTCCTTCACCATCCCCCAGCGGCGGAACTGCGTGAGCCACCACACCCCGTGTGACTTCCAGGGAAAATTGACGCCGCGCTCGAAGAAGCGCATATAGTCCTTGTCCTCGTGTTCTCCCTTGCCGTCGCTGTGGTCGTACTTGCCTAGCAGACGCCCGAGGATGATCTCTTTGGGGCAGTTAATGTAGGCTGGGCGCGAAACGATCTCGGCCACCTCCGGGCGGTTCTCCAGCTCATCGATGAACACGCTCGCCTGATGCAGGGCTTTGAGCACGGCCTTCACCGTCTTGGGGTTCTTCTCGGCAAACTCCGCAGTGAAGGCACACACTTTCTCGGGATGGTTGCGCCAGATGGCCTGGGTTGTGATCACCGTGAAGCCGATCCCGTCGGCGATGGCGCGCGCGTTCCACGGCTCGCCAACGCAGAAGCCGTCCATCTTGCCCACCTTCATGTTGGCGACCATCTGCGGCGGCGGGATGGTGATCAGGGACACATCCGTGTCGGGGTTAATCCCCCCTGCGCCCAGCCAATACCGCAGCCACATCGCGTGCGTCCCGGGCGGAAAGGTCATGGCAAAGGTCCGCGGCGGTTTCCCAGCCAGCTTCTCGGCATCGAGCAGTTTACGCAGGTCCCAGGGCGTCCGCACGCCCTTGTCTTTGAGGCCGTTACTCAGCGTGATGCCTTGGCCGTTATAGTTGAGGACCCAGGGAATGATCATGGGCTTCACTGGCGCGCCAAAGAGCCCCACGGTGGAGGCATAGGGCATGCCATAGAGCATGTGCGTCGCCTGGTTCTCGCCAAGTTGTAGCTTGTCGCGGATCACTGCCCAGGAGGCTTCCTTTGCGATCGTGACATCGAGGCCCTGTTCTTTGAAGAAACCTTTCTCGTAGGCGACCACGATTGACGAACAGTCGGTGAGGGCGATTATGCCGATACGAAGCTGGGGGGTCTCAGGGGCGTCCGCAGCGAAGACCCGTCCAGCCCAGCCGGCCGGCAGGTTCGCCAAGAGGGCCGCCATTCCCGAGGCTTTCAGGAACTGCCGGCGCGAGAGCCCCGGCAGAGTGCAGGTCGCTCCTGGTTCCTTCATGCGTGGCAACGTCCTCCTCTCCCAACCGGCTCGTCCTTCACACACCGACGGCCGGGGCTCGGTCAGGAGGAAAGAAGCAAGCGACGTGCCTGCCCCAACGAGGCCGACCAACGTTCTCCCTAAGACGCTGACGTATCAAGTGATTTTTCTGTCTGCACTTTCGCACCCGCAGGATAGGGGCTTCTCAGGTTGCTGCCCAGGAAACACAAAGAGCAGCAGAGTGCTGTGTGAGCAGCAACCCGGTACGAAGGCCGATGCGCTGCAAACCCACCTTGCCGCTAAATCGAACCACAAAAGATCCGGACACGTGGAGACGGAAACAGAGAAAGGCGGAGCAGTCTCTGTCCCTATCTCTGTCTCTTTTTGCTCTGTCTTGCTGACTCCCGGATTTCATCCGAGCTACGATTATTTGGAGCATGAACTGGTGAGGGAAGAGCGATGCGGGTATCGATCACGCTGTAAGGGGAGAGTTGCATCACTGTACCCCCTGCTGCTCTCCCAGCACATTGCTGCCTTCCTGCTCTCTTAATCATCACCCCTTCTCTTTCTTGGGCCAGCCTGGCCACGCAACCAAGAGAGAGAAACTTTTTCCTTTCCCCATACTTATTCGATCTCAAGCCGCTTATCGTGTTGATGGCCTACTCCTTGCAGCAGCTTGAGGCAGGCACCAGGGAGAGCGGCCTTTCATAAAAGTTTCATACTCAGATCATCATGCTGCATACTCCAACGGGCTAAAGAGAGCGTCAAATCTGATAGAAATAATAATGCGGAGAATCCTAATGGCAGCAAAGACATCTCAACACGTGGAAAACCTTGTAACCATCTATCAGACACTCTTCCTCGATCTGCCCCTTGCCGGAGCGCGGTGGGGATTGGGAATCGGGGGAGAAAAAGAGACAGCGGAGGTTGCCTGGAAGGGCTACGACGCGTGGGTGCGGTTTGCCAGCGTCTCTCTAGACGAGTTCTATCACAACCCTCTCTTTGCTGCGACCGTGGCCCGCTCCCTCGACGGGTGGTTGCGTTGGCGGCAGCTGAGTAATGCGATGGCTGGGGCCTTCTTTGCCGGATTGTGGCCGGCTGTCGGTCTTCCTAGGACCAGTGAAATTCAAGCCTTGCACGTTGAGGTTCGAGATCTGCGCGAGGAGGTCCGCTCTTTGACTGCTAACCTCTTCCCGGCCCAGAGCAAAGAGAGCAAGGTTCACGCTGAGCTGGCGGAGCAGCTAGAGGCCTTGCCAGCCCAGCTGAACGGCAATGGGACCGTTAACAACAACATGGAGGCTGGTCTGCATAAAAAACCGCCAGGCAGCCACACGGCAAAAGAAAGGAGAGAAAAGGATGCTGCCGCTACTTAGCCACCTCCTCCCCTAGGAGCGGCAAATCACGTCCTCTACACCTTCTGCTGCTTTAGCAGCAAGGTGCTGCCTGCCTGCTGCTTTCTTAGTCACGTCCTCTGTGTTCCCGACGTGGCCCTGCCTTTTGCCGTATGGAGAGAAAACCCCCTTTTCTCTCCATACTTATCCTGGCTCAGGCTCGTGCCCGCCTGAGTGGCTTATTACTTGCTAACTCTTCCAACAGAAAGGCTTAACCGCGGCATGAGTGCGCCACGATGAACGCCCTGCAAGAACGGCTTGAAGCCCTCTTCTCCATCAGCACAGAGATTTCTTCCACCTTGCAGCTCGAAGAAGTCCTCCAGCGCGTTGTGGCCCACGCCTGCCGGTTGATGGAGGCGCGGGTCTCTTCGCTGCTGCTGATCGACAAAGAGGAAGGGACGCTGTGCCCCGCTGCCACGTACGGCGCCAGCGCGGCCTATCTCGCGCAGCCGGCCCGTGAGATTGATGCCACCCTCGTGGGCGAAGTAGTCAAGACTGGCCTGCCCCTCTATATTCCCGACGTACGCGAGGATCCACGCTACCGTGCGGCTGGCCTGGCCCGGCGTGAAGGGCTGTGCACGCTCCTGTCAGTACCACTGCACACTAAGACCGGCGTGATTGGTGTGCTCAATGTGTACACCGGCGAACCTCTCTACTACGACGAGAGCGATATTCGTCTGCTCACCCTGCTGGCCAGTCAGTCGGCGATCGCCATTGAAAACGCCACCCTCCATTGCGACGAGCTGGAAGCCCGGGAGCGGCTGCGGCAGTCAGAGAAGCTCGCGGCCTTGGGGAAGCTAGGCGCTGGCCTGGCACATGAGCTCCGCAACCCGCTCAACACAGTCAGCATGCTGATCTACGCCATGGTCCGGGAGATGGAGGGAGGGGGACCGTTCGCTACGGACCTGCAGGTCGTGCAGGGAGAGCTCCAGCGCATGACGCTCTTGATCGAGCAGTTCCTCGAGTTCGCCCGGCCCCGGCCCCCCCATTCTCAGCGCGAGCGCCTGGACGAGATCATGGAAGAGACCTTACTGCTGATCGGGCCAGAGGCACGTACGCGCAAGGTCGTTATCGAGAAAGAATGGGACAAGGACTTGCCGCGCGTATGGGTGGACGGTGCGCAGCTCAAACAAGTGTTCCTGAACCTTTTGCTCAATGCGCTCCAGGCCATGCCTGCAGGCGGGAAAGTGACTGTCCGCATCCATATCAGCGGTGGGAGGTTGCTTATTACTATTAGCGACGAAGGGGAGGGTATCCGTACAGAGGTGCGCGCGAACCTGTTTGAGCCCTTCTTTACTACTAAACGAGGCGGCACGGGTCTGGGCTTGTCGATCTCACAGCGGATCATCGAGGGTCACAACGGTCGGCTGCAGCTGTTCTCTCAACCCGGCGCCGGCACTACCGTCGTGGTGAGTTTGCCTTTGTGAAAAATGGAAAAGTCCTCATCGTGGACGACGAGCGTAACGTACACTATTCGTTCCACCGAGTCCTGGATAATAAGTACGAGGTCGTTTCAGCTTTCTCCGGCGAGGAGGCACTCCAGAGGGTGACCGATGAATCCATCCAGCTTGTCCTGATGGACGTGCGTATGCCTGGCAGGGGTGGAGTCGACACCCTGCAAGAGCTCAAACGCTTGCGACCGCAACTGCCGGTGATCATCATGACGGCTTTTGCCACAGCCGAGACCGCCATCCGCGCTACCACACTCGGTGCTGAGGATTACCTGGTCAAGCCCTTTAATGTGGATAGCCTTAAGCGGCTGATCGCCGACACCTTACAGCGGCGGGAACCTCCTTCCGCCGAGGCTGAATCTCCGATCTGGACCCTGAACACCGGCGGCGTGCCAATCCTGGGCCATAGTCGGGCGATGCAGGAGGTCTACAAAATTGTCGGCAAGAGCGCGGCCCGCGACGTTACCGTGCTGATCACAGGGGAGAGCGGCACCGGCAAGGAACTCATCGCCCGCGCCCTGCACGCCTACTCCAGGCGCGAGAAAGGGCCATTCGTGGCCATCAACTGCGCGGCGATCCCCGAGACCCTGCTGGAGAGCGAGCTGTTCGGACACGAACGGGGCGCCTTCTCCGGGGCCACCGAGGCCCGTCCGGGCAAGTTCGAGCTGGCGCATGGGGGTGTCCTGTTTCTCGACGAGATCGGCGATATGCCCGTCGTCCCACAGTCCAAGCTGCTGCGCGTGCTGCAGGAGCACGAAATCTACCGCCTGGGCGCCCGCGAACCCCAGTGGGTCGATGTCCGCATCATCGCCGCCTCCAACCAGGATTTGGAGACGTTAATGCGCAGCGGCCGCTTCCGCGAGGATCTGTACTATCGCCTCAATGTAGTCCGGATCGCCCTCCCAGCACTGCGGGAGCGGGGAGAAGACATCTTACTGTTGGCCGACTATTTCCTGAGCGTGCATCGGCGTGGCGATACCCAGGGACCACAAGGATTCTCCGCCGACGCACGTGAAAAGTTGTTGGCCTACCCCTGGCCGGGCAACGTGCGTGAACTGGAGAACGTCATCACTCAAGCCGTACTCAATGCCCGGGGGCAGCTCCTGACCGCCGAAGACCTAGTCCTCAACGAGGTCTCACCCCGATCGGTAGGGGCTGAGCCGGCACCAGAGCAGGCGCGCGGCGTCACCATAGAAGAACTGTTTGTGCAATACGCGGGGAATGTCTATACCACAGCCGAGCGCCTGTTGATCGCTAAGGCTTTGGAACTGTCACGCCACAACCAGGTGCAGGCTGCCCGTCTGTTGGGCATCAGCCGCAACGTGCTGCGTGACCGGATGAAACGATACGGGCTGAACTGAAAGCGGGAAGCCACTCCTATCATAGCCAGCAAGCGCTGGAGCAGCCGTAGGGGCACCCCTATGTGGGTGCCCGGGGGGGTGGGCGGTCACGTAGGGCCGCCCCTACAAAAAACGACTTTCCTACGCACCATTGTGGGATAGACAGCGCTGCTGTCCGATTAGTCCAACCCTCTGCTGCTCTAGCAGCAAAATGCTGCCTGTCTGCTGCTCTAGTAGCACTAGCTCTGTCTGCTCGACGCAATCCTGCCTGTGCCGGCAGGAGAGAAAACTGCTCTGCTCTCATACAGTTATCCTGTCTCAGGCCCTTGCTCACGTCCGTGGCGCATTCTTTGCGTCCCGCGTTCTTCCGGCAGGCGCGGGATGGCGGGCAAGCCATGAACAAGATCGAGGAATACAAGAAAGAGAAAGATGGGCTGGATGTCCTCGAAGACATCCAGCGCTACAGCCGCGAAGGGCCGGAGGCAATCAGCGAGCGGGACAAGGCGCTGATGAAGTGGTACGGCGTGTTCTTCCGCCGCCATACGCCCGGCTTCTTCATGATGCGCATTCGCATCCCCAACGGCATCGCAACGACCGCGCAGGTGCGTACTCTGGCACAGATCACCCAGACGCTCGGGGCCGGCTTTGCCGACATCACCACCCGTCAGCAAATCCAGTTGCGCAGCGTGCGGATCGAGTACATCCCAGAAGTCTTGGCCCGGCTGCAGGAGGTCGGCCTCACCAGCCTGCAGACCGGCATGGACAACATCCGCAACGTCATGGGCTGTGCGGTGGCCGGCCTTACCCCACAGGAGCTGTTCGACGCCTCACCAGTGGTGCGTGAGTTCACCCAGCTCTTTGTCGGCAACCGGGCCTATAGCAATTTGCCCCGCAAGTTTAACGTCACCCTCACCGGCTGCCTGGAGAACTGTACCCCCGCCGAGAGCCAAGACATCGCTATGGTCCCGGCGCGCAAGGCTGGGCGGGTGGGCTTCAACATCCTAGTCGGCGGCAAGATGGGCTCGGGCGGCTACCGTCGCGCTGCCGCGCTCGACGTCTTTGTCGAGCCGCAGGCGGCCGCTGCCCTTGCCGGGGCGATCGTGCGGGTCTTTCGTGACCATGGCCCGCGTGAGGCCCGCAATCGCAGCCGCTTTGCCTTTCTGGTGGAGGCCTGGGGAGTGGCACGGGTGCGCGAGGAGGTTGAACGGCAGATGGGCCGGCCCCTCGAACGGGCCGGTGAAGACGCGCGTGGGGACAAACGGACCGACCACGTCGGCATCTATCGGCAACAGGACAGGCGCAACTTTGTTGGACTGGTGGTTCCCATCGGCCGGATCACAGCTGAGCAGCTCATGGAGGTGGCTCGTCTGGCCGGCGGGTACGGCAGCGGCGAGGTCCGTTTTACCCCGGAGCAGAACCTCATCATCCCTCACGTGAGGGACGAGAAGCTCGGAGCGCTGACCGCAGAACCGCTGCTCAAAGAGTTCCGCTATGATCCGCCGGAGGTGCTGCGCGGACTGGTGACCTGCACGGGCATCGACTTCTGTGATTTGGCCCTGATCGACACCAAGGCGCGGGCCTTGCCCCTGACCCGCGCACTGGCAGAGAAACTCAAAGACTTGAAAACCCCGCTGCGCATTGCCTGGTCCGGCTGTCCGGCCGGCTGCGCTAATCATCCCCTTGCCTCGATTGGCTTTGAGGGCACCAAGGTCCGGCTGAACGGCAAAGTGGTGGAAGCAGTCGATGTGTATGTGGGTGGGCGCAGCGGCAAGGAACCTCAAGCCGGTCAGCGCATCATGGAAGCGGTGCCCTGCGATGAGTTGTCAGAGGTGCTGGAATATCTGGCCCGGTATTATCCGAAGGAGCGGTAAGGCCGGGGCCAAGAGGCGAAAGGCGAAAGGGGCAAGGAGAAAGTCCCCCCACCAGCCCTCTAGCAGGCTGCTGAAAAACCCTCCGTTCACCCTTCGACAAGCTCAGGGCGAACGGAGGGAGGCTTGCAATCGTTGGAGATTTTCCGTTCGTGCTGAGCCTGTCGAAGTACGAATCCGACTTTTTCAGCAGCCTGCTAGACCGTTACGCACTGCTTGCCGGCTAGCAGGCAAAAGGCGAAAGGGGCAACGCAGTGGAGGCGAAGAATCTCCGCCTCCAGGCTGCTGAGTGAGAGATTCTTCGGCCTACGGCCTCAGAATGACAGGTCATCAAAATCAATGCGTGAACTACTAGACCGTCGCG
>WNGG01003944.1_pt1 | contig 17774 bp, 19 predicted proteins | sample 5400661 | NCBI WGS metagenome assembly WNGG01 (sample SAMN13153372, study PRJNA577476) | soil metagenome | isolation source: 100 cm soil or saprolite under Garry oak tree replicate 1 | place: USA:California | collected 2016-06-15
GCTCGGCAAGCCAGCCTTGGTCCCGGCCCATGACCGAGGCAATGCGCAGCGAAAAACATTTCTTGCCGAGCAATGCGTTGCCACCGTAGCCGGAGCCGAACGACCATATTTCCCTGGTTTCCGGATAGTGGACGATGTACTTGTGCTCCCTGCTGCACGGCCAAGCCACGTCCTTCTGCCCGGGCGCGAGCGGCGCGCCGACCGAATGCACGCAGGGAACGAAATTGCCGTTCCTCTCCAGGATTTCCCATACCTTCTTCGTCATGCGCGTCATGATGCGCATGCTCACCACCACGTAGGGCGAATCGGTCAGCTCGATGCCGATATGCGCGATGTGCGAGCCGAGCGGTCCCATGGAAAACGGGACCACATAAAGGGTCCGGCCGCGCATGCACCCGTCGAAGAGGTTGTCCAGCGTGGCGCGCATTTCCCGGGGATCGACCCAGTTGTTCGTCGGACCCGCGTTCTCCTTTTGCTGCGAGCAGATGAAAGTTCGGTCCTCGGTGCGCGCCACGTCGCCGGGATCCGAGAGCGCGAGGAAACAGTTCGGGCGAAGCTCGGGGTTGAGCCGCTGCAGCGTGCCTGACTTGACCATTTCGTCGCAAAGCCGGTCGTATTCCTCCTGCGAGCCGTCGCACCATTGAATCCGGTCGGGTTTAGCCAGCGCGACGATGCGCGCCACCCATTCCTTGGCGCCGTGGTGCTGAACGTAAGACGGAGCGCCAATATCAATACCTGCAGCGTAAGCTTGATTCATGCCGGGGCCTCGCGATGACGACCTGGCGGCAGGACGGACACGACCGCCAGTCGTATTTCAGGACAGTAAAGGCGCGAACTCTACCACGATCCGGCTGCAGAAAAAAATGACCAGAAAAAACGGCAAGTTACGCGATGCGGGCGCTACGCGCGCAGCCTACGCGTGAGGCGTTTTGCCATCCGGAATGTGGGCGCCGTCGTCGTCACGAGAATAATGACGCGCGCAACGTGCGCCGCAGTCACCAGCGGCACGCCGAGCTGGAGAACCTTGGCGGTGACGCACATCTCGGCCATGCCCCCAGGCGCAGTAGCGAGCACCATCGTCGAAATCGGCACCGCCATGGCGAGCAACGGCCCGATCAGCCAAGGCAGCGGAGCGCGCAGGACGCTGAACACCGCGCCACTTGCGCCGCAAACGAGCAGCGCGCTGAAAACCGGATAACGATTCATTCCGCTGCGGAGAGCGAGTTCATTTTCCGACGCAAAAGCGCGAGATCCGGTTAACTATGTGAAGCACTCGGCTACGCGCATGGACACAATCTAGGACACGCGCCGATAGGCCGCACCAGTCCAAGTTGGGTTCCGTAGTCCAGTACCGCCGGCGAACTGAGTAGCGATGCTATCGAGACGCCGCAGCTGTTGAGCAGTGAGTAACAGTCCGTTTCCGTCTGTTGGTTGTTGATTCTTCGAGTGGCGATGATTGCACAAGTCGCAGCGTCGCGCTCGCCCGCGCTGGTTTTTTCTCAGGAGTTCCTTCGCAGCCGAGCGCGGGAGAAATGAAGGAGGGCCGGCACCCCGGCATGGTGGTCTGTGTAGGGAGGCGAGCCGGGCAGCCCCCGATGGGCACCCGTTCCCGCTCCGGCATTTTTCGGGCGGGTCGTCAATTTTTTTCGGCGGGTCCGCAGATTTTTTTCAGCGGGTGCTCCAATTTTTTTCGGTCGTCTGGGGCTCGGCGACGGAGCGAACAAACGGCTCGTCCCCTGCATCATGATGCGGCCGATGAAGATGGAGTAGGCCATCAGCATGTCCCTAGCGCTTTCTATCTCAATGCACCGAGCCGCTCGCACGCTCCCTGTTCTGCCGCTACTACCCGGCGTGGCATAAGATATCTGGGTGAAGGGCTTTCCCAATCAGGTAGCTGACCTCGAAAAGATTGCCACGGCGATGGGTGCCCTTGTGCGACTTGTGGACAACGGCGCTAATGCGAGGGATGACGGGGTTTTTGGACCAGCATTGGTTCGCGCTGGCGTCGCCGGCACAGGCCACACGCCAGGACCGGTCGAGGAATACATACGAGAACAGCTCAAGAAGGCCCCGAGCAATCAAAGCTTTCGTACGACTGCTCGCGGTCTGCGTGAGCTTTTCCGCCTGTTGGGGTTTATTGATGACTCTCGTGGACGCGTCGAAGTAAGTAATCTCGGTCGTCAAGCGGCGGCGTTTGCCGGCTCGCCTTTGGACGCACAGCAGATCGATTTCTGGCGAAGAGTCATCCGGGATATGATTCATCTAGGGCTCGATGCTGAAGCCTCGCACCCCTACCAGATGCTTCTGCGTCTAGTCGCGCGCAAGCCTGGTATCACTCGAGCGAAATGCGCCCTCGCGCTCGAGGCGCGAAATGACTCACCCGCGGAATTGGAAAGAATCGTCGCTCTTGCCGATCTTCCCGAGGATGAAATTCGCCGCCAGATCGGAGTAACAAAGCCAAATTGGGATAACGCCAAAAAGGTGCTGCCGAAGTTTGCTGAGCAGCTCGGCGATGTCGTGCGGGCTGGACAGTCGTATGTTGTCGCAGTTGCCCCAGGGCGTGCAGACGCGGGCGGCGCTGAGGGCCAGGTCGAACGTGGCCCGAGGGCTGCTCGAAGAGCGCCCCGAGTTTCACGTGAAGTGACGCCGGATACGATCGGGCGGGCAGGGACTGCCGAACGTTTCGACGAAGTAAAGATTCCACCAGAACTTGATCCAGAGGCCGCCCGCGATGCAGTCAGACAACGACTAGATAGGTTACGGCGACACAATCTACTTGTTCGAGCTTTGGCTGCCCGTCTGAGACAAGCAGCCGCGCGACTATACGAAGATCCCTTCGATGTATTGGCTCTGATCGACGAAATCGCCATTCTTGGGGAGGTAAAGACGCTCGACGGAACGGAGGCCGATGAGCGAGATCGGGTACAAGAGGCGCTCGCGCAGTTGCTGTATTACGAAGCTTTCGTGACTGCCCCTGTCGCGGGCGCGGCGGCGGTTCATAAGATAGCTTGCTTTGAGCACCAAGTAAGCGAAGCTCACCAACAGTGGCTCAACGATGCCGGGATCGGCACGATCTGGCAGGTCGAGGACGGCCGCTTTGCGGGAAATGCACTAGCCCGCTGTGTTCTCGGCGGCTATCTTGAAGAGCTGCGTTGAAGTACCGGCAATTCTCGACCGAGCAATTTCAACATAAACGGCGTTGATCTCAACACCGACGAATCGCCGACCGCACTCAATCGCGGCAACACATTCGGACCCGGACCCCACGAACGGGATAACCACGATCTCACCCGGATTTGAGAAATGCTCGACTAGCCGGCGCGAAAGAGATAGCGGCTTCTGTGTCGGGTGAACTGTTCTTTCCTCCGCGAACCTCCGCCCGGCGAGAGTGGGAAACCGCCACACGTCACCGGCCTGCCGACCATCGGGATGTGGCGTCCACACCTTCCCGTTCTTCGTAATCGTGTGGCGAAGCCGCTCTTCGCTCTTGTAGGGCTCCCGAATGACGTGAAACGTCGAGTCGTTTCCGTGCGCGAACCACAGAATTGGCTCGTAGTGACATGCGGGGCCGTTGCGGTACTTCGACCAGCCGTTTTCATAATGCCAGATGATCTGCCGACGGTACTGCAAGCCAATCTCATACATGTACGTTTGCAGGAAGCAAGCGTTGTGATGGATCGCGTAAACGAACAGGTTGCCTGTCGGCTTCAGGATGCGCTTGGCCTCGGCCAGCCAGCGCTTACACCACGCGAGCCATTCGTCTAGGGTGTCGAAGAACGCGCCCTCTCCGAACTCTCGATCCTTCTTCAGACTGTAGGGCGGGTCGGCAATGATCAAATCCGCATAGCCATCCGGGAGCTTAGTCAGAAACTCCATCGCGTCTCCGTGATGGATAGTGTTTTCCTGGATCACTTTGCTAGGATAACAATGTATTGGTGATGGAGGTTCGGCACATAGGAGTACGGAAAGCCATAGGGAAATATACGCTTGTGCCGCTGGTACAGGACTTTGAGACCCTTAAGGGTGAAGCCGCGGGCCTCCATCTCGCGGGCAATGTCCGCGTGAAACATGAAGTACTTGGACTTTTGCCTGAAGTCCCCGACGACGATGCACAGGTGGCCTCCATCCGCCAAACACGTGCGAGTGAGCGAGAGCGTGTTAGCGAGCGCTTCGAGGAACGCCGGGTAGCTTTCGATGTTTCCTAGATCCGCCGCGTGGCTGCTGTACCGCGTGTCCAGGCCGTGCGCGACACGCTCCTGTCGCTGCTTGTGGTCCTGCTTGTGCAGGATGTTCCAGTATGGCGGACTGGTCACCACCAGCTTCACCGAGTTCGCCGCCAACGTGGGAATCACCGATCGCGCGTCCCCTCGGATTACTTTCTGATCCTTGCGCGCCGCCGCCGCCACTTCCTCCGTCAGTTCGGTCTTTAGGCGGACTCGCGCGAGGTCCGCATACTTCTTGTTCAGCTCAATTCCTATCCCCTTACGGCCCTCCATGGCCGCGGCCTTGAGGGTCGATCCCACACCAACAAACGGATCGAGGACCGTTTCGCCAGTTTTCGTGAAGAAGCGGATGAGGCGTCCAACGTCCTGATAGGAGAACGGCGCAGGGTGTTGCCGTTCAATCTGCGCGTGTTCATGCCCCTTACCCAACCCGCGCTGAATCCATACAGAAACGGTCTCGGGAATCCACTCTTTCGCGTTGAGGTCGTTGAGGCGATTGATTGGTTTCACCCGGTTGCGGCTGGACTCCTTCGCTCCCTTGCCATTTGTCTTTCCTGCGCCGAGCGACTTCCGGATCTTGCGCTCGTGAGATCGCGCAACTACCGATCCGTTTTGATCGCTCATCACGGTGCGGGCCTCGATTTTAGCCACGAGCGCGCCTTGTCTTACCATTTGTCGGTCGCGCCGTTCTTCGTAAGAGCCTTGGCTTGTTCCAGTAGGGGCTCTTGCACTTGGGGCACACCGTGGGCTCCTGGTCGCGGTTGCGCGGAACCCATTCGTGTGGGCACCGTTCGCATCGAAATCCTTGCAGCATGATGCTGGCCACCTTCGGCTCTCTCACCACAAACATGCAACTAAGGATATATTACTAGTAGTATAAGTGTCAAAGTATATTATCTTTAGGTAAAGCGTATCCGGACAGGATTCCTTCACGGCTAAAATGCTGGTCGGCGCTGATGGGCACGGTGACCTTCGGTAGCCTGGCGGGCTTCCTCCGCCGCCTCGCAAATACTCACGGCAATGACAAAGCTAATCCGAGGGGGTTCACGGTGCCCCTGCCCTCTGAAGAGATTTCCCCTTTCACGATATTCCGTCCAACGGGAAAGCGGCGGGCGCCCCCAAGCCGTGGTTCTACTGCTCATGCTCGAGCGGTGGACAGCCTTCCCGGTTCACGTATTTCTTGTAAGCCGCGACCCAATTTGTTGCGATCGCTTTTTGCGCGTCGGCCAGGGAGAGCTTCCGATCGCACACAAGCCGCTTGAGGCGGGTTTCGAGTACGTCCTTAATGCGCGCCCCACACGCCTGGTTGTAGGGCTCCGGCCATAGGTTCTTTGGGTCGGTCGGATGGCCGCCAAGTTGCAAGCTGATGAGATGATCTTCCTCGTAGTCGCCCGGCTTCTTGTCTTTGTAGCCGTATTCCTTGATCTGCTCGACCTTGAGGTTCGACGTGTAGCTCGACGGCGGCCGGATGGTGGCGGTCCATCCCGACACGCAAATGGTTTGGTCGATGTTGTCCTGGGTCACGGCGGGATTGGCAACGCCAGAGGTTCTCGTTTTGTCGGGCAAGTCGCGGGCGAATGCCGAAGTGGCAAGCAGGGCAAGGGCAAGTAGCAGCCAGCGATTTCTGACCATGTGGTTCCTCCCTCCAATGACTTTCGGAAGAATTCTGGACCTCGCAAGGATCAAGGTAAACGGGAGGCTAACCCCTACGGGAGCTATCGGGTCTGTCCTACTAGTGGATGAGCGATGGCCCGATCTGGATCCGCGAGGGATCAACCGCTATCGATTACGGTGTCCTCGATCGCGCTGGGGGTTCGCGATGGGGGGTAGGATCGGGATTCGTACGTTATGGTGCAGCTCCGCGGCAGGACCAGCGGCCGGAGAACTAAGAACTTAGGTAGCAGTTTTGGCGGGGGCTGTTGAGCCACCCACCCAGCCACCCACTACATGTAGGGGTTTGCTATTTAAGGAGAAATTGGGAAATTAGCCTAGAAAATGCCCTAAATACGACATTTGTTTGTTGTTGACAGCATCGCCGTTTACGGCGATGCTTCGTGCGTTAAGTCATACGTTTGTTTACGCGTTTGTTTTATGGTGAGATCTGCGTAGTAGTTAGCGTGTGAAATTTGTGTCTTACGGTAAGCTAATTTCGTGGTGAGATTTTTCGTTATAACAGACTCAAAAAAAAAGAGGGGTGAACTTGGTTTCCCAAATTCACCCCGAGTTACTGAGGTGCCGGCAGGATTCGAACCTGCGATGCCACACCGAGAGGTGTGAGAGCCCCTTGCAAGGAAGCTGCGTTCGACCACTCCGCCACAGCACCTTTACATCAAACCCGCTTCGGCGGGTTTTTCTTTCTACATCAAGCCACTAGATACAGTGGTCCGCGCCTGCAGCAACCCCTAGGGATTAGTAGTGGAAGAAACCTACCATTATGGGTGGCACCAGAGGCCACCGCATTCGCTTGCCCATTCTTTTACGCTTGCTTTCGGATCGCGTCAAGGGCCTGTAACGGTTACGGGCAATCGATTGCCACGTTGATTTTCGAGCAACTGATTCGTAATCAGTAGATTCTCTCGACGATCCTCGTCGCGCACCTACTTGAGTGCAGTTAAATGACCGTTTAAACGTCATACAAGACCTGTTATTTCTGCCCGCTGATGAGCAGAATTTGCGCCGCCAAGTTCTTCGCCGTGTCGCTCATCATAGCGAGCCGTTGAATCTGGCCGTCCGAGGTTTGTAGCCGCAAGAGAATGATGTCTTTGTCCTCGCGCTTCTCCGGCGGGAAAATCACGACGACGTTTTTGTATAAGGCCCTGTCGTCCATTAGTCACACTCCCTCGTCACGGATCTCTACAACTGCCAAGCCGATTCGCGCCTCACTCGATGGCGAGTGGGTGGCGGTCGGCGCGATCTGCATTCGCCGGGATCAACCTTTGCCGATCACGGTATCCTCCATCGAGCGGGGATCAAAAGGCGATGGGGGTAGGGTCGGCCCGCGATAAAAGCACGGTCGCTTACGTCGGTGGACGGTTGATCCATCCGTCGATTGCCATTCCAGCTACGGGGCCAAAAGTCAGTTCTTTGCTACGCTCTTTCGCACGAGCCAAAAGAGAGAAAGCGGCGCTTCGTGGGTAGTATCGCTGCGGCTCCTTGCCAAGGACACGCGCTTCCGAATCAGTCAGGGGGCGTCGAAATATCACCATCGTTGTGCTTTTAGGTTCCAACTTAAACTCTTGAGCGAGCGGAATGCGCTCGAGCAAGGGGGTTGAAGAGAGGTTGAACGTCGAGACGCTTGCATCACGAAGGTGCAGTTCACGCGTGAGGTAGTTCACGGCATAGTAACAAATCTCAATGTACGGCAATTCCTGCGCAAGTTCGATCATAAAAGAGATCGGCCACAGCTCAAACGCGGTGGGGGCGTGGCGGGAGCTAAACGGTGGCCATAAACCCGGGCTTGCACTTCGCCTCGTATTTTCGAATTCAGGCAGGGGCTCCTGCCGATTCGCGCGGACTCGCGATAGGATGAACCGAGCGATTAGCCCGAGGATCACCACGCCGATGCCCGAAAACAGCCATTCTTTGTTTCGGAGAATGAGTTCCAGCATTTTGTCGGGCAAACTCTAACGATTGGCAAGATTTCCAACAAACTGCAGTACGAGGCCGACGCCTATCAGGCCAAACGCAATCGCCTGATTTCCGAACTGTGATTGGAATTCCTTGCGTGCCCTGGCGTATCGATCAAAGATTTCCTCGGGGATTATCGTGCCTTCGGAAAACGACCAAGCCGTGCGGGTATTCCAAGCGAACAAAACACCCAAGATGACACCACCGAACTCAAATACGATTCCCGCCTCTCTTATCCACCAGAGCATGTTCATGCCCCTCCCTGTAATCGGCTCCGCTATCGCAGGATACTACTCTGAGAACCATCGCTTAGTTTAGCGCGGTGCAGTAGGAGCACTTGGATTCACGGATCTCGACAGTGCCATTCCTGCACAACGCCGATCGTGCCCTCGGTGGTTTCCAAGCGCTCGTAACCTCTGAGCACGAAAGCGTTCGGCGCGAAGAGCACGAGCGCCGGCTCGTAGAGATCGGGAAGCGGGTTTCCTTTTTCTGCCGGGTTGCCGGAATGCAGCGCTAGTACGCTGTAGGTACTCTCGCCGTGCTTTGTGGTGTAACTTATAAGAGCCCCGACGTACGAAGGGCCGTTCTCTATGTCGCGCCAGGGTAGGCGCCGGCCGCGTTGGCGCATGGGGTAGACGCGGACTTGCATGTTAACGGAAGACCCTGGCTTTATTTACAATATATCTGATAACCTCCCACGCCAGCCAAGCGGGCGTGTTCATCCACCTGGGGACAATTATGACAATGTGGCTTTATCAAATGAGTCAAGGGCAGTGGTCGCCGAACAGCTACCGCATGGACATTTGGGAGGGCGAGCGTTGGACCTGGCCGGTTGGGAAGAAAACCTCAACCAGCAGTCCTGAGGCTGGTGACCGAGTCGTTTTCTTTTACGCGCGAGCCGGTGGTAAGGAACCAGGGTTCTATGGATGGGCGGTCGTACTGGGGTGGCACGACGAGGACGAGCGAGGCATGTATTTCCGACCTGTGTCTCCGAGCGACCACCTAAAGATGCATCCATGGTGGAACACTGAGGCGAGCGAGATTGCCGACCGAGTGCGAGGCACGGTTAAGCAAGGGACAATGTGGAAAGTTCCAGACGATCTCGCAACGCGTATTTCGGCCGGCATCACGGCCTGGGTAAGCGCTTCGGTTGCGAAAGGTTGATGTCAGAGAGAGGCAGGGGACGCCTAGACTTGCCACGTGTGTGGGCCGCTACGTATCCTCCGGCGAAGTGGCGAATCGAGTGCGCCTAGAAGGCGTGCTGGTGGCGCGCAAAGGTGCAGGATAGACAGAATTAGTCGCCCTCGGGAGAGGAGTCGTCATGGGATTCATTTCCAACCAGTGGCTCAATAGAGGTCAGGGCATGCGGAATCGAAAGTATCTTCCGGTACCGATCGATGCGGACGCCAGGATTCCCACCGACTCCTGGTCACGGGAAAGGCAGGTCGTTATTCAAATTACTGCAAGCCGTGCCAACTCCGAATGCCAGATATTACACTTAACCAGCGGAGAGGCAGAAAAGTTAGCGGATGTCGTTGTCGGCGTCTGTGGCGGCGCGGTTCGCACGCGGCTCGCGTTGGAACTTCTCAAAGGAATGACGGATACGGACCTACTCAAGACTCTCGCTACCCACTTGAAGGGTCGTGCGTAACGCCCGGCCGCGACGACTCCAGAGACCCCTACACCGCCCACGCTGCCGACAGAACTTCTGCCTGCTCAAGCACTGTTTGCGTCGCCTTCTCCTGCTTGTCGGGAGGATACCCGTACTTTCGGAATATGCGCTTCACGATTACACGTAGCTGCGCGCGTACGTTCTCGCGCATGGTCCAGTCAATGGCCACGTTCTTCTTAACGGACTGCACAAGCTCGCGGGCAATATCCTTGAGCGTCGGTTCGCCTAGTACTTTGACCGCACTATCATTGACTTCAAGGGCCTCGTAGAACGCAACCTCGTCATCCGACAGGCCGAGCTGTTCGCCGCGAGCGTTCGCTTCGCGCATGTCCTTGGCAAGGCGGATCAGTTCCTCGATCACCTGGGCTGTCTCGATGGCACGATTCTGGTAGCGCCGAATTGACTCTTCGAGCAAGGCCGCGAAGGAGCGCGCCTGCACGACGTTCCGGCGCGACCGTGATTTGATTTCCCCTAACAACAGCTTGTGAAGCAGCTCTACGGCAAGATTGCGTTGAGGCATGCCGGCGGACTTCCCTGAGGAATTCTTCGGAGAGAATCGAAATGTCAGGCTTCTTGAGGCCCGCCGCCGGCCCACATCTTGGCCTCGAAACCAAGGCTTGCGTGGTTGTTGCCATTCCCGCGAGTGTTCTTCTTGGCCACTGCGCCACCCCTCAATGATGCTGTGATAGCGAGGGGTATTGTAAGCCGCGTCCCGTCCCAGCGACCCACCCTGGGTAACGGCCCGCGATTTAATCCTCGAACAGCTCCTTCACCCGGACCTTCAGGCCCCCCGCCAGTGTCTCTATTGCGTCCAATGACGGGTTCGCCTTCCCCCGCTCAATGCGGCTCATATAGGACCGGGCGAAGCCGCAACGTTCTGCAAAGTCCTCTTGGGACACCCCTGCCGCCCGACGTAGAGAGGCGATGCGCTGGCCGAACTTCTTTCGGAGCGTGACTCGCATGCCCCGAAATGTGGACCCAGGTCATTCTGAGGGCCACGCACTAATCGTGACATACTACGCGCACCAAAGGGCAAACCGTACATGTCCGAAGCCGCCTCGAAGCTGATCTCTGTTCTCGAAACCGTACTGATGGAGTACGCCGACGAGGACACCGGCGAGCTGTCCCTGGCGGAGTCTCAACGGGTCCGTGGGCTGATCCGTGATTGTCTGGAAATCACCGATTCGCCCGACAGTCGTGACCCCTACCAGATCGCTGACTTCATCTACTGGAACTGCTCATCTCTTTCGCGGGACGCGGCCGAGCGGTATCTGCGCTCACTGACCGACAAGGAAGTGGCGAAGCTCGACGTGGGCAGTGTACTGGCGTTGCTCCAGCCCGGCTTGGAGCGGGACATCGGTGAGCTGGCGGGCGAGACCGCGGCCGAACGGCGGGACGAAAAGGAGGGTTAGCTGATGAAACAGGTACACCACGACTGTTGTGACTGTTGCCCCTACGGCGATATCACAAGGAAGGAAAAATGAAAAAACTCGTCATCGCATCGATATTTGTCCTGAGTAGCTGCGCGGTCACACCGATCGACATCAGCAACAAGGAAGGCGCCTGCGCCAAGTCGTGTCAAGCAGCGCATTCCTCGTGCATGAGCGGCGGGATGTTTGTCATTTTTCCCATAATGACGCAGCAAAACTGCACGAACGATTTGAACACGTGCGTTCAGGCGTGCCCCGACAAGAATGAAAGTGCCCGTACGCCAGCGAGTACGGCGACAAAGCAAAGCACCGAGGACAAGCTCAAGGAATTGAAGCGGCTCCGTGACACGGGTCTGATCAGTGACGGAGTGTACATGGAGCAACAAAAGGCGATCCTCGGCAGACCATAGCTGTAGCGATTCACCTTCCAGAGCGAGGGTGCTTTGGCTTGGGCTTGGCCGGCAAGGCGGGCTGCTGCGCTATTTTTTCTGCAACGTGTGCTTTCCATAACGCCAGTGTCGGCGCGGGTCGCAAGGCAGTTTGTGTATACAGAATATACACGCGCGACCGACGTGCATTCCGGTCAAACCCCTCGGAATAGGTGGTGGACCCGCTATCCCGCATAAGTCCCCGTGCGCGCGAGTGCCGCCGGACTGTCTCCAAGCAGCGCGTAGAGGCCGCCCCACGGGCCGATGAGTGGCGTGGTTGGTCGTTGGGTAGTTTGATGTGCGTCGGCAGCGCCACAGCGTGTTGCGCCCCTTCCCGTGAGGCGGCGCCGGGTTCGCACTTGTCCGGTTCACCCTAAGTCTGCAAAACCGGCGAAATCCAGATGGCAATGCGCCAATCTGCGCCAATGCGCGCCCATGCTTCTTCCCTCGCCAACAGCGCACATTCGCGCGTCGGGGTGCGCCAATGCGCGCCCAAAGCGCGGGGGGTATGGGGGGAAAGAGCGCGCACACTTCCTATGCTTCAACGGCGCACTCCCTGGCCAGCTCGATCGTGCTTTCTTGTCCCGGCGGCGTCTGGCCTGGGGTCCGGCATTGGCGCGGTCTCCGGTGCCGGCGTGCAGGTAAAAACCTCCTTCCACTTCCGGTTGGGCGTCCGAACGGCACGCCGGTAGATTCGCCCTTCGTCCTGCAACTGGCGAAAAAGGGGCATCAACCGGTCCCGACCGACGTTCTTGGGAAATCCCGGTTCCCCCTTCAACAGCTTGAACGCCGTCGCCGGCCCGGTTGCCGATGTGCTGACCAGTTCTCCGCGTGCATCGAAGCTCTTGATCAATTCGACGAGAGCGCTCTTGGCCTTTTCGTCGCGGGCGAGGTCGTCCTTGCGGACGAGTTCCTTCGCCAACTCGGCGCCTTGCGTTGAATGAGTCCCGGCGACAACTGGAACGCCATCGTGCCATTCCAGCGTCACGGGGTCAGCCTTCGGCCCGAAGTTGGCTTTGGCATGCTGTATCGTCAGCGTGTTTGGCTCCGCGGATGTCAGGCTGAGACGCGAGCGCACCCCGTTGTGCCATTGCGTACTGCCAGAATAGTCCTCGGAGCCCGCATTTTGCCTCTGCGCAGCGCTGGCCTTGTTGACGTGCGCGAGCAGCAAGACAGCCCGGCCTGGACGGGCGATTTTCAATCTCAAGGAGCGAATGAAAGTCCGCACCCTCGCCCGCATGATCTCGTCGTCATCGTAGGCGTCACTGGCGTTGTCAATGACAATCAAACCTGCGTCAAGGCGTTTGACCAGATCCGCCACTGCGGCCAGCATCGGCGTCTCGAACACAAGCGATGGCCTGCCCCCATTGACTCGCTGTTCCCGGTGCAATGCCGGGTCGAGGTCGCTGGCATCGAGAAGGTGGAGCTTCCCCTTGAGACTAGCCACTTCAATCGCTAGCGCACGACAAATACGAGACAGACGCTTCCGGAGGACCTGCTCTCCATCCTCAGCTGAGTAGAACAGCGTGTTCGCTTGCTTGGTCACCAGTCCTGCGAACGGCAAGCCGAGCGCCACACACACGGCAAGAATCAAAGCAACGTACGATTTACCTCCGCCGCCATGTCCAGCGAGCAAAGTGACTTGATTCTCTGGAATCCACCTATCCACGTAGTGCGGCAGCGGGTCGTCACAGTTCGTGAGGTCGTCGATGTTGACTAGGTGTTGATCAAGGCCGGCGGGAGAGACAGCAGCTATGGCGCGCTTAACAGCGTCCTCCCCGCGTAGCCGAACCAAGTCGTTGAAATCCGTTACCCCCTCGGGTCGGGAGGTGCCGAAGTCGGGAACAACCAGCAGGCCGTTCACGGCGAGCGCTGCTGCCGTGGCCCTGGTCAGTCCCGGATTGCCTTCGGTCGCAGCGTCGTCATCGGCGCAGACGATTATGCGTGAGCTTGGGAACTTCGTTCGCAGCGCCCGCGCTGCTGGCAGAAGGTTCGTGGCATTGAAGGCCACGGCGACGGCGAAGCCGGTGGCTTCGTGGATTGACGCTGCCGTTGCGTAGCCTTCGGCGATGCACAAGGCGCCCTCCGATTCGCCGATGATGAAGTAACAGCCGCTTACGCGACCGCCTGGCAGGAAGCGCTTATCGCCATCGATTGCGATGAATTGAAGGCTGTGGAGCCCCGCGTCGTCGGACATCGGGATGACGAGTTTCCCGTCATGGATGCGTAGCCCATGTGCCTTGACGCTTTTCTTGACTAGATAGGGGTGATCTTCTGGCGCGGTCTCGGCAGCTTGCCATATCGCTGTCGCCTTCTCGCGGGCTTCCGCCTTGGCCTTGGCATCCTCGACTTCGCGCTCGCGCCGCATAGCCTCCACGCGCGCCCGGAGGGCGGTTTCCTGCCCTGGGGAGAGCCTGCGCCCTATATCTACATGCCAGGTTTCAGACAGCCCGGTGCGCCAGTCGCCGAACGCTCCGGCGGGGACACTGTCATCGTGGAAAATGTACCACCCCGCATCATCGCCACGCTTGCCATTGCTGGCGAAGCGATGCAGCTTGCCGTCGGATACGACTACGTTCGGCGGTACAAGCCCGGCGGATCGGATCGCGCCGAGGAATTGAGAGGGCGCGTCTAATTGCCACACTTTCGGGCTGTAGGTACGCTTTGATTTCAGGTAGGTCCTCTGCTCGGAACCTGGCTCGTGCCCCGAAGCGCGGCCGGGTTCGTTTTCTGCGGTCATGATCCATCCCCCTGCGGGACACAACTCTGAATCAAGGCGAGGATGGAACTCAGGGTCCAGGCGGTCGTCCGCGGTCCGAGTTTCACAGGCTTTGGAAAGCGACCGGATCTAACTCCTGCCCACCAACTGCTTCGACCAACCGGAATCAGCGCTGGAATCGGTGGGGTTGCTCTCGGATCACCGATGATTTGCTTCAATCTGAGGAAACCCGCCTCCGGTAGCGTTCCTGCGCCGCGGATCTTCCTTTGCTCTTTATCTTGCGTTTCAACGTGCGATGAATCTGCACCCTTGCGTCCTGCTGCAATTGCCATGACCGAACCTCCACTTGTTGATTGCGCGACAGCGAACGCCGTGCGCTCAGTGCAGGCCGACCCCGCAGGGTGCGGATGTGAACTTCAGCCGATAGTGTCCTTGATGATCCAGGGTGTCGCAAGTCGCTTTAGTTGTAGCACCGCTATCGAGTTGCACTCGGTGAAGGATTTAACAGTCGTCAATAGACTGTTGGTAGAGATCTCCGAGTGCCTGTATCAGACGATCCTAAACATGCTTTGCTTATGGGTCGCACAGCGACGATGCCAATGCCGCATCTAGGCGGTGGACGGTAAGCGGCAACACGCATTGGGCGCGGGCCGCTTCCCGGTGGTCCGCATCGGGGGACGGTTGAACCCTAAGCCGCGCGCGCCACGCCAAGCGTGATGATCTCAGCACCCTTCGCGCCGAGCCAAGCCTCCACCATATCCGCCCACTGCTGCAACATCGCGCGCCGTTTATCAGCGTACTCCGCGCGGTTGTACACGCCGCGCACGCCACCGATCGTGTGTGCCAGGGCCTTCTCGACCACGTCTGCGGGAAAGCCAGACTCGTGAAGGTGCGTGCTCGCCGTGCGGCGGAAATCGTGAAGTACAAAGTCGGCGATCTCAATGTCGAGCGCTCGGATCGCCACGTTGAGTGTTGAGTGCGAGATCGGTCGTTGCAGGCTCGACCGGCTCGGCAATACATAGGGCGACCCGTAGGCGAGTTCCAGCAGATCCGCGAACAACGCGCGAGCTTGACGCGACAAATAGACAACGTGCGGCTTGCCGGTTTTTGTCTCGGGGATGTTCCACTCGCCAACTTCTAGGTTGACGTTCTCCCACTTCGCGCCGAGTAGGTCCGCTTTTCTGACCATCGTCAGCAGCAGCAGGTGCAGTGCGAGCTTGTGCGCCCGGCGCATGGACGAGGCGTACACGGCGCGCAGCAGCTTCCCAACCTCGTCGTGGGAAAGCGCGCGGTCCCGGCTCTTGGCCGTGGCGATGTACTGCGCCTGAATTGCCGCGGCCGGGTTGAACGTCACCCGCTGGCGGGCGATCGCGTAAGCGAAGATGCGTTTCAGGATGTTGCGCACCGCGAGTGCGGATTGGTCGGCGCCGCGCTTTTTGATCCGGTCGCACAGAGCAAGTACGTCTGCTGGCGACACGTCGGCGAGCTGCTTCTTGCCGAGGGCCGGGATGATGTCCGTTTCCACGAAGCGCCGGACATTGCGGGGGTTCTTGTTTGCCTTCTCAGCTACCTCGGACAGCCAGAAGCGCGCGAACGCCTCCAGACTGTTGTCCGACTGTTTCAACTCCCGCTCGCTCTGCTTTGCATCCCGTTTATCGCGGGCGGGCGAACGGCCCTTGGCCAAGGACACTTTGAGTTGCTCGCGCTCTAGGCGCGCCGTGGCGAGACTCACGGCGGGGTAATGGCCGACTGTGACCTTCTCGGGCTTGCCGGCGAGCCTGTAGCGCAGGCGCCAGACCTTTGCGCCGCCCGGCATGACCTCGATCACCAGGCCGCCGCCGTCCGCGCGCTGGTAGGGCTTATGGGCGGCCCTAAGAGCCTTGATTGCCGTGTTCGTCAGTGCCATATCGTTCCCTGTGTCCAAGGGGCCGGCTGCTGTGTCCTGAATCGGCCTTTATCCACCGATTCTGTGTCCATGTTGTGTCCAAGATGGACACAACAGCATCCGGCTGCTGTAAGACAGTCTAGGACACTGACACACAAAGGTCAAGAGGAAAAACAGGGATTTACGGTGATCTCTCGGACGTAGCTGGACAGCTTAGGACATGGGTTCATTTTCCGACGCAAAATCGCGAGAAAATCTCGCCCAGCAGGTCGTCCGCGGTAAATTCGCCGGTGATCGCGTTGAGCTCGACCTGCGCGAGGCGGAGCTCTTCTGCGAAGAGCTCGCTCTGCGGCATCGCGCGCCCGGCCCGCTCGAGCGCCTCGACGACGTGGCCAAGCGCGGTGAGATGCCGCTCGCGCGCCATGAATATGTCTTCGCCGCCCGACTGCCAGCCAGCCAGTGCGAGCAGCGCTCGGCGCAGCGCCTCGATACCCTCGCCCGTTCTAGCAGAAAGATGAATACGCCAACCGTCTGCGCCCTCTTCGGCCTGCGGCGCGCCACCGCAGAGATCGATCTTGTTGAACACCGTGACCGGTCTCAGCTTGCGCGGAAGGCGGGCGGCGATGGCGCGGTCCGCGGCGGTGATGCCGGCACGCGCGTCCACTACCAGGAGGAGCGCATCGGCGCGTCCGATCGCCTCCCAGGTGCGGGCGATGCCGATCGCCTCGACCGGGTCGGCAGTGTCGCGCAGACCGGCGGTGTCGATGATATTCATGGGCACGCCTTCGATCTGAATCGTCTGACGCACCGCATCGCGCGTCGTGCCGGGAATTTCAGTCACGATAGCGAGCTCTTCTCCAGCGAGCCGGTTGAGGAGCGACGATTTCCCCACATTGGATTGGCCGGCCAGCACCACTTGAAGTCCGCTGCGCAGCACACTGCCCTGGCGCCCGCGATCGAGCGCGCGGGTAACTTCACCCTGGAGACGCTGCAGACGCTCGCGTGCGTCGTCCCTGTCGACGGGGTCGATCTCCTCCTCGGGAAAGTCCAACGTCGCCTCGACCAGCGAGCGCAACTCGACGAGCTGCTTCGCAAAGCTGCCGATCCGCTCGGAGAATTCGCCGCGCAGCGAGCGCAGCGCGCAACGGGCCGCGGCCTCGGTGGCGGCCTCGATGAGATCGGCGACGCCCTCGGCTTGCGCGAGATCGAGCTTGTCGTTCAAGAACGCACGGCGGGTGAATTCGCCCGGCTCGGCTAGGCGCGCCCCAAGCTCGAGGCATCGCCTCAAGAGCATCCGCAGCACGACGGGTCCGCCATGGGCTTGCAGCTCGAGCACATCCTCCCCTGTATACGAAGCCGGTGCGGGAAAGAAAAGCGCGATGCCGTCGTCAACGGGCTCGCCTTTAGCCCCGCGAAACGTCGCCCGGGCGGCCAGACGCGGCGCGGGAATGCGGCCGAGGAGGTGTGACGCGAGTTCCTCCAGGTGCTTCCCTGAAACGCGCACGATCCCGATTCCCGCCCGCCCCGGCGCTGTCGCGACCGCCGCGATCACATCCGTATCGGACGGTGCTGCCATCGGTTCGCCCCTCGGGCGTACCTGCCCGCAATGAGGCGGCGCCTCAGCGCTTCGCGCTGGCGGCGGATTTTTTCGCCCCGATCATGCGGGTGATCTGCCATTGCTGGAGGATCGACAGGATATTGTTGACAAACCAGTATAGGACCAGGCCCGACGGAAAAAAGTAGAACATCACACCGAACGCGAACGGCATGATCATCATGACCTTGGCCTG
>WNGG01011461.1_pt1 | contig 17773 bp, 17 predicted proteins | sample 5400661 | NCBI WGS metagenome assembly WNGG01 (sample SAMN13153372, study PRJNA577476) | soil metagenome | isolation source: 100 cm soil or saprolite under Garry oak tree replicate 1 | place: USA:California | collected 2016-06-15
CCCCGACGTCCCGTCTCAGCCCAGCGTGGCGCGCGATCCCGTCCACGCCCTGCGAGCGCGGCACGAATCGCAGGGGCTTTGGATCCACGCACGCACGGCGATGCCGGGTTGGCTGGGGGAACGCCTGGACGTGGGCTGGGCGATCGACGTCTTGCACCCGTTGGCGGTTCGGACCCGGAGTGAGTAGCATTCGTTAGGCAGCTCGACATACCCCTGCCCCGCGAGCCGCCGGCCGGCGGCGGAGCCGGCGACCGCCACGGCGACCTCACAGTAGCGCGTGGGAGCGGTTCCCACGCGAGGCGACCCGCAGGGACCGACGATCTAAGGCAGGCCTGCTGTCAAGATCTCCAGCCCCATGAGCGCGCCGATCAGCAATAGCAGGAGCGAGCCAAAGAACAGTTTCACTTGGGCGGCGCTGACGTGCCCTTTTGCTGGTCCAGGGGCTTTTGGTGCTCGGCGATCACCTGATTCCATCGCTCCCGCCGTTCATCAGAGTCTGCTTTGAGCTGGTCATTGCGGTTCGAGAGTGCCAACGCCCGGTGGCGGAGAAACGAGACGCGAGCGAGCAGTGCTTTTAGCATGGCCGACCTCGTCGAGGCCTTGGTCTGGTGTTGCCTGGTACCGCGAATCTACGCGGTGTCGCGAGGCTTGGGTATTGGACCTTGGTCTACCAGGTTATAGTCCGCTCATCTCGGTGGCGACGGGAGAGCGCCAATGCCAGACATCATGCAGTTCGACGGCGGCTCGGAGGCCGACCGTACGCAAATCCTCGCGGCGCACGACGGCTACCTGCGCGCCAACGCTGCGTACGATTGGCAAGCCCTGAAAGCGATCTGGGGCGGTGATCCCACCAACGTCTTCTTCAACATGAATGGCCACACGTACGTCGGGCTCGAGCAGTGGAGTCGGCTCTGGCGCTACTACGCGGAGCACAAAGAAAGCGGCTGGTGGGAGCCGTTCGACGTGAAAGTCATCGTGCGCGGCGAGATGGCCGTGGTGACGTGCCACCGTAAGACGACATCTCGCTGGAAGCCGGAGACCGGGAAGCCGGACGCCGGTCACGAGGACAAGTCCTTCACCTCGCGCTCCACCATGGTCCTCGTGAAAGAAAACGGCGACTGGAAGACGGTCCACGCGCACTTCTCCGAAGGCCGCGACACGCCGCGGCCGGGCGGCGTCTAGGATGTTGCCGGCAATCGCACTGCGCTGCCATGGTGGTCTCCCGCCGAAGGAGTGCGTCAGACAGGCCGTCGCCGCCGAGCGCGCCGGCTTCTCCACGGTCTGGTTCGCCGAAAATCCGTTCTCGCGCGGAGCCTGGCCAGCGGCGGCGGCGTGCGCCGTGGCGACGCACCACATCAGGATTGGCCTCGGCGTCGTCAATCCGCACAACCGCCACCCCACGCTGATGGCGATGGAGATCGCGGCGTTCGACGAGCTCTCCGAGGGCCGGGCGGTGCTGGGGATCGGCGCCGGAATTCCGTCGCGGGTGCGCCGACTTCAAGCGCCAATCGACCGGCCGATCGCCGCCGTGCGCGACGCCGTGACGATCACGCGCGCGCTGTTGCGCGGGGAGTCCGTCACCTATACCGGCAAGGCCTTCTCCGCCGACGGCGTGCGGCTGGACTTCACGCCGCGGCGCGGGGATCTGCCGATCCTCACCGCCGCCATGGGGGAGCAGGCGCTGCGCCTCTGCGGTGAGATCGCCGACGGCGTCATCATCTCCAACCTCGCGCCGCCCGCGTTCACCCGGCGCGCGGTCGGGCTCATACGCGAAGCCGCGGCGCGCATCAACCGTCCGAAGCCGCGCGAGGTCGTCCAGTATGTGCCGTGCGCGGTGCGGGACGACGGCGCCGAGGCGCGGCGGCTGGCGAAACGGAGCGTGGCGGCAATGCTCCGCGCGTACATGGAGACCGCGTCGGCCGCAACGCGCGCGGCGATCGCCGAGTACGGCCGGTCCGAGGACTTCGCGCGCGCGATGGTGCGGCTGGGTCGCGGCGATCCGCCCGAAGACGCGATCGACGATCGGCTGCTCGCGGACTACGCGGTCGCCGGCACGCCGGACGAGTGCCTCGCTCAGTGCCGGATCTACGCGGACGCCGGCGTCACCGAGCTTGCGATCGGGCCCGTCGGCGAGCGAGGCGCGGAAGACATCGCGCGACTCGGTGGGGCGATGGCGTGAAGAACACGCTGCCGCTCACGGTCAGAGCTGCGCGGCCTGCTTCACCGGCGAGCGCGCCGGCCGTGCCAGCGACACGGCAGCGATGGCCAGCAGCGCGGCGAACGCCGCCGCGATGAACGAGATGGTGTAGCTCCCCGTCGTGTCGAAGACCGTGCCGGCCAGCCAGGCGCCGACGGCCCCGCCCATGGCGTTGGCGAGATGGAGCGAGCCGAAGATCGACCCGAAGCGGGCACCGCCGAAGACGTCACTGATGACCGTCGGCATGATCGGCACCGTCGCCGCATAGCCGATGCCCATCAGCACCCCATAGACGTAGACGGCCGGTCCGTGCGGACTTCGCGCAACGACGCCGAGCAGACCGACGCTCACCAGCACGACGATCATCCCCGTCGAGGCCGGCGGCGCTGGCCGCCACCATGGCCGGAATGCCCTGATCGACGAGAAACGCCACCTGATGGACGAGGAGCATCTGGCACACGAAGTTCCCGCAGAACTGAGCGACCGCGAGCAGCCAGAACGAGCCAAAGGCGAGCGCCGTGGCCAGCGTTGGCGTCAGCGATGCTCCGTCCGGTCGTCCGTATGATGGTTGCCGTTCGTCCGCCGGCAGCGCGGGAGGATCACGGACGAGCGTGAACGCGGCCGGGACGATCCACACGGCGACGACGATGCCGAGAATTCGAAATGCCCATCGCCATCCGACCGTATCGATCATCGCCTGACAGAAGGGAACCACGGCGAAGATCCCCACGCCGATTCCGGCTGACGCGACCCCGAGCGCGGTTCCGAATCGTCGCGGAAACCAGCCGCGGATCAGCACGACGGAAGGGACCAGAGCCGTCGCGGTGACGCCGAGCGACGTCAGGAGGCCAAAGGCCAGATAGAGGTGCAGGGGGCGCGTGATCGCACCATCGATGATCAACGCCAGGGCCAGGACCGTCCCGCCGCCGATGAACACCCGGCGGGGACCGAGCCGGTCGGCGAGCCAGCCCAGCGGAGGACTCGAGAGCCCGTGGACCAGGGCGAACGCCGCAAAGGCGCCGGCCACGAGCGAGCGGCTCCAGTGGAACTCCTCGGCCAGGGCGACGAGGAACACCGAGTATGCATACCAGACGCCATATGCCAGCCCGAGCGTCACGAACGTGGCAATGAGCGACTGGCCGGCGTGGGAACGGAGGCTTACCAAGCCTTCCGACTCTAAATCGTTTCGGCGGGGGAATGGAGAAAATAATTGACTGAACTTTGGTTCTTCACCTACGATCCTGCGCAGCGGGCCAGCGACTGGGGAACGAACCTTTAACGCTCAACAAGCGAGGAACCTTTAACGCTCAACAGGCGAGGCCATGAAGCTTGGCTTTGGCCTCCCGACCGGCGGCACCACGGCAACAGTCGAGAACGTGACCGTGCTCGCCCGGCACGCGGAGGCGCTCGGCTATTGTTCGCTGTGGGTCTTCCAGCGCCTGCTCTGCCCCGTCGCTCCGCTGAATGGGTACTACGGCACCCCGAACGGGCCGTGGCCGGCGCCGTTCCGGTCCACGCTCGACCCGATCGTCACCCTCGCATTCCTTGCCGCGACGACCACGCGGGTCCGGCTCGGGACCAGCGTGCTCGTCGCGCCATTCTATTCCCCGATCGTGCTCGCCAAGCAGCTCGCCACCCTCGACGTGATGTCCCAGGGCCGCCTCACGGTCGGTCTGGGCATCGGCTGGTCGCGGGACGAGTACGACGCGGCCGGCACGCCGTGGCCGCAGCGCGGGCAGCGACTCGACGAGTTCATCCAGTGCCTCGACGCGCTGTGGACGCAGGACGAAGTGACCTTCAAGGGCACCTTCTACTTCGTGCCGTCGTCGCGCGTCGAGCCCAAGCCGGTCCAGAAGCCCCGGCCCCCCCTGTTGATCGGGGGCTACAGCGAGGCCTCCTTCCAGCGCGCGGGCCGGCTCGGCGATGGCTACACCGGCGGCAACATGGCGCCGGAGAAGATGGCGCACATCGTGACCCGCGTGCGCGAGCATGCCGAGGGCGCGGGGCGCGATCCCGCCCGGGTCATCGTCGCCTCGCGCGGATCGTTCCGGGTGACGTCCACGCCGCAGGGGCAGCACCGGAGCGTCTTCTGCGGCTCGCTGCAGCACATTCGCGATGACGTTCGCCGGTACGAGGACGCGGGCGTCAGCGAAGTGTTCCTGGATCCGTCCTTCCAGTTCCCCGAGTGTTCGATCACCGATGTCCTGCACCAGATGGAAGCCCTCGCGCCGAAGGGCGCGTGATGCCCAGGGAGAAAGATCGACCATGATCATCGAGAAGTCGCTGGAGCGCCTCGGTCTCGTCGTGCCCGATCTCGAGCAGCTCTATCGAACGAACCCGTCGGGCGCCAAGTTCGTCTCCCACGTCGCGGTGCAGAACGTCCTCTATCTCTCGGGCACCGTGCCGCTCAAGGACGGCAAGCCATTTCTGCGAGGGTATCTCGGCAAGGACCTGACCCTCGCCGAAGGCTATGAAGCCGCGCGCTACGCCGCTCTCGTCAGTCTGGGAGCCATGCAGTATGCGCTCGGTGATCTCGATCGCGTCGAGCGGATCATCCAGCTGCTGGGCTTCGTCAACTCGGATCCGGGATTCAAGGAGCAGCCTCGCGTCATCAATGGCGCCGTCGATCTCTTCGTCGAGCTCTACGGAGAGCGCGGGCTGCCGACGCGGACCGCGATCGGCTGTCACGGCCTCTTCGGCGACTTTCCCCTGGAGATCGTGGTCACCGTGCTCTTCTCGGGCACGGAGGTGCGCCCGCCGCTTCCCCGGGATGGGCGTCCCGGCGTCACCGGGTGACGCGGATCATCGCGTGAGACGCGCCGCCACGGCCATCAGCTGCGCGAACTCGACGGGCTTCGTCAGGACAGCGTCCACGTGATTGGTCCGGCACTGCTCGGGCGATAGCTCGACGCCGAAGCCCGTGAGGAGCACCACGGGCAGACTCGGAGCCGCTTCCTTCACCGCCCGCGCGAGCTGCCAGCCCGACAGATCGGGCATGGCGAGATCGCTGAACACGATGTCGAAGCGTTGAGCGGTCACCTGGCTGAGCGCCTCCGTGCTCTTCGTGACGACGACGGGCTCGTGCCCGTTGGCCTCGAGCAGGTCGGCGAGCGTGCCGGCGACCTCTTCCTCGTCATCGACCACGAGGCACCGGAGCGGTCGTAGGGGCGTGAGCTCCGCCGCCTGCGCGGCGACTTCGGCCTCCGCGCCGAGCCCGCGCTTGGGAAACCGCAGACGGAACGTGGTGCCGTGGCCCAGCACGCTCTCGACCACGATCCGTCCACCATGGCGCGACACGATGCCGTACGTGATCGAGAGCCCGAGGCCCGTGCCCTTGGGGCCTTTCGTCGTGAAGAACGGGTCGAACAGCTTCTGGCGAACTTCCTCGGTCATCCCCTGTCCGGTGTCGTCGATCCTCGCTTCCACCTCCGTGTCGTCGATCACGGAGCTCAGCTTCAGGCTCCCGCCCTCCGGCATCGCATCCACGGCGTTCAGGATGAGATTCGTCAGCACCTCGCGCAGCTCGGCCGCGTCACCGAACATCATGGCGGGCTCCGGGACCAGCGCCGTCTCGACGTCGATGACGATGCCCCGGCCCTGCGCTTCGTTTCGCCATCGCATCTCGGTCACCTCGAGCGCGCCGCGAATGACCTCGTTGAGATCGACCGCGACGAACGGCTGATCGCGTCGGATCCGCGTGAACTCCTGCAGGCGGCGCACGGTGTGAGCGCCGTCGTCGGCGGCGCGCTTGATGGCGGTGAGCCACCGCTGTTGTGTCGGGTCGGTGACGCGACCGAGGAGCAGCTGGGTACGCCCGCAGATGGCCGCGAGCAGATTGTTGAAGTCGTGCGCGACCCCGGACGCCATCTCGCCCAGCGCGCGCAGCTTCTCCGCGCGCATCAAGCTGTCCTGAGCGGCCTCGAGCTCGGCATACGCGAGACCGCGCTCTTCGAAGAGCCGCACGCTGCGCAGCGCCAGACCGGCGAGCTGGCCGATATCGGCCAGCAGCCGCTCGTCGGGTTCGGTGAAGGGCGCGTCGCTCGCCACCAGGAGTGCCCCGTAGTCCGCGTTGCCGACACTCATGGGCACGCCGAGCCACGCGTGCGCGTGACTCACATTGCCGCCGGCCACGTCGCTGCCCGCGAGGGCCGCGTCGATTCTGACGACCCGGCCGGCCTGCAGCACCATCAGGCCGAGCTTGTGCGACCTGTCCGCGGCGATCGATTCCCGGCCGGCCGGGCTGTGCAGGGCGATCACGGGCGCGTCGTCGTCGCCCGTTTTCAAGAGGAGAACGATCTCCCTGACGCTGGGCACCCGCGCCATCTCGCGTCCGATCGCTTCGACGAGCGCCGTCCGCTCGAGCTCGCCGGTGACCGCCCGGGAGAGCTCGTGCAGCACCGACAGCGTCTCGACCTGGCGGCGATTCTCGGCAAACAGCCGCGCGTTCTGGAGCGCGATCGCGGCCTGCGCGGCGAAGCTCTTCAACCGCTCGACGTCGTCACTCGAGAACGGAGGCGCCTTCTCCCCGCGCCGGTTCATCGCGATCACACCGAGCAGCTCGTCACGGATGAGCAGCGGCTGCGTGATCGCCGAGCGAAGGCCGATGGCGACGAACTCGGGCAGCGCGTACGGAGAGGTCGGGTAGTTGTCGACGAGGAGCGGCTGGCGCAGCTTGGCGGACGTCCCGACGAGGCCTTGTCCCACCGGGATGTGGACGTCACTGAAGGCCCCGCCGTGGGTCCAGGCGCGCGGCACGAGCTTGTTGCCTTCGTCGAGCAGGTAGATGGCGCCGTTGCCGTTGAACAGATCACTGGCGTGGTGGACGATCAAGCGAAGCAGACGATCGGTCTCCAGCTCGGCCGTCAATTCGCGCTCGATCGTCGCGAGCGCTTCTCGCTCGGCCACCAGCCGTCGGTTACGTGCTTCCATCTGCGTGACGACCGCCAGCGGCAGCACGTACAGCAGGACCGCCAGCGCGCTTCCCGTCAGGGAGAACAGGACGAGGAAGGCCGCGGTCGACTTCACGACGCGATCCTGGCGCATGGAGACTTCGACGAAGCGCATCGCACCGGACCAGTCCTGCGTCGGCACGCTGACCCGGGGCGCTTGCGCGTTCCACCACCGCGGGCGGTCAGGGACGATCGATTCGGCGAGCGGCGCGTGACTGCCGTCGAGGATCCGAATCCTCAGAACCTCGGGCTCTCGCTGCCGCGCCTCCTCGAGATCCGGCGTGCGGCCGCTCGCGAACCGGGTGGCGATGTCACGGGCGAAGCTTTGCGCTGCAACATGGAGCCGTCGGATCTCGAGCAGGTAGTACGTTCCCGGAGGGCCCAACCCCACCACGATCGTCACGAGGAAGGCCAGGCAGCGCAACCGGCGACGGAGCGGACCTTCAAGCTTGTCAACCACTCAATCGACTATAGGCGATCGGCCCCGCTCAGATGGCAAATATTTGAGCACTTTGGGTGTTTTTCTAGATGGAGGCGATAACAGGCCTGGTGCATCTCGATCAGCAGATCGGGGATCGCAATGGTCGGCTCGGTGGAATCCACGCGCTGACCACACAGGGAGCATCGCGACGGCCACCGCGCGTCGTCGATCATCGCGCCACGCACTCGACGTCAGCGGACCGATGCTCACGCCCGGCTTCAATGGCCTCGACGATCGTTCGGCTCAGCCCGTCGAAGTCGAACGGCTTTTGGAGGTACTGGAGCGCGCCGGCTGCGACGACCCGCCGAGCCATGTCTTCTGCGGCGTATCCGCTCAGCATGACGATCGGGAGCGAGCCGTCCAGGGTCCGCAATTTCGCGAGGAGCTGCTCGCCCGACATGTCGGGCAGGCGCATATCGAGGATCACGGCGTCGGGCCGCTTCGCCACGGCCAGCCGAAGAGCCTCGTCACCGGTCGTCGCCACGTCGACGGAATACCCCAGCTCGGCGAAGTACTCCTCGAGCATCTCGCTGACATGGGGCTCATCGTCGACGACGAGGATCGAGCCCTGATCACTCATTGACATGACCGCCTCCCATTGCGGGCCTTTGCACCGCAAGCGGCATGCCCGACTGGCGCGCTCGGTAAATGCGTGCCGCCGTTGGCCTTCTCCGTCACGGCCCGGGGTCAGCGGCTCATTTCCAACCGTCGGCGGCGTGACCGCGCGGTAAGAGACTGACCGCTGCGTAGCGACGAGCCACCCTCACTCCGCATAGCCGACCAGTTCGACATACCCCTGCCCCGCGGTCGGCCGACCGGCGGCGGCGCCAGCCACCGCGCAGATAGAACATCAGCTCGCGGCCGTCGGCGAGCTGCAGCGCGAACCAGTCCCACCCTTCGACGCCGGGGCCGAGTGCGCTCGTGCTCCACTCGCGATCCATCCAGGCTTCGCCGGAGACCTCGAGCGTCTCGCGGCCCAGGCGGACGACGCCCCGCGCCGGCATCCGGGTGAGCGAGTAATAAAAGGAAGCGTTGCCGGGCTCGGGACCCTTGCGGCTGAGGCCGCGGTCGCCCTGCGCCACCACCGGCTTCGCCGCGGATACCTCGAGATCGACCGCGACGTCGCCCTCCGCGGCGCGCAGCCGCGCCGACGAGCCGTCGCCCGCGGCAGACCAGTCCTCGAGCCAGACGCGGAAGGGCGAGGCCGAGGCGCCGGCCAATCCGAGCGCCTCCCGGCTCGAACGGCTGAAGGCGTGAAAACGTCCCCGGGTGATATCGCTGACCGCGAAGTGGGCGACGTAGAGCTGGCGCGTGGACCACGCCGACGCGCGCGGCCCGGCGCCGGCGGTCAGCACGACTCCGGGCGCCAGCGCGACGCGAAAGAACGTCAGCTGGAAGCCGAAGTGGCGGCCGGCCGCCGTCCTGAGATTGCCGGTGTAGTACCACCACTCCGTGCGGAAGTCGGGGTGCGGCCCGTGATCCGCAGGGAACGACAGCGGACGCGGCGCCAGAGCGCGAGCGAAGCCAGCGCTATCCGAGGCGAGCGCCTCGCGCACGGCGACCGTGGCCTCGATGCGAGGTCGCGAGCCGGTCGGCCACAGGGCAAAGAACGCCACGCCCAACGCGGCGACGACGACCGCGAGGCCCAGCGCCACCTTACTCATCGCGCAGCGACTCGGCCGGCGGTGCGGTGGCCATGCGCCAGGCGGGATAGAGGCCGGCGAGGAGCGCGGCCAGCAGCGACAGCGCGACGCCCTGCAGCAGAATCGACGGCGACGGGTCGATCGACATCGTCCAGCCGAACGAGCGGCGGTTGATGACGAAGACGAGGACGGCGGCCAGCAGCAGGCCGCTCGGCACGGCGAGGACGCCGGCCAGGAGCCCGATGACGCCGGTCTGGGCGGTGACGAGGCCCCAGACCTGGCGCGGCGTCAGGCCGAGCGCGCGCAGCACGCCGATCTCGCGCGCGCGCTCGAGCGAGAGCGCCATGAGCGCGGCCAGCATGCCGACGAACGCCACCACCAGGCTCAGCGTGCGCAGCACGCCGGTGATGGCGAACGTGCGGTCGAAGATCTCCATCGACGCCTCGCGCAGCGCGCGGTTTGAGCGGACGACGAGCCGCGGGCCGCCGGCCGCGCGCTCGCGCACCGCGGCCACCAGCGCGTTCACGTCGACGCCCGGCGCCGCCTCCAGCGCCAGGCCCGAGATCTTGCGATCGTTCCACGCGCCGTCGTAGGTGCGGCGGCTCATGACCACGACGCCGGCGCTGGAGCCGTAGTCGTAGAAGACGCCGGCCACGCGGAAGTCCTGCTCGCCCTGATCGGTGCGCAGGCGCACGGCGGCGCCGGCACGCAGGCCGTGGCGATTGGCGAAGGGCTCGGAGACGATGACGGCGTCGCCGTCCCAGACGCCGGTGGCGCCGCCGTCGCGAAAGCGCCAGCGCGGCGGCCGTAAAGGATCCACGTCGAGTGCGACCACCTGCGCCGGGCCGCGCGGGCTCTGCACCACGACGCCGCGCGAGGTGCTGGCGCGCGCGACGCCCGGCGTCGCGGCCAGGTGCGCGACGAGCTCGGGATCCAGCGTGGCGTCGGGGCGGCTGCCGACCAGGCTCGGCGCTGAGACGTAGACGTCGGCGCGCAGCGTGCCCTCGAGCCAGGTCGTGACGGCCTCGCGGAAGCTCGCGATCATCACGCCGACACCGATGGCGGCGGCGACGGCGATCATCAGCGCCGCCATCGCGACCGACGTGCGAGAGAGCGCGGCGACGATGCTGCGGGTGGCGAGGCGGCCGAGCAGGCCGAAGGCGGCGCCGGCCACGCGATGCAGCGGGCTCAGCAGGCCGAGCGCGGCGGCGGGGGTGACCAGCGCGCAGCCCACCATCAGCACGAGGAGCCCGGCGAAGCCGACGACGATGCTGCCGGGCACCGCGAGAATCACAGCCCCGGCGGCGAGCGCCACCAGCCCCAGCCAGCCGGCACGGTGCGCCCGACGGCGGGCGCTGCTCTCGAGCGAGGCGCGGCTCATCACGATGCGCGGCGGCGCGGCGGTGGCCTCGAGCGCGGGCGGCAGCGCGGCCAGCGCGGTGGCGCCGATGCCGAGGAGAACACTCTTCGCGAGAGTGACCGGATCCAGCGCCACCTCGCGCACCGAGAGGACGAAGTAGAGGTCGTTGATCGTGCGCGTGACGAGCCTCAGCAGGCCCTGCGCCATGCCGAAGCCGAGCCCCACTCCCAGGAGGGTGCCGGCGATGCCGATGACGAGCGCCTCGCTCATGACGAGCGCGAAGATCTCGCCGCGCGTGACGCCGAGAGCGCGCAGCGAGCCGATGAGCGGCCGCCGCTGCACCACCGAGAACGTCATCGTCTGGTAGATCAAAAACATGCCGACGACCAGCGCCAGCAGCGAGAGCGCGGCGAGGTTCCACTGAAACGCCATGATCATCCGCGCCGTGGCTCCGGCCGTCGCGCCCGCTGAGACCAGATCGGCTCCCGCTGGCAGCGCCTGCGCGACGCGGGCCAGCAGCGCGCGCCCCGGCGCGTCGTCGCCGACGATCAGATCGATGCGCGTGAGGCGGCCGACGGCGCCAAGGGTCTCCTGGGCCGTGGCGATGTCGGTGACGAGCAGGCCGTCGAGCGCGCGGGCGCTGGCGGGATCGACCGGCTGGAGCAGGCCGACGATCGTCAGCGTGCGGCGGTGGCCGCTCACCTCGATCGCGAGCTCGCGGCCGATCGCCAGGCTGAGATCACGCGCGGTCGAGGCGGCGATCAGCGCCGTCCCGGCGCGTCCGACGAGATCGGCCGCGCGCGAGAGCGCATCGCGGCCGCGCGCCTCGCCGCGGTCCTCGGCAGCGAGGTACGGCCGGAAGTGGCTGTCGACGAATGGATCGATCCCGAGCAGGTGCAGACTGCGCCCGACGCGGCCGGCACGCGGCGTGTCGCCGGCGCGATCCGCGGCGGCTACGTCGACCACGCGATCCGCCACCGCCACGTCGCCCTCGACGATCGGCGCGGCGCGGCGCACGCCGACGTCGACCCGAAGGCGGCGATAGAGATCGTCCGGCAGTCCCGAGGGTCCCCCCAAGATCTGATGCGTCGCCCGGCCGCTGACGGCCTCGGTGGCCAGCGCGAACGCGCGCAGCGCGCTGCCGTTGGCGAGGTCGATGGACACGGCGACGGCCACGCCGAGCGCGATGCCGAGGATGGCCAGCCCGAGCTGCCACGGATGCGAGCGCAGCTGCCGGGCGGCCAGGCGCGCGAGCATCGCCGGTCGCGGAATCATGTCGAGCATGCTACACGCGCGGCCCTTGACACGCCCACGGCGACCCAGTACGGTTCCGGCCACGCACGGGACCTTTCGGCTCGCTCCAGCGGAAAGGATGACCGCCATGATTCCAGCCGCGTTCGAGTATCACGCCCCCGCATCGCTCGACGACGCCACGGCGCTGCTCGCGAGACTCGGCGAGGAGGCGAAGATCCTCTCCGGAGGGCAGAGCCTCATCCCGCTGATGAAGCTGCGCCTCTCGAGCCCGCCGCACGTCGTGGACATCAACGGCATCCCCGGTCTCTCGTACATCCGCGAGACCGACGGCGTCCTCGCCATCGGCGCGCTGACGCGGGAATCCGAGCTGGAAGAGTCGGAGATCGTTCGCGCGCGCTATCCGCTGCTCCACGACACGTGCAAGGTGATCGCCGACCCGCTGGTGCGGAACCTCGCGACGATCGGCGGCAACCTCGCCCACGCCGACCCCGCCAACGATCACCCGGCCACCATGCTGGCTCTCGGCGCGGAGGTGGTCGCCAGAGGGCCAAGCGGCCAGCGTCGGCTGCCGATCGCCTCGTTCTTCACGGGCCCGTTCGAAACGGCGCTCGCCCCGGGCGAGCTTCTCGTCGAGATCCGTATTCCCGCGCCCGCGGCGCGCAGCGGCGGCGCGTACTTCAAGCTCGAGCGCAAGGTCGGTGATTTCGCCACGGCGGCGGTGGCCGCGCAGCTGACGTTGCGCTCCGACGGCGCGGTCGAGCAGGCCGGCATCGCCCTGACCAACGTTGGGCTCACGCCGATCAAGGCGGTGCAGGCCGAGACCTCGCTGCGGGGCAAGCGGCTGGACGACGCGACGATCGCGCAGGCCGCTCGGCTCGCCTCCGCGGCCTCCGAGCCGGCGGCCGATCTGCGCGGCTCCGTCGCGTACAAAAAGGACCTGGTGCGAGTGCTGACCGGGCGCGCGCTCCGCAAGGCGGCCGAGCGCGCCGATAGACGGAGGTAGGTCATGCGGGTGCAACTCTCGATCAACGGCGAGAAGCACGAGGCGGACGTCGAGCCGCGGCTCCTGCTCGTCCACCTCATCCGCGACGTGCTGCGGCTGACCGGGACGCACATCGGGTGCGACACGACCCACTGCGGCGCGTGCACCGTGCTGCTGGAGGGCCGTCCCGTGAAGTCGTGCACGATGTTCGCCGTGCAGGCGAACGGCAAGAGCCTCATGACCGTGGAAGGGCTCGAGCAGGACGGCAAGCTCCACCCGCTGCAGGAAGGCTTCATGGCGGAGCACGGCCTGCAGTGCGGCTATTGCACGCCGGGCATGCTGATGACCGGCTACGCCTTCCTCGGCAAGCATCCGACGCCCACCGAGGACGAGATCCGCGTGGCGATCTCCGGCAACCTCTGCCGGTGCACCGGCTACGTGAATATCGTCAAGGCCGTGCAGCACGCAGCGGCCACGCTGCGGGAGGGAGCCGCGCGATGACACCCAGGACCTCGCTCGACGTCGGCGGCATGGGCCACTCGATCAAGCGCAAGGAAGACCCGCGCTTCATCCGCGGCAAGGGCACGTACGTCGACGACGTGCAGCTGCCCGGCATGCTGTGGCTCGACATCGTGCGCAGCCCGCACGCCCACGCGAAGATCGTGAAGATCGACACGGCCGCGGCGCTCGCGACGCCCGGCGTGCTCGCCGTGATCACCGGCCAGGACCTCGCGAAGTACAACCTGCACTGGATGCCGACGCTGATGTCGGACACCCAGATGGTGCTGCCGGTCGACAAGGTGATGTACCAGGCGCAGGAAGTGGCCGCGGTGCTGGCCACCAGCCGCTACGCCGCCGCCGACGGCGCCGCCGCCGTCACGGTCGAGTACGAGCCGCTGCCCGTCGTCGTCGACCCGAAAAAGGCGCTCGAGCCCGGCGCGCCGGTGCTGCGCACGGACAAGAAGGACAAGAAGGACAACCACATCTGGCACTGGGAGTGGGGCGATCGCGCGGCCACCGACCGCGCCATGGCCGAGGCCGACGTCACGGTCAAGCAGGACATCTACATTCCGCGCATCCACGTGGCGTCGATCGAGACCTGCGGCTGCGTCGCGCACTTCGACAAGGTCAACGACAAGCTCACCGTGTGGATGACGACGCAGGCGCCGCACGCGATCCGCACCGTCTTCGCGCTGGTGGCCGGCCACGTGGGACTGCAAGAGCACAAGATCCGCATCATCTCGCCCGACATCGGCGGGGGGTTCGGCGGCAAGGTGCCGGTCTATCCCGGCTACGTCATCGCCGTCGCCGCCTCGGTCCTCACCGGCAAGCCCGTGAAGTGGATCGAGGACCGGATGGAGAACCTGCAAGCCGACTCGTTCGCGCGCGACTACCACATCACGGCCGAGCTGGCGGCGAAGAAGGACGGCACGCTGACCGCGCTGCGCATCAAGACGCTGGCCGACCACGGCTACACCGACGCCGCCGCCAACCCGTCGAAGTTTCCCGCCGGGCTGTTCCACGTCTGCACCGGCTCGTACGATCTGAAGGCGGCGCACGTGGAGGTCGATGGCGTCTACACGAACAAGCCGCCGGGCGGCATCGCGTATCGGTGCTCGTTCCGCGTCACCGAGGCCGTGCACACGATCGAGCGCATGGTGGATCTCATGGCCCATCAGCTTGGCCAGGATCCCGCGCAGTTCCGGCTGCAGAACTTCGTCAAGCCCGAGCAGTTCCCGTACAAGTCGGCGCTGGGCTGGGAGTACGACAGCGGCAACTACGGCGGCGCGCTCCTGAAGGCGATGGAGCAGATCGACTACGCCAGGCTGCGCAAGGAGCAGCAGGAGAAGCGCCAGCGCGGCCAGCTCATGGGCATCGGCATCTCGAGCTTCACCGAGATCGTCGGCGCCGGGCCGTCGAAGCACTTCGACATCCTCGGCCTCAAGATGTTCGACTCGTGCGAGATCCGGATCCATCCCACGGGCAAGGCCATCGCGCGGTTCGGCACCAAGTCGCAGGGGCAGGGCCACGAGACGACCTACGCTCAGATCCTGGCGGAAGAGCTTGGTATCCCTGCACGCGATATCCAGGTCGAGGAGGGCGACACCGACACGGCGCCGTACGGCCTGGGCACCTACGCGAGCCGGTCAACGCCGGTCGCGGGCGCGGCGGCCGCCGTCGCGGCGCGCAAGGTGCGCGACAAGGCGCGCAAGATCGCGGCGCATCTCATGGAGGTGGCCGAGCAGGATCTGGAGTGGGAGCCCGGCAAGTTCTCGGTCAAGGGCGCGCCGGACAAGTTCAAGACGATCCAGGACATCGCGTTCGCCGCGTACACCAACCACCCACAAGGATTGGAGGCCGGCCTCGAGGCCGTCAGCTACTACGATCCGCCGAACCTCACCTACCCGTTCGGCAGCTACATCTGCGTCGTGGACATCGACTCGGGCACCGGCGAGGTGAAGGTCCGTCGGTTCGTCGCCATCGACGACTGCGGCAACATCATCAACCCCATGATCGTGCAGGGGCAGATCCACGGCGGGCTGACGATGGGGCTGGCGCCCGCGCTCTACGAGGAGATCTCCTACGACGACAACGGCAACATCCAGGGCGGCAGCTTCATCGACTATCTGCTGCCCACGGCGGTCGAGACGCCGAAGTGGGAGACCGGCCACACGGTGACGCCGTCACCGCACCACCCGCTGGGCGCCAAGGGCGTCGGGGAATCGGCGACCGTCGGCGCGCCCGCCGCCATCGCCAACGCGGTGGTCGACGCGCTCTGGCACCTGGGCGTCCGTCACATCGACATCCCGATCACGCCGGCGAAGGTGTGGAAGGTGCTCCGCGAGAAGGGTGTCACCGAGTGAACGAGCTGCTCGCGCTCGCCGCGGATCTCCAGCGCCGCGGCGAGCCGTTCGCGCTGGCGACGGTGGTCCGGTGCGAGCCGCCGACGTCCGCCAAGCCGGGGGCCAAGGCGCTCGTGCGCGCGGACGGCACGGTCTCCGGCTGGGTCGGCGGCGCGTGCGCGGAGCCTGTCGTCGTCCGTGAAGCCCTGGCCGCCATCGAGGACGGCCGGCCGCGGCTGATCGGGTTCATCGGCGAAGGCGCGCGCGGTCCCGGCCGCACAGCGGGCATGGTCGAGTACCCGATGACGTGCCACAGCGGCGGCACGCTGGAGATCTACGTGGAGCCCTACCTCCCGCACCCCATGCTGATTCTCGTGGGTCACGGGCCGGTGATCGAGGCGCTGGCAACGTTTGCCCGCGCCGCCGAGTACTCCGTCCTCACGCTCGGCGCCGGGGAGGCCGCCGCGGCGCTCGATCGTCCCGGCGTCGCGCGGCACGCGTCGGTGGTGGTCGCCACGCACGCCGACTCCGACGAGGACGCGCTGCAGCGGATCCTCGCGACGGACGCCGGCTACGTGAGCCTGGTGGCCAGCCGCCGCCGGGCGGCCGGGATCGTCGAGCGCCTGCGCGAGGCCGGCGTGCCCCTCGAGCGCCTCGCGCGGCTCAAGGCGCCCGCCGGTCTCGACATCGGCGCGGTGAGCCCAAACGAGATTGCCGTCAGCATCCTCGCCGAGATCATCCAGCACCGGCGCACGGCCAAGCCGAGCCTCGCGGTGGAGACGCCGGCCGCGCAGACCGCGATCGACCCGATCTGTGGGATGAGCGTCGACGTCGCCGCGGCGGAGCACCGCTCGGAGACCGCGGCAGGCCTCGTGTACTTCTGCTGCCGGTCTTGCAAGGCGACGTTCGATCGCCAGGCGGCGCGCGCGTAAGCGCCGCGGGCGCTCCACCAGCGCGCCCCGCTGGATGGCGAAGATCCGGTCGGCCACGCCGCGGGCGAGCTATGTATCAAAAGTTGGACATTGACGTGCGTGCGAAGCGACTCCGTAGAATCTGGCGCAGGTGCATTTCGAATGGGATCGGGCGAAGGCCGAAGACAACGTCGCCAAGCACGGCGTCTCGTTCGGAGAAGCGACGACCGCCCTCCGTGACCCGCTGTCAACGACCGGCGTGGATCCCGATCACTCCTTCGGCGAGGAGCGGTTCATAACGTTCGGTGTCTCGACACGCGGCCGTCTCCTGGTCGTCGCCCATACCGACCACGAGGATATAATCAGGATCATCAGCGCACGCGAAGCGACCCGCACCGAGAGGGAAATCTATGAAGAAGGCTAGCCGCAAGCCGACCGACGGATTGCGGCGCGAATACAAGCGCTCCGACTTTGGAACGCTCGCGCGTGGCAAGTATGCCCACCGAATCGCCGAGACGACGAACGTCGTCGTTCTGGAACCAGAAGTCGCGAAAGCGTTCCCGAATGATCGCGCCGTGAACAAGGCGTTGCGCGGGCTGATGCGAGACGGTATCTCCGCTACTCGCTCGGCGAGGCGTCGCAAGAGGTCCGCGGGTTAGCTCGCCGCTGATCACCGCGGGCGCTCCACCAGCGCCCCGCGCTGGATGGCGAAGATCCGGTCGGCCACGCCCACCACCTCGCGGCTGTGCGTCACCATCAGCACGGTGCGGCCGGCCTCGCGCGCGAGGGTGTCGAGCAGGTCGAGCACGCTCGCCGCCGTCTCCGCGTCGAGGTTGCCGGTCGGCTCGTCGGCGAGGATGAGCGCGGGGTCGTGGATCAGCGCGCGGGCGATGGCGACGCGCTGCTGCTCGCCGCCCGACAGCCGCTCGGGATGGCTGTCACCGCGACCGCCGAGGCCGACGCGCTCCAACAGCTCGCGGGCGCGCGCGGTGCCCTTGGCATCGGCGCGATTGTTCAGGTCAAGCGGCAGCAGGAGGTTCTCCTCGACGGTGAGCAGCGGGATGAGGTTGTAGAACTGGAAGACGAAGCCGATGTGGCGGCGGCGGAAGCGCGTGCGCGCCTGCTCGTCGAGCGCCGTGAGATCCGTGCCGTC
>WNGG01003480.1_pt1 | contig 17772 bp, 19 predicted proteins | sample 5400661 | NCBI WGS metagenome assembly WNGG01 (sample SAMN13153372, study PRJNA577476) | soil metagenome | isolation source: 100 cm soil or saprolite under Garry oak tree replicate 1 | place: USA:California | collected 2016-06-15
AGCCGTACTACGTCGAGAAGGACGAGTGCAACCGCGCCGACACGACGCTCGAAGGGCTCATGTCGTTGCCGCCGGTCTTCGACAAGACCTCGGGGCAGGGGACGGTGACCGCGGGCAACTCGTCGCAGCTCTCCGACGGCGCCTCCGCGACGCTCGTCATGTCGATGGACCGCGCGAAGGCCCTCGGCATCAGGCCGAAGCTGATCTTCCGCGGCTTCGCCGTCGCCGGCTGCGAGCCCGACGAGATGGGCATCGGTCCCGTCTACGCGGTCCCGAAGCTCCTCAAGCGCCACGGGCTCCAGATCAAGGACATCGACGTCTGGGAGCTGAACGAGGCGTTTGCCGTTCAGGTCGTCTATTGCCGCGACAAGCTCGGCCTCGATCCGGACAAGCTCAACGTCAACGGCGGGTCCGTCTCGATCGGTCACCCGTTCGGCATGACGGGCTCCCGGATGGTGGGGACGATCGCCAACGAGATGCAGCGCCGGAAGGCGCGCTACGGCGTGGTGACGATGTGCATCGGCGGCGGGCAGGGCGCGGCGGGACTGTTCGAAGCCTGCAACTAGCGAGGATCTCGGCATAGACCGTCGCGCGTTCCTCGCTGGAACGGGTGCGGCGCTCCTAGCCGTGCCGCTCGCCGCCGAGGCCCAGCAGGCGGCCAAGGTCGCTCGAATAGGCTTCCTGACGGGCACCAGCCTGTCCGTTAGCCCGAACCTGCCCGCGGCCTTCCGTCAAGGACTGCGTGACCTCGGTTACGTCGAGGGCCGCAACCTCGTGATTGAATACCGAGATGCCGAGGGGAAGTTCGAGCGGTTCCCCGCTCTCGCGGCCGAACTGGTTGCGCTCAAGGTTGATGTCCTCGTGGCCGCAAACAGCCTCGCCGCTCTGGCCGCCAAGCAAGCGACCAGGACCCTCCCCATTGTGTTCGCTTTTGCTGTCGATCCGGTTACGGACGGGCTCGTCACCAGCCTCGCGCGGCCCGGCGGCAATGTCACGGGGTTGTCCACCCTCCTCGCGGAGCTAGTCGGCAAGCGTCTGGAGCTGCTCAAGCAGGCCGTTCCGGGGGTCAGTCGGGTCGCTGTCCTCTGGCAGCCAGGTGCCCAGGGCGAACGCACGGAAAAGGACCTGCAGAAGGAAGCAGAAGTCGCGGCACGGGCGCTGGGGGTGCGGGTTCAATTCGTTGAGGCGCGAGGGCCCGCCGATTTCGACAGGGCCTTCTCGGACATGACCAGGGCGCGCGCGGGTGCTCTGACTGTGTTCGGAAGCGCCATGTTCTTCGATGAGCGAAGACGCCTCGTGGACCTGGCGGCAAAGAACCGGCTGCCGGCAGTGTACGGATTGAAGGAGTATGTCGATGCCGGGGGCCTTATGGCCTATGGAGCGAACGTTGCTGATTTGTTTCGGCGTGCTGCGACCTACGTGGACAAGATTCTCAAGGGTGCCAAGCCCGGCGACCTGCCCGTCGAGCAGCCGACGAAGTTCGAGCTGGTGATCAACCTGAAAACGGCGAAGGCGCTCCGGCTGACGATTCCGCAGTCGCTGCTGCAGCGGGCCGACGAGGTGATCCAGCAGTGATAGACCGTCGCGCGTTCCTCGCTGAAACGGGTGCGGCGCTCCTCGCCGTGCCTCTCGCCGCCGACGCCCAGCAGGCGGCCAAGACCCCGCGAATTGGCATCTTGGCGCTCAACCTGGCCGCCGTTCCCCACCTGCGCGAGGCTTTCCTTCAGGGACTGCGTGGCCTCGGCTACGTCGAGGGCCGCAACGTCGTGATCGAATACCGAGATGCGGAGGGGAAGTTCGAGCGGCTCCCCGCTCTTGCGGCCGAACTTGTTGCGCTCAAGGTCGATGTCATCCTGGCTGGAGGTGGATCCCATGCGCTGGCCGCCAAGCAAGCGACCAGGACCCTCCCCATCGTCTTCATTGGTTCCACCGATCCGGTTTCGAGCGGGCTCGTCACCAGCCTTGCGCGGCCGGGCGGCAATGTCACGGGGTTGTCCAACCTCACTTCGGAGCTAGTCGGCAAGTGTCTGGAACAGCTCAAGCATGCTGTCCCGGGGGTCAGTCGGGTCGCTGTTCTCTGGCAGGCAGGTGCCCTCGATGAACGCACGGACAAGGACATGCAGAAGGGAGCAGAAGTCGCGGCACGGACGCTGGGGGTGCGGCCTCAATTCGTTGAGGTGCGAGATCCCGCCGATTTTGACAGGGCCTTCTCGGAGATGACCAGGGCGCGCGCGGATGCTCTGACTGTGCTGCCAAGCAGCATGTTCTTCAATGAGCGCAGGCGCCTCGTTGACCTGGCGGCCAAGAACCGACTGCCGGCAGTATACCCATGGAGGGAGGGTGTGGATGCCGGGGGCCTTATGTCCTATGGACCGGACCTTGCTGATTTGTATCGGCGCGCCGCTACCTACGTGGACAAGATTCTCAAAGGCACCAAGCCCGGCGATCTGCCCGTCGAGCAGCCGACGAAGTTCGAGCTGGTTATCAATCTCAAGACCGCGAAAGCGCTCGGGCTGACGATTCCGCAGTCGCTGCTGCAGCGGGCCGATGAGGTGATCCAGTAGTGATGAACCGTCGAGGGTTCCTCACTCGCGCGGGTGCGGCGCTCCTTGCCGCGCCGCTTGCCGCGGAGGCGCAGCAGACGGGGAAGGTGTACCAGGTGGGTCTCCTTTCGAGTGCGGTTGACCCGGCGACGTGGCGGGTTCCGTACAAGCCATTCATCGAGGCCATGCGCGATCTGAACTACATCGAGGGAAAAAATCTCGCGATCAAGCCGGCGTTCGCTGGCGGAAGGGCGGACCGTCTCGCGGCCCTCGCCGCCGATCTAGTCAGCGCGAAGGTCGACGTCATCGTGGCTTCCTCGCAGGGCGAGGCCGCCGCCGTGAAGCGCGCCACCACCTCGATCCCGATCGTCATGTGGCTCGTCCCGGACCCCGTGGGGCAAGGACTGGTAGCGAGCCTGGCGCGACCTGGAGGCAACGTCACCGGACTGACCAGCCTCGTCCCGGGGCTGAGCCAGAAATACGTCGAGCTGCTCCACGAGGCCATCCCCTCGGCACAGCGGTTCGCCGTCGTCGGCAACCCGCCCCCGACCATTCGGCAGGACCTCGAAGCGGCCGGTCGAGTCCTGGGCGTGATGTTGTTCGTCGCCCAGGTGTCGGAGCCGAATGCCTTCGACCGCGTTCTCGCGCGGGCCAAGAAGGACGGCGCGGCCGGCATCATCGTCGCCCTCGACGGGGTGACGTTCCTTCACCGGAGGACGTTCGTCCCGCTATCGCTGAAGCATGGGCTGCCCGGGATCTACTGGACGCGGGAGTACGTGGAGGAAGGGGGCCTGATGACGTACAGCGCGAACATCGACGACTTGCGGCGCCGGGCGGCGACGTTCGTCGACAAGATCCTCAAGGGCGCCAAGCCCGCCGACCTGCCCGTCGAGCAGCCGACGAAGTTCGAGCTGGTCATCAATCTCAAGACCGCGAAAGCGCTCGGACTGACGATCCCGCCGTCGCTGCTGCAGCGGGCGGATGAGGTGATCCAGTAGTGATAGACCGGCGAGCGTTCCTCGCTGGCACGGGCGCGGCGCTCGTTGCCGCCCCGCTTTCCGCCGAGGCGCAGCAGGCGGGGAAGCTTCCTCGGATCGCCTTTCTCGCCGGTGGCGCTCGAACCGCCGACGCGCTGCTCATCGAGGCGTTCTGGCTGCGAATGAAGGAGCTTGGATACGTCGAGGGAAAGAACATCGTCGCCGAGTACCGTTTCGCCGAGGGAGCACCTGAACGGCTCCAGAGCTTCGCGGCGGAACTAGTGCGTCTCAAAGTCGACGTCATCGTGGGGCCAGGCTCAGGGGCTCGAGCCGCCAAGAAGGTCACCGATACCATCCCCATCGTCATCACGTATGGTGACCCCGTGGGTCAGAGGCTGGTCGCCAGCCTCGCGCATCCCGGTGGGAACGTCACAGGGCTGTCCAGTTTCGTGGAGTTGGGCGTCAAACAGTTGGAGCTCCTCAAAGAAGCATTCCCCAAGATCTCCCGCGTCGCTGTCCTCTGGTGGACCGACCCCAACCCGCTGCTGTTGGAAGATATGAAGGTCGCCGCCGGGAGACTGCGAGTGACGCTGCAACCCCTCGCGCTGCGCGGCCTCGACGATTTCGAGCCTGCGTTCTCCGCGATCAAGTTAGAGAAGGCTCACGCCCTCATCGCGCTTCGGAACCCTCTTACCGCGACTCACCGGACACGGATCGTGGAGTTCGCGGCCAAGAACCGACTGCCCGCGATCTATCCCGACCGGGAGTTCGTTGAAGCGGGTGGGCTCATGTCGTACGGTGTCAATGTCCCTGACCTGTGGGGGCGGGCGGCTGTTTACGTCGACAAGATCCTCAAGGGCGCCAAGCCCGGGGACCTGCCTGTGGAGCAGCCGACGAAGTTCGAGCTGGTGATCGACCTCAAGACCGCGAAAGCACTCGGACTGAAGATCCCGCCGTCGCTGGTGCAGCGGGCGGACCACGTCATCGAATGAGAACGTGACTCGACGTGGCTCGGAGAGCCTAGCGGGGCGACTTCGCTTCGGCGACCGTCCGGCGCGCGCGCTCCGTCCGGGCCTGCTTGCCCTTACCCCATCGGCAACCCGGCTTGCTCGGCTCGCTGACTTCCGCTCCCTTGTCTTCCGCACCGTAGCGTCCGTACGTCATGGCCGCCTCCCCGCCATTTGAGGAGGCAATCCGTGTGCCTGCCGTCGTGAAACCGTCCACAGGCCCTGTGGATAGATGTGGATAGACGCGCCATCGCCGGTATTTGCTTGAGTTTCCTGACGGGAGGACCAAAGGGTTTCGGTTTTTGGAAGCCGGCCAGCCCACCAGAAAGAGGTCAGACAACGCGCCCGACCGGTCAGAACCTGACCGGGCAATCGTCCGGCTCTAGGCCGGCGCTTGGAAGAACCGAAGGACCTCCTGGACGACGTACTCCGGCGCCTCGCGCATCATGAAGTGACCCACCCCGGGAACCGGCTTGAGCGTGAGCGCCGAGAAGTACTCCGGCAGGCGGTCGGCCCACGCGATCGGCAGGATGGAGTCCGAGTCGCCCCACAGAACGAGCGTGGGCTGCGCGATGCGGAGCTTCTCCGGCGGCACGTCGGCCTGGCGCGTCCGCACGCGATCGAAGGCCTTGTACCAGGCGAAGCCGCCGCGCAGCGCGTCCGGCTGCGAGTACGCGTCCACCCAGTGCTCGAGCTCGGCGTCCGTCACCCAGGCCTTCTTGCCCGACCAGTGCGTGAGGAAGTGGCGGAGATACGTGCGCGTGGCGTCGGGGCTCGCGCCGACGACCTCGTGGGCCCAGGGCTGCGTGTGGAAGATCTGGTACCAGATCTCGCGCGTGTGGCTCGGCTCGCGCCAGCGCCGGCCGATGCCCGGGTAGGGCGGGTCGAAGAGCACGAGCCGCGCGACCAGCTCGGGGAACATGAGCGCCATCGGCTGGGCGACGGTCGCGCCGATGTCGTGGGCGACGATCGCGACCTTCTGGAGCCCGAGGCCGCGCACGAAGGCCGCGACCTCGCGCGCGACGAACTCGCGCGCGTACCCCTCCTCGGGCGGAACGTCCGGCTTGTCGGAGTACGCGAAGCCGCGGAGGTCGGGGACGATCACGTCGTGGCGGGCCGCGAGCGGCGGAATCACCGGCGCCCACTCGTACCAGAATCCCGGCCACCCGTGTAGCAGCAGCACCGGCGTTCCCGCGCCCTGCCGGACGTAGTGCAGGCGCACCCCGTCCACCTTCGCCTCGTGGTGCGTCCAGGGACCGGTGGGCCCGGTCACGGGCGCTACGCGACTTCGAAGAGGCCGGCCGCGCCCTGGCCGCCGCCGATGCACATGGTGCAGACGACGTACCGGGCCCCGCGCCGCTTGCCCTCGATCAGCGCGTGGCCGACCATCCGCGCGCCGGACATGCCGTAAGGATGTCCAATGGAAATCGCGCCGCCGTCGACGTTGAGACGCTCCATCGGGATGCCGAGCTTGTCCCGGCAGTAGACGACCTGGACGGCGAAGGCCTCGTTCAGCTCCCAGAGGTCGATCTGGTCCATCGTGAGGCCGACGCGCTGGAGCAGGCGCGGCACGGCGAAGACGGGGCCGATCCCCATCTCGTCGGGCTCGCACGCGGCGACGGCGTAGCCGCGGAAGATGCCGAGCGGATGGAGCCCGCGCTTCTCGGCGAGCTTACTGTCCATGACCACGCACGCGGAGGCGCCGTCGGAGAGCTGGCTCGCGTTGCCGGCCGTGATCACGCCCTTCTCGCCGGCCACGGGCTTGAGCGCCGCCAGTCCCTCCGCCGTCGTGTCGGCGCGGTTGCCCTCGTCCTTCGCGAGTGTGACGTCTTCCTCGCGCGTCTCGTTCGTCGCCTTGTCGACGACGACCTTCTTCGTCTTGAACGGGACGATCTCGGCGTCGAAGCGCCCGTCCTTCTGGCCGGCCGCCGTGCGCTGCTGGCTCGCCAGCGCGTACTCGTCCTGGGTCTCGCGCGAGATGTAGTAGCGCTTCGCGACGACCTCCGCCGTCTCGATCATCGCCATGTAGATCTCGGGCTTGTGCTCCTCCATCCACGGCTCGCGCAGGCGGTGGAAGTTCATGTGCTCGTTCTGCACGAGGCTGATGGACTCGAGCCCGCCGGCGACCATCACCGGCACGCGATCCACGATGACCCGATGCGCGGCCATCGCGATCGCCTGCATGCCCGAGGAGCAGAAGCGGTTGACGGTGACGCCGCCGGTCGTCACGGGCAGCCCCGCGCGGAGCGCGGCGACGCGCGCCACGTTCTGGCCCGTCGACCCCTCCGGCAGCGCGCAGCCGAGGATCGTGTCCTCGACCTCGCCCGGCTCGACCCGCGCGCGCTCGACCGCGGCGCGGATCACGTGCGCCGCGAGCGCGGCGCCGTGCGTGTTGTTGAGCGCGCCGCGGTACGCCTTGCCGATGCCCGTGCGTGCCGTGGAGACAATGACCGCGTCCGCCATGGAACCCTCCTCTACACAGCCGCCGTGACCATGATCTCGATCAGGTACTTCGGGTCCGCCAGCTGCGCCTGCACCGTGGCCCGCGCCGGCGTGTTGCCCGCCGCCACCCACGCATCCCAGACCGTGTTCATCTCCGCCCACTTCTTGATGTCGGTGAGGTAGATCGTCGCCGACAGGAGCTTCGACTTGTCGGTACCCGCCGTCTTCAGCAGCTCGTCGATCTTCTTCAGCACTCCGGCCGCCTGCCCCTTCACGTCCGCCGCGTCGCCCGAGACGATGCCGGCGAGGTACACGGTGCCGTTGTGGACGACGGCCTGGCTCATCCGGGGCCCGGCGTTGTGACGCTGGATGCTCATGGGTGGATTCCTTTCTGCTGGGGGTGGTCCCGACACGATAGTACATTGTGCGCATGAGCGACAAGACTCCTGACGTCTACCTGGCCCGCCACGGCGAGACCGCCTGGAGCCTCTCGGGCCAGCATACCGGCCTCACCGATCTCCCCCTGACCGAGCGCGGCGAGCGCCACGCGCAGGCACTCGGGGAGCGGCTGAAGGGGCACACGTTCGCCAAGGTGCTCACGAGCCCCTTGCAGCGCGCGACCCGGACCTGCGAGCTGGCCGGCTTCGGATCCGCGGCCGAGGTCGAGCCCGGCCTGCTGGAGTGGAATTACGGCGACTACGAGGGCGTGCGCACCACCGAGATCCACGCGAAGCGCCCGGGCTGGCACCTCTTCCGCGACGGCTGCCCCGGCGGGGAATCGGCCCCCCAGGTGGGCGCGCGAGCCGACCGGGTCATCAGCCGTGCGCGCGCGGTCCAGGGAGACGTGCTGCTCTTCGCGAGCGGACACATCCTCCGCGTGCTCGTCGCCCGCTGGCTCGGGCTCGACGCGTCGCAAGGCACCCTGTTCATGCTCGGCACCGCGAGCCTGAGCGTGCTCGGCTACGAGCACCACAATCGCGCCGAGCCGGTGATCCGCCTCTGGAACGACACCCGGCACGTGGGCGCCTGACGCCCGTGATAAAGGAGGAGCCATGAGCCTTCCGAGCACGATGAAGGCGACGGTGCTCGTCGCACCGCACCGGTTCGAGCTGCTCGAGCGACCGGTGCCGGTGCCCGGCGAGGAGGACGCCCTCGTCCGCGTGCGCGCCTGCGGCGTCTGAGGCACGGACCTGAAAATCATCCACCAGGGCATGCCCCAGATGCCGCCGTACGGCGAGTTCATCTTCGGGCATGAGTACGCGGGCGACGTCGTCGCGGTCGGCCGCACGGTGGACGAGTTTCGGGTCGGCGACCGGGTGGTCGTCGAAGCGCACATGGGCTGCCGTCGCTGCGAGAACTGCATCCGTGGGCTCTACACGGCGTGCCTGAACTACGGCAACGCCAGGCGTGGGCACCGCGCGAACGGGTTCACGACCAACGGCGGACTCGCCGAGTACGCGGTGAACCACGTCAACACGCTCTATAAAATCCCCGACGGCGTCTCCTACGAGGAGGCGACGGTGGTCATGACCTCCGGCAGCCCGCTCTTCGGGCTGGAGAACGCCGGTGGCTACTTCGCCGGGGAGACCGTCGCCGTGCTCGGTCCCGGCCCGATCGGGCTCATGGCGATCCAGCTGGCGAAGGCGGTGGGGGCGACCCGCGTGATCCTCACCGGCACGCGCGAGTCGCGGCTGGCGGTGGGCCGCCAGCTCGGCGCCGACGTCGTCGTCAACAGCCGCCAGACGGATCCCGTCGCCGCGGTGATGGAGGCGACCGGCGGCAAGGGCGCCGATCTCGTGATCGACTGCGCCGGGGGCGACGAGACCTTCGACCAGTCCATCAAGATGGCGAAGTCGGGCGGCAGGGTCCTGATCGTCGCCTTCTATCACGGGCCGGTCACCGCCGACGTGAGCCACGCCGTGCGGCGCAACGTCACGATCTACACCGAGCGGGGCGAGGGCGGCACCAGCGTCGGCCGGGCGCTCGCGCTGCTGGCGGCCGGCCGGCTCACGGCCAAGCCGCTCATCACCCACCAGTTCCCGCTGAGCCGCGTCCACGAGGCGATGGAGGTGCTCGAGAAGCGGATCGGCGACCCGCTGAAGGTCGTGCTCAACCCGTGACACCGCGATGATCCCGGCACTGGTCCCCGTTCGCGACGTCCACCGGATCGACCCCGTCGTGCTCCAGCGCTGGATGGAGAAGCACGTCGAGGGATTCTCGGGGGCGATCACCGCGCATCAGTTCCAGGGCGGCCAGTCGAATCCGACCTATCACCTCGCGGCGGGCGGTCAGGAATACGTGCTCCGCCGCAAGCCGCCGGGGAAGCTCCTGCCCTCCGCGCATGCGGTGGATCGCGAGTACCGCGTGATCACGGCGCTCCAGGGGACCGGCGTTCCCGTGCCGCGCACGTACGTCTACTCTGACGACGTGTCGATCGTCGGCACACCCTTCTACGTCATGTCCTACGTGCGCGGCCGGCTTTTCCGCGATCCGCATCTCGCGGGCGCGACGCCGGCCGAGCGGACGGCCATCTATGACTCGATGAACCAGATCGAGGCGCGGCTGCACACGCTCGAGCCCCAGGCGCTGGGCCTCGCCGACTTCGGCCGGCCGGGGAACTATTACGCGCGCCAGATCCACCGCTGGAGCCAGCAGTACAAGATCTCGGAGACGGAGAAGATCGAGGCGATGGAGCGGCTGATGCAGTGGCTGCCCGCGAACATCCCGCCCGGCGACGAGACGACGCTCGTCCACGGCGACTATCGCGCGGGCAACATGCTCATGCACGAGACCGAGCCGCGCGTCATCGCCGTGCTGGACTGGGAGCTCTCGACACTCGGCCACCCGCTCGCCGACCTCGCCTACAACTGCATGCCCTGGCGGCTCAGCAACGAATGGGAAGGGCTCGCGGGGCGCGACCTGGCCGCGCTCGGCATCCCGTCGGAGGAGGCGTACGTCGCGGATTACTGCCGGCGCACGGGCCGGCCCGGCATCCCCGACTGGGACTGGTACATCGCCTTCGCGATGTTTCGCCTGGCCGCCATCGCCCAGGGAATCATGGGACGCGTGCGCGACGGCACGGCCAACGATCCCGAGGCCGCCGAGCGTGGACGCCGTGCCCGCCCGTTGGCCGAGAGTGGCTGGGCGATGATCGAGCGGCGCGCGCGCTGACCGGCGGCGCGCCCCGGGGGGCGTCTCAGGCCGGTGGATTCTCGCGCTCGACGATCACCGTGCGCCGCGTGGCCGTTTTCGCGACGAGCCCGCGCAAGGTCTCGTAGACGGCGCGCGGATCGTTCGTCCCGCGCAGCACGACCAGCGGGCTCGAATGATCGGTCGAGCTCACGATGACGTCGCCCACGCCGAGAATGCGCCCGAGCACCGACTGCGACAGACCGATGTCCCGCACCCGGAACATCTGGATGTTGTCGATGCGGCGCGCGACGATCCCGGTGTCGACCTCCAGGCTATCCTGGAAGACCCGGTACTCGCGGCTCAGGCGGACGAGCCAGGAGCCCACGACGACGACTACGGGCGGTGCCAGGCCAACCAGGATAACGATCCACGCCGCCACGCCCAGGTCGTAGCGGAGCCCCACGTACCAGATCGCCACTGCCAGCGATGCTCCGAGCAGGTAGACGCCGGCGAAGGCCTTCCACGAGGTCCGCGCGCGTAGCACGAGGTCGCCCGCCATCGTCTCCAGCATGGCCGGTGCGCGGCGGCGTGTCAAAGGGGCGTGGTGCAGGGGCGTGATAAAGTGAACGCGTGACGCCGAACGACCTTGCGCCCTTCGTGGACCGGCGGCAGCGCTTCGCCGCCGCGCTCGGCGACGGCATCGCCCTCGTGCCGGCCGCGCGCGAGGTCGCGCGCAACAGCGACGTCAGCTACGAGTTCCGCCAGGACTCCGACTTCTTCTTCCTCACGGGTTTCGACGAGCCCGACGCCGTCGCCGTCTACAACCCGGCGCACGCGAAAGAGCGCTACGTGCTCTTCGTGCGGCCGCGCGACCGCGAGCAGGAGGTCTGGACGGGTCGGCGCGCGGGCGTCGAGGGCGCGATCTCGACGTACGGCGCCGATGCCGCGTACACGATCGACCGGCTCGACGAGAAACTCCGCGAGTGGCTGCTGGAACGGCCGGTGCTCTACTACCGTCTCGGCAACGCGGCGTACGACGGCCGGGTCACGCGGCTCGTCACCGAGCTACGCGGCGCGCGCGTCCGTGGCTTCACGCCACCGACGCGTATCGAGGACCCGAGTCCGCTTGTCCACGAGATGCGGCTGCGGCGGTCGCCGGTGGAGCTGGAACTCCAGCGGCGCGCGTGCGCTATCAGCCGGGATGCACATATCGCCGCGATGAGCGTCGCCAAGCCCGGCCTACACGAGTACGAGGTGCAGGCGGTCATCGAGTACGTGTTCCGCGCCGCCGGCTCGCCGCGCAATGGCTATCCGTCGATCGTGGCCTCCGGCCCCAACGCGTGCGTGCTCCACTACGTCGAGAACCGGCGGCGGATGGAGGATGGCGAGCTCCTCTTGATCGACGCCGGCTGCGAGTACGGCTACCACTCGGCCGACATCACGCGGACCTTCCCCGTGAACGGCCGCTTCACGGCGCCACAGCGCGAGATCTACGAGCTCGTGCTGAAGGCGCAGCTCGCCGCCGTCGCCGCCGCGCGCCCCGGTAACCGCTACGAGGCTATCCACGACGCGGCCCGGCGTGTGCTGGCCGAAAGGCTCGTGGCGCTCGGCCTCCTGCCGAGGTCCGTGGAGGAGTCGCTCGCGATGCACCACTATCGCGAGTTCTACATGCACGGCACCGGCCACTGGCTCGGCATGGACGTCCACGACGTCGGCGACTACAAGATTCGCCGCGAGTCACGCGTGCTCGAGCCCGGCATGGTGCTGACGGTCGAGCCCGGCCTCTACTTCGACCCCGCGCGCGAGGCGGTGACGTTCCACCTGCGCGAGTACAGCGAAGAGGAGCAGTGGGAGCGCCGCTACCGCCAGGGCGTCGCCGCCGCGAAGAAGGTCGAGGAAGAAGAGAAGGCGAAGGCCGCGAAGGTCCTCCACCCGGTGCCCGAGCGCTACCGCGGCATCGGCGTGCGCATCGAAGACGACGTGCTCATCACCGCCGACGGCTGCGAGGTGCTGACGGCGGGCACGCCGAAGACCGTCGCGGAAGTCGAGCGCGCGTGCGCCGAGACATCGCGCTTCGGGCGCTAGCGGCTTTGAGGGGAACGGGATGACAGCCATCCCGGAAACGAAGTACGCCCGATCCGGCGGTTATCACATCGCTTACCAGGTCGTCGGCGAGGGCCCCCTCGACCTGCTCTTCCTCCACGGCTGGATTTCTCACATCGAGCACCTGTGGGAAGAGCCGAGCGTCGCCCGCTTCTTCCGTCGACTCGCCTCGTTCAGCCGTCTGATCATCCTCGACAAGCGCGGAACGGGTCTTTCGGATCCCGTGCCGATCGACCGGCTGCCCAGCCTCGAGGAGCGAATGGACGATCTTCGGGCGGTGATGGATGCGGTCGGCAGTCGGCGCGCCGTGCTCGTCGGCACGTCGGAAGCGGGCGCGCTACACTTGCTCTTCGCGGCGACGCATCCGGACCGCACCGCCGCCGTCATCCTCATCAACTCCTACGCCCGCCTCGCGTGGGCGCCGGACTACACGTTCGGCCTGCGCGCCGAAGACGCCGGGCCGCTGCTCGAGGCGATCGAGGCAGGGTGGGGCAAGGGCGTGGCCTTCGAGGCGCTGGTGGCGAGCCAGGCCGACAATACGGCGATGCGCAACTGGTGGGCGCGTTACCAGCGGCTCGCGGCGAGCCCAGGGGCCGCGGTGACCCTGCTTCGCAGCGCCTTCGAGACGGACGCGCGTGCGGTTCTCCCCGTGATCAAGGTGCCGGTCCTGATCCTGCACCGGGAAGGTGACGCGTTCACGACGACCGATCACGGTCGCTATCTCGCGGCCGCCATCCCGAGTGCCAGGTATGTCGAGGTCTCGGGTCAGGACCACCTGTTCTTCGCCGAGGGCGCGGATCGCTTCGTCGACGAGATCCAGGAATTTCTCACCGGCGTCCGCGAGTCGGTCGAGCCCGAGCGGGTCCTCGCCACCGTGCTGTTCACCGACGTCGTGTGCTCGACCGAGGAGGCCGCGCGGCTGGGTGACAGTCGCTGGCGCGATCTCCTCGATCGCTACTACGCCGTCGTGCGCAGCCAGCTCGACAGATTCCGTGGCCGCGAGATCGACACCGCCGGCGACGGAGTCTTCGCTTCATTCGACGGCCCGGCACGTGCGATTCGCTGCGCGCGCGCCGTCGTGGAAGGCACGAAGCCGCTCGGTATCGCCGTGCGTGCCGGGCTGCACACGGGCGAGTGCGAAACCCTCGGAGCGAAGATCGGCGGCATCGCCGTCCACATCGGCGCCCGAGTCGCGGCGCTCGCGGCCGGCGAGGAGATCCTGGTCTCGAGCACGGTGAGAGATCTCGTGGCGGGATCGGGGATTCGCTTCGAGGACCGGGGCACCCACGCGCTCAAGGGCGTGCCCGGCGAGTGGCGCCTCTTCGCCGTGGCGGCAGATCTGAGGACCTAGCCTCCACTATCCACTCGCGCGGCAGCTCCTCGCGCAGCACGCGCCGAAATGTGTCTTCGAGGGCCTGCTCAGCCGATTCCGCATATCTACGAAGGGCATTGTTGATGAGCGTCTGATAGCTGCCGCCTCCGGCCTTGTGAACCTGTTCCCTGAACCAGTCAAGGATGTCGGCATCGAGCCGAATCGTGATTCGCCTCTTGGCGGTTGGCACGCGAACGACAGCGCCACGCCGAGCCGCCAGCTTACCCTCGCCGCGCGAAGCGGCTGAGCCCGAGGTCGGTGATGTCGATGAACGGGCGCGCGTCCGTGAGCAGCTCCGCCACGCACTGGCCTGCCGCGGGCGAGTGCTGGAAGCCGTGGCCGCAGAAGCCGATGGCGAGGTAGAGGCCGTCGATGCCCGGCGCCCAATCGAGAATGCCGTGCTCGTCGGGGGTCAGAGGCCGGAGGCCCGCCCAGGCGTGGTGGATCTCGGCGCGCTCGAGGGCGGGGATGCGCTTCACGGCCTTGGTCACGGTCTGCTCGAGCATCCCCCAGTCGACGCTCGCCTCGTACTCGGTCTTGACTCCGATGTCGCCCGCGGACATGAGGAGCGCGCCCTGCTCGCTCCGGCAGTAGAAGCCGCTGCCGCGGTCGATGACGAGCGGCATGGGATGGCGCACCTCCGCAAACTGACCGGTCACAAAGATATGGCGGCGGCGCGGGTCCACGGGCAGCTCGAGCCCGACCATGCGCCCGACGAGCGGCGCCTGGGGGCCGGCGGCGTTGACGACGAGGCGCGTGCTGATCCGCCCAGCATGCGTGACGACGCCGCTCACGCGGCCGCCGTCCACCTCGATGCCCGTCACCGGCGTACCCTCGACGATCTTCACGCCACGCGCGCGCGCCTGGTGCGCGTACGCCTGCACGACGTCGTTCGGTGAGGCGTGGCCGTCGGTCGGCCCCCACGCGGCGGCGAGCAGATCGTCCGTGACCAACTCAGGGACGATGTCGCGCGCGGCGTCCGGTGTGATCAGCTCCACCTTCGCCCCGAGGCTTCGCTGGAGCGCGATGTTCTTCCTGAACCGCTCGACGTCCTGCGCGTCGGAGAGGAGCATCAGGTAGCCCTCCTGGTGATAGTCGCAGGGGACGCCCATCTCCTCCTCGAAGCGCGTGAAGAACTCGATCGAGCGGAGCGAGAACTCGATCTCGACCTTCGTCGCGAACTGGACGCGGATGCCGCCGGCGGCCTTACTGGTCGATCCCGAGCCGATCGTCTCGCGCTCCAGCACGACGACGTCGCGCCGTCCGCGGAGCGCCAGGTGATAGGCGATCGAGCAGCCGATGGCGCCGGCGCCGATGACGACGACGTCCGCGGTGCGCGGCAGCGCCGTCTCAGAACTCACCGGGCTCCCACCAGGGATAGAAGGGAGGCATGTCCGACGACGGCCGGCCGGTGAAGCGCGCGGCCCGCTTCTCGAGGAACGCGCCGACGCCCTCGCGCGCGTCGGCCGAGGCGCCGGTGAATGCCATCCCGCGCGAGTCGAGGCGGTGCGCTTCCATCGGATGATCGGCGCCGAGGAGCTTCCACATCATCTGGCGCGACAGCGCGACGGAGACTGGCGCCGCATTGTCGGCGATCTCGCGCGCCAGCGCCCGGGCCGTCGGCAGCAGCTCCGCCGGCGGGAGCACGCGGCTCACGAGGCCGCCGGCCAGGGCCTCGCGCGCGTCGAAAACGCGGCCCGTGTAGACCCACTCGGCGGCCTGCTGGATGCCGACGAGGCGCGGCAGGAACCACGTGCTGCACGCTTCGGGCACGACGCCGCGCCGGGCGAAGACGAAGCCGATGCGCGCATCCGCGGAGGCGAGACGCACGTCCATCGGAAGCGTCATCGTGATGCCGAAGCCGACGGCCGGGCCGTTGATCGCCGCGATCACCGGCTTCTTCATGTCGAAGATGCGCAGCGTGACGAGGCCGCCGCCGTCCCGATGGGTCGCGATGTCCCATCCGCGGAGTGCCGGATCGCCTACCCGCGAAGCGGGGTCAAATGTCCGGCCCCCGGCTTCCAGATCGGCGCCGGCGCAGAACGCGCGGCCCGCGCCCGTGACGATGACGGCGCGAACCGCGTCGTCTCCGTCGGCCTGGTCGAGTGCGGCGATCAGCTCCTCGAGCAGCTGTTTGGTGACGGCGTTCAGCCGCTCGGGGCGGTTCAGCGTCAGCGTGCAGACCGGGCCGTCGACGTCGTAGCGGATTTGCTCGAAAGTCATGCGTTCTCCTAGGCCTTCCACTTCTCGAGCGTCTTCGGATTCAGCGCGACGCCGAGGCCGGGCTTCTCCGGCACGGTCACCTGGCCGTCGGCCAGCGCCAGCGGCGCGTCGAAGAGCTCCTGGAACCAGTCCATGTGCTCCATGATCAGCGCGTGCGGCGCGGCGGCCAGCACGTGGACGGAGGCTTCCATGAAAAGGTGGGACGAGAGCGGCGTGTGCGCCGCCTCGCAGAGCGCCGCGGCCTTGAGATACCCGGTGATACCGCCCATACGCTGAAGATCGGGCATCAGGACGTCGGCCGCCCGCGCGTCGAGATAGCGCTGCATGCCGCCGGGGCCGTATTCCGTCTCGCCGCTGGCGATCGGCGTGTCGAGGGCCGCGGCGACGCGCGCCGAGCCCGCGAGATCGTCGTAGGCCACCGGCTCCTCGAGCCAGAAGAGTCCGATCTCCTCCAGCGCTCGCCCCGTGCGGATCGCCGTCGCCTCGTCCCAGCCCTGGTTCACGTCGGCGAGCAGCTTGATCTCGGGGGCGAGCACGTGGCGGAGCGACCGCGCGCGCTCGAGGTCTTCCTTCGCCGACCGCCCGAGTCGCATCTTCATGGCGCGGTGACCCTGCGTCACGAAGGTCTCGGCTTCGCGCACGAGCTCGTCGAGCGACCGGTCGAGCCAGAGCCCTGACGAGGCGTAGACCGGCATGCGCGTGCGCGTGCCGCCGAGCAGGCGATAGAGCGGCACGCCCGCGGCCTGGGCCGCCAGATCCCAGCACGCGGTGTCGAGCGGCGCGAGCGCGATGACGCCGATGCCCGCGTGACCCACGAAGTTCAGCGAGCGCCAGGCGGCGTCGTATCGGCTCCGGGCCGCGAGCGGATCCTGGCCCTCGTAGAGCGGCGCCAGATCTTCCACCATCGCCGCCATGGCGCGGGCCCGGTGGGGCCCAAAGGCGAAGCAGAAGCCCGAGCCGACGGCGCCCGCGTCCGTCCGCATCTCGACGACGACCGCGTCCAGCGCGCGGATGTCGTGGATGGAGGTCTTGAGCGGGCGGGCCAGCGGAACCGACAGCCGGTGCGTCACCATGCGCGTGATCTTCATGGGGGTGGATAATAGCGCGACAGAGGAGGCGCCGATGAGTCTAGACGCCAAGGAGCGAGAGAGCCTGATCCGCCGCTACGCCGACGGCCCTGCCTTGCTGCGCCGGGCGTTCGCCAAGGTCCCCGCCGCCGCGCTCAAATGGCGCCCGGCGCCGGGCGAGTGGTCGGCCCACGAGGTCGTCTGCCACTGCGCCGATTCGGAGAGCAACGCCTACGCGCGCATCCGCTTCGTCGTCGCCGAGCCCTCGCCCGTCATCCAGGGCTACGACCAGGAGCGGTGGGCGCGGACCCTCGACTATCACAGTCACCCGGTCGCCCCGGCGATGGCCACCGTGGTTGCCGTGCGCGCGAACACCGCAGCGTTGATCCGCCGCCTCCCCGATGACGCGTGGGCCCGAACGGCGACGCACACGGAGTCGGGCGCCTACGGCGCCGAGGCGTGGCTCCAGATCTACGCCGAGCACCTCGAGATCCACGCGCGGCAGATCGACGCCAACGTCGCCGCGTGGCGCGCGGCGCACCCGAAGAAGACGAGCCGGAAGACGCGCGGGAAGGCGAGCCGCGCTAGCCGCGGACGAGCATCACGGCGCCCGAGAGCCCGATCACCCAGAAGACGATCCGCCTGAAGCGGGCGGCGTCCACGCGGTTGAAGAGGCTCATGCCGGCGGCGGCGCCGATCACCGCCGGCACGGCGAAGGCGAGCGTGTAGCGCCAGACCTCCGCCGTCAGGAGCCCCGCCCACCAGTAGCCCGCCAGGATCACGGCCTGGTTGACGACGAAGAACGCCTGGACGTTCGCCCTGAACGTGCGCGGGCTCCACCCCTGCGTCGTCGCGTAGAGGACCACGGGCGGCCCCGGCGTGCCGACGGCGCCGCCGATCAGACCG
>WNGG01004589.1_pt1 | contig 17772 bp, 16 predicted proteins | sample 5400661 | NCBI WGS metagenome assembly WNGG01 (sample SAMN13153372, study PRJNA577476) | soil metagenome | isolation source: 100 cm soil or saprolite under Garry oak tree replicate 1 | place: USA:California | collected 2016-06-15
CCTGGCCGTCTGCATCTTTGATCTCGAGCTCTTTCGCGATTGTCACTCCGTCATTGCAAACTTGCGGCCGACCCACTTTTTGCCAATAAGTACGCATGTCGATTTTGGTCCCAGCGTCACATGGACCGCATCGGCAAGCTTGGTCTTGCGCTGCGAAGTATCGAGCTCCAAAGCACCAATCTGGAGCGCGAGACGAGATCGATCGTCCGTATGTTTGCCAGCGTCAGTGTTGTTCTGTGTCTCACCGTTGCGGTCGTATATGGCCTGACCCGCGGCAACTGGCTGAACGGAGCGCTCGCAGGATTGGCGCTGGCGATCTCGATGGTTCCCGAGGAATTTCCTGTCGTCCTGACGATCTTTCTCGCCTTGGGTGCCTGGCGCATTTCCCGCAAGCGTGTACTGACTCGACGTGTCCCTGCCATCGAAATGCTCGGATCGGCGACTCTGTTGTGTGTGGATAAGACCGGGACCCTGACCATGAACCGAATGGCGGTCCGCGACGTAATCGAGGCCCCGCATCACACCCGTAGCGAAGTTCTCGCGGCCGCGATGCTTGCCAGCGGGGAAGATCCTGTCGATCCCATGGAGAAGGCGCTGCACGAGGCGGCTGCGAATCGCGAGGGCAATATCTGGAGCGCCGCAGCGACGCTCGTTCGGGAATATCCAATCTCGAGGGAGTTGTTGGCGATGTCGCGCGTGGTGGAACTCGCGAATGATGGGGAATATGACGTTTTCGCCAAAGGAGCACCGGAAGCTGTCGCACAGTTGTGCGGGATACCGGTCAGCGAAGTTGCTGTTTCAGCCCGGACCATGGCCGACCGCGGCTTGCGTGTGTTGGGCGTGGCGCACGCGCGCATACAGAAGACTCAGTTACCGGATTCGCAGCGCCACTTTCGATTTGAATTCCTGGGTTTGATCGGGCTTGAAGACCCGGTGCGTCCATCCGTTCCGTCCGCGATTCGCGAATGTTACAACGCCGGTATCCGAGTTGTGATGATCACCGGCGACTATCCGGCGACGGCGCACAGCATCGCACGCGCAATCGGACTGGAGAATCCAAACGAGAGCATCACCGGCGCAGAACTCGCGACGATGTCTTCGGAGCATTTGCGCGAGAGAGTTCGCAATGTGAACGTCTTTGCCAGAGTTTTGCCCGAGCAGAAGCTGCACCTTGTCGAGGCATTCAAGGCCAACGGAGAAGTCGTCGCCATGACGGGAGACGGTGTCAATGACGCGCCCGCATTGAAAGCGGCTCATATTGGCATCGCGATGGGTGGCCGCGGAACAGATGTTGCGCGTGAAGCCGCCTCACTTGTCCTGCTCGACGACGACTTCTCTTCAATCGTCGAGGCAATACGGCTGGGCCGCCGAATTTACGACAATCTGAAAAAAGCGATGACGTATATATTTGCTATTCACGTTCCGATTGCAGGCATGTCGCTTCTTCCAGTCCTGTTTCGATTGCCGCTGGTTCTCATGCCGCTGCATATCGTGTTTCTCGAGTTGGTCATCGATCCCGCTTGCTCGACCGCCTTTGAGTCTGAGCCGGAGCACCCAACCATCATGAATCGCCCGCCGCGAGATCCATCGACTCGGATGTTCGATGGGCGGACGATCACGCTAGCGTTACTGCAGGGCCTTATGCTTTTCATTGTTACGCTTGGCGCGTTTCTGATTAGTCTCTATCGTGGCCAGGGCGAGCAGGATGCGCGCGCCATCAGCTTTACGACATTGGTATTCGGGAATCTGATTCTCATTTGGGCGAATCGATCTCGCACACGCACGATTCCGGAAGTGTTGCGTTCGCCCAACAAGCCTCTGTGGGCAATAACGGCAGGCGCCTTGTTGTTCCTTGCGGTCGTCTTGTATGTACCTTCAGCAAGGGCATTGTTTCAATTCTCAGTTCTTCACGTGAACGATCTCGCTGTGTGTGCAGCTCTCGCCATGCTTAGCGTGACGTGGATTGAGGTAATGAAGCTGCGCCGGCGCGACGCATGAAACGGGACAACCCTTATCCAGATCCTCATCATATAGCGACGAGCACGAATCCGAAGAACAACAACCCATGAATCAGCCATCCCAGAACACACACCGCCAGTGCGCGTCCCGAGCTGGCGTAGTCGAGCGCCTGGCGTATGGCGACGACGAAAGTGATCAGCATCCAAACCGTGATGCCGATGAATATCGGCAGTCCGACCGCGGGCAAAAGACCGAAAATGCGTAGCACGCCTGGAGAAGCTGAGAATCCGGTCGTTCTCAACACTTCGCCGATGTCGGCATGGGTTTGTGGCCCCGGCAGGAGCCGGGTCCCAATGAAGTAGGTGAGCCCCACCCAAACTAACCACGTGAGCAGTAAGACAATGATGCCGCTAATCACACCGGCGAAGTCTCGAGCACCACTTCCAATCGCAGCCGCGATGCTTGCCACGACCACGATAAATACCGCTCCGGCATTGCTCGCACGATCTGCCTCCACCTGTTCATATGTCTGAACGTCCAGACGGGACGCTGCGATCATTCGTCTAAAAAGGGTTTTCATTTCTCCCTCCTACTTTAGAGCGTGAACGCTCATTGGCATTTCACCCATGACAGTGCAAGCACGCTGCCGGCCGTTTCTTTGCGCCGTAGCTGACTCGTGATGCTCAGAATCCTCGACAAAAGCTGTGACTCATTGACCCATTGGCATCGCTATTCACGGCGGCTTCTTGCCGAATTGACAAACCAGGCGTGTAGTCGCGGTTTTAAGCTGCGTAAGCAAACGCAAATTCTGTGGCAGGTCGAGTGCTGAACGATTAACGGGAAGGTCAGAATGAAAATATTGATGGCCACAGACGGGTCGAAGGACGCAACGACTGCCATGGTCGGCGCCGCCCGGCTGCTGCGTAAAGAAGAACTAGAGACGGATGTGTTGTGCATAGCTCCGCAGTTGGTTCTGCAAGGCACTGCTCGCGAAGGCGGCGCGCGAGGCCAGACACGTGAAACGTATAGGGCACAGGTCAAGAAGGAAGGCGAACAGATCGCGCATCGAGCGCAACACGCATTGCATCGCGTGGGACTGAATGCGAACCCAGTAGTGGAATTTGGATCCCCGGCGGGCGAGATCATTCGGCTTGCTTCGGATTATGACCTGGTTGTCGTGGGCGCTCATGGACGATACGAGCGAAGGCAGCCCGGTCTCGGTCCAGTCTCCAGCCTGGTTGTACAGAATTCACGCCGCACGCGCAGGACTGGGAGTAGGTTTGTGTGCGCTAACGGGCGTTCGCGACGAATGATGACTTCTTTTGACGAATGATGACTTCCTTTAAGGAAAATCGGACATGAAAGTAAACCAAGAGCAGCCGGCCGGGGTGTCGCGCCTGACGGTCGCCTTGCTGTATTTCGGTTTGGTTTTTGGAGCTGGTTTTGTGCTCGGACCGATTCGTATCCTCTGGCTGGTTCCAAGAGTAGGTGTCCGGACGGCAGAGCTTCTTGAGACTCCAATAATGGTCCTTGTGACCGTATTAGCAGCGCGATGGGTGATTCGGCACTACAACGTTCAACCAGCCTTCGCGACGAGACCCGGCATCGGCGTTATTGCGCTTTCTTTCATGGTTGTTGCCGAGTTCGGACTTGGCTTCGTGCTGCGAGGTATATCGGTTTCCGAATACATCACGAACCGTGACCCGATCTCAGGGACGGTCTATTTTCTTGCGCTTGGTCTATTTGCATTCATGCCAGCGCTGGTCTTACAGAGGAGTACGCGCGCAACCCGCGAAGAACGGGTGCGATGTCTTCCGGGCGATGAACTGATTTCACAGCCGATTGGATCACTTACGCAGGCAATTACGATTCGACGCTCTCGTCATGAGATCTGGCCTTGGCTGGCGCAGATGGGAGCCGGCAATCGAGCAGGATGGTACAGCTACGACTTTATTGACAACAGCGGCAGGCGAAGCGCCGAACAAATCATGCCAGAGCTTCAGAATCTTGCGATTGGCACTTTGTTTCCGGCGCTTCCGGGCGTGACCGACGGCTTCAACGTCCTCCAATACGAGTCGGATATCAGTCTGGTGCTTGGCTGGTTGCCCACAACTAACGATGCTCCGATCATGACTTGGGCATTCGTGCTTGAAAAAACGAAAGATGGGAACACGCGCCTTCTTGTACGGGCACGTGGTGGGCAGAACTATCGCTTTCATCACCTTCCAATGTGGTTGATCAGGCTCGGCCACTTCATCATGCAGCGCAAGCAACTGCATGGGATTGCTCGGCGCGCCGAGCAGCGGCCTGCTCCGAAAAGAGTTGAGAGGCGAGCTTCGGTCGACCTCCGAAGGACTACAAATTCGCGAGACCGAGCGGAACCTCTTTGGGACCTCGAATGCTGCATTCGACTGTTGGAACGGTCACGCCAATGAACTCACCGCGCAGTACCCTCGTTTCAATCACAACCTCAGGCGTTCCGAGGCCGGAGAGCATTTCCGCAAGAACAGCGGGCATGTGGCCCGTTCCGGCGTAGACAACACCATTCATTGTCGCCAGGAATAAATCGCTCCCGGTTTCAGTCTACTGGATGGTCCCTAGACCTTCTGTACTCGGATTCAGGAGACACAAGACATGCTGACTACGTCCGCGAGTATTGCGCTTGGCCTAGCGTTCGTCCTCCTTGGCGGTATCAATGTGTGGCTGGTACTGGAGGCAGAGTCGCGCGTGAAGGCCGCCAAGGCCAGCTCCCGATTGCTGGCGCTTCATCGGATCGGCGGATATCTGTTCATCGGATTATTCTGCGTAATGGCGTATTTCATGGTCGCGCGCCTCCGGAACGGGGGCGGAGACACTTCCCCGACAGTTACCGCTCATCTCGCCCTAGCGATGATCCTGTCTCCACTCCTTTTCATCAAAGTGCTGATAGCCCGCTATTACAAGAACCAGCACGGCCTGCTGATGCCCATCGGACTGACCATCTTCGTGCTCGCGTTCGTACTGATAGGCAGCACGGCGGGGCCGTATCTAGCGCGCACGTCCAGAATCGAGCAGGTGTCGATCGATCCGGCCCGTGTTCCGCCTGTAACGATCGACTTGAATCAGGCCAGCGATCTGATGCAGAAGCGCTGCTCGAAATGCCACAATCTGGACCGTGCTGTAGGAGCGCGCAAGGACGCGCAAGGTTGGCTCGCGACTGTGAATCGCATGCGCGCGATGCCTGCCGCGGGAATATCAGAGACCGACGCCCAAACGATCATTTCCTACCTGGCATCCCAAAATCGGCCGGAAGGTTCGGCAATCACGGCGCGGATGGAGATCGCGCGCGCACTCGTGGATCAGCGCTGCGGCCGCTGCCACAACCTGGACCGCGTCTACAAGACCGTCCAGATGCCCGAGCAATGGCGCGAGACGGTTACCCGGATGGTCGGCTATGCCGCCGACAGTACGGGCGCGCTTCAGCCTGGAGAGGACCAGCAGATCATGGACTACCTCGCGAGCACCCAAACCCCTGAAGCGGTAAATCAGAGAAAGGCGCAGGCGGATGCCGCCTCATCTGCCGGACGAAGCCTGATTGTGCAGAAAACCGCCGCGAGCCCGCTACCTCCGGTGGGAGCTTCGCGGTACGATGATAAGACCATCGGGTTCATCTCGTTCGTGTGCCTGGCTGTGGTCAGTCTAATCATCAGGCGTCCGCGGGTGCGCGCAACGGCCCCAATAAAACCGGCAACACAATCACAGGCCCCGGCTGGTGTGGCCGGTCGACCGCCGAAGAGCCCGTTCATCCTCCAGTTGGTGCAGATCACTCAACAGACGCCAGACTCCAAGACTCTTCGCTTCGCAGTGCACGGCCAAACAAAACTCGACGCTCTGCCGGGCCAATTCCTCACCTTCTCATTCCTATTTGATGGAAAAAAGGAGACTCGCTGTTACTCGATCTGTTCCTCGCCCGCGCGGTCGGGCTATGTGGAGATCACCCCGAAGCGTGTCAACAGCGGTTGTGTCTCCGTATTCTTGAACGATCGAGCCTCTATCGGGATGACGGTCGAAGCAACGGGTCCATTCGGGCGGTTTTGTCTAAACCCGGCTGACGACAAGAATATCGTGCTGCTGGCGGCCGGCAGCGGCATCACACCAATGATGGCGATGCTTCGCTATATTGACGACCTCTGTCTCGACACACAGGCCACTCTCCTGTATTGCGTCCGAACCGTCCAGGACATCATCTTCCACACTGAATTGGACGAATTACAGAAGCGCTTAAAGAATTTTCGATATCACGTGTTGTTGTCGCAACCCAATCCGGAATGGCCGGGTGCGCGTGGCCACATTAATCGCGAGTTTATCTGCAGCGCAGTTCCCGAAGTAAAGGGTCAGGTGTTTTTCCTTTGCGGACCTCCTCCGTTCATGGAAGCAGCGCGCGGCATCTTCACGGAGTTGGGAGTCGAGCCTGAACGAATCCGGCAGGAGACGTTTGGAGGAGCAGGCGCAGGACCCAAGCCGCCTCTGCCGCGCGCCGCCGAAGTCGGATTCATGGTCCAGTTTGCCAAGTCCGGAAAGACCGGTGTGGTTCTGGAAGGTCAAACATTGCTAGAGGCCGCTGCCGAAGCCGGTGTCGAGATTCCGTCCGCCTGCCGTCAAGGCCAATGTGGAACGTGCAAGACGCGGTTGCTCAACGGTCATGTCCGGATGACTGCGGAACACGGGCTGGATTCGGAGTCAAAAGCGCGGGGTTTCGTGTTGACGTGTGTAGGTCACGCCGATGGAGACGTACGACTCGATGCATGACGAAGCAATCACCGACGGCCAAGCGTTCTTTCCCAACTCCGTCGATGAGTGGGAATATGCGGTTTCCGGAGCGCCCAACGCCTCTTAGACATGCCCCACCATCGTAGCCTTTCGAGGTCGATCTACGACGACGGGAATAAACAGCAACGCAACCAAGTCTACTCAAGTGAGCGTCGGTGCCACCGACGATGTTAAAGGAGTGACGAAATACAGATGAAAGAAACAACTATGTTGATCCCGTTGCTCAGCGGCTTGACAACGAAAGCGGCTGGTATGACAGGTATCTACTTTTAAGGAGACTCGAATGAACAAACTAATCTTATATACCCTTGGAACGTTGACGATGACTTGCACCCTCATGGCTCAAGTAGAGCCTGGCGCGGGTCAGTGGAAGACGTGGGTAATCCCATCCGGCAGTGCCTTGCGCTTGCCCGCGCCCCCAGACAGCGAGATTACTGCAACGGAGTTGCGATGGGTGAGGGAATGCGTTTCGCAACGGGACCAGGCGACCCGTGCCGCAATCCATTTCTGGGACGCAGGCTCGCCCGGCTACAGGTGGATGCAACTGGCCCAGCAGTCGGTGGTGAATGCGGGTCTTCCGGCTCCGCTTCAGACGCGGGCCCTTGCGCTCGTGGCAGCCGCGATTTCTGACGCCACCATTGCTGCTTGGGATTCCAAGTACGCTTACAATCGCTCTCATCCAAGCGACCTGGATCCGGCTGTCGCGCCGGTCGTCGCGGTGCCGCAGAGTCCATCCTATCCATCGGAACATGCTGTTGCCGCGGGAGCCGCCGCTGCCGTGCTTGAGTATCTTTTCCCGGACCAAGCGACGAAGTTCGCCGACATGGCCAACGAAGCGGCGACTTCGCGGGTGATGGCGGGCGTGGCGTTCCCCAGCGATGCCTTCAGTGGACTGGACTTGGGCCAGAGCGTCGGAAGGGCAGTGATCGCATTCGCTCAAAGCGACGGCTCAGGCCTTGCCTTCAACGGCTCCTATCCGCCTTCTCCAGGTGTGTGGAGCAGCAGTACTCCAGTGACTCCTCTCGCCGGCTCTTGGAAGCCGTGGGTGATAACCTCTGCCCAGGATTTCCGTCTTGGCCCGCCTCCCGTATTCGGATCCGATGTTGCCAATACGCAATATGCGGGAGTAAAGAATCTCAGCCGTACCAACGCCACCAACCACCTGGCCTGGTTCTGGCAGCCCGGTTTTTTCCAGCCGTGGCTCCAACAGGTCGATCTGGAGATCTTCGAGAATCACCTGGACCTGAACGCGCCGCGTGCCGCACGGGCGTATGCCTACGAGACCATCGCCCAGCATGACGCCACGCTCGGCTGCTGGGACACGAAGTACACATATCTTGAGCTGCGGCCCAGCCAAGCCGACTCCACCATACCAACGCTCTTTGCAAATCCACAGCATCCCGGCTATCCGTCCGGACATGCATGCGCCTCCGGCGCCTCGGCAGCCATCATGTCCGCCCTGTTCCCCAACGATGCGCAGTTGTTCACATCCGTGGCCAGCGATGCTGGCACTTCCACTTTTGACGCCGGCATCCACACGCACCTCGATGTGAGCGATGGTCTGAAGCTGGGAACACAAGTGGGCCAACAAATCGCCGCCCGGGCTTTGGCGGACGGCGCAAATTAATGCCTCACAGTTTTTTGCTCGCATTGTCTGGTCGAAGAGAACGGAATCCTTAATCTGCGCACTTACGAGCGACCCCGAGAACTGAAGTTTGCACGAGTGTTCGAGTCATCAAATGGAGGATCGATCCAATCGAGTGCATGTCGCTGGCAGAAACGTGGCGGTCTGATCAGGAAGTATGACGCGAAGTATTTCAGCGCACAAACCGGCTGGGGAGGAGTTCCTGCAAGCCTTGTTTTGTCAGGTAATTCCCAGGGGAGATGCATCCCACCGATTAAGGATTGCCAAACCATTGAGTCCGCTGGATCGCGAGCGAAGACTCAACCGCATGAACAATGAACACCTGTTAGACGCCGAAATCGGCAGTTTTGACGAGAACATCCTTCCGCATCTCGATGCGGCTCACAACTTCGCGCGCTGGCTCGTGCGGAACAGCGACGATGCGGAAGATGTGGTTCAAGAGGCATGCCTGCGGGCTTTTCGATACTATGGCACGTTCCGGGGCGGGAATGCGCGTGCCTGGCTACTCAGAATTGTTCGCACTACCTCTTTCAGTTGGCTGCAGAAGAACCGTGGACGACAACTCGAGACCGAGTTCGATGAAGAAATACATCGTAGCGGAGGTGAAGACCTCAATCCCGAAACCTTGCTGCTCCAACGCGCGAACACACAATTGGTCGATCAGGCCATGAGGCAACTGCCCGGTCGTTTGCGGGAGGTACTGGTGCTACGCGAACTAGAAGGTTTTTCTTACAAAGAGATAGCGGATATGGTTGGCATTCCTTTGGGCACGGTCATGTCCACGCTATCTCGGGCTCGTGAACGGTGGCACAGACTGAGCGATCTGGTCAGACGACAGGAGCCACCGAAGGGCCCGTCGGCCGAAAGCGATGCGAAACTCCAGGAAACCGAAACAGATGCCGTATTGGTGTGACCGATCTCATCACCGCCGGGAATCGAATGACGGGGAAGGACGGCACCGGGAACCATCGGCTCCACGTTCATCCGCGTTCTGGTCTCTCTCTGCGTGCGCGTCACAAGAGAGCCATCGTCGAGATCCCCAGCCTCCTGTTCCCGTAAAGTCTGCCCGGTGGTACACTCCCGTTCAGCTAGGTTCACCTCTCCATGCGAGAAGACCATCAGCTTCGCGGCGTGCTCCGTTTTGGGGTTTTCGAACTGGATCTTCGTGCTGGCGAATTGCGCAGGCATGGCCTACGAGTCCGGCTTCAGGAACAGCCCTTCCAAGTCCTGGCGATCCTGCTTGAGCACCGCGGCGAGGTCGTAACTCGCGAGGAACTTCAGAAAAAACTCTGGTCCGCAGACACTTTCGTGGATTTCGACCACGGGCTCAACAAAGCGATCAACAAAATCCGTTTGGCCCTCGGCGACTCCGCCACGAGTCCCCGCTTTGTGGAAACCGTTGCCCGCCGCGGCTACCGCTTCCTCGCTGAGGTCAGTGTTGCCGACGCAGCTCCTGTTCGCAGCCCGGAGCTCGCAATTCAACCTCATCTAGCGGCAGAAGCTCGTGAGAGCCGGGATCTCGCTGGCAAGCTCGCAGTGCCCAAGCATCGTCTGCCGTCACTAGCGTGGAAGATATCCGTGTTCGTGCTGCTCCTCGTGATGGCATCTCTCGCCACGTGGAAGCTTTATTCGTGGAACCGCCCGTTCCCTGTCATTCGCTCCTTGGCTGTCCTTCCGTTGGAAAGCCTCTCGAGCGATGCGTCTCAGGATTACTTCGCTGATGGGATGACCGACGAGTTGATTTCGGATCTCGGCCAGCTCAGCGCGTTGCGTGTGATTTCGCGTACTTCAGTGATGGCGTATAAACGTGCGCGCAAGCCTCTAGGGCAGATCGCGCGTGAACTGAACGTGGACGCCGTGGTGGAAGGCACCGTGTTCCGGTCCGGCGACCAGGTCCGCATCACGGCGCAGTTGATCGAAGCCTCTGCGGACAAGCACCTATGGTCCCAGAGCTATGAAGGTGAATTGCGGGATACCTTGGCGCTGCAGAGCAAGGTGGCTAGAGCCATTGCAGATCAAATTCGGATCAATTTGAATCCACAGGAACAGGCTGCGCTGAAAAACCTCAAGGTTGTTAAACCGGAAGCTTACGAGTCCTATCTCAAAGGGCGCTACTTCTGGAATAAGCGAACGTCGGATGGTCTAAAGGTTGCCTTAGCGTATTTCAGTCAAGCAATCGACGAGGACCCGAAATTCGCCCGAGCTTATTCCGGCTTGGCCGACACGTATGCTTTATTGGGAGACTGGGAGTATGCGGTGATGCCCCCCGCGGAGGCACTCCCCAAAGCGAAGGCCGCGGCGATCAAAGCTCTGGAATTGGACAGCACGCTTGGCGAAGCCCACAACTCGCTTGCATTCTCCTTGGATGTCTTCGATTGGGATTTGGACTCAGCCGGGAAGGAATTCCGGCGGGCCATTGAACTGAACCCTGGCTACGCAACCGCTCACCAATGGTATGCCTCCCATTTGATTGTATTAGGTCGGAATGACGAAGCTATCGGGGAAATGAGAAAAGCGGAAAGCCTGGATCCGCTGTCTCTTATCATTGGCGCCGATTTGGCAGATTTTCTTGTCATTGCGCATTCTTATGACGAATCGATACGAGAGAGCCGCAAGACGATCGAAATGGATCCGAATTTTGCTCTCGCCCATAATCAACTCGGCCAGGCATACCTCCAGAAACACATGCCCGACGAAGCGATCGCAGAACTGCAGAAAGCAGTACAGCTTTCCGGGAATAGCCCGACATGCATAGCTAATCTTGCTCGCGCTTACGTCGCTTCCGGCAAGAGGAGCGAAGCGGTAACGCTACTGGACGATCTCAAGAAGCGCTCAAACTCTAGTTATTCGCATGCTTCGGAGATTGCCGTGATCTATGTAGCTCTCGGGGATACGGATCAAGCCATGAGTTGGCTCGAAAAAGGCTACGCAGAGCGATTTAACCCGAGCGTCCTGCTGCGGGCGGGCTTCGATCCTCTGCGCTCGGACCCGCGCTTTGAAGACCTTCTGCACCGTATCGGCCTCCCTCGTTGAACCAGAGAAAGCAGCGAGCGCAAGTGCTTAGTCGGCCGCGTATTTCCTCCTAGACCGCGAATACGATCCATTTATTCCCGACGGAATTTCTCAGGCACCGGACCGGTCTTGCTTAGTGGAATCACTAACAGAGTGACATCGCAAAAACATATTAAAGGAGCTACAAATGACCGACTCTATGAATCGGCGCGACCTTCTGAAGCTTGCTGGGATGGGCGTCGCCGTGTTCGTCTCTGGTACGACGGTTAGCGCAGGCGGGTCCCGGCAGAAAAAGGATGATTCTTTCTATTTTGTTCAGCTCTCCGACACGCATTGGGGCTTTAACGGACCCAACATCAATCCTGATTTTCAAGGGACGTTGAAGAAGGCCGTGGCCGCAGTCAACGCTCTCGACGAACAGCCTGATTTTGTCGTGTTCACCGGAGACCTCACTCAAACCACCGACGATCGAAAATTACGCCGGGACCGGATGGCTGAATTCCGTGACATCGTCAGTCAGCTCAAGGTGAAGACGGTGCGATTCATGCCCGGGGAACACGACGCCTCTTTGGATCGTGGGGAAGCCTACCAGGAATTTTTCGGCGACCTTCATTACACATTCGATCACAACGGCGTTCACTTCATCACGCTGGACAACGTCTCGGACCCCATGGCCGCCGTCGGTGAAAAGCAATTGCAATGGTTGCAGGTCGATCTGAAACAGTTGAACAAAGATGCGCGAATCGTCGTGTTGACGCACCGGCCGTTGTTTGATCTCGCGCCCGATTGGGATTGGGCAACGCGTGACGGAGCAGCCGTCATCGACACTTTGCTGCAACATCCGAACGTGACGGTTCTCTACGGGCACATTCACCAGGAGCATCACCACATGACGGGACACATCGCGCACCACGCAGCCAAGTCCCTGATGTGGGCGCTTCCGGAGCCCGGCTCCGTTCCCAGGAAGGCTCAAATACCTTGGAATGCAGCCGAGCCTTATAAGGGTCTTGGGTTTCGAAACGTCGAAGCGGAAGTCGCGCAGGCACGATACGACATCGAAGAATTTCCGATCGTGAGGGGCCAATGAGCCTAAAGAAGATTGTCTTCCATGCCGTGTTGTTTGTCGTCTCAACCGGAGTCTTCCTGCAACAAATGGCTATTCGATCCAGGGCGCAGGAGACGCGAAGCAACGAACAGATCATTCGCATATCGGCTTCAACCTTCGAGTTCAGGCCGAGCGAGATCACCCTTAGCAAGGGCGTGCCTGTGATATTGGAACTCATCAGCCAGGATCGGCACCACGGCTTCAAGGTCGCAGAGTTTCACCTGCGGGCTGATATCCAGCCTGGCATTGTCGAGAAAATACGATTCGTTCCAGACAAGGTAGGCAATTTCACCTTCTTTTGTGACGTCTTCTGTGGCGATGGACATGAAGACATGTCCGGAACGCTCAGAGTTATCGAGTAATGAAACCGGCCGAAGGATTGAGCGCGTATAAGGAAGCGCGTCGCAAAGTTTCAGGACAAATAATTAAACCTGGTGTAGAAACTCGAGGAGCAGTCGAGTGACGACCTCGTGCTGCTCCTGCTGCACCCAGTGCCCGGCGCCATCCAAAAAATGGACGCCTCGCATTTGGGTGCAGGCCTTCGTCCTCATGATCTCGACGGCGCCGGCGCGCTGATAGGGGCCCCAATCACTTTTCCCCGCGATGAACGCCGATGGAACATCGATGGTGCGGCCGGAAAACAGCTGAAGCTCGGCGGAGTACTTGGGATCTCGATTGACGCGATAAGAGTTCAGGCCGCCCTGGAATCCGGTCCTCCCATACTCTGCGCTGTACACGCCCAATTCTTCCTCAGGAAGCCACTTGCATGCCGCGGTTGCCGATGCGGAAGGCATTTCCGGCGCCACGGTCTCCGCCATGCCTTTGTTCAGGTCCATCACGTAGTAGCGTGGAAGCTTGGCCATCTCGCTGGCGGTGTTGGCCGTGAGCGGAAAGGGCTTGTTCTCTTTCCAGTCCGCGCTCTTGAAGTGATAGTAAGCGCGCAGGAAATTATGGATACCCTGTGAAGGGTGCCACATGTTCTCGTTGGCCGGACGCGTCGTATAGTACGTCTGGTAGTACTTGCGCGGGACAGACAGCTTCGCCAGGTCATCATCGATGTTGGCGCCGGCCGAAGCGCTGGATTTCGGCGCATCGTTGGCGCTGTTGAATGCCAGCGATGGCGCTCCTGCAAACGGAGCGCTCATCAGCACCACCGATCGGAAAACATCAGGCCGCGCGAGCGCGCACCAGGCCGCGACTCCGGAGCCGTGATCGTGGCCGACCACGGCAACAACGGAGCGATAGCCGATCGCAGACACCAGCCCGAGCATATCTCTCACCTTGTTGAGAAGCGTGAACGGCGCAAGATCATCATCGAAAGTCACGTCCGTACCGCCGCTCCGTCCGTAACCGCGAAGGTCCGGTGCGATGACGTGAAAGCCGGCGCGCGCGAGCGGCGGAATCACCCTTCTCCAGCTATAAGCGAGTTCCGGAAACCCGTGGATGAGCAAGACGCATGGCCGCGCGGCGCTTTCGAATCCTGCCTCCAGTATGTGGTAGGTGATGCCGGTGACGTTGTTGATGAAGCGCGAACGGATACCGGCGGGAAGCGTCGTCCCGCCGTAGGCTACATCTCTGTTTGCTTGAGCCGTAACGCTCACGGCTCCAGCAAAACTGATAGGCATGGCCGCAAGTGCTCGAAGAACTTGACGCCGTGTCATCGTTCCCTCCAATTGATTCGGGTTGCTCGTCGTATTCTATGACTCCGGGCAGCCGAGTGCCAGGGAACAAACAAATGCAACTTCAGATCTCCTGATGTCGCCTGTAACGCGGGCTAAAGCCCGCGACTACATGCTTGCCTGCACGTTATCTCAAGCTTGTAGTCGCGGGCTTTAGCCCGCGTTCGGCTCGCGCTGGATTCCTCGAGATCAGGAGACCTGAACTTGAAGCATCCAAGTGCCGTCGGCACTCAGCAGTCGTGCTAGCATTATTTGCAACTAACCATGCCGAAAACACAGAGATCTAGGGGAAAACATTATGCGTACTTCAAAATGGAATATCACTGGCGCGCTGGCTATCGTGGCCTTCATAAGCGCTGCCGATGCGCAGACTGTGCGGCCTGCACCGGATTCGATCGAAGCTCATCTTGCGGCTGGCAAGAACGCCGCGGGGGGCCGCGACGACACCCCTGATTTCTACGGCTTGGTTGCCGCCATCTGCGTCGCGCCGCTGAACGCCCCTCCTCGGCCAGACGCTCCAGCGCCGACGATGAACCCCAATCGGGCAAGCACATACCTCGAGCCGAAAAAGGCTTTTGACGACCTGTATTGGATGGGCACGCCTTCCCGTTCGACGTGGGCTCTGACCACCAGTGACGGAATCATTTTATACGACACACAGGGCGTGTATGACGCGGAGGACGTCATTGTCGGCGGCCTGAAAAAGCTTGGCCTCGATGCCGCCAAAGTGAAATACGTCATTGTTTCCCATGCCCATCAAAACGAAGTCGGCGGCGCGAAACTGATGCAAGAACGCTATGGTGCGCATATTGTCATGGGAGCGGGCGATTGGGATATGGTCGACCAATCCGTCAACGGTTTTCCGAAGGGAAAGCCGAAGCGTGACATTGTCGTCACCGACGGCATGAAGATCACGCTCGGCGGCCGAACGGTTACCATTTATCTGACGCCCGGCCACACGCCTGGGGCGATTTCGGGAATCTTCCAGGTGCATGACCACGGCAAGCCGCTGACCGTCGCTTATTCAGGCGGTACCGAATTCAATTTCGTGAACGACGTCCCGCATTTTGACACCTACCTCGCTTCAGTGCGCAGATTTGCAGCCATCGCGGCCGCCGCTGGCGCCACCATTATCATGGGAAATCAGTCTCAGTTTGACAGTGCGGCTCCTAAGCTCAGGATGCTGGCCGATCGGCGGCCCGGCGAGGCGCATCCCCTCGACGTCGGCGCGGCTGCCGTGGCGCGCTATTTCAGAATTGAAGACGCCTCAAGCTGCTCGTCCAGCAGCACGATGCCACCCAACCGCGTCGGTAGCGTCTGCCGCCGTTATCGCGGACACCGTCGCCGTCTAAACAGAAGCCGGCCGATGCGCCCGAAGGAAGGAACGTATCTGGCGCACCGCTAAGGGAATCCGCTCCTTGGGCTCCTTCCACGGGAACATGCTCACTTCGGCCTTCGGCGCGAGCATCGCGGCCTCCATCGCGACGGCGTACGGATGCGCCGGGACATCGTCCGGCAGGATCAGTGCGGGCGTCTGGCAATTGCGCACGAAATCGCGCGTCACGGTAAAGACGAAGTCGGGGTTGGTGCGATACATCTTGGTCAGATATTTCTCGACCATCTCCATCGTGATGTCGGGCCGGCGTTTGACCAATTCCGGACCCCAGCCGGTCATGCTGCCGTCGTAGAGGAGTGTGGGCATCTCCGGCCGGAACCCGACGGGCTGCGCCAGCACGGCGGCGACAACACGATCAGGTGCCCGCTTCAGGAGGTTCCAGATGAAGGGGCCACCGATGCAGAAGCCCATCACCATGAATTTGTTGATGCCCAGGTGATCCATCAGGCCGAGTTGGTCATCCGCGTGTGAATCCCACGGCCGGTCGATCTCCAGTGGGCCGCTAGACTGGCCGGTATTGGCGTTGCGCAGGTCCGCCGCGACGCAGCGGTACTCTCCCTTGAACTCCTCGATCGCGTTAAAGGGACCGGTGCGTAAGCCGGAGATCGCCGAGTTCAATCCCCCGCCGGAAATAAGCAACAACGGGAAGCCGGAACCGGCCTCTTCATAGTGGATGCGAACGGGGCCCTTTTCGTAGAAAGGCACGGCAGCTCCTCCTTTCCCAGTCTGTTGAGCAAACACGCGCCGCACTGCGGCTATCGCCGTCGCTGCGGCGCCCGTTGTCAATATTTTGCGTCTGGTCAGATCCATAGTCGGCGTCCTCCTTTGGACGGTTTGGGTAGGCTTCCCTGAAGTGCATCTTCGACGTCAAGCCGGAACGTTACCTCTCTTGAAATCACTCCTGATTTCAAACTCCGGCGATTTCTTCCAGCGTGCGGCCTGTCATTCGTGGGGCGAAGTTGTCATCGGTGGTAGACGAATTTCTGGAAGCGCTTCCCCTCATACGTTTCTGTAATGTAAACGTTCCCCTTCGAATCGGATGCGATATTGTGGGCACCATAGAATTGACCGGCCCAGTGTCCGCCACTTCCGAATTCGCCAACCACAGCCAATAATTCACGGCGGATTATCCGGATGACTTGATTCGTTCCATCCGGAACAATGAGGAAGGTCTGGGCGCGATCGGGCGAGAATGCGATATCCCAAACGGATCCACTTCCAAGCGTTTCCTTCGCAATGAACGCTTCTCTGACGAACGTTCCATCCTTTTTGAAAACCTGAATGCGATCGTTCGTCCGATCGCCAACATAGACGAACCCATCCTTCGAGATTCGCGCAGCATGCACGACGCGGAACTGCGGTGGCGGTGGACCAGCCGGGTCATACTGGCTTGGGCGGTCCTCATGCTGGACCGCACCATTGAAAGGACCTGGAAGGCGCTCTCCTGCGTTCTGGAAATACGAATCATCGGGCTTGCGTCCATACGCGCCCCAATGACGTTTGTAGGCCCCGGTCTCAGCATCGAACACGATGACTCGATGATTCACGTATCCATCGGCGACGTAGAGTTCGTGCGCCATTTCATCGATGACCAGACAAGCCGGACCGCCGAGGTTCTCCGTGTCATTGCTTCCGCGGTTTCGTCCGCTGTGGCCAATTTGCATCAGGAATTTTCCGTCATGCGTGAATTTAAGAATCTGATTGTCCTTCTCCCCTGCTCCGGCAACCCACACGTTGTTCTTCGAATCAACATAGATTCCGTGCTCCAGTTGCGGCCATTCATATCCTTTTCCAGGACCGCCCCATGAGGAGACAAGGTTTCCCTCGTGATCAAATTCAAGAACCGGCGGTGCTCCGCGGTATGACGCGCGTATTTCATTGGGTTGAAGCGTGGACGGACGATGAATAATCCAAACGTGATCCCGCGAATCGACCGCTACACCTGCAACCGCGCCAACCAGCCAGTGATTCGGCAGCGGCTTTGGCCACCGAGGGTCAACTTCGAAAGAAGGAACATGGTCGGCAGTCTGTGACATAAGGAGCGTCGCAGACGACAGCAAATACACAATGAGTTGCTTCATGGTGACATTTTACGAGCCTGCACCGTCTGGTACCAGATCCTGCAAACGGACCGCTTGAAATCAGCCATCCCCAACCATAATTTGGT
>WNGG01006078.1_pt1 | contig 17763 bp, 13 predicted proteins | sample 5400661 | NCBI WGS metagenome assembly WNGG01 (sample SAMN13153372, study PRJNA577476) | soil metagenome | isolation source: 100 cm soil or saprolite under Garry oak tree replicate 1 | place: USA:California | collected 2016-06-15
CCCACTTGGCGTCGCAGTCGGCACCGCGGGCGTCGCGCTCGACCCGGACGGTTACGCTGTCTGGGTGGACGACTCCCTGAGTCAGCCGGTCGACGATAACGGAGCCCTCACCTTCAACGTGCCGTCCGGCCCGCACGAAGTGGCCCTGTACGGCGTGGCGGCGAACTGCAAGGTGGGCGGCTTTAACCCGCGGATGGTGTACCCCGGCTCGGACCTGGTGGCGGCCACGGCCTTCACGGTGACCTGCATGTCACAGGGCGACGTGTCCGTCTCGACCAGCACGACCGGCGTCGATCTCGATCCCGACGGCTACACCGTCACCGTAGACGGTGGCGCGAGCCAACCGATGGCGAGCAACGGCACCGTCACGTTCACCGGAGTGGCGGCGGGGAGCCACACGGTCGCCCTCTCCGGAATCGCGGGGAATTGCAGCGTCACCAACGCGAATCCCCAGACCGTCACGGTGACGGCCGGCGCGACGACGGGGGCGCCCTTCTCGCTGAGCTGCGCCCCGACCGAGAGCGGCAGCGGCAACCTGACGATCGAGACGAGTACCACCGGCTCGAACCTCGACTCCGATGGCTACAGCCTGACGGTTGACGGGACCACCAGCCGGCCGATCGTGACGAACGGCAGCGTCACCGTCGCCGTGGCGGCGGGTGCACATCCCGTCGCACTGTCGGGGGTGGCCGCGAATTGCGTCGTGGGCGGCGCGAATCCCCGCACGGTGACCGTGCCGGCGGGCGGGACCGCCACCACGACGTTCGCCGTGACGTGCAACGCGCAGCTGCCTCCCCCCGAGGTGAGCGGCCAGGGCCAGATCGGTATGGGGCCTGCGACGCCCGGGGACAGCGTGCTGACTTTCACCTTCGACCTACGGGCCGACCTCACTGGGCGCTTCACCGCCACCGATTACGGTGACATCCATCCGTCGGGTACTCCGGCATCGATCACCACCGATCCCGCGACCGACCCCGCCACCTCGATCACGGCGTACCGCAACAGCTCGAGCGCCTGCGGTGACCCGAGCCGCGGAGTGGAGGTCGACGCGGTCGGCCGCGAAGACGAGGGTCAACTTGTCAGTTACACGGTGCAGCTGTGCGACAATGGACCGGCGGGGAGCGGCAGCGACTTCTGGAGCATTTTCCTTCCGTCGGAAGGGTACGGGCACTCCGGCAGCGTGACGAGTGGGGACATCGTAAAGCAGTGATTGCTAGTGGACTGCGCGCTGTCCGTGCTCAAGCGGTTTTCAACCCGCCTGCCTTAGGAGAGCGGTGGCGCGAGTGGCGGGGCGGCTATCCGGCAGACGCCGAGCACGAGCCCCATTTGGTCGCCGCGATCACCTGGCTTGCCCGGGCGCAGGACGCGACGCCGGACGGTGGAATCGCGCGTGCCTATAGCCTCGTCTGGCACCGCCGGTTCGGTCGCCGAGGCTGGGAGCCGGCGTATCCGGAGACCACGGGCTACATCATCCCGACCCTCTACGCTGCCGCTGCTCGCTTTGGGCGGCCCGACTTCGCAGCGCGCGCCGAGCGCGCCGCGCGGTGGGAGATCGCGATTCAGTTGCCCACCGGCGCGGTCCGCAGCGGCGTGATCGGCGAGCCGGAATCGCCCGCGGTGTTCAACACGGGACAGGTGCTCCTCGGCTGGCTGGCGGCGTTCGAAGAGACGGGGGACGGGAGCTTCGCCGAGGCGGCGTGCCGTGCCGCGCGCTACCTCGTCGCGATGCTCGACGCCGATGGGCACTGGCGCAGAGGGAACTCGCGCTTCGCCCGCCCCGACGCCACCCTCTACAATACCCGCACGGCCTGGGCGTTAGCCGAGGCGGGAGCCCGGCTCGGAGTGGAGGCGTTCAGCAACGCTGCCGCCCACAGCCTGCGAGCTGCCGCCTCGCTCCAGGCCGGGAACGGCTGGCTGCCGCACTGCTGCCTGACCGATCCCGAGCGCCCGCTGCTGCATACGCTCGCCTACGCCATCCGGGGACTGCTCGAGGGCGGCCGCCTGCTGGGTGACGCGCGTCTGCTGAGCGCGGCGAAGGGCGCCGCCCGGGCCCTCGCCGGCACGGTGCGGGCGGACGGCTGGATGCCGGGTCGCTACCGCGCTGACTGGTCCGCCGCCGTGCGCTGGTCCTGTCTCACGGGCCAGGCGCAAATGGCGAACAACTGGATCCGCCTCGCCCAGATCACGGGGCAGCGCGAGTGGCTCGAGGCGGTGCCGGTCGTGCTGGGCTTTCTCAAGCGGACCCAGAGCCGGCGCAGCCGCGATCCGGGAGTGCGCGGCGGGATCAAGGGCGCCTGGCCGGTGGGCGGTGGGTACGGGACGTACGAGGTGCTGAGCTGGGCAACGAAGTTCTTCGCGGACGCGCTGATGCGGCATGAGGCAGTGGAGGCTCAGGGGTTGGGCGCGGTAGCTCCCGTTTCTCTGCTTGCCTGATGGCCGCAACTCCGCAGCGCAATTCCGTCGATCACGGCGGCGGGGGCGCAGCCCGCTGGCGCGGGAACAGGCCGCGGTCGGCCAGGGCGACCCCGGCGTCGTAGACCTCGCGCGCCCTCAACAGGACGAGCCGGACGCGCCCCACGCGCCGCTCGCGCCACGCCCGGCGCCGCTTCAGCTCGGCGACCAGTTCCGTCACGTCGTGGTCCAGGAGCGGGGAGAAGAGCCGTACGTTGGCGACGCGGACAATCCCGTCCTCGTCCTTCCAGCGGAGCGGGTACGCGGCGCGCGTCAACACGGGGAACGCGAGCCGCGGCTCGAGCTCCTCCACCACGAAGTAGCCGAACGTCATCGTGTTGGCGGGCACGCCGGCAAGGAGAATCTTGCCGTCGTGCTCGAGCAGCCTGCCGTAAGGCGTGTGCCGGCCGCACGGCGTGTCGGCCTGTTCGTGACCGGCGATGAGCGTCTCGGCCCGGCATCCCCACGCGGCGACGGAGTGTGTCGGATGGAGGCTGCGCGCCACGCCCGGCGCCCGGCGGAACAGCTCGGTGATCAGGCCCATCCGCGACACCGTGTGACGCGCATCGAAGACGGGATCGCTGCGCGCGTAGTCGATGGCGCTCCCCTGAAATGGAATGGTCGGCATCACGAGGGTACCCGTGGTGCCGACGGCGTCTAGCAGCACCCGGATGACCGCGTTCGGGCCGCTCTGAAATCCAGAGAACCGATCGAAGGCGCTATGGACCATGAGCACGTCGCCCGGCACCACACCCAGCCGCCCCAGAGCGCTCCGCAGGTCCGCCGGCGTGAACGCGAAGAACGTCCGGTAATAGGTGCGCAGCAGCTGCTGGAGGCGGCGTTTGACCGCCGGCGGTAGCGCCCGGCCGGCGACGGTACTGATCACCTCAGTCCACCGCGCTCGCGACGTCCAGGCGGCGCGGCGCCGTCCGCGTACGCCCCACTCCACTTCGCGCGATCGCGCTGGCGACACGTCGAGCCGCCGCGCCGCAGCCCGCCACGAACCGGTACAGCGGACCGAACGCGCGCAACGAGGTGATGCCGACGAAGTAGAGTCCCGGTATACTGCTCTCGAACCAGTGGTTCAGGATCGGATTCGCACCATCAGTCATGAGCTCGGCCCGGAGCGAGGCGTGCAGCATCGGCAGCCTGTTGATGTTCACTCGGAATCCCGTCGCCAGGAGCACGTGATCAGCACTCAGCCGCGCGCCGTCTGAGAGTGTGGCAGCGACTCTGCCGTTCGCCACGTCCACATTGGCCACCGTTCGGCCCTCGTGGAGCGCGATCTTGCCCAAGACTCTGGTCCGCAACCAATCGTTTGCTCCGGGCGGGTAACCGGCGTTGTATCGGTCCTTCCATGATTGGGGGAACCGGTAGAACAGGTAGGGCCGGCGGTCCCACACCCAGTTGACCCAACCAGGCGCGATCCCCGCGTCCGGGGCCAGCAGCCGTGCGAGCGCGCCGCGCGTTTCCGTCCGGTCCGGCGGGAGCCAGTTGATGGGCCGCCGCGATACGACCTGGACGGCGGCACCGGCCTCGTGGAGCAGAGCGGCGAACTCGATCCCACTCTGTCCGCCGCCGATCACGATGACGTCCCGCCCCGCGAAGCGGCGGAAGTCCCGGTGATCGCAGGAGTGCGAGACGAGTCCATCGGGGATCCTGGCGTACGGCTCCGGTCGATTGGCGTAGTAATACAGTCCCACGGCCATCACGACCGCCCCGCTTTCCACGTCGCGGCCGTCTTCGAGCGTCAGCACGAAGCGGCCGTTCCGGTACTCGACGGACGCAACGTACGTCTCTTCGACCCGTGGCACCGCCCGTTGCTGGAACCAGCAGCCGTAGTCAATGAACGCCTCGATGGGGAGCGGATAGACGCGGTCCCACTGTGACTCTGCGAAGAAGCGTGCGAAACCATACGCATGGCGCGGATCAGAAAGGTTGGTGGCCCACCAGTGTGAGCGCAGGAGCATGCCCCCGGGCATGTGCTCGCGCCACATCTCCAGCGTCCTGCCGAACACGGCGACCCGCAATCCCTGTCCGAGCAGATGCGCCGCCGTTGAGAGTCCGTAGGGTCCGGCGCCCACCACGGCCACGTCGTAGACGGTTTTCATGAATGATCCTTCCGCACGCGGGACGCGAACCGGTTCATCGCCTGGCGCGTGAAGTCCGTTGCAGCCCTGATTGCTGGCAGCGGATCGCTCCACGTGAAGTAGTCATAGGCCATCGGCTTGAGGAACGCGATCCCGAAATCCAGCAGCGCCCGGAGGGGTGACGTCACGCCGGGCCGGCCCCGCTCCCGCAGGGCGGCAAGCGTCGTCCCGATATCTCCCCCGAGGTGGCGCATCCAGCCGCCAATCCGATAACACGGCACCCGCTCGATGGGCCCGCCGCTTGCCCATTGATACAGGAGATTCGGAAAGTCCACGCCGGCGCGCACCGCGACCTCGACCGATGCCGAGAGCCGCGGGTTGATCTCCATCAGGTACGACACGCCCGCCGCGTCGCGGCGGAACTCAACCTCGGAGTAGCCCTCGAGGTCGATCTCCCGCACCAGCGCCTCGGCCTGGGGCCCGATATCGGGCGGCACGGCGATGCTCTGCCGTAGCACGGAAAGCCCGCCCAGGGGTGGATCCGTTCGCATAGCCCATTGTGCGAAGCGCGCGTACACCTCGCCGCGGGCATACAGAAAGCTCACCGCCTCGCGTCGCCCCGTCAGTAATTGTTGGATCAGGGCCGCCCCTCCGAAGCGCGTCACCGTCGCGACCGCATGAAATGCCTCAGCCGGCGTGGCAACGAGTGTGGCTCCGAGCCGCAGGCCCTCTCGTCCGTTCCACAACCAGGACACGGATGGCTTGACTACCGCCGGCAGCCCGACCTTGTTCAGCGCCAGCGGCACACCCCCGACCTCGGTCACGACCACCCCGAGCGGGGCAGGGATGCCGAGGCGCCTCGCTGTCGCTAGCGTCCGCTCCTTGTCGACGGCGATCGCCAACGCATCCTCGTTCCCGAGTGCCAGGCGGACCCGTGGCTCCAGTCGCGCGCGAGACGCGCGCAGCAACGCGATCGTGGCATCGCTTGAGGCGATAAGCACACGCGCCCCAGCGTGCTCCAGCCAGGCCTCGAGGTCCGCCAGGTAGGGGCCCGGCGCATCCTCGGGTGGGAGCACAACGCCCTGCCGACACCAGCGGGACGAAAATGCGGGAGTCTTGTGGTGCCTGCCCGCGGCCGCCACGCGCAGGCCACGCCGACCGAGGGATCGCACAGCCACCAGCGACTGCCGCAGAGACGCGTCGAGCACTAGCGCGTCGAATGACATCGTCCCTTGGGCGGGGGGCAAGAACTGGGCCGCGCGGGAACGCGAGCAGCGCCAAGGGCTTGCTTTGAGCCAGTGCGCTCCCACGGGGAGCGCCGGGGCGGGCGCCCGCGCACCCAGGTGAGGCGTCCGGTCCCCGTCTACATCACGCAACGGGTGCGGCGAGCGTGCCTTTGTCGCGCGGCGGATAGAGGAAGCGCCGTAATCTGGCGTCGACCACGGTCAACCGATGCGCATGGCTCAGCATACCAACGCCGCGAATGTCGTTGGCCCAATTCGGCTCGATCGAGCCGACTTCCTCTTCCCGATACTCCATTTCGCTCAGGGTGACCACGCGGTTGATCTTGACGGCGTACCCATCCCCGCGGGAACTGTCTCGCGACGGGCGGTACAGTTGCCCGCGGTGCTCGAATAGCCTGCCGGCGGGTCGTGAGCGTCGTACGTCGGATACGACCGGATTCTCCGGGTGGGCCGTCCAGTGCTTGGTCAGCGGGGTATCGGCGTAGAACAAGAACAGCTCATCACCAAGCGACGCTCCCGGTCGTTCTCGAATATTGGTAAAGAGCCACCACTTCTGGCCGTCGCAATACAGTGTGGTGTCGACCGCCGTGACGTTCTCCATCAGGGTTCACAGAACGCCCATCGCGTTGGAATCTCCAGGCAGCGATATACCTCCACGGTCTTGTTGGCGGAAGTTTCCGGAATCATGTAGTAATCCCCCTGCCACTCGAAGACAAAGGGATAGACGACGTGCGGATCAGCCCAGCACCTGTCCCGGGGCGGCACGATCCTCTTAAACTCGAAAGCGGATCCGTCGCGGAGAAGGACCTGCACAGCACCGTTCCGTTATCGAGCTCATCGTTCAATCTCTGCAATATCGAGCCGGTGACTGCGTGACCTTCGAGGACTTCCCAAAAACCCGGCGGTCCCCCCCGGTTCACCTTGTTGTCGCCGTGATGATAGGACCACACGCCATATCTCGCGGCCTGCAAGATCCCGCCCCTCAGAATCCTGAAGCCAAGCCTCACGAGGACGTCAAGGTGATACGACCTGATCCGCTCTACGTCATCGTCGGCTGTAGGCCAGATACAACAGGGCATTCCAGTTCTTCACGACCTTCGAGAACACCCCTCGCCTCCTCGGCGCGAACGAGTCGTTCAACACAATCAGTTGAATCCGGGCATATGCTGATTGTTGCAGGGTCGCCAGCACTTCGTAGGCCCACGCGGGGAGGGTGAAGGAATCCATCAAGATGCCCACGCGGAGTGCGCCGTTGCGGTCGTACGTCATGGCGGCGGCGCCATTCAGCAAACGCGATGCCGAGCCGCGACAGGTGCGAACGTCGAGACACGTGTGGCACACTCGCAACGCCAGCGCATCCGAGCGCCCCCGTTCGTGAGGACGAACCGTGACTCCAGATTGGTCTCGCTCTTGCTTCCCTCCCGAGGCCGTGCAGGAGCTAACGGCGCTTTCCGACCTGGCAGGGTCCCCGGCGTACAGCGAGGCCCGAGCCCTCGATCGCTCCCTGCTGCGCGGCGTCGCGTGGACCGCGGCAGCCCGGTGGGGGAGCCAGGGGCTCACTTGGATCGCCTGGTTGATCGTCGCCCGGCTGCTCTCCCCCGAGGACTACGGTCTCGTGGGCATGGCGGCAGTCTATCTCGGCCTGGTGACGCTGCTCGCCGAATTTGGGCTGGGCACTGCGGTCCTCGCCGTCCGTGAACTGAGTCGCGAGCAGCTGAGCCAGCTCAATGGCTTGGCCGTGCTCGTGGGGTGCGTGAGCCTGCTCGCGTCCGTCGTCGCGGCGTTCCCGCTGGGGCACTTCTTCCGTGCTCCACAGCTGCCCCTCGTCGTCGTGGCCATGAGCGCCACCTTTGTCATCACGTCGTTCAAGACCGTGCCGTTCGCGCTGCTGCAGCGGGACTTCCGCTTCAAGCAACTCGCGCTCATCGACCTGGGCCAGGCCGTGGTGCTGGCGATCAGCATGGTGGGCCTGGCCGTGGCAGGGCTGCGGTACTGGACGCTCGTATGCGGCGCATTGTTAGGCGCGCTCATCTCGACGGCCGCGGTACTGAGGCTCAGTCACCCACGCTTGGCTTGGCCGCGGCCCAAAGCGCTGAAACAGGCCATGACGCTGAGCTTCGACGTCGTTATCGCCCGCGTGTGCTGGTACGTGTCGGCGAACGCGGACTTCCTGGTCGCGGGGAGGGTCCTGGGAAGGGCTGCGCTCGGGTTCTACAACGTCGGCTGGACCATGGCCAGCGTGCCGGTGGACAGAATCGCGGCGCTGGTCGCTCAAGTGACGCCGGCCTTCTTCGCAGCGGTGCAGAATGACCGGGCCGCGCTACGCCGCTACGTCCTCCGGATCACCGAAGGCATCGCTCTGATCACGTTCCCGCTCGCTCTTGGGCTCGCGCTAGTCGCGAGGGATTTCGTGCTCGTGGTTCTCGGCTCCCGATGGGAGGGGACGATCGGGCCGCTCCGGCTCCTCGCCGCCTATGCGGCCTTCCGTTCGATCCTCCCGCTGTTGCCCCAGGCGCTCCAGATCATCGGAGATGCGCGGTTTGAGATGTGGAGGATGGCCGCCGCTGCGACGGTCATGCCCGCCAGCTTCTACGTCTGCGGGCAGCGGTGGGGAACGATCGGTCTGGCGGTGGCATGGATGTTCGTGGATCCCGTGCTCGCCGTGCCGTTGTACCGGCGCGTGTTCTCCAAGATCGCGCTGTCCCCCAAGGCATACCTGGTCGCGCTGTGGCCGGCACTCAGCGCGACCGCCTTGATGGCGGTGGTGGTGCTCACCGTCGGAGCGGTCGGCAGGGGATGGACCGCAGGCGCTCGGCTGAGTGCCGAGATCGGGGCTGCGATGGTCACGTATGGGCTCGCCTGCCTCGTCCTGCACCGTGAGCGGTTGCAGGCGTTCGCGGAGCTGGTCGTCGCGGCGCGGCGAGGATCTGAAGGACGCCCATGAGCGCGCACCGCCTGCTGGTCATCACCTATCATTTCGGCTCCAACGGTGCGGTGGGAGGCTTGCGCTGGACGGGCATCACGAAGTACTTGGTTCGGTTGGGCTGGGAGGTCAGGGTGATCACCGCCGCGCCCCCCTCCCCCTCCCCCGGCGATAACGGCAGGTCCGAACACGCCTCCGTCGAGTCGTGCCCGCGCTTCTGGACGATCCTCGATGCTTGCCGCCTGCTCCGCCGGCTGGCGGTCCGACAGTCGCTCGCGTCATTCCCGGACGGATCGTGGAGCGCGCCCGGGACGGAGCTCCAGGGTTGGCTGGGCAAGGTGCGCAGCGAGGTCGCAGCGTTCCTGGCCTTCCCGGACGAGAGCCGCGGCTGGGTATTCCGGGCCGCGCTGCGCGCGCGCTCGGTGATCCGGCGATTCCAACCGCACGTCGTCGTCAGCAGCGGTCCGCCGCACTCCGCCCACCTCGTGGCGGGGATGGCAACCGCCGGGACTGCGGCGCGCTGGTTGATCGACCTGCGCGATCCTTGGGGGGGGCCTCTCGAGGAGGCGTGGGCGTCGCACGCGAGGATCGGCACCGGCGTGTTCCGCACCCTCTCTCCGCTGCTCGAGCGCCTCGCCTTCAGGGCGTCCGACGGCGTCATTACGAACGCTCAGCAACTTGCGGCAGTGCTCACGGAGCGCTATCCCGACGTACCGGTCGTCTGTGTGCCGAACGGCGTCGACCCTGAAGGCCTGCCGGGGCGCGCGCCACGCCCGTACGCCGGGTTGAGTGTGGCCTACACCGGCACCCTGTATGCGGGCCGCGATCTCGGGCCAGTCGTGCAGGCGCTGCGCCTGTTCCTCGCGCGCCACCCGGAAGCCGCCCGCGCCGGCTCGAAGTTGCGCATTGCCGGCAGGGCTGAGGTGCCTCACGCCCGGGCGTTCCGCGCCGCTGTGGCGGCAGCCGGGATGGCGCCGCACGTCGAGGTGTTGGGGGCACTGTCCCGCCCGGAGGCGATGAACGTCTTGTCTCGTTCGCATCTCGCGGTGGTGCTGGCACAGGAGCAGGAGCTGCAGATCCCCGCCAAGCTCTACGAATCGGTGGCCATGGGCATCCCGACGCTCGTCGTGGCACCGGCGACCAGTGCCGCGGCGGTCGAAGGAACGCGCGTCGGGGCCGTCGCGTGTGACCCGGCCGATGTGGAAGGAATGGCGGGCCTCTTCGAGGACCTCTGGCGGGATGGCGCGCGCGCGTGGCCGCCGTGCCGGGTGCCAATCTCGTATGATGGGATCGCTATACAGGTCGACCGACTGCTCCTGAATGGCCACGCGCCGGCTTCCGCTGGCGCGCGGGTTACGGCGGGGGCTCTCTCCCGCTCACGGTCTGCGAACCGGTGATCGCACCGCTTCAACCAATACGTTCCAGCCGAGCCGATTCAGCGGGAACACGTGACCGAACCATAGATCCACCTTGTGGAGGACGTCGAGCTTGACTTTCCACGACAACAGGTTGTACGGGATGATGTACAACCCGCACCATCGCCTAGCGGTGTATCCCGCGGCGCGTAGCAGTCGCCGGAGCGAGCGCGGCGTGTAGAAACGCAGGTGCGTTACATCCCAACCCAGCCAGCGCTTCTCACCGCACCACCAACGCTTGTAGCCGCCCTCGAGCACGTAATTCAGCGACCACGTATTGTGGGTGCATAGCAGCAGCCGGTCACCCGCGGCCTGGCAGCTGGCCAGCTGACGCAGCAGCACCGCATCGTCAGGGATGTGCTCTACCACGTCCTTCAGAATCACGACCTCGAAGCGTCGCTCCGTCAGCTCGCGCGGAAACTCCTCGGAACAAACGGTCTCGACGCGATCTGCGACACCGCGCTCGGCAGCGAGCAATTTGGCGGTCCCGAGGGCGTTGGACTCCGCGTCTGCGAGCGTCACCCGCGCCCCCCGCTCGGCGCATCGCACGGCCATGAACCCCGCGCCGCCCCCGTAATCGAGGATCTGTGTTCCACGCAAGTCGGCGCCGAGCAGACGCTCGAAGACGCGGACCTTGGTGAGGTTGTAGGTATCCGCACGCCGCAGGTAGTCAGCGAGGTGCTCGGCAGTCGGCGCCCGCCGCGCCCAGTGATCATCTGGGTATCGCAGTCGGGGCACGGCTCGGGTCACGGTGCCGCCTGGTCTAGGGGCCCAGGGCGGCAAGCCCTCGTGTCTCGGTGAGCGCGCGCACGCGACGGTCCGTCGCGTGCCGGCCAGACCGCACAACCCGCTGGCCGTTCGTCCGCAACCGCCGTAGCGCGGCCGGGGGTCGTCATGAGCGCAAACACGTTGAAGGTGGGCCCGGTGACAGGCGCCGGCCGAGTCGTCGTGACGCCGATCGGGCTAGGAGCCGCAACATTGACCACCGGCAGCTGGAGCGTGCCACCCGAATACGTGCCACTGGCGATCGGAGAGCCGTAGAAGTCCTGGGCGTTCTGGACCACGTACTGATCGCCCGGGGTGAGGACTCCCGAGACATCCACGCTCACCGTGCTGTCCTGCGCCCAATTGTAGATGATGATGTTGGCCCGGCCCGGCTCGTACTGGTTTGCGCGGACCACGATCTTGACCCCAGCTGGGGCGCTCCCCGCATACGTGCCCGGGTCGACAAGGCCGGCTTGCCCCAACCAGTTGTCGAAGGTGGTGACGTCGGCGCTATCGTGACGCCACGCGATGGCCGTCGGGTCGCCAAGAAACGTATTGCCGTTCCACGTCTGGCCACTGGTCGTTCCCAAGGCCCATACCATGCCTCCGGAGGTAAAGTTGTAGAGCGTGTTGCCTGTCACGGTCGCTCTGCTCCATGCGCCCATCCGCCAGAACCCACCTACGAAATAGTTGTTGGTGCAGACGACATCCTGGTTCGCCACGACGTAGCTGCCGATGTCGGCGGTCATCGTGTTGGCATTGTCGGTCCGGTAGGTGTAGTTCTCGTTGACGGTGATGCCGGACGCGGGGAATGCGCCACCCACGAGAATATCGGCGTCCCACGGCACGCCCCAGATGTAGTTATTGAACGCGACATTGCCTTCGAGATCGATGTTCTGGATGTACGGTCCGTCGTTGGCGAAGCAGTGAAACCCAAACGCCCAGTTGTCGAAGACGATGTTGTCCTTCAACAGCAGCGTGGCGGTCGCGCTCTTGCAGTAGATCCCGTGCGTCAGGTTGTCGGTGCGGCCGTTGTTGTACACGATGGAGCCGTTGACTTCGGCCCCGGTGGCCTGCGGCCAGATGAAGATGCCGTCATCCGTTGCGTCATGGACCACCAGGTTGATGAGCTTCGTGCCGGGCGCATGGACGTTGACGCCATGCAGCGCCTCCGGCGGTTGCGGGGCGGGGTTCGTAACCTCGAAGCCCCAAAACCACGTGTACGGACCCGTCACCAGGAGGGTTCTCGTCACGGTGGCGCGCTCGCCGGGAAACTGGCGCACCACGATCGGGGTGTCCGCTGTTCCCGTCAGCTTGCTCTCGAAGCCTCTCGGGTCGGCCGGGTTGGTGTAGGTCCCGCCGCGCAGCCAGATCGTGCTACCCGGTGTGACCGCGGCGGGGCCGCTCAGGGCCGTGGCCAGGTCCCACGGGTTCGCGAACGATCCGTTGCCCGACGGCGACCCGCTCGGCGATACGAAAAAGTCCGCGGCGGTGGGGAGCGTGTCCGCGGTCGGAGGGGGTGTGACGATGTCGTCCTGCGCACAATCGACCAACAGCAGCGAACACCCGAGCGCCAACGGCACCCAAAGCGACTCGGCGCGAAGCAGCATAGGATCTCTCGGGGAGTGACGGGCCCCATTTTTTGCAAACTCCGCGCCCGTGCTGGCGTGCTTCCCGGTCCGGAATGCCCTACGATCCAGCGTGCGGGCGGGCTACGCGGCGCGCAACATGTGTCGTGCGTGTGCTGCGCTTGGGGCGGACTTACAGCATCCCTGCGGTGCGGAGCCAGGCTTCCGTGAGCCGCATCCCTTCGTCCTGGCGTTACCGGGCCGTATAGCCGAGCAAGTGGCGGGCCTTGTCGCTGGAGTGGGCGACCGTCCGCTGTTGACCGGCGACGAAGGTGCGCGTGATCGGGAGGTAGCCGATCTCGTCGACGACCAAGAGCGAGGGGAACCCCGGAGGAGTACGAGGCTCTACATGCCCAACGCGCCGCCTAGGTCATCATTGCTTCCCTTCTCGTCACTTGACTGCGCGAGCCCGAAAGATGTGTTCGGCAGCAAGCCAATTGAGGGCGGGGCTTCGGACGAACTTGTCCGAGGCTCGGGCGACAAGCGGCCGCCCGACCAAGCCCTCGATGCTGCGGCAGAGGGCGGTTTGCTGCTTGGACAGGAATTGGACAACGTGGCGCAGCGGGCTCTCGAGCCAACCCCAGCCATAGCAGATCCATTCCTCCGGCTCGAAGCTCAAGGCGCGCAGCACCCGCAGCCATCTGCTGCGGTAGAACCGGCCGTATGGCATGCGGTGAACGGCTCCGAGGGGGATCGCGGGCTGGGGGGCCGGTCTGCCGCGAAGTCGGTATCTCACGAGGTGGTAGGCCGGCCGCAACCGAGCGACCACCCTCTGCGCGACGCGATCCAGACGTAAGAGGGGCGATCTCCCATTGGAGATCGCGATCACTGCCTGACCTCCCGGCCGGAGTACCCGCCGTATTTCGCGCAGTGCCTGCTCGTCGGACTCCAGGTATTCCAGCTTGCCGGATCATCGGCTCAGCGAAATCGATGCCCCAAACTGCGTATCCGTCTTCGATGAGCCTCGCAGCGATCAGGCCCGAGCCGCACCCGGCGTCCAGAATCCTCTTGAAAGGGGGGATGGCGGCCGTCACCATCCTGAGTGCCCACTGCTGGCGGGCGTTCAGCTGCTCCCTGCTCAACGTCGGCTCGGGATCGGCGTAGTACGCGGTCCACTCCGCGGCTCGCGCGCTGAAATGCGTCTTCACGCGGTGCTTCCAGCTCGTCACGGCACGACTCCTTGAGACCAGGGCTCCCAGGAGCTTCGCATGAACGGTGCCAATCGGCGACGCCGCAGGAGAACCGTGCTGTGGCGACCACGCCGCACCATGCTGGTGCACGCTTCTTGCCGACTCGGGAAGGGAACACGGCTCCACCGATTGGGAGGAAGGCGTGAGCGTACGGATTGCGGTCGTGGGATGTGGAGCCATCGCCCGGGCCTTTCATCTTCCGGCGCTGGCAGCCATCCCGGGGGTGTCGGACCATCTGATCGTCGTGGATCACGACTCCCGTCGTGTGGCTACCGCGCAGCAGGAGTTCCGCGCGAGCCGCGCCGCCACGGACCATCGGGAGGTGCTGCACGACGTCGAAGCGGCGATCGTCGCGGTCCCACAAGAGTTCCATGCGGATGTCGTCATGGACTTCCTGCGGGAACGGGTCCCGGTTCTGTGCGAAAAGCCGCTGGCGACAACCCTCGCGCAAGCGACAGCGCTGGTGACGGCTGCCGACGTCGCCGGTGTCGTGCTGGCGGTCAACAACACACGGCGATTCTACCCGGCGGTTCGGGCGGCGCGGGAGTGGATTCAGGCCGGGCGCCTGGGCACGATCCGACGAGTCGAGATCCATGAGGGCACGTCGTTCAACTGGCCCCTGACGAGCGGGAGCACGTTCGGTCGCGGGGGAACCGGCAAAGGGGTGCTTCAGGATGTGGGTGCCCACGCGCTGGACATGATCTGTTGGTGGCTCGGCGCGCGGCCGAGCATCACTCGGTACCAGGACGATGCCATGGGGGGCAGTGAAGCCGTCGCGCGGGTCGAGTTCGCGGGGGCGGGGTGCACCGGTGTGGTCGACTTGAGCTGGTTGAGCCGGCTGCCGAACACATTTCGAGTCGTGGGAGACGAGGACACACTGGAGGGCGGCATCCGGGCCTGGGACGCGGTCCGACTGACCGGACGCAGGCGTTCTCGCAAGGTGAGGTTGCGGCCGGAGGTGCGCTCGTTCCCCCGGGTACGAGACCACGTGATCGCCGATTTTCTTGGAGCGGTGCGCGGCGAGCGACGGCCGGCCGTGCCGGCGAGGGAGGTACTCCCTTCCATCGCCATGATCGAGGAGTGCTATGGCCGGCGTGAGCCCTTTCCCATGCCGTGGTTCGACACGATGTCGGAGGCTTCCAGTGTTGTCCTCTGACCGCCCCATTCTCATCATCGGTGCCGGCGGGTTCATCGGCGGGCGGGTCGTCGAGATGCTCCAGGGCCTCCTGGGAATACCGGTCCGCGCGTCCGTCCGCCGCTGGGGCAGTGCGGTCCGCATCGGTCGGCTTCCGGTGGAGATCGTGCTCTGTGACATCGCCGACGCCGATCAGGTTCGCCGCGCCATGGATGGTGTGGGCGGGGTGGTCCACTGCGCGTATGGTGATCCCGCTGTGTTCGTGGAGGGCACGCGCACCGTGCTGCAGGCGGCGCTCGAGGCCGGAGTGGACCGAGTCGTTCACCTCAGCACCATGGAGGTCTACGGCGACGTGGAGGGAGTGGTGTTCGAAGACGCTCCTCTCCGCAAGACCGGATGGTCGTACCGCGACTCGAAAATCGACGCCGAGTTGGCGTGTCGCAGCTACATGGACCGTGGACTCTCAGTGTCGATTCTCAGGCCGACCATTGTGTACGGACCGTTCAGTCGAGACTGGACGGCCCGCTTCGCCGAGCGGCTCGTGGCCGGAGGGACCTTTCCAGGCCGCGAAGACTGCCAAGGGACGTGCAATCTCGTCTACATCGACGACTTGGTCGCGGCGATCGTGCTGGCGCTCGATCGGAAGGAAGCAGCGGGGGCAGCCTTCAACGTCAATGGAGAGGAGCGCCTCACGTGGTGGCAGTACCTGAACGACCTGAGCCGGGCGATCGGTCTTCCACCCTTGAACGGTGGATCCTCGTTTGCCCGGCGGGTTCGCTGCGCGGCCCTGGCCCCGGTGCGCACCACGGCTCGGGTCGTGCTTGACCGGTTTCGAGATCCGATCATGGCCGTTTATGAGAGCAGCCCGACCGCTCAGCGGCTCATGCGGGGCGTGGAGGGGGTCATCCGGCGTACTCCCGCTCCCGCAGAGTACCGCCTGTTTACACGCAAGGTCTTCCTGCCCGTGGACAAGGCGAGAGCACTGCTCGGCTACCGCTCGCAGTTCCCCGCTTCGCGTGGCGTGGCATTGAGCGCCAGTTGGCTGCGACACCACGGCTTCCTAGGACTGCCCGAGGGAGCCCCAGCGGGGCCACTCTGAACGTCCTCCACATCGCCAATCCAGGGCCGTTCGGGGTGGGGGGGCTGGAAAGCGTCGTTGTCGGGCTAGCCCTCGGGCTTCACTCCAAAGGCGTGGGTGTGACCGTCGTGGCGATCGTGGAATCGAGCCCTGATCGCAATCCCGTCATTCGCACCCTCCGGGCAGGGGGAGTGCCGGTGCATCCCATCCTGATTCCCCATCGGGCGTACCTCCGGGAGCGGCGGGAGGTTCGTCGGCTCCTCGAGCTTGGCCAGCCGGACATCGTGCACACCCATGGGTATCGGGCAGATCTGCTGGATGCTGGCATCGCCCGCCGCATGGGTATCCCTACTGTGACCACGATTCATGGCTCGAGCCGGATGAGCTGGCGAACGAAGCTGTACGAGGCAATTCAGTTTCGCCTGCTGCGCCGGTTTCAGGCCGTTGTGGCGGTGTCGCGCCCGTTGATCCGCGACCTCAGGCGGGCCGGGCTAGCGCCGAATCGGATTCGCCTGGTAGCCAATGCCTGGCACGGTCTGTCTCGTCCCCTCCCCCGCGTCGCTGCCCGGAACGCCCTCGGCCTCCCGCTCGACGCGTTCGTCGTCGGCTGGGTGGGGCGGCTGATCCGCGTCAAGGGATGCGATGTCTTCCTGGACGCGCTGGGCAGGATGCGTCATCTGTCAGTCCACGCGTCGATCATTGGGAGCGGTTCCGAGCGGGAGAGGCTCGACGCGCTCGCCGCGCGGTACGGGATAGCAGACCGCGTGCATTTCCACGGATGCCGGGAAGACGCCGCCAGCTTGTTTCCCGCCTTTGACGTGTGGGTTCTCAGCTCCCGCTCAGAGGGAACGCCCATGGTGTTGTTCGAGGCCATGGCGGCCGGTGTTCCCATCGTGGCGACCCGGGTCGGGGGGGTGGACGACGCCGTCTCCGAAGCGGAGGCGTGCCTTGTGCCTCCGGAAGACCCCGCAGCCCTGGCGGGCTGCCTCGCGGATATCCACTCGGGACGGCAGAGCACCGAGGAGCGGGTGACCGCAGCCATGGCCCGTCTGCGCGAGCAGCATGGCACGGAGCAGTGGATTGAACGGCATCTGGAGCTCTACCGAGGACTCCTGAACGGCGACCAGACCAAGACATCGTCCACCCAGACATGCTGAGTCCGGAGTCCGCCGGGCATGTAATTGTCGAAGCGAATCTCGTTGAGCCGCAGATCCGTCGTGGTGCGCCAGCGCATGTGCTGTTGATCGAGCTTCTTCACCCCGTTGATCCAGACGGTCTGGCTGCCGTCCGATTGCCCCGGGGTGTTCAGCTTGACGTGGAACACGACCTCCTGCCACGCTCCGCCGACCAGCGGAATCGTAGGCGAGCTCTGGGCACGTACGTTTCCATAACGGCCTTGCATGTCCGGCCAGTAGGTGTAGAACGAGAACGGGAGTAGCATCGGATCACGCTGGACAAACTCGGGGTCGAGCCCGGCGTAGAAGAAATCGCTGCCCGTCGGGACGATGCCGGGCTTTCCGAAAGAAGAGCGTTCGTCATCGATCCTGTTCCCCGCCAGCAGGAAGAAGTGCATGCCGTTCCCGTCACCGCGCATGTTCTGAAACCCCTCTTCGAACATCACATAGAACCTCACAAACACCTCGTCGTAGCCCGGCATGAACCAGCGGGTGATCGTGCCGTAGCCGTTGGTCGGGGTGTAGAGCGCCTGCAGGGAATGTGTACCGGAGTGGATTCGGGCCGGATCGGTCGAGATGGTGTAGCGGCCGCTATCGGGAATCTGGGCCCACGCGCTGAGGCCGCTCTCGAAGCCATCGTCGAGGATGACCCTGTCCCGCGGCCCGGGG
>WNGG01015190.1_pt1 | contig 17763 bp, 17 predicted proteins | sample 5400661 | NCBI WGS metagenome assembly WNGG01 (sample SAMN13153372, study PRJNA577476) | soil metagenome | isolation source: 100 cm soil or saprolite under Garry oak tree replicate 1 | place: USA:California | collected 2016-06-15
CTACAAGCCCGAGGCAGTGGTGCATAAGATCTCGCCACGGCCGGTGCTGCTCATCGGCGCGGAGCTCGACTATCTGGTGGGCGTCGAGGAGTGTATCAGCCTGTACGAGAAGGCCCACGAGCCCAAGCAGTTGTATATCCTGCCCGGGCTCTCACATTATGAGACTTATGCGCAAGGGTTCGATACGGTGATGCGGCTTAGCCTCGAGCTGTTCGAGCAGGTGATGGCGCCGCGCTAAGAGTATATTGCGCAACCATCTGCCCTGTCACCCTGAGCGTAGCGAAGGGTCTCGAATAACCAGATTCTTCGCTTCGCTCAGAATGACAACATGGACAGTGGCAGGTTATGAAACAGGCGGTAAGGAGGCTCCCGTGCAATTCGGCTTATTCACGTTGTTCGACTTCTTTCGCGGCCGGCAGGACGAGGTCGCGTATTATCGTGATACGCTCGACCTGCTCATCCAGGCCGAGCAACTGGGCTACGACTCGGCCTGGGTTGGGGAAGAACATTTCTACTCCTTTGGCATCTGCCCTAGCCCGCAGCTCTTCCTCACCGCGCTGGCGCGCGAGACCACACGCCTGCGTCTGGGCACAGCGATCAGCCTCTTGCCGTTTGACAATCCGCTGCGTAAGGCCGAGGACTTCGCCATGCTGGATATTCTGAGCGGCGGGCGCCTCAATTTCGGGGTCGGACGCGGGATCATTCCCAAACACTTCGAGGGCTTTCGCGTGGACCCGCGCGAGAGCCGGGCGCGCTACGACGAGGCCCTAGAGATCATCCGGGGGGCGTGGACCCAGGACCCCTTTGCCTACGAAGGGACCTTCTGGCAAGTCCCGTCTTTGTCCCTCTCCCCCAAGCCCTTGCAAAAACCCCACCCGCCGATCTACCGCGGGACCCTGAGTCTGGAGTCGTTCGAGGGCGCTGCGGTCGCCGGAGACAACGCCTTCGTCGTGCCTTGGTTGAGCGCTCCGCACCCCGAGGTGAGAGCCCGGGTGCAGCGCTACCGCGCGTTGCTCAAAGAGCACGGGCATCCTCAGACGCGGATGACCTTCATCTTTTTTCTCTTCGTCAATCGGGATCATCAGGTCGCTCTACGCGAAGGCGTCGAAACCACCCGCGCATACACCGAGTTGATCACCTCGTTCGTCCCCCCGGAGGCGTTGCGACAGTTTCGCGCCGACGATCCGCTCAAGACCTTCCTGGACCTCATCACCTCTCTCCCCGACCACCTGGAAGAGCGCGCCGTGGTGGGCACGCCGGCTGCATGCCGTCGCCGCCTCGCCGAGCTGCACGACGAGTTCGGCCTCGATCAGGTGGCTTTTTATTTGCACGCTGGCGCGCGCGACCCGCAGCGGGCCCGCCACGACCTAGAGCTGTTCGCTCACGAAGTCATGCCGGAATTCAAAAACAGCCATTAGTTGTTAGCTCTTGGTTTCCTTTCCCCACAGTTAACGGCTAATCGCTAACCCAAAAGGAGGGACCAGCATGCTGCTCAAAGATAAGATCGCCATCGTGACCGGCGCTGGCACCGGCATGGGCAAGGCCATCGCCTTGCGTTACGCCAGGGAGGGCGCGCACGTCGTTGCGGCCGAGATCGACGCTGCCAGCGGTCAGCAAACCGCGGCCGAGGTGAGCGCGCACGACCGGCGCGGCTTGTTCGTGCGAACCGATATGGGCAAGGTCGCCGACATCAATGCCCTGGTAGCAAAAGCCGTGGAGACCTTCGGCCAGATCGACATCCTGGTAAATAATGCTGGCGTCACCAAAAGCCTGGGCTTTTTTGATGTCACCGAGGCGGACTGGGACTGGATACACTCGGTCAACGCCAAGGGGGTGTTCTTCTGTATGCAAGCGGTGGCGCGGGAGATGATGAAACGCAACCAGGGCAAGATCATCAACACCGCCTCGATTGCAGGCAAAGGGTTTCGCGGCACCTCGAATATCTCCTACGCCGGTTCCAAGGGCGCGGTGATCGCCATGACCCGTATCGGCGCGTCGCAGCTCGCCAAATATAACATTAACGTCAATGCCATCTGCCCTGGCGCGACTCGCACCAGTATGTACGAGCGCATCATGAAGCAGATCACCGAACGCGAAGGAATTACCGAGGAGCAAGCCGTCGCACGCATGGACGTCTCGATCCCATTGCGCCGCTCGAACACGCCGGATGACATCGCCAACATGGCCGCCTTCCTGGCCTCAGATGAAGCGCGGAACATCACTGGCCAGTCGTTCAACGTCGATGGCGGCTTGATGTGGGATTGAAACGACGCAGGCCCTCACCCTCTGTCCCTCTCTCACCTAAGTGGGAGAGGGAAGCCCGAAGGGCAGGGTGAGGGCCCCGAAACCTATAGGAGTCACCCTATGCCCCAAGCCACGGAACACGTCCTCAGCGACCTGCGCGTTCTCGATCTCACCCGTGCCCTGGCTGGCCCAAGTTGCACCCGCATGCTGGCCGAGATGGGGGCCGAGGTCATTAAGGTCGAACCCGCCCCCAACGGAGATATGATCCGGCGCATCTCGGTCTTTGGCAACAACCGCAGCCTCTACTTCGTGCAGCAAAACCTTGGCAAGAAAAGCCTGTGCGTCAATCTGCGCGACCCGCGTGGGCTGGCGCTGCTGGCAGAGCTGATCCCCAAAGTGGATGTGGTGGTGGAGAATTTCAAGCCCGGGGTCATAGCGGAGATGGGCCTGGGGTATGAGCGATTACGGGAGCTGAAATCCGATATCATTCTCTGCTCCATCTCTGCCCTGGGTCAGAGCGGACCGCTGGCGGACAAACCTGGCTATGACTACATCGCCCAGGCCTACTCTGGCGTGACCTCGATGATCGGCGAGCCAGGTGATGCGCCCTATATCCCGCTGGTCGGTCTGGGAGACGTAAGTACCGGCGTGCACGCAGCCCTGGCCATCGTTTCCGCTTTACGCTATCGAGATCGCACCGGTGAGGGGCAGCACCTCGATATCGCGCTCCTCGATGTCTACTACCACTTCCACGAGGTCAACGTGCATGCCTATAGCGGCAGCGGTGGCGCCATTCAGCCCACCCGCGCCGGCCGACACATGACCTACGTCTGCCCGGGTGGCGTGTTTCGGGGCAAGGGCGGATATCTGGTGATTATGGCGTTCCTGCACCACTGGCCTGACCTGTGCCGGGCCATCGGCCGCCCCGAGTTGGCCAGCAACCCTGACTATGAAACCGATGCCAAGCGGCTCACACGGCGCGAGGAGATCGTCACCATGGTGGAAGACTGGCTGCAAACCTTTCCCGACGTCGCCAGTGCGGTCGCACACCTGGAGCGCTACCAGGTGCCGGTGGCGCCGGTGCTATCAGTGGCCGAGACTGTCCATCACCCGCACCACCGCCAGCGTGGCACCGTGCGCACTGTGCATGATCCCTTGCACGGCGACTTTGACATGCCTGGGATGCCGCTGAAGTTTTCACGTTTTCCCCAGGACCTGCCCCTACAGGCCGCAACACTCGGCCAGCACAACCAAGAGATCCTGACGACGTACCTCGGACGTTCACCCGAAGAGGTGCAGCGGCTGCGCGCGGAGGGGGTAGTAGTGGAGAAAAATTTGTAGTTTGTTCACCGATTTGCCCATAAATTAAGATGAAGACTGCGCATAATTCGCTCGCTGCCTTAACAAGGTTCGTAGCGGGTTTCCCAGACTGAGCGAACCCTGGATGCCCGCCTACGCGGGCATGACGTCATTCCCGCGAAAGCGGGAATCCAGAAAACTGCGGCGTCGGAATTACGCCCATGCTTCAAATAAGATGCAGGCACAATCCTCTCTCCTCATTGACCTGGCCCGTGGGAGCTGTCATGACAGGTACTCAGTCCCAGACTCGTAGGAGGCCTATATGAAACTCGGTGTTACGATGTTTGCCACGGACTACGCGATCCGTCCGGACGAGTTCGCCCGCGCCTGCGAGGAGCGCGGCTTCGAGTCCGTCTGGTACCCGGAGCACACCCATATCCCCGCCAGTCGGCGTAGCCCGTGGCCCGGGGGCGGTGACCTGCCCAAAGAGTACTGGCACGCGCACGACCTCTTTGTCGCGCTCACGGCCGCGGCGATGGTGACCAAGACGATCAAGCTGGGGACGGGGATTTGCCTCGTGATCGAGCGTGATCCTATCGTCCTCGCTAAAGAGGTAGCCTCCCTCGACCAGCTCTCGAACGGCCGGTTGCTCTTCGGTATTGGCGGAGGCTGGAACGCCGAAGAGATGGAGAACCACGGGACGCCTTTCCAGCGGCGCTGGAAGGTGCTGCGTGAGAAGGTTGAGGCGATGAAAGCCATCTGGACCCAGGACGCAGCCGAGTATCACGGCGAGTTTGTCAACTTCGATCCAATCTGGTGCTACCCGAAACCGCTGCAGAAACCGCATCCGCCGATCGTGCTTGGCACCCTCTCCGCCAAAGGGCTCAAGCGGGTCGTAAACTACTGCGATGGCTGGATTCCGGTCGGGGGGACTGTCCAGGATCTGCCGGCGACCATCCGCGAGCTGCACGCGCTGGCCGAGCGGTCAGGCCGCCAAGCCAAAGACCTGCCGGTCTCGATCTTCGGAGTCGCGGCTAAGTGCTCCCGCTCCTGGACCGCTACGCCACATTCATTGCGAAGTTCGCGTAATGCGTGTTAGGGAAGATTGACCCCCAGAGAGAGCCAGCAGTAGCTTTCCTTGCATCAGGATCAGGAGGCAACACCGCATGAAGGATGGGTTCCGCGTGATCGACAGCGACCTGCACGTCATTGAGACGGGTGAAGTCTATGAAAAATACCTCGACGAGAAATATCGCGACAAAATGCCGCATTACCTAGGCTGGAGCCCGACCAATTTTCCCCACTGGGAGGTCCAGGGGCAACTGATTCCACCGTGGGCTCGCTCTCAAGATGTGGTCGGTCCGCAGCAGTACCTCGATGCCCCTAGTGAGCGCCTGTACAAACCGGTCCGCGAGCGGCGCTATGACGCGCCCTCTACCCTCCAGGCAATGGACGCGGAAGGGATCGATATCGCTGTCGTCTACCGCACCTTCGCGCACATGGTGGTCTCGATCGATGACTTGCAGCCGGCGTATGCCACAGCCTATTGCGCTGCCTTCAACGATTGGTTGGCAGATTACTGTCGCGCCAACCCTCAGCGCCTCAAGCCCTCAGCGATCGTGTCGCTGCACGACCCGGAACTGGCGGCCGCCGAAGCCCGGCGCGCGGTCGAAGAGCAGGGCCATGTCGGTGTTGTGCTGCTACCGATGCCGATCAACGGTCGCTCCTGCCACGCTGCTGAGTACGACGTGCTGTGGCGGGAGCTGACACGCTTGAACGTGCCCCTCGCCTTTCACGGCACCAGCGGCGGGGCGTCCAAGGATTATGTCAGCAACCGTTTCCGCGGACACCCGAACTTCCGCACGCAGAATCATGCCTCGGCCTTCCCTCTAGAGCTGATGCTAGCGATGAGTGCTATGACCGTGGGCGGGGTGCTCGAGCGCTTCCCCGATCTGCGGGTGGCCTTTCTGGAGGGCAACTGCGGCTGGCTGCCCTGGTGGCTGCACCGCCTGGATGACCAATGGAAGAAGTATGGCGGTGGCGAAGCGCTAAAACTCTCTGCCTTGCCAAGCGAGTATTTTCAGCGCCAGTGTTTCATTGGCACCGATGTGGACGAGGAACTCCTCAGCGTTGTCATTGACGAGATCGGTGACGATAATATCGTGATGTCGGTCGATTACCCGCATGCGGACGGTCCCTTCCCCAACGGCGTGAAGACCTTTCTGGACTTGCCTAAGGTCAGCGCGGAATCCAAACGGAAGATCATGTGGGACAACTGCAGACGGCTGTATGGCTTTGCTGCAGAGTGAGTCGCGGATTGATGTGGGATTGAAACGAAGCAGGCCCTCACCCTGCCCTTCGGGCTTCCCTCTCCCACCTAAGTGGGAGAGGGACAGAGGGTGAGGGCCTCACACAGTGGGGCGAATACAAGATTCGCCCCTCCCTCGTATTAGAGCTTCGCCGCCGGTACTACGAGCTTCTCAGCTAGCCGTTCGATCTCGCCCTTGATCCCTTTCGCGTCACGCGGAATCGCGCCGAGCGCCACCTGATGCACACCGGCGTCGCGGTAACGCTTGATCATGTCCAGCTCAACCGGCAAGCCCAGCCCAGGAGAAACCGTGAAACGGAACTTCCCCGGGTCGCGCCCGGCTGCCTGGGCGTAGCTGCGGATGCGCTCGATCTTCGCTTTCGCATCCTCGACCGTCACATTCACGCCAAACCAGCCGTCACCCACCTCGGCCACACGCTTGAGCGCCGGTGTGCTCTCCCCACCGAAGAGGATTGGTGGATGGGGTTTCTGCACCGGCTTGGGGTACAGACGGACCTTAGGAAAGCTGCAGAACTCGCCTGTGAACTGAGGCTCTTCCTCGGTCCATAGCAGCTTCATCGCTTTGAGATATTCCCGGGTACGCTCGGCCCGCCGCTCCCAAGGCACGCCGACCGCGGTGAACTCTTCGGCGAGCCAACCCACACCCACGCCGAAGTCAAAGCGGCCCCCGGAGAGTTTGTCCAAGCTCGCGATCTCTTTGGCTGTAACTACCGGGCTGCGCTCGGGCACGAGGCAGATGCCAGTGCCAAGCCGGAGGGTCTTGGTGTGCGCAGCGGCAAAGGTGAGGGCGACAAAGGGATCAAGAATATCGACCTTGGTCGACATCGGCAGTTTGCCGTCCTGGGAGTAAGGGTATCGTGACGCGTATTGGTCGATTAGGACGACATGCTCGGGCGCCCACAAAGAGTGAAACCCCGCCTGCTCGGCGGTGCGCGCGGTGAGCGCGATGATTTCCGGGTCGGCGCTAGGGCCAATCCCAACAGCGAAAAATCCGATCTGCATAAGCACCTCCTCCTTGGTATGAAAACAGGTTAAAGCCCCTAACAAAACCGCCTATTGTCACCCTGAGCCCTTCGCTTCGCTCAGGATAAACTCCGCGAAGGGTCTCGTCTTTGCCCGAAACCGTGAGATTCTTCGCTTCGCTCGGAATGACAAAAAACGAAGAGTGGAGAATTTTCACCCATTACTCATCACTCATCACTCATCACTCATCACTCATCACTCATCACTGTCACCCTCAACCTTAAACCGCGCCTCTCGTCCCTTGTCCGGGGTCGGGTCCTTCACCAAGCCGTAGATCTGCCTCCCCTCGTGATCCTCGGGGAGGTGCTCGGTGATCGGTAGCCCCTCTGGCGTCACGAACAGCAGGCAGTGGCAGTATTTCCACTGCTTCATCTCGTCGCAGGCGCACACCCACTCGCGGCTGCGCTGCACCTCGGCCTTCTTGTCCGGATAGAAATTGCACGGGCACAGTGGCCGGCCGACCTCGTCGATGTTAGCGGCCAGACCCATGACCACCGCCTCGGTCACCTCTTTATCAGGATGAGGGGAGGTGCCGGTCTTCTCCCAATACTTCTGCACATAGGTACGCATCCGCTTCAAACTTTTTTCCGATGGTTGGTTCATACGTTTCTCTCTTCCTACAGAAGTTGCTTCCCACCCGCATCTATTATTTCTCTTGCTCTTATGCCACTCTTGATCCCAGGTAAAGAGGTCTGAGCAATGACGGTCAGGGCATCGGCGAAAATCTATGTAACCCGCCCGCTCCCTGAAGAAGCGCTTTCTCTGCTCAGAAGGTGTGGGGAGATGAGCCTGTGGGAGAAAGATGAGGTGATCCCACGGGACGTCCTCCTGCGGGAGGTGCGGGAGACTGAGGCGCTGCTCTGTATGGTTACCGAACAGATTGACGCAGAGTTGCTTGCCCATGCGCCCCGGCTCAGGATCGTGGCCAACATGGCGGTGGGGTATGACAATGTGGACGTACCCGCGCTGACCCGCCGGGGGATTCTGCTGACGAACACGCCTGGGGTGCTGACCGAAACCACGGCGGACCTCACTTTTGCCCTGATCCTGGCCATCGCCCGGCGGGTGGCAGAGGCAGAGCGTTTCGTGCGGGCAGGGCACTGGCGATCCTGGGGGCCGTTGTTCTTTGTCGGGCACGATGTCCACCACGCCACTGTGGGGATTATCGGCCTGGGCCGCATCGGTATGGAGGTCGCGAAGCGGGCCAAAGGGTTTGACATGCGCATCCTCTACACCGGTCGCACCCGCAAAAGGGAGGCGGAGGAAGCCCTGGGCTGCATCCCCGTGGATCTCGCCACCTTGCTGCGTGAGTCTGACTTTGTCACGGTCCACGTGCCCCTCACCTCGGATACCCATCACCTCCTTTCTACTCCCCAGTTCAGGCTGATGAAGCGCACTGCCTTTCTCATCAACGTCGCCCGGGGGCCGATTGTGGACCAGCGGGGGCTGTACGCTGCGCTGCGCGACGGCCTGATCGCCGGAGCGGCACTGGATGTGACCGACCCAGAACCGATCCCCCTGGCTGATCCCCTACTCTCTCTCAACAACTGCCTCATCCTGCCTCACATCGGCAGCGCCAGCATCATCACCCGCACCCGCATGGCCACGCTGGCAGCGGAGAATATCGTGGCGTTCCTCGCAGGCCGCCGCCCACCTACACCGGTAAACCCGGAGGTATTAGAGAAATAAGGAGCATCCTCATAATTTTTTGGCACAGCAGACCGAAGATTTTTCCGCAGGGATGAAGCGCGTAGGGTGGGCATCGCCCACCAGGACTTGGTATCGCTGGTGCAGGAACGGCGAGCGGTGTCCAATTCAATTCGATTTCTTTCGCGCCACTAAACGCTGATGCAAAGATCAGTAACAGGAGGACGCACCCAATGATTGACCCCGTTTTGCAGCCCGCCACTAACAGACCGCAGAGCCTGCTGGCAGCAGATATCATCATTGCCAATGCGCCCGACCCGGTGTTCGTCTCGGATCTCGAGGGCAAGATTCTCCAGGCCAATGACGCGGTGTCACATCTGCTAGGATTCCGGCAGGATGAAGTATTAGAACAGTCTCTTTCGCGGTTCATCAGCACGGAAGAGGCGCGAGAGTTTACTGCAGCGTTGCGTGAGGTGGTTGAGCGCGGTGTCACCCGCAACATAGTCCTTAACCCGCGCAGCGCCAGCGGCGAAGTGATTCCCACCAGCCTCAATGCTTCGGCGCTGCGCGATCCCGAGGGCAGAGTCATCGGCGCGATCGGCATCCTCCGCGACATGCGCGAGCTGGACAAGGCGCGCGCCTACGCCGAGAGCCTGATCAAGAACGCGCCTGATCCGGTCTTCGTCTCGGACCTCGAAGGCAAAATCCTCCAGGCCAACGATGCGGTCTCCCAACTGCTGGGCTTTCGACCCGGGCTTTCGACCCGACGAACTGATAGAGCAGTCGTTGTCACGGTTCATTAGTCCAGAAGAGACCCGCGAGTTTACCGCCGCGCTGCGAAAGGTCGTCGAACGCGGCGAGTCACGGAACGCACGCCTCAATCCGCGCAGCGCCTCGGGCGAGATCATTCCGACTAGCTTGAACGCCTCAGCGCTGCGAGATCCGGATGGAAAGGTGATCGGCGCAATCGGCATCTTGCGAGATATGCGCGAGCTGGACAAGGCGCGCGCCTACGCCGAGAGCCTGATCAAGAACGCGCCTGATCCGGTCTTCGTCTCGGACCTCGAAGGCAAAATCCTCCAGGCCAACGATGCGGTCTCCCAACTGCTGGGCTTTCGACCCGTTCGACCCGACGAACTGATAGAGCAGTCGTTGTCGCGATTCATCAGCGCGGAGGAGACGCGCGAATTCACCGCGGCGCTTCACGAGGTGGTCGAGCGTGGAGTGACCCGCAACGCCCGCCTCAACCCGCGCAGCGCCTCGGGCAAGATCATTCCCACCACGCTCAACGCTTCGGCCCTGCGCGACCCAGATGGCAGCGTGATCGGCGCGATCGGCATCCTCCGCGACATGCGTGCCTACGAACAGGTGGTGCGTGATCTGCAGCAGTCGAAGGCAGAGCTGCAAGAGAAGATTCTCGACCTTGAGAAGTTCGAAGAGGTGGTGGTGGGCCGCGAACTCAAGATGATTGCTCTGGAGAAGGAGCTGGATACCCTCCACCAGGAACTCGGCAAGGCCCGGGCCAACAACAGGAGGATCTAGAGCTTGGCACGTGTCGGCAGCCCAGCCCAGTCGCCGGCCAAGGAACGCAGCCTCGCAGAAGTCCTCGAATCTGAGGCTCGCCTGTGCGAGCAAGTCCAGGTGCTGGAGTTGCGCATGGCGAAGGCGGAGGAGCGCCGCCGCGCCTTGATCCACATCATGCGAGACCTGGACCAGCTCAACAAGCGGCTGGCTGATCAGCGCAAGGCGATGCTCCATATCCTCGTCGACTACGAGCGCGACCGCAGCCGGCTCGCTCAGCAGACCGAGTGCCTCGATAACTCGCGCCGCGCGTTGCTGCATATACTCCAGGACTCGCACCACTCAAATCAGCGTCTCGAGAAGAGCCGCAAAACCATGATTCACATCATGGACGACCTGCGCAAGACGACCGAAGCAATGCAGCTCCGGGAGCATGAGCTGCGCGACAAGCAGCGCATGGTCGAGGAGCGCACCCACGAGCTACGCGAAGCGAACCGCATCAAGGATGAATTCCTGGCGACCCTCTCCCACGAGTTACGCACGCCGCTCAATGCCATACTCGGCTGGGTTCAACTCCTGGGCGAAGGAGCGCTCAATGAAGAAGCCGCAACCGATGCGATTCAGAGAGTCGAGCGCAACACCAAGTCGCTTGTCAAGATGATTGATGACCTGCTTGATGTCTCAAGGATTATCACCGGCAAGTTCAAGCTCGAAGTCCGACCAATCGAGCTGGGCCTGGTCATCGCGGCTGCGATCGAGGCAGTGCGGCCTGCCATAGAGGCAAAGGGAATCCAACTCGGCCTTGCGCTCGAACCCGTGGGGCTCATATCGGGCGATCCGAGCCGGCTGCAGCAGGTTGTCTGGAACCTGCTCTCCAATGCGATCAAGTTCACGCCCCCCGGCGGCCGCGTCGAGGTCAGGCTCGAACAGGTTGGCGCGAACGCGCTGATAACGGTCAGCGACACGGGCGAAGGCATACCAGAGACTTTCCTTCCACACGTGTTTGATCGCTTTCGTCAGGCTGACAACGCGTTCACGAGAGAGCAGGGAGGGCTCGGGCTCGGACTTGCGATCGTGCGCCATCTCGTAGAGATGCACGGTGGAGCAGTGCGCGCGGATAGCCCCGGCAGAGGGAAGGGAGCAACCTTCACTGTCACACTTCCGCGTATCCGTCCACACCCCAACCTTGAGTAAACTCGGCAATACGGAACATGAGGAGCACACTATGGGAGATCGACTGAAAGACAAAGTGGCGATCGTTGTTGGCGCTGGCCAAACGCCCGGCGACACGATTGGGAACGGGCGAGCCACCTCTATCCTCTACGCACGCGAAGGGGCCCGGGTGCTGCTGGTGGATCGGCGCCTCGAGTCGGCCGAAGACACTCGCGAGCTGATCGCAAAGGAGGGCGGTGAGGCCGTCACCCTCCAGGCGGACGCGACGCGGGAGGAGGACTGCCGCAGGATCGCTAAGGCCGGCGTCGAGCGCTTCGGCCGCATCGACATCCTCCACAACAACGTGGGCATCGGGGACCGCGACGCGGGCGTGACCCATCTCGAAGAAGAAGCCTGGGATCGTATCCTCGACGTGAACCTGAAGAGCGTTTTTCTCACTTGCAAGCACATCCTGCCGGTGATGCGCACCCAGGGGAGCGGCTGTATCATCAACATTTCGTCGATCGCCGCGGTCTGCGCCGTTGGGCTCTTCGCCTACAAGACCTCCAAGGCCGGCGTGAACGCCATGACCCATCAACTGGCTCTAGCGAATGCCAAGTACGGGATCCGGGTCAATGCTATCATGCCGGGGCTCATGGATACCCCGATGGCCATCGAGGGTATCTCGAAGGCCCGGGGCATTGCCAAGGAGCAGCTCAGAGCGGAACGAGACGCACAAGTCCCCCTGGGCGCGAAGATGGGCACCGCCTGGGATATCGCCCATGCCTCGCTCTTCCTCGCTTCCGACGAGGCCCGCTTCATCACCGGCGTGATCCTACCGGTGGACGGTGGACAAAGTGCACGGCTCGGCTGACAGCTTGGCAGACTAGAGCAGCTATGGGAAAAATGAGACAGAAAGGGCAGCCCCGCAGGACTGCCCTTCTCATTCTCGAACAGGTCTCCTAGAGCGGTTTACAATTACCTGTGTCCTTTGAGTAGGGGCGATCCTTGTGATCGCCCTTGGGGGACGAGGGCAGGGCGAATACAAGATTCGCCCCTACCAGGAAACTGAGGATACATCCGAGTGAAAATTGCTATAAATATGCACTAAGCTGCCGGTGCAGCCACGCCCACCACGGGATCTCGCTTCCCGGACGCCGGTAGCGGCCGTATGCCGGGCTGCTGCTCATAGGGACCAGGGAGGGCCAGCTCTTTTGCCATGTCGCGCATCGCCGGCAGGACTTCCTCTCCCAGCAACCGGAGGCTGGTCTTGCGATCCTCAAAGCTCATTGGACCATGGTGGTACCAAATGCCAAAGATGCCCGGCCGGAGCATTTCCAGCATGTAGCGAATCCTCTTCAGCACGGTCTTTGGGGTCCCGGCGATAATCAGGCCACCTTCCATGGCCGATTGAAAGTTCTTATTGATGCTCCGCTTCACTTCCTCGATATCGATCTCCCCCGGCGTGAAACGAATGATTTCTGTCCCCGTCCGCGGATCGGTGAACGCCTTCGCCAGGCGTTTGGTCGCCTCCTTGGAGTTATAACCTGGAGGAAACATCCACTCGGCCCGAGCAAACGCGCCAAATCCGCCGCCGAACACAAACCCCCTGGCCAGTTCCTGGGCCTTCTCTTCCGTTTCGGCCACACATATGTTCTGCAGATACCCGAAGTTCTCCGGTCCGGCCTGATAGCCCTCCTGCGCCGCCACGTCGGCGTAGAGGTTCACCATCTCCACCGTCGGTTCGAGCTGCGTGGCCAAGGCGACATAGGGGTAGCGGTGCTTGGCGCTCCAGACCACCGTCTCCGGACTGATGAGCCCCGGAATCCAAATCGGCGGATGCGGCTTCTGCAACGGCAACACCCAGGGATTCACAAAACGGTAGTGATAGTGCTTGCCCTCATAGCGCCAGGGACCCGGCGTGGTCCACGCTTTGATGACAAAATCGTGGGCCTCATTGAAGCGCTCGCGGTTGTAGGCCGGGTTGATGTTGTTGGCGATCTGCTCGCTGCCCGCGCCCCGCACCCAGCCTGGCACCAAGCGCCCACCCGAGATCATGTCGATCATCGACAACTCTTCGGCCAGCCGGAGGGGGTCCGCCACTGGCAGCGGGTTGCCCAGCAGCACGATCTTCACCTTCTTGGTGATGCGGGCGAGGATTGCAGCCTCGACATCCATCACCGACCCCATGCAAAACGGGGTCTGGTGGTGCTCGTTGAGCATGACGCCATCAAATCCCAGCTCCTCGGCGTAGACGCGCTCGTCAAGATACTCGTTGAACAGCAGGCTGCCTTTCTGCGGGTCAAAGAACGTATTCGGCACGCCGAAATAGCTGCTGCCGTTTTTGATAATTTCGTCCTCTGGCACATGGATATAAGCCCGTTCTGAAAACGACATGATGTGCATAAGGATCCCTCCTTCTAGTGGGCTCGAGGTGTTGAGTGAGCCGATTGCTCGTCTGGCCCGCGAAGTCCTTTGCGGTGCCGATACGAAATTCGCTCCGCCTTGTCAAGAGAACAGCCGTTGATGGTATCTCCTTTGACCTTCTTCACAGTCACGCCAGTGAATCCTGCTGGGCACGTCCGTCAGGTAGTTAGCCACAAGCCAGGGCGTAGACGTCTTGCCGCGCTGCTGGCAGCGAACACTCGGTCCAGGTAGCCCCACTATCCTGCGTCCCAAACACCTGCCCGCCACGGGTCGCACAATACACGACCTGCGGATCGTGGCGGCTGGGGGCTACGGTCATCATCGTACTGCGCACCGTCACCCCATGATCGAAGCGTCGCCAGGTTTGGCCCAGATCCTGACTGCGATACAGGGAGCCATTTTTCCCTAGAGCGGCAGAGCTCAACGCCGCGTAAAGGGTGTTGGGATCGTGGGGAGCCACCTGGATGTCACGCGCGTACGCCAGCGGAGAAAAGCGCCAGATCTCCATCTCTTGCCAACTCTTCCCCCGGTCGGGGCTACAAAACAAGCCCATACGGGTCGCCAGGAACACCGTGCCCGGCCGCGCCGCACTGATGCTCAAGGCATGGGAATCCATCATCCCCTCGATTTCCGTATCGCTAGCAATGCGACTCTTGAGATGCTCCTGTTCAACGAACTTGAGCAACTCCTTGGTGCAGTCGCTCCACGTCTCGCCCCCATCCAGGCTACGAATGACGCCTCCGACTTCGATCCCAGCGTAGAGCTCATCCGGCTTACTGGGGTCAGCTGCGAGGCGAATGATGCGGCAGGGAAACCCCATGCGGACCATCCCCGCCGGCTCGATGATAGAGAGGCGCTTCCAGCTCTCCCCACTGTTGTCGCTGCGATAGATGGCGGTGGGCGCCGTGCCCAGGTAGAGAATCTGCGGGTTCCGCGGGTGAAAGAGGATCGACCACACAACCAAGCCCTTGTCCGGGAAATCCAGCCGTTCCCAATGGTCACCACCGTCCGTGCTGCGATAGGGGCCGGACTGGGTACCCACATAGACGATCTGCGAGTTGTCGGGATGGATGGCGAGGGCCCGCACCTCAGCGCCCTCAGGCAGCCCGCGGCTGAGCGCGCGCCACTCGTTTTCACCTACCCCTTGCCGGAAGAGTCCCCCCGGCTGCGTTGTGTCGCTAGCGCCACTCCAGGGCGCCGCGCCGGCATAGACATACTGGGTCATAGTCTGCTCCTCCTTTGAAGGCGAAACCGTTCACCCTTCGACCCGCTCAGGGTCAACGGGTAAGGAGTACAAGAAAAACTGTTCGTGCTGAGTCCCCTTCGACCTCGCTCAGGACAGGCTCTGTCGCAGCACGAACAACTATTGGCTCAGTTCAATTACGGCTCGACATTAGCGCCGGGGTTGCACTGGCGGCGTCGTTTCGCTCAACTTCGCTAGAATCTCTTCGTCCGACATACGCAGGACCCCCTGCTTGTCGGGCGGGAACTCCATGAGGAGCTTGCTCTGCTCAGGAGCTGGCTGCGGGACGGAGCCCCCTTTTGACTCGAACGTCGGCGGATTCTTGTAGCTGTCCAGTTCCCCAGCCTTGATGCCTGCGAGGCGGACGACTTCTGGGTCAATCCAGGCCTCAGCATCGATCGGCTTGCCTTCAGAGGTGGAAAACTCAAGCATGATGCCTTCCGGCGCCGCGAGGTAGATCGACTTGCAAAAGCCATGATCAATCGGCCCCATGACCCAGTACCCATGGGAGCGCACCCGGTCGCGAATGGCGAGCAGGGCCGCTTCGGTATCGACGTTGAGAGCGAGGTGCTGCATCACCCCCGCCGCGACTGGCGACCCAGTCCAGGCGGCATGGGAGACGCCCTTAATGGGTTGGATTTCGCCAACCTCAGGCCCCTGGACGAACGCGATCGACGAACTATCCCCCAGCTTGACGAACCCATGGAAAGTATTTTTGACCCCGTGCATCCAATAGAGCGCGACAAGTTCCATCCCACACACTTGCGTAAAGAACTCGATCTGCTTTTTGATGTCCTTCGTGCAAATGGCGAGGTGATGAATACCATTCGGCAGGCCCATAGGGAAACCCTCCTTTGTGTAATGAGTTAGAGTTGAGCAGTCCTGTACCTTTCTTATCACCTCACAGCAGTTTCGGAAGCACCTTGTCGGTGAGCAGCATGAAGGTCTCGTGGCTGAGCGGTGCGCCAATCAGGTAATCGAGGGGGATCTCCTCGTGCAGGCGCGCAATTTCGTCAACCACATGCTCTGGTGAGCCGTGGATGATGACTTCGTCAATGTATCGCTTTACAGGGTCAGCAACGTTGAACAGACTGGGATTAACATAGCTCTTGAGCATCCAGATGGCACCCTGACGGGCAACTTCGACCGCCTTGTCATCGGTGGGAGCGATCGCCAGCAGCCGGGCCATAGGGATCTCCCGGCCTTCGATCGAATGTCCGTTTTCTTCAAGCTTTCGCTGGTAGAGTTCCCGTTTCTCGCCAAGCTCCGAGTGGGTTGCGTGCGGGTCCATGAGAATGGAGTATCCGGCTGACGCAGCCCATTCGATCGTTCCCGGTGACGAGGCCGCCATCCATACCGGCGGGTGAGGCTGCTGCAGCGGTTTGGGCAGCACCTCGACGTTGTCGAATGAGAAGAACTTGCCATTGTAGGTCAGACGTTCGCTGGTCCACGCCCGCACCACAATATCGACAGCCTCTCGAAAGCGCACATAACTCTCATCGAAGGGTACGCCAAAGGTCTTGAACTCGTCGAGATCGTACCCCCGTCCAGCCCCCCAGTTGACCCGGCCGCCCGACAGAATGTCGAGCAGGGCGATTTCCTCGGCTAGCCGGAGGGGGTGATAAAACGCCGCCAGACACACCGCGGTACCGATCCGGAGGTTCTTGGTGCGGGCAGCTGCATAGGTCCCCAAGACCGGTATCGAAGGACAGACACTGTAGGTGGTGAAATGGTGCTCGGTCAGCCAGACGGCGTCGTAGCCAGTGCGGTCCATGATCTCGATGCGCTGGAGCGCCCGTTGGTACACCGTCGGCAACGCCACCCGGCGCTCAGGCCAGCTAAAGAACTGGAGAATGCCAAACTTCACGGCATCCCCTTCCGCGTGAGCAGCTGGGTGTTTTCCTGCATCGCCGATTCCTCCCGTGTGCGGGACGTGATAAGATTTTTGTCACAAAATTCTCCAAACTGCAATTCGTACAACAGAGCGCCCTACCACGCGGGCTGGGCTGCGGGCGTCACGGCCTTGCGTGCGTGCCCCCTTGTTCCCAGTTCGCCGCACGGCTACTCTATTCCATAATTGTCTTTCTCTGCTTTTCTTTGGCAAGCTATGTCCACCAAGTCCACAGTTGCGTACGGGCCAAATTTCCACCTCTACCAGGAAGCTCTCGACGACCGGTACATTTACCTCGAACTCGAGGGCGTACCGTACGAAGCCAGCTATAACCGCGTGATGGTGCCGATCCCCGTCCACGTGTGGGAGGTCATCCGCAAGTACGCAGGGGTGGACCTGTCCTTCGCGGGGAAAACCGATGCAGAACTTCACGCCTACGTCGAACGCGAAGTCGAGGCGCGGATCGCACGTTACAACCAGGAAGAGAATCACAGAGTGAAGGCCCTGGTTGCCTTGTTCGGATCCATCCCGTACGGCACGGCTGACTCACCACGCGAAGAGCAGATCGCTCAGGGCCTATCCTATTTCAAAGAGCGACGGAAGTACCAGCGGCAGGTCAAACGCGCCATCGAAGAACTGGAAAGAGCGAACGCAACTTGATGCGCAGCATGCTTCACCGCGCCTAACCCTGCACCAGAGGGGATATTCCTCAGTCCGGAACCACGACCCTTCGCAGAGTGATAGCGTAGCGGACGAAAAGCCGGCCTTGCACTTCCACTCTCCTCTCGGCAATAACGATCAGAAACCCGTGCGCGGCTGAGTGCCAGGGCGTCAGACGGCGGCTCCGGTAGACGTTCGTATGCAGAAAATCATCGAGATCAAAAACATCACTGTCTACCGTGGGCAAACCCGGGTCTTCGACAATCTGTCGCTCGATATACCTCGGGGATGTCATACTGTCATCCTCGGACCTAACGGCGCCGGCAA
>WNGG01003484.1_pt1 | contig 17762 bp, 11 predicted proteins | sample 5400661 | NCBI WGS metagenome assembly WNGG01 (sample SAMN13153372, study PRJNA577476) | soil metagenome | isolation source: 100 cm soil or saprolite under Garry oak tree replicate 1 | place: USA:California | collected 2016-06-15
AAGAAAAATCCTTTCCTGCCAGCAAAGGATTTTCGGGTTAGTAGTACAGATGAACACGGATCTGTGTTCATCGGTGGTTGCATTTTGAGCAGTTTATTGACGATTGACGAACTAATCTGACCCGCAATGCGGCTTTCCACTTTTTTACTGCCGATGTTATGTGGCTTGTTGTGCATCGCTTATCCCCTCGACGCTCAAGACACCCGCGTCTCCTTTATTGTCGTCGGCCGCGTTACCCAGCCTGACGGCAGCGCTGCGGTGCGCTCCATTGTGAGGATAACGGGCCAGTCCGGCCTGGACCGGCAAGTTTTCACGGACGACATGGGACGGTTCGAGATAGCAAACCTGCCCCGCGGCCGCTACCACTTATCGGCGGTGAACCCTGCGGCGACGGACCAGTTTACGGATCCGGTGGAATTGGATCTTAGCCGGGCCCTTTCCAACCGGGTCTCCGTGAATATCTTCTTGCGCAACAACGTGATCGCGACCTCCCCAAAGGAAGAGAAGCCCGGTGTTATCTCTGTCGCTGAGGCGACGCAGGATGTGCCCAAGCCGGCCCGAAAGGCGTTTGAGCGGGCTCTGAAGCTCCGCGGCGCAAAGCAGTACGAGCAGTCGTTGGAGAGCTTCAACCGTTCCATCGAGCTCTTCCCGCCTTTTTTCCAGGCGTTTGCGGAGCGGGGCCACTTGCTGATCGCGATGGGAAGAGCTCCTGATGCGGCGGCAGACTTCGCCCGCGCTCTCGAACTGAATTCCCGCTACGGGCCGGCGCTGCGAGGGTCGGGAATCTGCAAGTTCCAACAGGGAAAGTATGCGGAGGCCGTGCAGGACCTGGCACGGGCGGCGGATGCGGAGCCGGGCAACGCAACAGTCTATCTCTTCATGGGGACTTCCTACGTGGCGCTCGACCGGCGCGAGCCGGCTCGGGCGGCGCTGGAAAAGGCGCTCAGCCTGGACCCGTCGGCTGCCGTCAGAGCGCACGTGCACCTCGCAAATCTCTACCTTAAAGAGAATCGACTGCAGGAAGCAGCAGGCGAGCTGCAAGCCTACCTGAAAATCGTTCCCGACGCCCCGGACGCCGAGAAGCTCCGAGCCATCGAAGCCCAACTGCGCGCTCGTCTGCAAAAGCCATAGCCCTCGGTTCCACTACGGGAATGCAGAATTCAGAATCCAGAATCCAGAAGGGTTCAAGATGAAACGACCATCAAAGAAGGATGGGTTTTTCGAAATAGTTTTTCCTGTTTTCCTGCATTGCAGGATTCACTCCTGAGAATTCCCTTCAACGCGGTGATAGAATTCTTTTCGTGATGCGACTGACCCTGATGGCTATGGCTGCTCTGAATTCTGGATTCTGGATTCTGGATTCTGGATTCCCGGAATCTTGGCCCCACGCTCAATCCGCGATCGAGGAGCGGTTCGACCGCGCTGTGGGTCTTCAGAAACAGGGGAGCTTCAAGGAAGCTGAAGCTGAGTATCGCGCGATACTCGTCGAAAATCCGAACTATGCCGAGGCCCACGCGAATCTCGCCGCCGTCCTGATCCGAATGGATCGGTATGAAGAGGCGGTGTCGGAATATCAGACGGCGTTACGCCTGGCGCCCCAGCTGACACCCGTCCTCCTCAATCTCGGCATCGCGCATTATCGCAAAGGGGAATTCGAAAAGGCTGTCGACGCCTTCAGGCGCTTCCTGGACAGGTCTCCCGAAAACTTGCAGGCCATGCAGCTGATGGGCCTGTCGCTGTTGGAAATGGGGCGGGAGGAGGAAGCTGTGAGTCTTCTCCAACAGGCTGTTTCCGCGGGCTCGGACGACCCCGCCGCGCTCTACGGATTGGGCCTCGCCTGCCTTCGCTTGCAGAAGCCGGGAGTGCCGGCGCTCATAGAACGTCTTGCGAATACGCCGAAGGGTGCGGCTGCGTCCCACCTGCTGCGAGGCCAATCGCTGCTGTCGCGGGGTGAATTTGAGAAGGCGATTGTCGAGTTGGAGCTCGCCGCCGGACTAAATGCCGATCTGCCGCGCCTTCAGTATTCGCTTGGCTTGTGTTACTTCAAAATCGGCAGGACCGCGGAAGCCGTGACCGCGTTTGGAGCAGAGCTGAAGCGGGCGCCCAGGGATTTTTCCAGCCTCTACTATCTGGCGTATCTGCGCGAAGAGGAAGGAAACCTCGCCGCGGCGCGCAGCCGTCTCGAAGCCGCCCTCGCGCTCGAACCGGACTCAGCGGAGGCCAACGCGTTGCTGGGGAAGATCCTGGTCAAACAGGGGAAGGCCGCCGAGGCTGTGAAACCACTCGAAGCAGCGGTTGCAAAGGATCCCGAGGACGGCGAGAAGCGCTACCAGCTCGCCCGGCTGTATCAGCAGTTAGGCCGGAGCGAAGAGGCCGCACGAGAGTTCACGGAAAGCCAGCGGCTCAAGGCGAAGCGGTTGCAACAGGACAGGGAGCGAATCCCCAAACCCTGAATATGAGGAATTCGAGGAATCCAAGGAATCCGAGGAATGCACAGGTGATTTTTTTTGAAGATTTTGTTGGCCATAGAGCGTGCACGTTCGTTTGTTAATTCGAGCCCCACAGGAGAGGGCGCATGAGACCAATGGCAAGGAGTTTTGAAGATTTATTGGTGTGGAAGAGATCCCATGAATTCGTTCTGGGCATCTATAAAGTTACAACATCGTTTCCGAAGCATGAGACCTACGGACTGGTCAGCCAGATGCGTCGAGCAGCAGTATCGATTCCAGCCAACATCGCCGAGGGATTCAAGAAACGCGGTAAGAGAGACAAAGCTCGAGTTTTGAACATAGCACAAGGCTCCCTCGAAGAAAGTCGCTACTATCTCATTCTCACCCGGGATTTGGGTTACGCCAATGTGGGGGCGCTATCCAAAAGGCTGGGGGAAGTAAGTTATCTTCTGGAGAGGTACCACAACGCGATCGTGGCATCCGGTTTCTGAATTCCTTGGATTCCTTGGATTCCTTGGATTCCTCGAAAGTCACCTCTCCCGAACATTCAGCACTCTGTCAGCCGCGACGTTTCTTAGTATCTCCGTCTTTCCACTGGGCCACCGAATGACAATTTCATCCACCACGGTGGCGGACCCGAGGCCGAAGTGCAGGCGCCAGTCCGAGTGCGACAGGTAGCTGTCTCCGCTGCGGACCTCGTCGATCTGAACAAACTTGCCCGTAACGACGCGGACTCGGGAACCCACGGCGTTCCGGTTCGATCTTGTTCCCACGAGCTTCAGACTTATCCAGTGCCCCGCCCTGGAGCCTCCGTCGTTTCGCAACAGCATGGGCGGGCCGTCGAGGTCGTTGACCACGACGTCGATGTCTCCATCTTCGTCGAAATCGCCGAAAGCGGCTCCGCGCGATGCGCGGGGCTCCATCAGCGCCTTCCCAGCCGATGCGGCAATTTCCTCGAACGTGCCGTTCCTGAGATTGCGGTAAAACAGCTTCCGTTGACGGTAATGGCCCCCGGGATAGGCGCCTTCGATCTGGGGATAGACATGCCCGTTGACCACGAGCAGGTCCAGCCAGCCGTCGTTGTCGTAGTCGAAAAATTTGGTTCCCCAGCCCACGTAGGGAATGCTCGCGTCTGCGGTCCTGGTCTGGCGCGAGACATCGGTGAAGGAACCGCCGGCGTTCCGGTGATAAATCGTGTTGTAGTCGTCGCTGAAATTGGTCACCACCAGGTCGAGGCGCCCGTCGCGGTCGTAGTCGCCGAGCGACAGGCCCATGCTCCCCTGCTCGATTCCGTTTTCATTTACCGCCATGCCGAGCATGAGTCCTTGCTCGGTGAAGGTGCCGTCATGGTTGTTGCGATAGGCGTAGTTGGGCGTTGCATCATTGGCGACGATGAGATCGGGCCAGCCGTCGTCATCCAGGTCCGTCCACATGGCCCCGAGCCCATAGTATCCGATCGGGTCGTCGACTTTAGCCGCGACCGACACGTCGGTGAAGGTCCCGTCGCCGTTGTTGCGGTAGAGCGTGTCGCCTGCTCCGGGGAGACCGCGGGGACCGCACTGGACGGGAACTCCCCGGTACTGGCACATCGGTCCTTTGCCGAACTCAGGCAGGTCGTCCAGCTTGAATGCCACGTAGTTGGCGACGAAGAGATCGAGATCGCCATCGCGGTCGTAATCGGCCCAGGCGGCTCCCGTGGAGAAGCGCGGGTCTCCGACGCCTGCTTTGGCGGTGACGTCTTCGAAGGTCCCATTACCGCGGTTACGGTAAAGCCGATTGGGACCAAAACAGGTGACGTACAGGTCGTCATAGCCGTCATTATCATAATCCGCGACCGCCACTCCCATCGCCCATCCCGGGTCCGCCACTCCTGCGTTAGCCGCCACGTCCTCGAATGTCCCATCTCCACGATTGCGGTAGAGCGCAGCGTGAGGTCTGGGGCGGCGGGCCAGAGCCGCTTCGACCGTGTAAGAATTTACCAGATAGATATCGAGCCGGCCGTCGTTGTCGAAGTCAAACAAGGCAACGCCTCCGCCCATGCTCTCGACAATGTAACGTTTGTCCGCTGAAGCCGCGTTGATGAAATGAATGCCGGCGGCCTGGGTGACATCGTTATACGTCACGCCTATGGAGTGCGGCAGCTTGCTGCCGCTTTCACTGCGCGAAAGTTGCTTCGCCGCGAAAGAGGCATCCCGCCTCGCGGGGCGGACTCCACAATCAAAGTCCGGCACGGGCAGGAAAATCGAGCAGACAAAGATCCAGCGCCGGAGCTTCATCGCGTCCTCTGACGCGGAACCAGCTTGTCGGCGGATGGGTATACTCCGATCCAGTGATTGGTGAAGACGATGGCGCGCATCGCCGGAACTCGCGGCATATGGCAGCTTACGCAGCCGCCCGGTGTCTCGGCCAGACAGAGCCCGGCGGGAGGATTTTTCGAGCTGTTGTGGCACGAGGCGCAGATGCTCGCATAAAACCGGGGATCCGCTCGGCGGGCATCGGTGTGCGGATCGTGACACGTGGTGCAGGAAAGCCTGCCTTGTCTGAAGCATCGGCTCTGGCTCAGCCCCACAGGCTGAAATCTCGTATTGGCCGGGTCCTTCCAATCGACACGGGAGGAGTCTTGAGGGGGTTCGCGATGGCACTTCCCGCACAGACGAAGGACCTCCTCGGCTGAATCCCGTTTGAAACTTCCAACCGCTTTCGCCGCCCGATCCCTGTCTCCCCGTTTTACAGCCTCGAAATGGGCGAGTCCCGGGCCGTGGCACGCCTCGCAGCGCACGCCCAGTTCACCCAAGACGATCTCTTGCTCGCCGGGATCCATTCGACTGCCGGTCGTATGACAGGAAATGCAACGGAAGGATTCCGCGCGCTCGTTAATGTGGCCGGCAGCCTGCTCAAGGCTTCCAAATTCTGTGCTATCCCTTCCCGGTGTAAAATCCAGCCGCCCGATCTCCGGATAATAGCTGACGCGGCTTTCAAGGTACGCTCCTCCGCCCATTTTCGAGACAAAGGTTACTGCATGCCTTCCCGATCCGAAAGCCCATTGCACGAGAAAGCGGCTCTCGCCGTCGCCCTGGGATACGACGAACTGGAACTGCTCGTCCTTCCACAAGAAGGAGAACTTCACGGTGGCGGTCCGCGCTTCCTGATTCCGGAACCGATCAAACAGGGGATGGAGCTGAGGGCAGAATGCGGCTCGCGCCATGCTGCTCGCCGATTGTTTTTCAGCCTGCGCCTTGTGGCACCAGGCGCACGTAGCGGAACCAATGAATCCAGTAACGGCGTCGGTACGAAGTGGCTTCTGAATTAAGAGAGCCTGGACGACTGTCAGGGCGCAAAGGAAAGTGGAAGCGATACGGGGCATCCAGAGCTCCTAACTTCCGGGAATCCAGAATCCAGAAGAATTCTTCGATCAAAAGCCACACCCGCCTACTAGTAATTTTCGCCTGAGCAGACTGCACAAAATGAAACCACAGATGAACACGGATGAACACAGATCCATACTACGAAGCCGAAAATCCTTCGCAAGCTGGAAGGAATTTTTCCACTGATCGAAAAGTCTTCGTGATTCTTCACGTCTTCGTGTCTTCGTGGTGGATTGGGCCCGGCCTTTACCACGAAGACGCGAAGACGCAAAGAATCGCCAAGTTTTTGGTTGCGGCTGGGCCGCTCTGTGTTCATCAGTGTTCATCTGTGGTTTCAACGCGATCGTGTCTTCTGGCTTCTGAATTCTGGATTCTGGATTCCCCGACCGTAGCTTTACTCTCGTTTTTTTAACACGTAAACCGGGACGGGGATACGATGGACCCAGGAGAAATACTCGCGGCGGCGGATGATTTCGTACCCATCCTCAGGGGCCATTGCAATCAAGTAATCTCGTTTGTCGTACCACCAGTAATAAACCTGGCCCACATTTCCCCGGCTGCGGAACGCGTCGTAGTTATGCCAGCCGTTGAACTCGAACCCGCCGGCTACGTGCAGCGGATCAACATTCCGCGTCAGAAGCTCCTCCCCCAGCCCCCAGCGGAGGCGGTTCCACTGGAGATAATCGTGCGTGGCGGCGACACAGAAGTAAGCCAGCGCAGCCAGCATGATTGCCGTCGCGGCCGCCGCGCTTCGCGAAACCTTGCGCGCCCCCTCCTTGCTCTCCGCTGCGACCAGCAGCAGCATTGCCGGGAGCGCAGCGACCAGGACATGACGGTCAAACAGTCCTCCTTCCTCCAGATGACTGAATGCCACTTCAAAGGCTGTGAGTGAGAGCGTGGCAAAAGCTGCAAAGAAGGATACGCATCGCCCGACAGGCCGCTCGGAGGCCCGGCGAACGCCGGGCGAGGCTGCCACTCCGAGCACTGCCAGCCCCACTCCGACGGCCAAGGTTACAGCCCGCCACAGAGCAGGATAAACCGGCGTCGGCGCCGCTCGATAATAGGTTGGGTCCAGGGTGAGCGGCCCTAGCCCGGTGTCGTAAAGGATGTTCAGTAAGAACGGCATCCTGTCGTGATAAGCCTCGGACATTAAGTACTGCGCGCGGGAGTAATGGGCCCGAAACCACCAGAGGCCGAAAGCGGAGAACAAGAGCCACGCCCCGAGGACCCACCAACGCAGGCTCTGATCTGCAGATCTCCACCGGCGAGCGACGTGCGGAAGCCCGTAAGCCAGAAGCGGGAGGAGCATGAAAGAAACGTAGAAGGCCGCGCCGTAGAGATTGCCAAGGATCTGCTCCCAGGAGATCCTTGCCAGCAAGTCGAGCTTCCGCCGTGTGGCAGGTGTAGGGCCTCCCTGCAACAGAAGCCACACAACATAACTCGCGACAAAAGGGATCGAGGCGGCGGCGCACAGCCAGGCCTTGCGAAGAGACTGTTTCCAGCCATCGGAATCGCGCGCAAGGAGCAAGGTCGCAAGCATGGCCGCAAGATAAACAGCAGCGGTTTGGCGGATGAGAAAAGCGTATCCGATCGCCGCGCCGCACCCCAAAATGAACCGTGTCTCGCCTTGAGCGAGGTACGACACAAAAAAGAAGATCCCCAATCCGATAAAGAACAAAAAGGGAATTTCTGTCATGTAAGTGAATGACAGACAAAACTGGATCGGGTTGAAGACCCAGGCCAGGAGCGCTACCCAGTAAAGCCCGGAGCTCGCTCCCAGTTTTCGAAATGTTTCCAAGAGCACGAGAGACAGCGCGCAGGACAGAACCAGAGTTGAGAGGCGAAGCACGAGAAAACTGTTTCCGAAGAGTTTGCAGAGAAAGCCGCCGTACAGGGCCTGTCCGGCCAGAGACATGGCTGACCATTCATCGACCTGAATTCGCCCCGTGCGGGCGAACCCGAAGGCCGCCCGGGAATAGCTCCAGTCGTCGTTTAAGGGAAACTCCCCCCTGGGGTCTACAATCAAAGCACAAGTGCAACAGATTCCGATGAGGATCACGCGCGCAAGCCATTTGCGGTCGGTCATTCTCAAAACCAAGGGAATCCAGAATCCAGAAGTTAGAATCCAGAATTAATCGAGAACTATTCCAAATCCAGCTGCTTCTGAATTCTGGATTCTGGATTCTGGATTCCTTTACGCCAGAGGTAGAGAATTCCTCCGGCCAGAAGGACGGCGAGCAGGCATGCTTGAATTTCCAGCGCCGGATTCCCCTGGCCGTGGAGAGAAAATGCCCCGCGCATCAGGGTGACAAGTGCGCCGGACACGAAATACGCCAGGTAGTTATTCCTGAAGAAGCTCGGAACCAGCCAGCCGGCAAGAAGGACGAACAGCACCCTCTGAATTGCCTCCAGAGCCGCTTCCGACGGGCGCCGGGCCGGAAGAGGAAGCAGGCTGACAATCAAACCCGCAGCCAGGAGAAAGCGGAACCAGCCTCGAGTGGCAACCCGCGTCCACAGATGAACGCCGAAGGCCAGGATCGCGCTGCAGAAAATGCCGAGGAGCAAGGCGTCCCTGATCACAGAAACTATTGGCACATACGCCTCCAGGTTTGCGGGAAGGGAAATCGACGGCGCCAGCGCCAGGCTGCTGGCGCGGTATTGCATCTGAGAGGTGATCCCCTGCAGAATCAAGCAAGCTCCCAGAACAGCGATCGTTGCTATAACCGCGTCGCGGCCCCAGAGCCGCCGGCACTCCCCGCGCAAGACTGTTGTTGAGTCAGGATAGCAGGCGATGACAAGCACCGTGGCCAATGCCACAGTTAGCGCGATGCCCACAATCACCATGATCATTTCCACTATCATGGTGAGAGCAAAGACTCCCATGTCGCTCGTACTGTCGTATTGAAACCAATACGCGCGGGCTGAATTGAGGGTATGGAAAACCTCGAGAAAGCCGGCCGCCAGCGCGACCCGGATTGCCGGCGTCCACCGCACCTCATCAAGACGGACCGCCCCGACGATTCTTCCCATGGCCAGGGCCAGCAACACCCCGAAGAAAAGCACACGAACCACTATGACCGAAATGCTGTAAAAGTTTTGGTTTTGTCTCATCCTTCGATACTCTTCCGGAATTTTCACGAAGTGCGTCCATGTCCCGATCGTGTCGCCGACGACACTTACCTGTAAGCGGACGCGCGCCTCTTCGAGAGCGCCTGGCGTGCCCGAACGCGCTTCCCAAACGAACTCCGTGTCCCGGCGGCCTTTGAGTCTCTCGGATTTTGTCTCTTTCAGCTCGTACAATCCGAGGTCGTAACCCCGGGCTTTTAAGAACTCGGCCGCGATTTCCCGCGCCCGCCCCTCCGTCAGATCGGCTCCGGGAGCGTCTTCGGGCAGGGAGTGCCGGAAGGCGACGGCTTTTTCTTTCGCCGGGTCCACATTGACGCGGAATTCCTCCTTTTCGAGTGGCTTGTAAAATCGGGTCTGCCAGGCCAAGGCCGGCGTCTGTTCTTCATAGATCTGATTCAGCCTGGCAATTCCTCCTTTGCTGTAGACGTACTGTGTGGCGATTGCATCGGTCCGATTTGCCGGCTGCGTGATCCGCCGGAAGGTTTGCGCTTCGAATCCCATGCGGGAGAGAAACTCATTTGCCGCCTTCTCGGCCTGGGAAGCCGAGATGCGAAATCTGGAAGAATCGCCAAACCGTGGAGGCTGAACAGTCAATGCGAGCACACCGAGGGCCAGGATTCCGAAGGCGGCGTACATTGACTTTCGGCTGAGGGGGAGATACTTAGGGAGCGCCCGGGGTTCGGCGCGCGCCGCCTCTTCGGGCTGGGCCGGAATCGTACCCTCTGCCGCGTTGGTTGCCTCGTTGTCGCTGCGGAACTCGCGCGTCGCAATGTAGGCCGCAATGGCCAAGAGGACCGGGATGAGATTGATCCCCGCGGTGATGGCGCCGGTTGCGATCAGGTAAGTATTGCCCGAGCGGAGAAGGAGGAAAGCGGAGTAGAACGCGTCGATGCTGTAATGTGCGATGAGGGGCGCGAGAATGCCGAAACGAAGCATGGCCCAGCTCAGGATGAGCCCCACGATCCCGACTTCGATGCCTCGGATGAAAAAGGGCTGGTTCGGGTAGTTTGCGTGACCAAATCCCCAGATGAAAGAAGAAAGAAAAATCGCCGGCCAGCGGTAGCGCAGCAGCCCACGCAAGTAAGGAATGGAAAATGCGCGGAACATCCATTCTTCCGAAACGGCAGGGAAGAAACCTCCCAGAAGAACGAAGATCCAGGGGAACCGTGTGTTCAGCAGGTCCGTGTAAGGCAGCTCCGCGGGGGACCAGGCCCCGAGCCTTTTGGCGGTAAGATAGAAGCCAATCTCGTAGGCAAAGAAAAAGAAGGTCAACGTAATCCCTGCCAGGGATCCGATGAAGAACCTGCGCGTTCGTATCGCATTCCAGCGGAACATCCGCGAGATCGCAAGATGTTGAGGATACGCCTGCCGGTACACGGGCTCCGAACAGGCGGTCAGCAACAGAATGATGCCCCCCAGGGTCATGCCGCTCAGGACGGCGGAAAATAGGGTTCTTCCCACGAAACTGCCGTAAGAGCCCGTGGTATCGAAGCGGTATTCGGACAGCGGAAAAAGGTTCAGAGACGCCAGGAACTGCAGGACAAAGGACATGCTACCCAGGGCCAGGGCTGTCTTCCAGCGCACGTCCTTTGCGCGAACGCGCCGGCTGAGAGTCACGAGCATGGCGATCCCGAGAAAGACGAAGAAAAGCAAATCCACCTGCGCCGTGCTCTCGTTGAGCGAGCGGAGGCGGGCGTAGCCGCGGGTCCACTCTTCCGGGATCTTCAAAAATTCCGAGTAGCCATCCACGCGATCGCCGTTTACAGCAACTGAAATTCGGTACGTGGCGCTCTGATACTCCATTCCTGCCACTTTCCAGGTGAAGACGTGGTCGGTGCGCCGGGGCATCTTCTGGGACTGGCTGTCCACGAACTCGAGGGAATCGAGGTCTCGGCCCATCTGGAGGGCCAGGAAGGATTCGGCGACTCCCCGGGCCTGTGCGGCGGTCAGATCCTCTCCCCCGGCATCTTCCGGCAGGGAATGAAGGAACGAGGCGATTTCACCGCGTGTCGTCACCTCGACGCGAAATTCCTCTTTCTGAAGCGGCTTGAACCAGCGGTGCGCCCAGCGCCAGAGGCGCAAGTCGCGTCCCATAAGGGCGTTGGCCTTTTCCAGTCCCAGCTCGCGTTCCAGGAAGACTTTCGCCTCATCGTCGTATCGAAACATCGCGGCATGCCGGTAGCCCGGGGTCGAGAATCCCTGCGAGCTCAGAAATGTTTCGGCGAGAGGCAAAGAGGAATCACGGGTCACCCGGAAGTCGATCGACGCTTCCGGAAACGCCCGGTAAAAATAGCGAATTCCAATGAACAGACTGGCTGCGCAGATCCCCAGGCAGAGGAGGATGAACCGGTAGTCGCTTGCCTTCAGTTTTTCGGTCATGCGCGATTCCCTTCGTGCACTTAGCGGCTTGGCGGTGAGAATGGGCCCGAATTAACCGCGAAGACGCGAAGAACGCGAAGAACTTGCCGCGATTTTGAACTGCCACGTGGGAGTGTCACTTGCCCTGCCAGCGTTGGAAGAGATCATGGGGAATCGAGAGCAGATCGAGAGCCTTGCCCACGCTATGGTTGATGAGGTCGTCAATGCTTTTGGGATGATGATAGAAAGCCGGCACAGGGGGAAGAATGATCGCCCCCATCTCCGCGGCTCGAACCATGTTGCGCAGGTGCCCCAGGTGCAGGGGAGTCTCGCGCACCATTAAGATAAGCCGGCGCCTTTCTTTCAGATGGACGTCGGCGGCGCGCGTCAGGAGGCTGGTGGAAATGGCGTTGGCGATCTCGCCCAGGGAATGCATGCTGCACGGCGTGACGATCATCCCATCGGTCTGGAAGGAACCGCTCGAGATGCTGGCTGCAAGGTCCCGGTTGTCGTAAGCGACATGCGCGAGCTCCAGTACCGCCTCCACTTTCCAATCGGTTTCAAGCTCGATGGTCCGGCGGGCAGCCTCGGTCAGGACCAGGTGGGTTTCCGTGTCCTGTGCGGAGCGGAGCGCCTCGAGAGTGCGAATGCCATAAATGGGGCTACTCGAACCTGAGATCCCGACGACAACGCGTTTCGTGGTCATTTGATCCGAGGGAACGCCTGCGCTCGTGAATCGAAAGAATCTCTCACAGCCGGCTGCCCAGATTCTACCGCAGCTGGCGCGCTCCTTTCAGGATTTCAATCGATGTCCGGAGTTCGAGCTTTAGCTTGCAGCCTGAAGGCTGAACTCCAAACATTTGCCCGGAGTTCGAGCTTCAACTTGCGGCCCGGTGTAATCAGAAGTGCGAGTCACCAAGTACATGATTTCATAAATACACCAACGTATTTTTCCAGATCGGGCGGGGCGCCCTGGAAGGGCGCTGGGAGCTTAGCCGGGGGTGAGCGAAGCGAACCCCCGGAATATTGCAATAAACGAATCCGCCCCGGCAGGGGCGCGGGGAGCTTCTGCAACTCCTGCCGGGATGCGTATCATTGTTCCTCTTCTGCCCGGGGGTTCGCTTCGCTCACCCCCGGCTAATTTCCTTTCGCCCCGCTGGGGCGGAATACGTCACTGCATTTATGAAACGTGACTCGCACTTCTTCTAATTACACCCTTTGCAGCCTGAAGGCTGAACTCCGAACCTAGTTTATCTGTTGCCTTGCGATTCTGAAGACGTGTTCGACGCCTATCGCAGCGAAAGCCAAGAAAAAGCTGGAGGCGAGGATCAGTAAGAGAGCTGATCCTGATGAGAATCCAGCTCTCGTTATTGTGGGAGCCTGGCGGACGAATACGAGACTTGAGACAGCGTCAGTCAGATATTCATCCAAGACCTTGTTATAGTCGCCAATAACAGAGTGCAGCTCCGTTGAGGTCGTTTCCACAAGTTCTCGATAACCCGAAGGGAGCTGTTCTTCTTTGATGTTGGAGAATTTCGGGAGAAGAACGAGGTACGATTGAAGCCGGGCCTTCGTAGCTTCCAGCCCCTGGATCTCCTGTTGGAGTCCGGATATCCTCCCGACTACCGGCCCCACATAATCGGACTTCATGAGCCGGTCCATAGCCGAGGCGTCGATCATAGGCATGCCCCCTTCCCTGCTGGAGAGCTGCCCCGCCAGCAGCGTCTTCGGGCGATCTACCTTTTCCAGCAGACGGGTAGCCTCGGCCGCCTCAACGGTCTTTTGCCGAATCTGAATCGCGAGATCGTCGAGTTGAAATTGGATTCGCTTGATCATGAGGTCCTTGTCCTTGACTAACCCCCCAGTGATAGTTACGGCCGTGAGACTCTGAAGCCGGGACCCATACCATATGGCGAGGTTTCGCTCGAGATCCCGGAACTTCAGTTGCAACCTCGAATCGCGGGCTTTGACAGACTCACCGATGAGAGTGTTCAACTGTCTGAACATCGAGCTATAGATTTGCTCAAAGATATTCGGTATGTCCCAGTAGTCATAGCGTTGCGCCAGATCGTGGTAGGAGGTGGCTCGTCCCCCGGAGAGGAAGCTGAGAGCTGTACGCTGCTCGTACTTCACCTGTTCTTGATACCTCCTGACCAGGGCGTCGAACGATCGAATGCACTGCTCATCGGAAACCCCCGGCATTTCAATTGCGATTTTAAATTCGTAAGGATAATAACTTTCCTTGATTGCCCCCTCTCTTGCCTGCTTTTTCCACCGGTTCAATACTTCATCAGGAATGATCGACGTGACGTACACCTTGCCTGCGATTTTTCTGAGATCGATCTTTTCCCTCGGTATTCCGACGTCGCCCAGAGCGCTTAGAAGGATTTGAGGGTTACGAAAGTCTTCGACACTGAACTGCCTCCCGCTCGGGTACTCATGCTTCTCGATCCCCGGAAAAGTGAGCGTCAAGAGCCCTTCCGTAGTCTTGGGATACAGGAGGAACCCAACGAGTCCGATTCCTAGAAAGAGGAGCAGATAAAAAAGGAGCCGGAAGCGCTGACGATAGAAGTACCGGAGCATTACTGCCCACTGCGGTACCTCCCCAGGAATAGCGCGAGGTTCGGGATACAGAACCGGATCCTGTCGGGCAAGTGTGGACTTTTCTTTCATTGATGCTTCCTTCGTTTCACTTTCGGGGAGGCCGATTCAAATCTAACCGGGTACGCGGGATGATTGCGAGTGCTTTGCCCAATTTCGGAGTGAGGAAAGTCGGTAGCGCTATCGCGAATAAGCTCCAAATTTCAATATCCTCCGAAGGATAGGGTCTCTGACCCTGGAATGTCAACAGCATTGTGGAATCAGGCGTAATCCGACAGTTGCAAGGCATTGTTTCGATTTTCGTACCCGGTGTCCCGTCGAGCGGGACGCCGCCTTTTTCTCGACCCCCGGCAACTGACGGGTTACAATCAGGCGGTATTCCCACAGTCGCAGGGCGTAGCGCGCAAGAAGGGATTCACACATTCAGTTCGCCAGGGAGATGGGGTGAAAGATCTGACGTTTTTCTTTTTCAGGCGCCGTTGGTTTTGTTGCGGCAGCCGATCTAAAATATAACCGTTCGACCCTGATGAAGCGACTATGAATCTGGCGAATGTCAAGCTGCTCAGGCGGCTGATTCTCCCGCTCTTTGCCCGGCTCAATCCCGGCGACATCACGATCACCCATCATTTTACCGGCGACAAGGTATTCCTTCACTCATTCAAGCATAAAGGATATTGGTTTTATGGCAAGAAACGGGAGAAGGATACGATGGAGTTGTTTCGGCGGCTCATTCGGCCGGCCGACACAATTGTCGAAATCGGCGGTCATATCGGTTATGTGTCGCTCTATTTCGCCAATCTGGCCAATAAGGGATCTGTCTATGTATTCGAACCTGGTCCGAACAACCTGCCTTATCTGAAGAAGAATGTGCGCGGCAAGGCGAATGTCACCGTGATCGAGAAAGGCGTTGGCAGCGCCAACGCAACCCTGCCGTTTTACGTCGATGCGATCTCTGGCCAGAATAATTCGTTTAAGGAGAATTTTGAGGGCTTCCTAATCAGCCGCGCGGCCGCTTATTACCGTGACGCAGGCTTGGGCAGAGTCGACGTCGATGTCGTCAGGCTCGATGATTTCATAGCAGAGCGCGCGCTGTCGCCCAGCTTCGTCAAGATCGATGTCGAGGGCTACGAACTGCCCGTGATCCAGGGTATGCTTACGGCACTGACGAATATCCGGCCAATGCTGATGGTGGAAATCCAGGACGACCGCTCCGAGATTTACGATATCATCACCAATCAGGGTTACGTAATGTTCACTGACCAGTTGCATGTTATCAGCAATCCAGATAATTTGTGGTTCAACACATTCTGCTTGCACCGGATCGCACATTCGCCCTGGCTTATCGAGCTAGGGCTTAGCCAATAAACGTTGGCGCGCCAGGTAAAGCACACGCCTTTCTACGAGGATTGTTTTCGTGTCCATTTGACCGAAGGAGAACCCGCGCTCATGCTCATGGTCAATGGTTCGTAGACGGATTCTTGAGCAAGGGCAAGAATCTCCTGACTGGGCGAATACTCCGGCACTATCTCCCTCAGTTTTCTTATCAGCCCGTTTACGTCTTTGGCGTTCGTGCGGGCCTCAAGCTCTTTTATCCAGATCTCGACCTGACGGGAGCTGACGCGGCCGCCCTCAAGAACCCGAATCTTCTCGTGGGCGGTTGGCTTGATGCCTTCCTCGTCGAGTTTCAACTCCTCAAACAGTTTTTCCCCGGGCCGCAGTCCGGTGTACACGATGGGGATATCCCGTTCGGGCTCCAGCCCCGACAAGCGAATCAGGTCATGAGCCACATCGACTATCTTTATCGGTTCACCCATGTCGAGCACAAAGATCTCGCCGCCTTTACCCATGGTCGCTGCTTGGAGCACCAGCTGCACTGCCTCGGGAATGGTCATGAAATACCGGCGGGCCTCCGGATGCGTGACGGTGACAGGTCTTCGCCGGGCTATCTGTTCTTCGAACAGAGGCAGGACGCTCCCCTTGCTTCCGAGCACATTTCCAAACCGGACGGAGACAAAATGTGTCCTCTGGTGCTGAAGCCCGAGGATCAGGAGCTCCGAGACCCGCTTGGTCACTCCCATGATGTTACTCGGATTTACGGCTTTATCGGACGAGATCAACACGAAGTCCTGGACTTCGAACTCCCTCGCCAGATGGGCAGCGTGATACGTTCCAAGGATGTTGTTGGTAACCGCTTGAAAGCAGTTCTTCTCCATCATGGGGACATGCTTATAGGCTGCCGCATGAAACACGAAATGCGGGCGGTGTTGGGCCATCACGTCACTCAGACGGTCGCGATCCAGAATGTCTCCGACCAGCGCGGCATAATCCAGCCTTGGGAAGTTCTCTGCGAGATCGATGTCGATCTTGTGCAGGTCGTTCTCCGACTGGTCGAAAAGCACCAATTCCCCGGGTTCGACGTTTGCTACCTGGCGCGCCAGTTCGGAGCCGATCGACCCTCCCGCCCCCGTGATCAAAACAACCTTGCCTTGGAGTTTCTCCCGGATCCTCCCGAGATCCATCTGCACGGGCGCCCGTCTGAGAAGATCTTCCACCCTCACGTTGCGGATGTGGCCGACGGAAACGGAACCATTGATGACATCTCCGTACGCCGGCAGTGTCTTGAAATCGACTTTGCAGGCCCGGCACTTGTCGATGATTCTTTGTATCTGCTTGCCTGCGGCCGACGGGATAGCGATAAGAATGTGAGCGACGTCATTTTCCTTTATGATTCGGGGCAGATGCTCGCTGGTTCCCAAAACTTTGACCCCCTGAAGCTTCATCCCCTGTTTGGTTGGATCGTCATCGATGAACCCAACCGGGTCGTATTTCACCTTCCCATTGCCCCTGAGCTCACGAATTATTGCGCTGCCGGCGCTGCCCGCTCCGATGATAAGAGTGTTCGCATCGGCCAGGTGTACTCGAGCTGATTCCGTATACGCTCGAACCGCAAACCGGATTCCCCCGATTGCACAGATCGTCAGTGTCAGATCGATCACGCAGACGGAGCGGGGAAAAAAGAGCATGCCATGCGCCAGGTATACTGCCAGATAAACGAGAGGAGCGCTGATCGCCGCCGCCTTAATGATATCCAGTAAGTCGCTCATCCCAACGTAGCGCCACCAGCCGCGGAAAAGCCGGAAATACGAAAAAACAAGAAGTTTGACAGACACCACCACCGGAAGGGTCTTGAGGAAGGAGTGGGTAAAAGGTTCGTGCAGGTTGAAGTCGAAGCGCAGAAGGAAGCTGAAATAGTAAGTCAGCGCGAACAGGAAAAGCTGAGAGAGGACTATGATTGGATGTCGATACTTCAAGAGAGGCGTTTGCACGGTAGGGGATCTCCCATCAGATACGTGATTCTGCGTTAGCTCTACAGGGTGCGTTTGCACAACCACAGGAAATATTCTCGTTAACGTCAGTCCATCAAGGTGTCCGAGCCGGGAGGGGAACTCAGCCGGAGGCGGCCATCCGGTAAATAACCGTGCGATACGCTTGCCCGTTCTCCCGCCCTGGATTGGCTCCTTTCCTATGTGGACGAGAGTCTGGTAAACGCGGTCGCGGGAGGCGAGACTCAATGACGCTCTCATGGAGGCCGGTTGCACCCCAACAACGCGAAGTCTGGGCTGTACAAAATGAAACCACCGATAAACACAGATCCGTTTCGTGATGCTTCGCGTCTTGGCGTCTTCGTGGTGGATTGGGAGCAGGCTTTACCACGAAGGCGCGAAGAGGCGAAGAACAGACGGCTTTTTGGTTGCGGCTGGACAGGTCGTTGTTTATCTGTGTTCATCTGTGGTTTCGTTCATACTTTTGCCTGCGGCTGCCTCGTCTAGAACTTCCCGCAGTGCGTCGCAGACCGCATTCA
>WNGG01004992.1_pt1 | contig 17754 bp, 6 predicted proteins | sample 5400661 | NCBI WGS metagenome assembly WNGG01 (sample SAMN13153372, study PRJNA577476) | soil metagenome | isolation source: 100 cm soil or saprolite under Garry oak tree replicate 1 | place: USA:California | collected 2016-06-15
CGACTACTGGGACGGAGGATACCCGGAAAGGCTAAGACACATCTCCAACCCGCCCCTCGTTTTGTTTGTGCGGGGTCAAGTGTTCCCCGGCTCGTCTCCCGTCGCCATCGTGGGAACCCGGACCCCTTCGCCCAGAGGTGTGACACTCGCACACGAGTTTGGCTCTTTCTTCGCAGAACGCGGGCATACGATAGTGAGCGGGCTCGCGTGGGGCATTGACTCTGCAGCACATACAGGAGCTTTGGACGCAGGGGGAACCACCGTGGCGATTCTTGCCGGCCACGTTGAGCACATCTACCCTAAGGCTAACACCGACTTGGCAGCCGCCATCGTCAAGAGAGGTGCGTTGGTGAGCGAAGTAAGTCCGGAGGTTGTGCTCCACAAAGGACGCTTCGTTGAAAGGAACCGGATAACCAGTGGGCTCGCTCATGCGGTTATTGTAGTGGAGTCGGTCAGGAGTGGCGGCACACTTCAGCAGGTCCGGTTTGCCATCGGTCAAGGTCGGCCCACCTACGTCGTAGACCAAAGCGACTTCGAGAATCCCGAGACCAAAGAAGGCTTTCAGCGCCTCAGGGAGATGGGGGCAACTCCAATTCGCAATCCGACGGATGTCCGCATCCTTTCTGCGTGAAGCGGTGGTTTCTTGGCCCTTAGGTTTACCCTTGTCCCGTGCTCGCCACCAGAACCGCTTTTCCGGGAGCCGCCTTTGCCGTAGTGTGGCGCTTTCGGGTCACACGAAAATACCGGTGCGACTTCGGTGGCTCGGTCAGTTCAGCGGAGTCCTGAGCTATCGTCAGCAACGCCTCGACATGCATGCTCCACTCGTGCTCCCGGTCCTTCGGAGCGAGCGGGGCCAGTTCCTGAAGCAACCGCGCAAGCCTTGAGAGACTAGCAGGGTTACCGTTCCCCATCAGGTCCAGCTTCGCAAACTCCCGCTTCACGTCCTCAAGGTCCACTTGCGCGTAATGGTCCATGGCCGCGCCGAGACTCGCTCGAATCATGAGCGAACGCAGGGAGGTATTATAGGCTCAGTACTCCCGTGCGGCATCGGGAGGGAGCGAGGTCGCCCCGAGGGCCAACCTCTTCCTAGAGGTGGTCACACTTGTCCGCCGGCAGACGCCTAGTTAGAACTTTCGCCGTTACTGCGACGTTGCTCATGCTGCTCATGGCCGCCGACTCGACGGTTGTGAGAATTGCGTTTGCCGAGCCCGTCGTCTCCCCGGCTGCCGCCGCGAACAACAACACGCCACCGCTTCCGCCGCCCCCTCCTCAACCTCCCGACAACCAGACGCAGCGACCGGTCGAACCCGGAACGGTGATCCAAGGCTGGGATAACAGCAGCTTCGCGCCCACCCAAATCGCGGACCACCGCGATGTTGCGATGCAGGACTCCGGTAACGAAACCTCGTACGAGACGACGTATGGAAACTTTGTTCTGAACAGGAGTTCTCCGTACTTCGTCCGCTTTAGCAGCCCCGGTCCTGACCAACAGGAAATCGCAGAGTCCGCATTCTTGGTCCTGTATCAGGGACTCACTCTCTTGAGTCCGGGGAATGGGACCGTTGACAATGCCACATCCGAGGAACTCGCTTTCCACTACGGGCTCTATCTCTCCGCCGTGTTGCTGGGCACCATGACTGTTAAGTACCGGTTCCTGCGCGACACGAACAACATCACGATTTCGTTCTCGCCTTCCGTCGGCCTGCCAAGCCAGTACCAGATTGTCTGGCTGACCTTCACCTCATGGGATGCGATTGACACGGCGTATCCGTCGGACGTCGAGCAGCGGTTCGAGGATTTGGACGGCGCCTATGGGTCGCTTTTCCTCGGCGCTGGTGTAGGGACGTTGTATGGAACTGGGACCATTGAGATGCCCGGAGCGATTATCCGACCGTACAAGGTCGTGGGGAGTCCGGGCGGGATGGCGATTCGCATGGACGTCTCCGATGCAGCGGGCGACTTCAACGCGAGCTTTGGCGGCAGTAACTTCAGTTTCCTAGGATTTTCGGGCAATGCTGTGGCTACGACGTTCGCAGCCGGTCATCTCACGATAGACCCGCAACTCGTTGCAACCGGTGTACCAGCTACGGCAACCGCGTATTCTGGAGTCCAACGGAAGACTTTCTACGACGGCCAGCGGTATTGGCTTTTCTGGCAGAGCAGCACGACCGTAGCTAGTTATGCAACGAGTGTCGATGGCAAGAGTTGGATTCCCTCCGGAGGAAGAACCGCTGTTACTGTTACCACTAGCTTCCAATATGGGTTTACTGTCATCAACTACGGAAAGACGGTTGTTGTGCTCTGGACGGATAGTGCAGACTCGACGCAGATTCACATGAGGTCGGGACTAATTGCAGAGGATACAATCTATTGGGATGATAGTAGCCCGACAGGTCGGCAGTTACTGCACGATTGTTTTCCGGTTTGTCACAATTATGATGGCCCACTTAGCGCTGCTTTCACTAGTCAAGGCATGGAGTTCGGAGTATCATTCCACGACGATGGAGGGTCTGTTGGATATTTCAGTTGGTTGTGCTCTGGTACGTCTGGGTTTAGCATTTGTGCCATTGCAACCCCGGAATTTGGTCAGCCGGATTATGTTTCCGGCATAGCCTCTGTAGTAGCTGGATTGGCGGATGGGTCGAACCACATTGCCCGAGTGCATGTTTACGTGAACGGCGGCGGGTTCCATATTCTTCACGTTCGAATTTACAGTGCCGATGGCTTAGTGTGCGATAACGACATCCCGGAAACCGAACAACCGGTCGCTAACTGGTACAATTACGGTCGCTTGACGGCCATTGCTAGCGGAAATCAAGTTATCGTCGCGCATTATTCTGAGTTCGCGAATACAGGTATACGCGTCGATAAAATCGATGCCGGTTGTAACGTAGCGCTTGATGGAGGCTTAGGAGTAGGCGATGTCTCCATTCGAGACTTGACTGCTGGAACCAGCCCGGACGGCAATGTATATCTGTTCTATGCGAGGGGCGGACTCGCGTATTTTGCTCGGATTGTGCCGGGTTCCGCCACCTTCACCACATCTCAGATTTTATCGGGATATCAGCCGCTTTACTTATCGGCGGCGTCATTTGCCAGTCATTACGTCCCGTTGGCCTTTGTCATCAACAACAACACCCTCTATTACTCGAATTATCCGCTCCCCCTCGACGGTGAAGCGTCCGTAAATAACCCTTGGGCATCCAAGTTGGGAAGCCCGTTTGTTACAGACACGGGGGGAACGATTAGTCCCACAACTGGACTGGTAGCTAGCGGACAGACCCTAATCAGAGGCACGCCCGCGATAAGCATCATATACAGAGAGCCCGGACTTTTAACTCTTGCTGGTGAGAAGTACGCAATGGCCGATACGTTTTATCAAATCATTCCCGGCATCTATTACGACCTGCCGTGGATTAACGGCACGGGCGCGGGTAGTTACGGTTCTGGCGTCTTGCATATGACCGGAGGACAAAAATATGTACTCAGTTTGACCGGGCAATCTGGCTTGATGAGTTGGTACAACATCACTAGTGGAATCCGTTACACGCTTAGAAGGTACTATGACCCGGCGAATCCTACTGCGTCATCGAACCAGTGGACTCTTACTTTATCTTCCGGGGCTTACATGGTGTTCGACGCAAGACTGGGGAATAACAATGGAAATCTCACGAAAGTCTACTCGGATACCACTGGCCAGAACTACTTAACTTACGCTACTACACCGGGCAGCGGCACCAGTTTCACCGGAATTGTCATCGATTCCTCGACGCCTAGTAGAACCATCAGCTTTTCGGATGCAGGCATTACATCCTATGGCAATGGACAAAGCATCACATTCACAAGAGTTTTGGGTGCGTGGACCGCCTCGGATGGCCTTTCCTGCTCTGCGGCAAACGGTGCTAATACCGGGAACTCCGGGACCCTAACAGTTACGGACGCCATAGGAAGGGGAACGAAGTACTGGGTCTGCAAGTGGAGGCTCATGAGATTAGAGTCCCCGAACGGCGGCCGAGTTGACTACTGGTACAGCACCGCATCTCAAAGTACAGACGCAACGCTTGTTACCTATGTTTCGCAGGGTACGGATGCATACTCGGCTCCTATCACGAAGGTGGACATCTACAACGAAAGCGGTGCAAACGTCAAGGCTCGAAGTCTCGCCTTTAACTGGAACTTCCAGAACGGCGAGGTAGTTCGAGCACTCGTAAACACTACAGACAAATCCGCTGTCGCGCAGGGGTCAAACGAGTACATCTTCAATTCGGCGGCTGGAACGGCTTCGGTTCGGGTCTACGATTCTGCCGGCCAAGTTTTGTACTACGACATGGAAACATGCACAGCCTCTCCATGCGGCACCAATCCGATGAAAGATTTGTCTGGCAACCTCAATAGTGGAACTTTCGGAGGAAGCGGTGGTTCTTTCCCTTACGGCAAATATGGCAAGGCTGGAGGCTACGGCGGAGGAGCATGGATTCAAGCTGCCGACTCAAATTCGTTGGATGCAACTAGTGGTGTCACTCTCTCAGCATGGATTAGCCCTTCTTCCATAGTCGGAATCCATAGAATCATCTCAAAATGGGGGGCCAGTGGGGGTATCTCGTCATATTTGCTTAGCATGGGCGACTCCGGTACGAATGGCAAAATCCGTTTTGCAGTACGCAGTGGCGGAAGCAATATAATCGCAGACTCGGCAACAATTGTAAGCACTTCCAATTGGTGGCACGTAGCTGGCACATACGATGGCAAGACCGCCACAGTATACGTTAACGGAGCATCGTCCGGGGCTAGCTCGCAGAGCGGTTCGGGGAACTCCATTCAGGTGACTGCGACTCCTTTGCGGATTGGCGATGAAGGAGATGGCAGTGGCACATACAAGTTCAGCGGCGTTATCGATGAGGTTCGCATCTTCAACCGCGCACTATCGCCCGAGGATATCGGAATTCTCTACACCAAGAATGCTTTGAAGAAAGGCGAGCAGCAGAACTGGTACTCCATAAATGGCCAGCCTCACTTATCTGAAGGATTTGTTGGAGACGAAACAACGGCTTCGGTCGTTACACAGGATGCAATTGATGACTGGGGCAACCAAATCTACCACAGAGATGCGCTCGGGAACGGGACCTTTGCTTCCTATGCCAATACGAACCACCAGAATCACTTCTATGCTCCGGGCCGACTGACGAAGACAGGAACTTCCAATACGGAGTTCATCGACTTCAGCAACGGGCTGTTCCCGACAGGGCAAGGCACATGGACGGTTACAAGTACAGCTACCACACCCACTCAAATAGACTATGGTACGTTCGACAAGGTATCTCCGTCTCTTAAGATAAACGCCCCTTCATCCGGCTACACAACCATTGTGCATCCTATCTCGTCCGGGCTTCGATTCATAGAGTTCCGAGCACGAATAGATGCCAAGGGCTCCGGGCAGAGTCTAGAAATTCGGCTGGGAACGTCGGTCTTTGATGGTTATCTAGCGGCTAGATTCGGTACCTCTGGTAACATCGAATTCTACAATTGGGCCAATGCTCCCAATGGATGGATGACCTGTAACTATGCAAACGGTCTCACGCCATCCTATAGCACGCAGACATGGTATCGGTTCACGTTTGAGATAAATCTGGACGGTTCTTTCTACCCGTGGAAGGCGTATGTGAACGGGATAGACATGTCCTGTGGTGTAACGCAAATGGGTTATTTACCCACGAAAATCACAGTCGAAGCAGGAACGGGTGCTAATACGTGGGTTGACGATATCAAACTTTATTCCAATAGCAACGGCCAGACTGGTTACTATGCTCTCCAAATCGGGTTCTCCGGCCTGCAGCCACGTCAGTCGATTCGTCTACTGGCCGAAAATGGCCTTGTAATCGACCAGACGATGCAGACCGGAACAGGGACGTTGTGGATGTCGTTCAATTCCGCTCCAACCGGAGCCTACAATTACTACGAGAACGGCGACAATGCGAAAGCCGCGATACAAATCTACGCCGAGGACGGCACGCTCGAATACCAGTCTCCGCTGACCCGTTTCTTCGTTGGGGAACAGTACACTTACACGCGCCCAAGGACGTTTGCCGACGAGCTTGTTAAAACAAGGAATGGGGCTCTCTATTGGCCTGCCGGCAGCACCGGGATTTACGCAGACGAGTTCGGTGACTGCGATAATCACGTTAATGGGATTACATGTTTCCCTTCTTCAAACTGGAACGGCCTTTGTACGCAGGGCAGTCAGGGTCTAGGTTGCTGGAGGCAAGCAGATGGACAAGACTCTTTGACCAAGGGCGCGATTAGAGGCAACTATGTTCATGTCACACCGTTTGACTATGGAAGTCGAACCCACTGGTTCAGGACTTCTGGGCACTCCAATCCAAATTACTTTGTCACTTATGTAAGAATTCCATCTGGACGGGCTCCCGATGGAATTGCCTTGTTATTTGGCGAAAAGCTTGATATAAACGGAGCATGTAGCGACGGTATAGGACTACGGTGCTGGCACCAAGCATTCTGGGGTTCTGTTGATTCCAGAGACCCAGAAACCGGTCTTGATGTTCTGACGAATACAAATATGGGTCCGCTACCAACCTCAAGAGACCAGTGGATACAGTTGGTTGTGAGTATTGGTGATTCTGGACTGCAAAACTGGCCGTCTGGATGGCGCGATATTGGATACAAAGTTAGCGGTGGAGAGGCAGAGTGGGACGTTACCACAACACAGACAGACGCATCATTCACAGTCAGCGGTCTAACCGGCCTTGGCAGCAATCTGAAAGTCAGTTTGTACAATCCCTTGACCAATACCGTGATGGCAAGCGCTGTTGTGAGTTCTGGTTCCGCAACCATAAATCTGTATCGGACTTTGCCACCGCTGTACACGGCCATTTTCCCTACCCAAGCCATGATTAAGATATGCTCCTCAACCCCTTCTAACGTGTGCGACGGAAGCAGCGAGACGGACGAGTACTACTTCGGCCCGCTTCGAGACATCTGGGCTGGAGACACGTTCCGCTACATCGGCGCGTCCAGCTTCTTCGATTCTAAATCCAGCGGAACCCCATACTGGCCCTCCTCATCAATTCATACCGCGTTACTTGGTAGCAAGAAGTTCAGCGGCGACTGTTTGGGCGCGGTTGCCTGCTACGACATGGAAACTCTTAGCGAAAGCTCAACGGCCCCAGATTCTGGCACGGTGTCATCGGTAGTTATCGACCTGTCTGGAAAAGGAAGCCACGGAGCTATCGGAAACTTACCACAACTATCTGCCGTTGACAAAGCAGCGGCGGGACTCGGTATGACCTTTAACCCCGCAACCGTGGATACGGTCCAAGCTACGATACCTACGCTCAATTTGGCGGCGGGCGGGTGGAACTCGGTTTCTCTTTGGATGTACTGGACCGGCGGAACTAGCCAAATGCCTTTTGGCTTCACCACGTATGACTTGTGGTTCGCGGGAAGCTCCTTCGGGTTTAACACGGGCACAGGCGATGTGTGGGGTATTGCCGACACCGGCTTGGCCAATACCCGGACTCATGTTGTCGCGGAGTTTTATAACGGGGACGTTAAGGCGTTCAACAAGCTTTACATCAATGGTGTCCAAAAAACACTCAGCCAAAAGGTCGGTACGACGGGGTCAAGAAGTGTAACGACCTACTTTGCAGAATTGAGTGGATGGCCGAATGATGCCACCAATAAATTTGGAGGTACACTAGACCAAGTTCAGGTCTTCAACCGGGCTCTGACGGACACAGAGGTTTTGGAGCAATACTATTCTCGGATGCCCGGTGCCCCGCAGACATATCTACGTCCTCAAACGAATGGATTGCCGGTAACAAGTAGAGTCCCCTATGAAGGCACCTATCTGTATGTTGCAGCAACCTACGACTCGAAGGGAAACGTCTTGTCAGTGACCGATGCCGGAAGAACTATCAGTGGCGGAGCCAACATAACCAGATACGCTTACTCAACATTGTACGGCCGCGACTATCGAACGCAGGTTAACAGGTCCGATGGAAAGCAAATCTACGCTGCTTATGACTTCCAGAGTGGCGTCAAGTACGGCACGCTAGACATTGATTGCAGAAGGTCGCGGACACAGTACGATGCCATCGGCCGGCCGATTCAGACATCAATATACGATACCGATTCTAGCGAGAAACTGCATTTGGATATGGAGACGGCAACGTACAATTCTCTAAAGGATGTAAGCTGCGCTGGAAATCAAGATGCCTCGTCGGGTCAGACCGTTACCATGACCGGTACCAACTACGCTTCGGGGATTGACGGAGCAGCCCGAAGTTTCAATGGAGCAAGCGAATACCTCTATGCAGCCCCGACTTCGACGGTCAGCGGCTCCTTCACCGTTGACGTGTGGGTGAAACCCTCGTCTGCGGCAACTGGAACGACGTATAGTTTCTTCAGCACGAGAACTCCGGGCTACGATTACAGCTTCGATGCCAAGCTGATGAACGGAAACAAGATTCACGCGGACATTGGAACCGGAACTGCGTGGATTACAACGACCGCTGATGCGTCCTTCACATACTCTGCGAATGCGTGGTACAATATTGCCTATGTCGTGACGACCACGGGATACACGATTTACGTGAACGGAACGCAGGTTGGCAGCGGGTCATATTCCTCCACCCCGCTTCTTTGGGATACAAATCACCATGTATATATCGGTCAAGTGGGATACGTAGGAGCCGAATGGTTCAGTGGGTCCATTGATGAGGTACGGCTATTCAATGTAGTTCGTAGCACACCAGAAATCGTTAATCTCTGGAGTTTCAAGTACAATCTACTGACTAGCTCTGCTGCCGCATACGATGATGTCTTCCCCACGAGCGTTACAACCTATGACGGCGTATCGACTCCGCGTGCACTGTACTTTGATATGGACGAAAGTTATCAGGCAGCCAACGGCTACTGGTACATGGAGGATAAATCTGGCCACGGTCAGGACGGACAATTGACCGGAACGTTGTCCCTTGTCGCCGGAAAGATAGGAAATGCGAGACAGTTTAGCACCAGTTCCGACAAGATACGAATAGCGTCACCGACAGGCTTACCTCTGGCCTCTTCTCCTAGGACGCTATCTGCTTGGATTAAGCCAACTTCCGTTTCTAGCGAACAAATGGTAGCGTCATACGGACCATCGTCATCTTCCGGAGACTCGTTCGCTCTTGGTTACGATGGAACCGGAAAGTTATTCGTTGACATCTACAATGGTCGGGCGACATCTACTACACTGATAGTAGGTATTGGACAGTTTCATTTTGTGGCCGCCACATACTCGGGTGGCTCACAGGTAACTTTGTATCTGGACGGAGCTACTCAGACAGTCTCGTTCTCGGGAACGGCAACTACGCCGAAAACCGCATTCGGTAACTTCATCATTGGTCAGTGGGTTACAAACAACAACTACGACACATTCCAAGGCACCATAGACGAGGTTCATCTAGTTTCGAGAGACCTTAGCGCAACTGAAGTTTCTAACATCTATAACAATGCTGAGAAAAGCCATATGTCACGAACCTATCAAGACGGGCTTGGCAGGTCTACAAGAAGCGTCATCATGGACATGTTCGGTAGCAAGCTTACAACGGTAGCGACCCTCGGCTGGAACGACAAACCGGTCTACTCATATCTTCCAAGTGGACAGTATTCCACGTTTGCCTACGACTTCCTCGGCAGGACCATAATGGCACAGTCTCCCGGAGACTCTACAATTTCTGGGATATCTAGGACCATCGTTAGCGAGAAGGCAAGGATGGTCGAATCGGTCGATGCGGTTGGCAGAAAGGCATACGGCAAGACAGACTTGCTCGGCCGGACAGTTGAAACAGCAGTATGGAACCCAGCAACAGGAGCTTATGGAAATCTGACTAATGCCTCTTACAACGCGCTCTCGGAGGTAACGGTAAGCAAGGATGCAAAGGGGCAGATAACGACGATGTACTACAACTCGCTAGGCAAGCCCAAGATGACCGTCTTCCCGGATTCGACCGACGCAGCCATGCGTTACTCTCTCATCTACTATGACGACAACCTACGAGCCTTCCAGACCGTCGATGTGATGGGAAGGGTTGCGGTTTCTACCTATGACAGTATTGGCCGAGTAACATCGGTAAAGCTGAAGCCGTCAGTCAGCACCGACTGCACCGGGACTCCAAACCCGTGCGTTGTCACGTATTACTATGACCCGATTCACGACGACCTATTGACCATCGACAACACTACCGCGAAGATTACACGAACCTACGATAGCTTACATCGGCTCAAGCAAGATTTTCTCGACGTACCCACGTCGCCACCGGCATTTAGCGGCGTAGTGACCTATACCTATGACAATGCCGGGAAGGTCACAAATATGCAGTATCCCGTGTCGTCTCAGGCCGTGGTTTATGTGTATGATTCGCTGGGACGGGTTCGGGAAGTTGACTACGGCGCAAACAAGTATGCCGAACTGGCCTACGATGCCTATGGCAGGCTTGGTAGCATCTACTACTGGAAAGGTACCAATACTACACTTCAGGAGAAATATACATACGATGCACGAGACCGGGTTACTCAGGTCAAGGTCTTCGATACCGGTTCGACCTACATGCAACTGGACTACGTGTACAACAAAGCTTCTGAAATCAGGTGGTCCACGGACAACATGTACGTCTTGGACGGGGGCGGCGTAGGCAGCAATCCGAAGAACGTCACATACGCCTATAACGGAAATGGTCGGCTGACATATGCCTCGGGGCCGTGGGGTGCATCCCAAGTTCCCGAGACCCACGCCTACACCTATGACCAAGTTGGAAACCTGCTGACTTGGAAGCTCGGTGGGACGACTTACAACTACGGGGTGAGTGGATGGAACCGGCTTGACACATTCGACTACAACACGATGAGTTTCGCCTACAATTCGGCCGGTTCAATGACATGCAAGACCGAGAGCAACCCTACGGCAACCAGAACGAGGTACACCCAAGATTTCCTTCAGCAACTAACGAAGGTAGAAGTTGGAGTTCCGTCCGCTTGTGCAACCGGCTCCGGCACATCCACGTACACCTACAGCTACGATGGTCTCGGCCGACGTGTGAAGACTTATGACGGCACCACGACCTCGTACTTCATGTATGCGGGCAGCAAGATGCTCTACAGCATGGTAGGAGCAGCAGAGACCGACTATGTATATGTCGGAGACAAGCTTCTGTTCCGATGGGATTTGGCCGTTGCTCAGCCAAGATACTACCACCAAGACATCTCACCCGGTAACGTGAGACTAATCACCTACTACAATGCAGGAATCATAGTCGATGCAAAGTACCGGTACCGACCGTTCGGAGATATGGTCACGCCTCCCCTTGTAGGCTCAACGCAACGCTTCCAGTATGCTCAACAGGAGTATGACGGTTCGACCACTCGCCAATACCACATGGGCCTGAGATACCAAGACCCCGTGGTCGGCCGCTTCGTCCAGCGCGACCCCATCGGTCCCGGATACAGCTATGCAGGTAACAATCCGGTTTCGCTCAGCGACCGAACTGGAATGTATACGCAAGTTGGGACGCCTTGGCAGAACTTCATGAATTGGTTAGGTTCGGAACAGGGGAGGGAAATCGTAACGGCAATAAACACAATATTGATAGTTGCAACTCTTGCATCTTTCATCCCCACCGGGGGAGGCAGTGCCGCCTTATACATGGTCGTAGCGGGGCTTATCGGCGGAACTATTGCCGTCGCTGTTACTTACGCCGTCACCGGAGGACATGCATCAGCCAACGACTATTACTTGGCCTTCACTATCGGCTTCGCGGTCGGTGCCGTCATTGGCGGGTACTATTTCGGAGTTAGGGCCGCCGAACTCGCGGCCGCTAAGGCAACCCTTTCTGGTGCCGAAAAGGCAGGCCTTTCTGGGACAGCTAGATCCGCTGTCCCTCAGATCCGCTACGGGACTTCGCTGAATTCCATCAGGGAATCCTTGGTCTTGAGGGCCCCTTCCGAGGCCGAACTAGCAGAGCTGGCGGCATCCCGGGGTGCGGGGTCGGCGCTGGAGAGTTCATCGGGGTTCCGACTAACCTCGGGAGTGAGGCTCGTCCAAAATGGAGACCGGATCGTGGCGACGGAACGCCTCACGACAGCTACTTTGGAACGCGCCGAACTGAAGTTGTCCACGTATCTGGATGACATAACCGAATTGACGGCGAGGGGCGACTTGGGGGCCATTGCCACTGTCGAAGGTAAGGTCAACACTCTTTACTACTGGGTGCAAGATGCACGCATGGTCCTGCGAGAGGGATTGCAGCCCACCGACTGGTTTGTGATTTGGCTTGGAGGCTAGTTTGACGGCAGTGAAATCCTTATTGCTCGAGGGCACTCCTGCCCAATGCACATTTGCAACGCTGAACACACCTCCGGTAGACGTTCCGAAGCAAGAGGGGCCCGTCCTTGTCTCAATCCGACATCTTTGAAGATCAGCCAAAGGGTGCGGTGCTGACTTACGAGGCCCTTGCGGATTCAGGCATCCTTCGTGAGTTCGACTACGCCCTCAGGAGCTTGGAGACGCCCACGACAGTTCAAGCCCGGCCATTTGACGGGGTCATTTTGCACCAGAGCAGCGACAATTCGGTCATTCACTCGACTTACTCACGAAGCATTTGGGAAGCGAGGGAACCACTTGAGAGGGTGGTCGTCAAAATGGTTGATCTCTCGATGTACTCAGCGTCGGTTTCTCGAGGCGAGTTTCCGGCCCAGCCGTTCGCATTGCAGATCCGCAACGACCGGATGAGAATCTTCGTGGAGCGAGACTCGTTCCTCACTCTCGTGGTCGTAAAGCTCCTCCAGCCGGACAAGACGCCCGGGGCTACGCGGATTGCAAGGGCGGTCGACCGCCTGATAAACCGCGCCCACTACAAGTGCACTTACGAGCTTGTGCAGGGCGTCGACCCGCACTGGAATCAGGCCCTGGAGCAGGAAATTCGTGCCCGTTTCTCCACAGAAACGGAAGCATGCAAGCTCCAAGCACCTTTCGTGCGAAAGGCCCTTAACGACGTCGTTGCGGCTTTTGAATCAAAGGCGCAGGAAGTCGGGTCCCGATCTATTGATGCGAATCAAGTAAAGCCTGTCCTCCGGAGACTTGTAGGCGGCAGCTAGGTTAGTGCGTCCAGGGCCTCCTCAGATGGCCGTTAGACGGCTGGCAGACTTGGTGCGCCAGCCGCCCTCCTAGTTCCTCACGCTGGAATTTCCAACGGCTCGTAGCCGTACCGGTCCTCCGAGAGTCCGTTCGGGACGAGTCGACCTTCCCGATACAGCTCAAGATTCTCCAAGATTCGCTGCACGGACCTATCGGGGACGCGCTTGCCTCGGTTCTTGCCTTCCTCGTATGGATGGCGTAGACCCGCCTCCGCAATGCCGCAGGCGGACGCATCGGCCTTAATGGCGAGGGCCCAATCGGTTGGCTCAAACGTCTTCGTCGCTTTGACCCAAATGAATCCGAGAGGCGGGCGGCCCATGTGGTATCCCTTCGCCCTCGCCACGGGCATCGCCTTCCGCACCCGTTCCGATATCTGGTCAGATTCCAGCTGCGCCCAAATCGCAAGGATGCCGATGAAGGCCCAGCCCATTGCGGTCGTCGTGTCGATCGATTCTTCCACGCTTGCAAACTGCTTGCTGTGAGCGCGAAGCTCGTCAACCATCTCGTAGAAGTTCCGCACGTTCCGGTGAATCCGGTCTTGCTTCACCACGAGGAGGATGTCCCACGTGTCCATGTCGGACATCATCTGCCGGTAGGCGGGCCTCGTGGTCGCTCGTCCGCTGGTCTCGTCCTGATAGATGCGGATGAGGGACCAGCCCTTCGCCTCGCAGTACTTCCTCAGTCTTGTCCCTTGCGCGTCCAGACTGAACCCTTCCCGGGCCTGATCCTCCGTCGAGACGCGGATGTATCCGGCGACCCGTGCAGTATCTTCATAGGCGAGTCTTCGGTTCGTTGACTGGGTGGAACAGTCCGGTTCGATGGTCAACTCCATCGACCTGCCCAGGCCGAACGTGCAGTGGGAGGGTAACTGGGACAGGAGGTGGAATATTCGTGGAGTATGGAGCGACGAGGGAGGCTGTCGGGGCTCCGGTCCGGGAACCATGGGGACGGTCACTTGGCTTTGTGCTTCCGACTCCTTCGTCCAGCTCTAATGGCTTTCGCCCAAGCTTTCCTTTGCTCGGGTGTTGCCTTCTGCCACCGAAGAGACCGGCCATCTGTTTTCCGTGTCTCTCGGGAGGTTTCTCGCTTTGGAGGAAGGCCGATTGGACCTCCCTCAAGGGTTCCGAGCAGAAGCTTGATTGCTTCAACACGAGCAGCAAGATGGTCCAGTTCGGCTTCAAGCGCCTTACGGAGTTCCGGCCTCATCCGTTCGTTTAACGGCGTAATAGTCTAATAACCTTGTTCTAGCAAAAAACAGTATCCCGGTCCATGCGATTTTGAACGGTGCCGCTATCACATAAGCTCGGGGCACTGTCCCGAGCGGCGCATGGAAAACAGTGACACTATTGAGCACTGATCGGGGCAACTGCGTTGCTAAACCTATGAAAGTTGAAGGCGAAGATCAAACCGATCGTAACGGGGACAGGCAGTCTGCCAATTGTCATCTTCCGGGTGTTTCCCGGCTGCGCCGGAAATGCAGCTATGACGACGTTCGAAGCTCAGCAACCACCCGTTTGTGGAATCGGCGCCAAAGGACGAAAGAGCTGACAACGCCGCCGAACATCATCAGTAACGGAACGCCGACCCAATCCGCGAGTCCGATCTGCGGCAAGGCTACAACACCGAAGATTCCAAGCTGCCACGCTTGGTCCCGACCTCCCCAGGTGTGACCGCAGACCCTGCAGACGACGTGACCCCAATAATGAATGAACCATCGATGGCCCTCGCAAGTCGAGCAGTAGAGGAGTTTCTCGCGACCGATGAGCTCAACCGCGAAACCAATCCCCGTGGAGAACCAGAGGCCAGACATGCCGAGCAGGAACGCACCTGGGGCGGATGTTGAAGGAGCCCCCGACGACGCCCTGGCCACTCCGAGAACAAGGACGAGGAGGGCTACGGATACCCACTTCGCATAGCGCTGAGATTCCCGCCGTGCCGAGCGGGCATGGCGGAAATGTTCCGCCTCCGGCATCTGGCGCGAGATCTCGTGCCAAATCAGGATGGCCCCAAATGCAGCCCAGAGCCCAAGACCGATCCAGTAAACCGGATTGAGAAACGTCTCCCGCGGCGTTACCATAAGGAGAGCGATTCCAAGGAGGAGTGGAAACAGCGCGATCGAGGTGACCACTAGCTTGACAACGGGAGGAGAGAGGTGCCGTTCACCCTTCTCGCTGGGCGTAACTGTAGTCCGCATATCTCGTTCGCCCTCCCATTGCCTTTCACAAATCCGCTAAGCATCTGATAAAGACGAGTGTCTCTCGAGGACATGTGGCTCACCGACTAACTTAAAGCCGATCAGGGAACTGCGTCACGACGCTCGCCACCACGATGGGAGCTGGCACCGAGATTTCGGTATCAGCTGGCAGATGAATGTCATCGCCGGAATACCTTGCGATCAACAAGATTGAGTTCGCAGGGAGTCCAATCAATCCGACCTGAAACGCTCCAGTTCCGTCGGTTGTCGTGCTGCCAGTGGGGACGATCGGTGGCTCCACGGGGATCTTCCGAAAACCTACTGAGCCGGATTCGTTGGAAAAGAACATTGCGTCGAAGTTCTCGCTCCCTTCAAACTGGGCCGGAATCACACGCGCGGCAAGGATCACGGTGTACGCGGCGCCTGGCGTCACCGGAAAATTGGGCGGGTAGACCATTTCTGTTTCGTTGGACGTTACGTTCACATGGAGCATCCATCCGGGGCCGAGGTCGCTTGGCTCGATGCGAGCGGTCCCATTGCCATAGAGTTGCCAACCCTGCAATCCCAGAGAGAGGTTCCCGTTCGGCACGCGGTTCGTCGTCTCGTTGCCCTCCAGGTAGCGAACGTCGTAAAGGAAGAACTCCGAGGTTGCGGGAAGGCCAGGGCCTCCCTGATTAACCCAGAGGCCGACGGCGCCCCCTGTCGCCGATGCCGGGACTGAATCGGAGAGAGTGTACTCCGCGAATTGGCCGGGCCCGTCGAGCGACTGGATGTAAAATTGGATCCGTGCCCCGGCGATAGGTGCACCGCCTTGGTCGGTCAGCTTCCCCGCGATTTCGAGAGAACCGTTCGAAGGACGTGAGCCGGGAGATAGGCTGAGCGGGGTCCCCGGCAGGCAGGGGTCTGGCCGGTTCTTCGGAGAGAGCTGGCGTTCGATTGTCCCGTTCTGATCCAATGCGCTCCAGATATTCGGATTCTCCAGATCCCACGTCCAGAGGAGCCAGCCCTCAAAGCGGTAATGGCAGGATTCGATTTGCCAACTCTCGAGCGACAAAGCCGCCCCGGTCGCCGAAGGATAGAAGGATTCAAAGGCTCCCAATTCGCCCATGATGATCGGCTTCCGGGAGTTGTTTCCAATCCCGAAGTTCTCCACCAAATGGGAAAGATTGGAATCGAATTCCCCGGGGTACGTGTGAAGGTCGATGAAGTCCGCGGAGGATCCCCCATCTTCGGGATTGGCGATTGCGGATTGCGACCGAACGAGTCGCGTATCCCCGACCCGTAGCGGGAGCGGCCCTTGGGGCACGAAAAAACCGATCGTCACCAGAGACTGCGGATCGACTTCCAAGATCGATTCGCGGACGCGGTCAATCCAGTACACCGAGCTTTCATCCATCATCCGTTGTTTGTCTTCGGGCTGTGCCATGTCATAAGTTCGAGAGTTCGCCGTCGTAACCCTCCCGGATGAGAAGTTCAACGGAGCGAGGTTGCCATCGAAAAACGCCTCGTTCCGAAGTTCGTAGGCGAACACACTCTCCATCGGAGCTCCGAGGCCAATCAAGCCCGAAACAAAGTCATGCCAGAAATTGCGGTTCGCGTCAATCCCCCCTCGCGTCAAGTAATGCAGGTTATTTCCGTCGAAAACGGCGCAACACACCGAGTAGAGTAATGTCGAGTATCCGCCCCACGCGGGAACGCCGTCGATGGCAAACAGGACAAAGACGTCGCTCGCCCGAGCCCTCCGGAGAAACTCCACGACGTTCATGAGGTAAGAGGAAGAAAGTCCCCCCGCCGCGTCCGCCACGCGACATGTATTGATGAACACGCGAACGACGTTGTAGCCGTCTGCCTGCATCCTCGCGAGCGCCTGTTCGACCCGAGACGGATCATACAACCCTGGATCAAAAGTGGAATGATAGTAATCCGGACCGCAGGGGGGAGATTGAGCGGCGAGGCGAATGTAGTTGTTACCGCGCGGGACGAATTTCGCGTCCGTCGCCTTGTCGTAGAACTCCCCGACTCCGTTGACAAGCCGAACACCGATGCGGTGAACCGGGAGCGAAGGAGGCGCCACCTTCAACCCGAGGTAGGCCAACGGCCCGAGGGAGGCGATTATGAGGATTGCGACCGCAATGAGGAGCCAGCGTTTTCTCGACCCAGCGCGGCTCTCCCCAAGGCCTGCGATAGGACGATCGGCGTTCCCCTCCAAAGTTTCGCCCCAACTCTCCTCGATGACGAAATGCCGGCGTGCTCTGAGCTGGATAGTCAAGTCCGATTGACTGGCGAGGTACTTAGGCGTTGCGAGGTCGCCGCACTGGTCATTCCAGAGGCATTCATGGCAATTGTGAAAGACCGGGACACTCGGAAC
>WNGG01005646.1_pt1 | contig 17750 bp, 16 predicted proteins | sample 5400661 | NCBI WGS metagenome assembly WNGG01 (sample SAMN13153372, study PRJNA577476) | soil metagenome | isolation source: 100 cm soil or saprolite under Garry oak tree replicate 1 | place: USA:California | collected 2016-06-15
CAGGGACGAGTCACGAGTATCGACCCTGCACACCAGGAGATTGTGGTCGTGGATCAGCAGCACACGCACCATATGGAGTATGATTACCTGGTCTATGCTTTGGGGAGTGTGACTGACCGCCAGACTGTGCCGGGAGTGGCGGAATACGCCTACACACTCGCGGCGAGCGGTCCCCTGTCCGCAGCAACGCTACGCGAAACACTCCCCTCTGTCGAGGCAAAACACGGTCACGTCGTGATCTGTGGCGGAGGACCAACCGGCATCGAAATAGCGGCTGAGGTGGCCACAGCCTACCCTCACATCAAGGTGCATTTGGTGACGAAGGGGCCTTTCAGTCTCTTTCTGGACAAGACTGTTGCCAGCTCTATCCGACGTTCACTCACCCGAGTGGGAGTCGAGATCATCGATCAGACCACGGTTGCTGCCGTGCGTGCGCACAGTGTTGTCATTGATCAAGCAAGCGAGATCCCCTGTGACCTCTGCGTCTGGACGGGAGGATTCGTGGCTTCATCGTTAGCACGCGAAGCTGGACTAGCCGTGAATGAGCGCAACCAGATTATCGTCGATCCCTTTCTGCGTTCGATCTCCCATCCAGAGATCTACGCGATTGGTGATGCGGCACACCCACGTGAGGACCCTGGAGTGCCCGTGCGCATGAGCGCCGTCACCGCGACGATCATGGGCGCGCATGGCGCCGATTGCTTGAGCGCGGTCCTGCGCGGAAAGACGCCCAGACCACTCAGCTTCGCCTACCTTGGTCAGGGCATTGCCCTGGGACGAGGCAACGCTATTGGCTTCAACAACTATCCTGACGATAAGCCCAGGCCTCCCTACTTCACCGGCTGGTTAGGATACCTCATTCGCGAGGGGTTTGTGCGCTTTCTGGCAACCGCGACACAGCGGCCGGGAATCTTTGTGTGGTTAGGGAAGCGGCGCTATGAGAGTGCACAGCGTCGACAACAAGCCAGGGAACAGAAAAAGCAGATGCAGCCACGCCGGGCATAACAAGGGTGACACTGCTGGCACGGCTTCATCGGCACACGCTCACAGTTTGGGCGCTGGTGGGACGAAGAGATCGAACCAGGAGTGACGAAGGAGGATGAACATGGTGGAATCATTTGAGACCTACCGAACGTACCTCTTTGCCATCGCCTACCGCATGCTTGGGAGCGCGATGGATGCTGAGGACATGGTGCAGGAAACCTACCTGCGCTATTCGGCCACGCCGCCAGACTCCATTACCTCGCTTAAAGCCTTTCTGACCACGATTATCACGCGCTTGTGCATGGATCAACTGCATTTAGCGCGGAGGAAGCGTGACGTGTACCTGGGTCCCTGGTTACCAGAGCCTCTCATTACGCCGGAGGCGCTCGAAGCAGTGAGCCTGGAGGAGCGCGTCGACATGGAGGAGTCGATTTCGCTGGCGTTCCTGCTGCTGCTGGAGCAGCTGCAACCCGTCGAGCGGGCGGTTTTCCTGCTGCGCGAAGTCTTCGAGTATGACTATGTCGAGATTGCCAGCTTTCTCGGCAAAAGTGAAGCGGCCTGTCGCCAGTGGTTCAGCCGGGCGAAGAAACATCTGGCCGACCATCGGCCCCGCTTTCCAGCGTCTCCCGACACCCATCGGCGGCTGCTTACCGGTTTTCTGCAGGCCGCTCAGGCTGGTGAAATGCCCGCCTTGATGAACCTGCTGGCCGAAGATGTGACCCTCTGGGTCGATAGCGGCGGCAAAGTCAAGGGAGCGGCGACTCATCCGATTCATGGGCCTGACGCGGTGGCACGCTTTGCTCTGGGAACCAGGCGCTTTTTACCAGAGGGCGCCCGTGTGGAGTTGGCAGCAGTCAATGGTCAACTGGCGGTGATCTTTCGCGCCGGTGATCGCGCCTATCTCGTGCTGGCCATTGAAGTGGAGGCACAACGGATTCAGACGGTGCGTGTCATGGTGAACCCAGAGAAACTTGCACGCGTTTAGCATGAATCTTCTACACGAAAGAGGAAAAAGCAATGACATCATCAAGTGACTTCCCGACCGCCGGTGTGGAGCTGAGGCACCTCCTCGTGGTGAGCGACTACGCTCGTTCGCTGGCGTTCTATCGCGACGTGCTAGGAGCGACGGTGGTGCGCGAGTTTCCCGGCACCTTGTGCTTCCTGAGCTTTGGGGGCAGTCAGATCTTGCTCACGGTCCCAGGTGGCCCCACGCAGGACAAGCCCACCGTGACCTTTGCCTCGCCTACCGACCTGGACCGGGTTACTAGCGAGTTAGCCATCCGGGTGCCGGATTGCTCCGCTGCTTACGAGGTGTTGCGCTCTCGCGGAGCCGAGTTCCTCACTGAGCCGGTGGACTGGGGCTATGAGGTGCGAGCCTTCTTCCGCGACCCCGATGGTCATCTCCTGGAGCTCTCCCAGACCGGTCAGCAGAAGAGTCAGGCTGGTGAACTCGTCTGAGCGTGTGCGTCAGAAGAGCCACTGGACGTGCCATTGTCCTCTACAATCTCGCTGCAGCCAATGCGGGTAATCAATTTTGAGCAGATCACAAATGGTTGGGAAGAGGTCGATCTGTGAGACGAGTGCATCACAGACGTGTCCACCGGGAAAGCCTCCTGGGCCACGCATGATCAGCATCACACCGATCCCGTGATCGGTCAGATACCCTTTGCGGACCCCTACACTGCCTGAAACGCCGATGGACATACCTTTGCTAGTCTATACTGTTCACACAATGGCTTGCGTGTTTAAGATTGTCTGCGGAGATCAGATGGAGTGTGCCCTGTGATGTGCCACGCACATCACAGGGCACACTCCATCTGATCTCTAGGATTCTTCTGGGCGCACCGCCACAATATCATTCCGTGCCGCCCACATATTCAAATCTCGTCGCTGGATGGCAGCCGCCATCATATCTGCAAAGAGATCCGGAGTGCAGGCGAAAGTCGGAACACCCATTCCGGCCAGAATCTGAGCATTTCTTTGATCAAAGCTGGGCGTGCCTTTGTCGCTGAGTGCCAGCAGACAGATCATCTGCACGCCACTATTCACCAGCTCTGCTGCCCGGCGCAGCATCTCTTGCGTGTTCCCACCCTCGTACAGGTCTGTAATCAGCACCAGGATCGTCTGGTTGGGCCGGGTGATGACCTGCTGGCAATAGGTAAGAGCGCGGTTGATATCGGTGCCTCCACCGAGTTGCGTGCCGAAGAGCAGATCCACCGGGTCTTGCAGGTCCTCGCTCAGGTCAACCACCGATGTATCGAAGACCACCATACGAGTGCTGACAGAGCGGAGCGAGGCCAGCACCGAACCAAAGATGCCTGCATAGACAACAGAAGTAGCCATCGAGCCGCTCTGATCCAGGCAGAGCACGATATCCCGCAGGGAGGCAGTTTTACGTCTGTGCCCATGTCCCACCAGCCGTTCAGCTATGATGGTACCACGCTCAGGCATGTAATTCTTCAAGTTGGCACGAATAGTGCGATCCCAGTTGATTTCGCTGGCACGCGGACGGTAGTTGCGCTCTGCCCGATTCAGGCTCCCGCGCACCGCCTGCACTAACTGATTTGCAAGTCTGCGCTCCAACTCGTCTACAACCTTGCGTACTACCTGGCGAGCCGTGGCCTTCGTCTTCTCAGGAATGACCTTGCTTAGTGAGAGGAGGGTAGCCACAAGGTGAACATCTGCCTCCACATTCTCCAGCATCTCTGGCTCTGTGAGCAACTGGGTGAGCTTCAGTCGCTCCAGGGCATCCTGCTGCATCACCTTCACGGCTGACGCTGGGAAGTAGCTGCGGATATCCCCAAGCCAGCGTGAGACATTGGGTGATGAACTACCCAGCCCGGCAGAGCGCTCAGAGTCGTAAAGCGCCTGGAGCGTCTTATCCATGCCAGTGTCACCACCACTGAGCTGGCATCCTGTGCCGTCTGCCTCTCCTCCACCGAGCACCAGCCGCCAGCGCCGCATGCGTTCCTGCTCATCAATTGCCATCGAATTTGACCTCCAGAATCTGTGCCAGTATTGGCAGGACTGTCCTCGCTCGCTCCTGATTGATGACCGGTCCTTCCTCTGCCAGCAGGTCAATTCCACTCCGTCTTGCCTTTTTCCCCGTTAGAGAGCTTGAGTGTAGATGTTTGACCTTCTCGCCCATCTTGCGCCGTTCTGGTTGCTGAAAGCCAGAGAAAGCGCGTCTCAACAGTGGAAGCAGTGCGACGAAATTCTCTGGAGATAGCTCGCTGAGCCAGTTATCCAGGGCTATCCAGAGTCCATCCAGGTTTAAGAGCAAACTTCCACTGCCCTGTAGCACCCCCTGAACCCATGCCGTCGCCTGTGGAGCGGGATTGACAGGCGAGAGTGCCAGCCGTGCCAATCTGTGCAACTCCTCCTCATCAATCACATGTTGCTCAAACAACAGGCGGCAACAACGTCCACGCACCAGGCCATGAATACTTTCGCGCTCAACCAGCTGGTGCAGAATGCCCTGCCATTCTCGCTGCTGATCCTCACGATTGAGCGTTTCAACACTCCACTGCACATTATTGATGCTCTCAACCATCTTCTCAGCTGCATCGTCGTCGAGTGACGCGCAGGCTCCCGGCAAACCAACAATGATACGCTCAAACAACCCATCGATCACAGGCGTGATATGCTCTGTCTTCGTCTCGCGCACATTGCCGTAGCGTGCCACCCGCGCCAGTGGTGGCAAAGCATCCATCATGTGCCGCACATCGGCAGAGACTGCTGCTTTTGTCTGAACGCACTCCAGCAGGTGATCTACTGCTTGAGGCAACTCGGCGAGAATGACCTGGTCCAGCAATTCCGTCAGTTCAGGTAGTTCATTGGCTGTATCTGCCTCGTGGTTGGCGAAGGCCGTAGCGGCAGCCTCGACGGTGTTCCCCCAGATGTTCTTCTCAACCAGTGAGACAACGAACTCGACCTGCCATTGCACTTTCCAGATTTCCCAGAAGGTGCCTTTTTTTGAGCCGGAGACTCGTTGTTGTTTGCCCCACTCAATGCCCAGCAGCCGGAGTTGGTGCAGTAATTGACTGCGAGCGCGGTCAGTATCGTTGCGCAGGTCAATTTCAAGGGTCACTACTTCAATCGAAGGTTTGAGGCGTACCCGGCGTTGCCTTGCCTCCAGGTCCCGCTGCAATGGTACAGCAGGTGTCTCAGGCGGCACTTCACCTAACCTCTCGCCGATCTCCAATTGGTCACGGATGAGCTTCATCGGCTCAGCATTACCGTAACAGAGTACCGTCTCAATCGCCTCGTGCAGTTCAGTCAGTCCCGGCATTGGGAGGTCTCGCATGGCAGCGAGCGCTTCGCTGAGTCGCACCGCTTCAATGACATTGGCAGAAGAAGCATCCAATCCCTCTTTTCGCAATAGGTGTGCTGCGTGGGCCATCCAGCGAATCGTTACCCGGTCAGGGGCCGTCCAGAGGTGCTCGTACCAGCCCGGTGAAGTCACTCCTGCACCATAGCCACTGCGATAGGCCAGCCGCGAGTTAGTCCAGGGAATCCAGGTGGCCTCGACCTTGACCCGTTTGAGGCCCTTGAGTATTGCCGCATCTTCTTTCTCGTTGCTCATATCCAGGAGCACCGGGGCATGCCAGGCACCACAAACCACTGCAATACGCTTGAAACCTTCCTGCTGTGCGGCGCGAATCGTCGAGCGCATATGTGCCTCACGCTGTGCCTCATGCTCGTTCTTGGGCGTGGGATCAGCACGTAGTGCGCTCATCGCCTCAAGAATACCTTCAAAAAGGTCTGTCACATCACGACGCAGTTCAATCTGCCGCTCCCACCACAGTTCATGATCGCTGTAACCGGCCGCTTTCGCCAACAGAGCAAATGGGTTATCCTCGATGCTTTCTTTGTTGGCTACTTCGGCTTCTGCGGCTTTTGCCTCTGTCTCGCCTGGGACTTCCTCCTCTATCGTTGTACCGGCATCATTTACTGCACGCCCCCGCTTTCCTCTCCCCTTCATAGGAGCCTGATCTGTCGCATCCGATTCCTGCTTCTCCTCCCCTTCATAAGCCAGCTGGATGGCTTGCGGCAAATCCATAAAGCGTGCCGGAATCTTCCTCTGAAGCGCATAGCGCAACGCTTGCCACTCGGGTGAGAAGTGCGTGAACGGATAGTAGACTGCCTTCTTGGGATCATCTGGTACGTAGATGAGCAGCGCTACAGGTGGTTTCATCTCCTCGTGAGTAAGGAGAGGCAGAACGTCCTGAGCATCAGGCGGCCCCTCCACAAGAACGATATCTGGTTCCAGGGTCTCCAGGGCGGAGCGCAAGCTCCGCGCACACCCTGGTCCGTGGTGGCGTATGCCGAAGATGTGAGTGCTCATGTTACAATACCTCGTGGCAAGCTCGGTAGAAATCCTTCCATCCATCACGTTCTTTAACAATCGTCTGCAGGTATTCCAGCCAGACAACGCGATCCTGCACCGGGTCCTTGACGATTGCCCCCGTTAATCCTGCAGCCAGGTCGCCCGCATGCAGTTGTCCATCACCGTAGTAAGCGGCCATCGCAAGCCCACTATTGATCACTGAAATTGCCTCGGCAGTCGAAAGTGTGCCACTGGGTGACTTCACTTTGGTCTTGCCATCCATCGTCACACCAGAACGCAGCTCACGGAACACCGTGACAACGCGCCGGATCTCTGCCAGAGCTGGTTTCTCTGCAGGCAGTTCGAGCGCCTGACCGATCTGGGCAACGCGGCGGTCAACGATATCTACTTCTTCTTCCAGGCTTTCGGGAAGTGGAAGGATAACCGTATTGAAGCGGCGCATCAATGCGCTGGAAAGTTCGTTCACGCCCTTGTCACGGTTATTAGCAGTCGCGATCACGTTGAAGCCCTTACGTGCCTGCACTTCCGTATTGAGTTCTGGTACAGGCAGTGTTTTCTCCGAGAGAATGGTGATAAGGGTATCCTGCACCTCGGAGGGGATGCGGGTCAACTCCTCGATGCGGGCGAGTTTGCCTGTCTGCATAGCACGCATCATTGGGCTGACAACCAGGGCGGCCGTCGATGGTCCCTCCACGAGGAGACGCGCATAGTTCCACCCATAGCGAATTGCACCCTCATCGGTCCCTGCTGTACCCTGAATGAGCAGGGTTGAGGTGCCTGCGATGGCTGCCGACAGGTGCTCGCTTGTCCAGCTTTTGGCAGTCCCAGGGATACCATAAAGCAGGAGTGCCCGATCCGTTGCCAGCGTTGCAACGGCGATCTCAATCAAGCGAGCATTGCCGATGTACTTTGGACTGACGACGTAACCGTTGGACAACTTCCCCCCGAGTAAGTAGGTGCGTACAGCCCATGGCGAGAGCACCCAGTTGGGTGGTCGTTGCCGATCATCGATCTTTTTCAATTCGGCCAGCTCTTCGGCAAACTGCTCTTCTGCATGCTGGCGCAGGACAGCATTGAGGCCAGTTTCTTCGCCGTTGACACCTATACTGTGGTTTGTCGGATCGACGTTGGATGTAGTCATTATGCCATCTCCTCGATGAGGCGCTGGCGGATGCGAAGCACCTCGCTAAATTTTGTCAACTCGGTATTCCAGTATTGTATTTGCCAGCTTAGATTGTTAGTTGTTTTATCGTCTTCTTCAGCTTTCAGCACTATCGCAGGTTCTAATGCTGCTGCAAAGCACGCTGGGGGAAGTGCCATGGCAGCTACCTCCAGGCTTTGGTACCAGGGATCATTGTATGGGTAGCTCCGTGTAGTAATGGTGAGCGAGCCAATATATGCTCGCAAGTTCGCGAGGTAGTTGTCTCCAAAATCTTTACTCCAAGGTCTTGGCAATTCAGCAATAGCACTTGACCAGTCTGAGCTTGTCTGCTTCAGTTCCAGTGCTCGCTGCTCTGCAATCTGTTGTGGTATGCGCTTTGCCAGTTCCTGCCGAATTTCGTAGACAACATTCCCATATGTTATTTTGTTGCGCTTCGGATTGCACCACCAGTCCCACAGTGGCTGTATCCACCCACTGCTCTCATGCAGCAGAGCAGCCCGTGCCCAGCCTTCAATGACCGCATTCCTCCACTCTCCAGGAACCGCATCGATCAATTTGGTTGCAGTCATCCCAAATCGCTCTTCCCAATATGTGGGAGGAACGAAGGATAGGACTTGTGTCATCCACCACGCCCGCTCCCCCACACCCGAATAAGCTGGCTTGACGACAATCCCATCGCGCTGCCATACCTTATCTTTGTCGATATCTGCTGGTGGTGTGACAGTCAATACCTTTTTTGAGTGGCTGAGCATAGCGTCGGCACGGGTGCGCATACGAGCTGCAAATGCTGATGCAGGAATGCGTGCCAGCAATGTTGGTGCGATACTCCGTACACCTGCCGCACGATCATCGAGCGCCTTTTCCAGCAGCTCCTCGTCATCAGCCGAGAGCCCAACCTCAAATGTGCCAAGCAGTGCTGCCCGGCTCTCTGCTTTCTCCTGTTTCCATACTGCTAGAAGCCAATCGCGAGCTTTGGCCGGATCGCTGGCACGTAGCAGTCGCAAAATTGCCAGGCGTTGTCCGGGTGTCCCTTCCTGCCAGGTAGCCTCTGCATCAGCAGGCAGGCTGCCTTGAGGTAAAAACTGTGCAACCCAGGACCAGGATGGATTGAAGCGACTGAGCCATAAACCGCGCTCACCCAGCACTGGAAACAGCGCTGCCCGTATCTCCTTTGACTGCGTACCAAGTGCCACAGGCAGCAACTCATAAGGGAGGCGTAGGCCGACATGCTGCATACCCTCCAGGGCTTCTGGCAGGAGTTCATCATGTTCACCTTTGAGCATACTCTCTACAAGCTTTGCGATCTCTGGTGAGCAGGCCGCTAGACTTTCTGTGGGTGCAGCCTCTGGTGCGGTCGGGATAGCTTCTGGTACTTGCCCGGCCTGCCGGTAGATGCCCCAGGTACCAGCGCTCAGCAGCAACTTTCGTTCGATCTCATCCACGGAAAGCTGTTCCATGAGGGCATCTACAGGTGTGTCGGTCGTTATATCCAGAGTATTGTGTTTCGCTGTGCCAACCAGTGCGAGAGCCACAATTGTGTCCATAGCTTCCTCACCTTCTATAACAGGTAGTATGTGCCGTCGATCAACACACCGAGCGGACGTAGGACTTCTCCATCCCATTCACCTGCGAAATCCACCGGCATCCCACCTGAAACAGCCAGCATCCGCCAGTGCTCACCCTTCGCCAGTGGGAGGGCATCACCTTTGCTGTCTCGCATGTACCACTTTGTGCCCTGGTTGTCGCAAATCGGTATCACATCGCGAAGTGTACACAGGAAGCGATCCTGCCAGGGTTGTCGTGCCAGCATTGCTGCCACGCTTGCCAGAAACGCCTCTATTGTCTCTGCGCCTGGGAAGGGCTCTCGCAGAGGAAGAATCTCTCCTCGACGTGCCTCTAGTTGTGCACGCTGAGGAGCGGCACCAGGATAGAAGATCAGGTCTGCTTCCTGGTGAGTGCCAACTGGAAACACATCCTTGAACGGTGTTTGTCCAAACGCAAACTGCAAAATCAATGCAGGTCGTCCCGTTTGAGCACCCACCATCCATGTCCATTGCGCACGTACCTTCTCATCATCATCCAATCGCTGACCAAGAATGATCCAATCGTCTGTCACCTTTTCTCCGCGAGCTGCTACCTCTTCCTGGTCAAGTGACCAGCCGACCAGCTGGCGTATGTCTTCCTGCAACACAGGTTCAAGCTTTTCGCTCTGCCGAAAGGCGTGTGTCAGTAATGCCAGCCGCCCGAGTTGCACAAGGAGTTTTTCCGACCAGTTTGGCGAGGAGTTAGGTATTCCCGCCATCCGTCGCAGTCGCGTGGCAATTCCTGGAGCCTGGGCATCCGTCATCTGTGCCGCCTGCTCTTCCCAGAACCTGGCAGGCTGTGTCTCCACACTCGCCAACCCGTTCCGCACCAGGTCATTCAGCCAGAGATCAAGCCGATCCAGTCCTTTCAAAACCTGTTTCAGGCGTTTCTCAGCCCGTTTCTTCTGTTCGGCAGAAGGAGACTCACTTGTTGTCGTCTTCTGTGCCTGGGTCTCTTTGCGTTTGCTAACGGCTGCCCGCTTTGCCAGCCAGGTAGCCACCCATTCCGGTGGCTCTGCCGTCGGGACGGCTGCTGGTGTATCCACTGCCACGAGCAGTAGTCCAAGACAATGCTTACAGGGAGCTTTACGGCTTGGACAGCTACATGTCATCGTCAATGTAGAGAGATCAACTCGCACCTGGTAGGGGTCTTTTCCACTTCCCTGGCACTCTCCCCAGAGCGCTTCGGGATTCTGGCCCAGATTCTTCCACTTCTTAGTGGTTCCCAACGCTTTGGCATTTTTAGCGGAATCGGAATCTGGGGCTAATGCTAGTACCTGATCGCTGCTCGTTAGTTGTAATCCCACGATCTTTCGCCTCTCAGATCAAGTATTCCTGGCACCCATAGATAAGTTCTTTTGCAGTATATAGAAAACGGAAGGTGACGTATAGGGATATGGGACATAATGCTCACTTTGCCTTCGTGTCCTATGATAGGTTTGTATCCTCTAGATTTTCGTACCGTGATATATATTAGGAGCACCCTTTGTTGCTGTCCAGATATGAAGCGCATCTTTACGAGTACCCAATCTAACACGAAAGGAGAAACCAGTATGTGTGTTAGCTGTGGTTGTGGAAACCCTAACGATAACCGTGGGGATAGTCGCAATATCACCATGAATGATATCGACCTGGCGGCGCGGGCAGCAGGCACAAGCCGCGAACAAGTTGCACAAAATATCATGAATGCCTGCATGCAATCGAGCGCAGGTGCCTCTCGACAGCAAACCCAACGGCCAGTCTATGGTCAATCAAGCCAGCAGCAGCCCGGCGATCGTACTCCATGGCGACAGCAGGAACCAGGACACTAAGGCTCTTCTTGTTATTATCCACTAGCTACATAGTCGAAATGGGAGGCGAAAAATATGCATGAGCAGGCCAAATTGCAGTATATTCCTTTGAAAGTCTACCGCACATCTGACCGCCTGACAGTCGCAGCACCAATGCCCGGACTCCAGCCAGAGGACATTCTGGTTGAGGTTACCAGTGATGGTCGGCTAATCCTGAAAGGGGAACTGCGTGGGGTGCTCAAAGATGTCAAGGAACTGCTGATCGACGAATGGAGCGTTGGTGGCTACTACCGTGAGCTACCGTTACCAGTGTCAGTTGATGGCTCACAGGCCACTGTGACTTATGGCAATGGTGTGCTTGTAGTCACCATGCCCATCAACGAGCGAACCTGTCCTGCCCGGCTAACCCTCGATAAAGTAGCTCCAGCCCATGGTGAGCATGTAGGCAAGGTTGATGAGTCGCGTCATTGAGTGTGTACACTCATCTCCAGGACAGCGCCTGCGCGTCGATCTTAAAAGTAACATGTTACTCTCAGAGATCGCGTTTTACGCACGACAGTTTTTACAGCGACCAAAAAGGGTCAGTGAATGCCCCTCAATGACAAAGTCCGCCTGCTTCCCCACGGCCGCGAATTGATCTGCGGGTAGGCAGATATCGATATCGACGACGCAGTGACACTGCGTGCAGGTGAGGTGGTGGTGGTGCTCGCTCCCACCACAGACACGGTAGTGATGCGTCCCATCTGCAAACTCAATGCGGGCGAGCAGCCCCATATTCACCAGCTTTTCAACCGAACGGTAGACCGTGGCTCGGCCTATCCGAGGCTCGGCCTGTCGTAACTCCTGCCAGAGATCCTCAACGGTGAAATCTTCGCCGAGACTTCCGAGCTCGATCAATCGGTCCGCAATCAGTTTGCGTGGACGAGTGTTACGCTGGCTCACCTCGTCGAAAGCCGCATAAATTTTATCCGCTATCATAATCGATTCCTTCTGGTATGCTCTACCCTGTTTCCCCATTCGCTCGCATCTGTTGGCCAGTGAGTGCTCTCCTGCAAACCCCTTCCCCGATTTGTGTGCAACAAGATGAGATTTCGTCTCACTAGTTATTGACACCCTGTCTCGTTTAGTGTTATAGTATTGAGACAGTATATCATATGGTGATGTGTACTGCCAGGGGCTGAATGTTGTTTGCTATTTCACGTTTCCTTAAAAGGAGGGGTTGCTATTCAGACCTGCAACGCCGCTCGGCCGCGGCTACGCTTCGCGTCAGCAGGTCTGAAAGGAGGCGTCTGTGTTTCCATCTCGTATCCGAGCATTCCCGGGTGCCCTGGTAGGGGTCTTGCTGCTGCTACTGCTGACCCTTGCCGCCTGTGGTACCACTTTCCAGTCCTCTGCGAACAGCGGCGGGCCGGTTCAGGTCGTCGCCGCGGAAAATTTTTGGGGCAGTATCGCCGCCCAGGTCGGTGGCAGCCACGTGCATGTCACCAGCATTATTGTCGATCCTAATGCCGACCCCCACAGCTACGAGCCGACCGCTGCCGATGCGCGGACGGTGGCTGATGCTCAGTATGTCATTGTCAACGGTGCCGGCTATGATCCCTGGGCAGATAAGCTCTTGCAAGCCAATCCCGCCAGCGGACGCAAAGAATTGAACGTCGGCGATTTCAACGGCAAGCACGAGGGGGACAACCCCCATATGTGGTACAACCCCGACTACGTAACCGCCGTGGCGAATAAGATCCGCGACGATTTGAAGGCCCTCGACCCTCCCGATGCCGCTGCCTTTGACCAATCGGCGCGGACCTTCCTGACCACCGGTCTCAAGCAGTACCACGATCTTATTGCTGCCATCAAGGCCAGGTACAGTGGCACACCGGTTGGGGCGACCGAAAGCATCTTTTCCTATCTCGCGCCTGCGCTGGGGTTGAATCTCATCACGCCCTATTCCTACCTCAAAGCGGTCTCTGAGGGAGAGGATATCTCGGCGGCTGACCAGGCCACCGTCGAGCAGCAGATCAACCAGAAGCAGATCAAGGTGTTGATCTATAACTCACAGAATACGCCGAACAATATCCAGGCGCTTATCAATCGCGCCAGGGCCAACCATATCCCTGTGGCGACGATCACGGAGACGCTGACCCCGGCGAATGCCTCCTTCCAGGACTGGCAATCGGCCCAATTACGGGGGATTCAAAGTGCCCTGGCACAGGCCACGGGCAAGTAATCGTTGGGTGGCAGGTTTCTGCTTACCACCTCACGAGGAGCTATTCAGACCGGAAACGCACTTCGTGCTACGGCTTCGCCGTCATCCGGTCTGAAAGGAGTAAGGAGTTAACGTTGCGATGACCGATCTATCACCCACTACTTCACCTGCGCCCGCCCCGGCTGCCCTTTCCCCGGTTATCCAGGTGGAGGACGCTGCCGTTGCCCTGGGCGGGCGGATCATCTGGCAGGAGGTGCGGCTGTCCGTGCTTCCTGGGGAGTTTCTCGCCATCCTCGGCCCCAATGGGGCGGGCAAGTCCACCTTGCTCAAGGCGATCCTCGGACTGATCCCGCTCTCTCGTGGGACGATCTCCGTGCTGGGCCACCCGGCGCACCGGGGCAACGCTGCCATCGGCTACGTTCCACAACGGCGTCATTTTGAGGCCGATGTGCGCGTCCGCGGGCGCAGCATCGTGCGGCTCGGGCTGGATGGGAGGAACTGGGGCCTGCCCCTGCCGTTCCTCCAACCAGGCCGTGCGCGCGAGGCTGCCCGCCGTGTCCAGGAGGCCATCGACCTGGTTGGCGCAGCAGCGTATGCCGACCGGCCCATCGGGGAACTCTCCGGCGGGGAGCAGCAGCGGTTGCTGATCGCTCAGGCGCTTGTGACGCGCCCCCGGATTCTCGCCCTGGATGAGCCCCTGGACAGCCTGGATCTGCGCAACCAGCAAGGTGTGGTAGGCGTGATCCGGCAGATCAGCCGGGATACGGGGGCAGCGGTGCTGCTCGTGGCCCATGACATCAATCCTATCCTGCCGGCAGTCGATCGCGTGGTGTATATTGCACACGGGCAGGTCGCGGTGACACTCTCCCGCCTCTACATGACGCCCATCGAAGTGCTCCGGGCAAGCGATGGGCGGATCGTGGTGGTGGGGCAAACGGAAGAGGAGGTGAGCTACCATGCCCATCTCCCTCACTGACGCTTTGTCACCATCCTGGGACCTGGTCGCAGATATCCAGATCCTGCTCCACTACCACTTCATGCAAAACGCCTACCTTGCGGGAACATTGGTGGCGCTGACCGCCGGCATCATGGGCTATTTCATGGTGCTGCGCAGCCAGAGCTTCGCCGGCCACAGCTTGGCCAATGTGGGCTTCGCGGGAGCGACGGGTGCGCTCCTCTTCGGCATTCCCCCGATCGTGGGTCTCTTTCTCGCGGGCATACTTGCAGCAGTCGGCATCCAGACGCTCAACGAGGCCTCGGGACGCAGCCGCCAGAGCGATATCGCGGTGGGCGCTGTGTTCACCGCCTCACTGGCCCTCGGTTTTCTCTTCATTGCTCTCGCCACAACGGAGTACGCGGCCAACGTCTACAACGTGCTGTTCGGCAATGTCCTGGGCATCAGCGATTCAGACGTGGGCATTATTGCCTGGTCGACGCTTGTGCTGGTGGCAGCGTTTGTCCTCATCGCCCGGCCATTATTCTTTGCCTCCCTCGATCCCGATGTGGCGGCAGCGCAGGGTGTGCCGGTACGCACGCTGGCCTTTGGCTATCTCGTGCTGTTGGCGCTGGTGGTTGCCGTGGCGGTGCAGGTCGTGGGAGTGCTGCTCATCTTTGCGCTGCTGGTCACTCCCGCCGCCATCGCGCAGGACGTCACCACCCGCCCCGTGGTAGCTGTTGCGCTTGCGGTCGTGCTGGCCCTCCTCTTCACGTGGGCAGGGTTGGCTGTGGGCTACTTCACACCCTACCCGGTCGGCTTTTTCATCACAAGCTTCGCCTTTGGGACTTATGTGCTCGTGCGCAGCGGACGGTTCGTTCTCGTCTGGATGAGGCAGCGTCATCTCGCATCGCTTCCCGGTTCGCGCTTTGGAGGTGAGGAATGAGCGTTGTCATAGCGGGAGTACTTCCCCCTTTCACCTTGAATCTCTGGCAGGACATCCAGGCAATGCTCCAGTACGACTTCATGCGGCAGGGCTTACTTGCTGGCACCATCTTGAGCGTAGTGGCCGGGCTGGTCGGCTACTTTGTGGTACTGCGCCACCAGGCCTTCGCGGGCGAGTCACTGTCGGACGTGGCCTTTGCGGGGGCACTGGGCGGTGCAGCGTTCGGCATCAATCCGCTCGCGAGCCTGCTGGTCACGACCGTCGTGGTAGCCCTGGCGATGGGAGGATTCGGCGAGCGGCTGCGGGGGCGCGATGTGGCCATCGGGACCGTGCTCGCCTGGGTCCTGGGGTTAGGAGTGCTCTTCCTGAGTCTGTTCACGGCGCATGTCAGCGGCACAGGCACGGGCTTCTCAGGGGTGTCAGTGTTGTTCGGGAACATCCTGGGCATCGGGTCCGACCAGACGCGCAGCATCGCGCTCATCAGCGGGGTGGCGGTCCTCGCCCTCCTCCTCATCGCGCGCCCGTTGCTCTTCGCCTCGCTGGACCCAGACGTCGCAGCAGCACAAGGTGTGCCGGTGCGCGCGCTTGGCCTCTTCTTCATGGTGCTGCTGGCGGTGACCGTGAGCGAGGCGACCCTGGCGATTGGCGCCCTGCTGGTGTTCGCGCTGCTGCTCTTGCCTGCAGCCATTGCCCACCAGGTGACCAGCCGTCCCTACGCGGCACTGGCTCTGGCTGCCGGGCTTGCTATAGCCTTGACCTGGCTGGGCATCGCTATCGGCTTCTATACGGGGTATCCCAGTAGCGTCTGCATCAGCCTCCTGGCCTTTGCGAGCTATGTTGCGGTGGTGGGGAGCAGCCGTGTGAGCCGCAGGTATCGTAAGGCTGCTCCCTTGTTTGACGGAGCGTGACGGTGTTGTCTATGCGCTCCTTCGACGGCCCGTTGTATCCTTTCCTTTTTTCTCTTGACGTTCACTTACACAATTCTGTATACTTTCAGTAAGTTAAGAATCTCGTTTGCGATGAGGCTCGCATACCGCCAAGAGGCTGATAGCTTCTACTTGCTGCTCTGCACCCAGATGGGTGCCAGAGTCGGCAGTAGAAGTTTTTTTATGCTTTAGAACACTGTTCGGTTCTTGAGGATAAGTTGCTGGGGATCGTAGCTGAACTGCATATCCTGGTCCATTTTGGAGATTCATGAACAAGCTCTGGTATTATTTAAGCCTGGCGATCATCATTGCTGCTCTTCTTTTTCGCCAGCCTTTACTGCTGGTGATTGGGCTACTGTTGCTGTTGATCGCTGCAATAACAGATATGTGGGCAACATACTGCCTGCGCGATTTGCGTTATCAGCGGCACTTCAGTGAGCAGCGGGTGTTGTTTGGTGAGCAGATCACGCTCTCACTCACGATTGAGAATGCCAAACTCCTGCCACTGCCCTGGGTAGAGGTGGAGGAGGCTGTCCCACGAGCACTCACCTTTCCAGGACAGCGCCTGCGCGTCGATCTTAAAAGTAACATGTTACTCTTAGAGATCGCGTTTAGCCCACGCTGGTATGATCGGGTCACACGCCGCTACACGGTCCAATGCAATGCGCGAGGGGTTCATGCCTTTGGGCCGACCAGGCTACGCAGTGGCGATATCTTTGGCTTCCTCACCCGCGAGGTCTCGCTCCAAAATTGGGAATACCTGCTGGTCTATCCCCTGGTCGCTCCTTTAACCCGCTTTGGCCTGCCCTCACGCCATCCCTTTGGTGATTATCGAGCACCACGCCGCCTGCTCGAAGACCCCTCGCGTGTGATCGGCGTCCGTGAGTATCAGTATGGAGATGACCTGCGGCGCATACACTGGAAGGCAACGGCACGAGCCATGCAGTTGCAAAGTAAGGTGTATGAGGCCACCACCACCTATACCATCGTTCTCTTTGTGAACGTCGTTTCGCAAATGGATCAATGGTATGGCATTCATCCAGGCTTAGAAGAATTAACCATCTGCGCTGCTGCCTCGGTGACCGACTGGGCCATCGATCAGGGATTCGCAGTTGGTCTGTACGCCAATACCATCCTGTTTCTCCCAGAAGCGGGCTTGGAAGCCTCCCAAGAGCGAGGGAAAGAACAGGAGCAGGAGTCAGAGGCAAAAGGGAGAACAGAGACACTTGTTGCGAGCGAACTGAAGCGCCGCCGTATTCATCTGCCGCCAGCGAACAGCGAGGAACAGCGCAAGCGGATCATGGACACCTTAGCCCGTGTCCAATCCTACTTCGGGATCGCACTCGAGGATCTTATCCATGCCGAGCGTACACGCCTTCCGGCTGGAGCCACGGTGGTGATCATCACCAGTAGCATCAGCGATCAGTTATTAGATACATTGGTGCATGTGAGGCAATCAGGGCATGCCGTCAGCATCCTCTTTGTCGGCAATACTCCTCCACCAGTGAAACTGGCGGGAGTCTCCATTTATCATATCGGAGGCGAAGAGACGTGGGAGGAACTGCAGGATGCGTATAGCAATACTTCAGATACAGCCACTCGTGTGAAATCATCTGCCCCTGGCTTCCAGTTTTGACAGGAGAGGCATTCAGAGACAATGATGAATATAGCGCTATGGCTACACTCTCTCACCTCTCTTGTAATTCTTTCGATGAAGGTCTATACTATGAAGGAAGTAAGACAACTACTGGCGATGAAGCTCGCCTAACGCCTTGTGCTGATAGCTTCTAGCGACCGGCTACAGAGATTGTCGGCTGTTAGAAGCGTTTTTCTTCTCAGAACGGTGCAATCCAACTGGGAGACCTTCGAGGA
>WNGG01011617.1_pt1 | contig 17749 bp, 17 predicted proteins | sample 5400661 | NCBI WGS metagenome assembly WNGG01 (sample SAMN13153372, study PRJNA577476) | soil metagenome | isolation source: 100 cm soil or saprolite under Garry oak tree replicate 1 | place: USA:California | collected 2016-06-15
CATCAAGGACCTGTTCACTGCCGAGTCCACCGACTTCGAAGGCGCCCATCACCGCATGCGTGGGGCACGCTTGCTGCCAGGCGGGCCGAGGCGGGGCGGGCCGCCAATCCTGATTGGGACGTTGAATCCGCGGCCGCGGATGCGCCGCCTGGTCGCGCAGTACGCGGATGTCTGGAATGGCTGGCTGGGCTACACCGACGCCAGCCCGGAGTCCGCGGCCGAGCAGCTCCTGATCATCGATGACGCCTGTCGCGAGCACGGCCGTGACCCGAACACGCTTGTTGCGACGACGGCCGTCCGCGGTGCCATGCCTGGCTCGGGCTATGTGCCGAGGCCAGACGAGAGACCACTCGCCGGAACACCGCGCGAGATGGCCGAAACGCTGCGAGGACATGCACGCCTGGGTATCGCCGAAGTCCAGGTCGCGCTGACCATGGGCGGCCCGGAAGGCGTTCGGGCCTTCGCGCCCGTCATCGAGGAGTTGAGGTCCGGAGGCTGAACGGGAAGCACAGCGTTCGAGAGACCGGCCGATGAGGATGGACCACATCGCGTTCGCGGTTTGGGACCTGTCGAAGGCGACGACCTTCTGGAGCGATGTGATGGAGGGGCAGTACCGCCAGGGCGACGCGGATTGGCGGGGGTTTGCCTTTGCCCAGTTCGCATTCCCGGGCGGTGGTCGAGTCGAGATCCTCGCGCCTGGCAGCGACACCACCGGTTTCGTCGTGAAATTTCTTCGACGGTTTGGAGAGGGGCTGCATCACGTTACGTTCGTGGTCGACGACCTGCGCGCCCAGACGGGACGAGTCAGGGCGACGGGTCACCGTGTCTTCGGCGAGGATTACACGGACCCGCAGTGGATGGAGGCGTTCTTCGGCCTGGATCTCGCCGGCAACCGCGTTCTGGTCCAGCTCGCCCAATCGGAGCTCACCGTCGCGGAGCAGGACGCGGCATGGGGCGGCAAGTCCCTGGGCGCCGTCCTCGAGGCGGCGGCACTCCGACCCGATCTCGGCTGATCGGTCCCCGGCTACCTCAGAAGGTGCTTCTGGATCTTTCCTGTCGGCGTCTTCGGCAGCTCTGGCACGACCAGGACGATTTCAGGCACCATGAACCTCGGCACCCGCTGGCGCAGGAAAGATCGCAGCTCCTCGGGCTCGAGCGACATCCCTGTCTTCAAGACGACGACCACCTTGAGGTCATCCTCGGTCGAGGCTGACTTGACCGCCACCGCCGCAGACTCGAGCACGGACGGATGCGAGTTGACCTCACGCTCCACCTCGAATGAGGAGATGTTCTCTCCCCTGCGCCGTATGTAGTCCTTGATCCGGTCGACGAAGTAATAGTTGCCGCGCTCGTCCCGTCGGAAAGCGTCACCGGTATGCAGCCAGAGGTTGCGGAAGAGGCGCACTGTGGCCTCGGGGTTGCGGTGGTACTCGGTGGCCAGGATCCACGGGTCGGCGCTGCGCACGATGAGCTCGCCGACCTGGCCGACCGGCACCTCGCGATCGTTGTCATCGACGATGCGGAGATCGAAGCCGGCCACCGGGCGGCCCGCCACGTCCACCTCGATCATGTCGTAGTCGCTGATGATCGGGACGTTCACCTCGGTGGAGCCATAACAGGTGCAGATCCGGACACCGAAACGGCGTCGAAAATCGTCGAGGGCGTCCACCAGCGGGACCATCAACATGCGCTCCAGCGGGTTGTCCAGATCATCCGGTTTGGGGGCCTGGCGCGCCAAAAAGTTGGCCATCGCTCCAAGCAAAAAGCTCACTGTCGCGCCCGACTCCCTCACAACAGCCCAGAAATCGGACACGCTGAACCGCCGGCGCACGATCGCGGTGGCGCCGACTTGCAAGCACGCGTACACGAGCGCCCACTGGCCCGCGATGTGGAACAGCGGCAGCGGCGCGAAGTACACGTCGTGCTCGGACAGCTGGACCGTTTGTCCCGCGAGCTTGGCGTACGTGTAGGCGTGCGCGTGCGCGATTCGTACGCCCTTCGACGGGCCGGTCGTGCCGGACGTATACATGATCGCGACGATCTCGTGCTCGGGCACATTCGCGATCTCGGCTTCGGAGAGCGCGGTGGAGCGCTCGAAGGCGTCGTCCCAGCTGTCGCACCGCATTCCCACCGGGCATGCCACCGCACCCGACACGAGCAGGTGGCGGAGGCTGCCGCGATCGGCGTCAAGCTGGGCCACGCGCTCGACGTAGCGTTCGTCGATCAACATCAGCCATGCGCCGGAATCCGTGATCTGGTGGCGCAGGATCTCGCCGAGGTATTCCGTGTTGACCGGAACCTGGATCGCACCCAGAAGAGCCAGCCCAAGCCAGGCATCGACGAACTGGATCGTGTTGTCGAGCATGACCAGCACGGGGTCGCCCCGCTTGACGCCGTGACCGGCAAACGCGGCGGCGGCCCGGCGGGCGCGGGACCACAGGTCGGCGTAGCTGTATGAGGCTTCACCGAAGTCGATCGCCGACCTCGTGCCCCATGCGAGGGCGGCCGACTCGAGCACATTGCTGACCGTGCGTCCCGAATGGACAACGGTCGCCACCCCGGAATCGTAGCTCAGGTTTTGCCGCCGCCCCGCGTTGACTGGCACTCCATGGGTGGATAGCCTTTCCTCGTTCGATTCGGCCGGGATCCGGAGGGGAGCATGAACGAATCGCTCCACGGCAAGGTCGCGCTGGTCACCGGCGCGAGCCGTGGCATCGGCGCGGCGATCGCACGGGAGCTGGCAACGGCCGGGGCCAGGGTCGCTTTGGCCGGTCGCGAGGAGGCGACGCTCCGAGAGGTCGCCGGTTCACTGCCTCACGAGAGCGGCGCGCTCGCGTTAAAGGCGGACGTGTCCGAGGTCTCCGACCTCGATCGCCTTGTGGCCGAGGTCGTGGAAAAGCTTGGCGCCATCGATGTGCTCGTCAACAATGCGGGCTTTCTGCCTCAGCCAAAGCAGATCTACAGCGCAGACCTGGATGAGTGGCAGTACGTGATGAACGTCAACCTTCGCGCCCCGTGGTACCTCTCGAAGCTGGTCCATCCGCACATGCGGGCGCGAGGCGGCGGAGCAATCGTGAACGTTTCCTCGACGTCGGGGCTGCACCACGATATCGGCCTGGGCGTCTACGGCATCTCCAAGGCTGGGGTCGTAATGCTCACCGAGGTGTGCGCCAAAGAGTGGGCTCGAGACCACATTCGAGTCAACTGCATCGCGCCGGGCATCGTGAAGACACAGCTAGCGAGTTCGATCATCGAGTACCTCCGGGGCAAGCAGATGAAGCCCAACCCGATGGACCTGTACGGCGAGCCGGAAGACATCGCGAAGCTGGTGCGATACCTGGCCGGCGACGAGTCTCGCTTTATGACGGGTTCGATCATCCGCATCGACGGCGGCGAGCTCCTGTAACGACCTCCTACCACCACGTTGAAGTCCACGAGGTCATAAGGCGCGAGCTGGAGGATCGGCTCCGCCGAACCAGTCCCGCCTGGCGCGTTCACGGGGTCGGGCCCATGCCTCACGGACATTCGGGGTTCACCTACCTCGTGCATGCGAGCGAGGAAAACAAGTCGCGCACGCTGGTATTGCGCCTCCCACCGCCAGGCGCCCGCCCGCTCGGCCCGGCAGACGTTGTCCGCCAGGGAAGAATCATGGCTGCACTCGCCAAGCACGGTTTCCCGGTTCCAACGGTGCTGGCCGCATCCGACGAACCTGTGGTGGATGGACGCCCTTTTGTGCTGCTCGAGCACGTTGCGGGCAGGCGCATCGAGGACGTCCCGGCGCATGTAGGCGATGCTCGACTTGTGGCTTCGGCCATCAGCACGCTGCGGCGGCTGCACTCGATTCCCGTGGCGGAAGCAGGCCTCGGCGAAGAACCGGTCGGTCTTGCCGCCGACCTCGCGCGCTGGCACACCCTGCTGGAGCGCGCACGTCCGGAGCTCGACCTGCCCTTCGAGGGGCTGCGGAGCGCGCTCGCATCCTCGTTTCCGCAGGCGCGTCAATCGTGCCTGGTGCACGCCGACTATCACTTCGGCAACCTGTTGTTCGACCCCGAAGGCTCGGTTGTCGCCGTGCTCGACTGGGAGATAGCCGAGATCGGCCAGCCCCTGATCGACCTCAGCTGCCTGGCGGTCGGCGGGATGAGCCGGGGGTCGGACGTCGTTGGGCCTGTACCGGGCCCGGCCGTCGATGCGGATCAGCTTGCCGCGCTCTACGGCGCCGATGCACACGAACTCGAGTGGTACTGCGCATTCAGCTGCTACAAGTACGCGGCGGTTTACGCCTACAACCTGATGCTCCACCGGCGCGGCAAGCGAATTGACGCGTTCAACGACAGGGTCGAGCCGCTGATCGAGCGGCTTCTGAGTCATGGGCTCACAATCTTGCGAGGCCACAACCGTGTAGGTTCCGCCGCCGGCGGGGAGGGAGGCTGAGGGATGTCGATCAGATTCGAAGTTGACGGACACGTGGCGACGATCATCCTCGACCGGCCCGAAAAGCTGAACGCGATGGACTCGGACATGTATCAGTCGATCTCCGATCGGATGCGGGAAATCGATTCGCGCGATGACATCTGGATCGGCGTGGTGACGGGCGCGGGAGACAAGGCTTTCACGGCGGGCGCCGACCTCGTCGGCATGCATGGAGCCGCCGAGCAGGCGCAGGTGGCATGGTCCGCCATGAGGGCGACGCGGTTCGACCTGGGCCTCGAGGTCCAAAAGCCGATGATCGCGGCAGTCAACGGTTACTGCCTGGCCGGTGGGCTCGAGCTCGCGCTGGTCTGTGACATCAGGGTGGCGTCTGAAAATGCGCACTTCGGTTGCCCCGAGGTCAAGTGGAACCTGCTGCACGGATATGGCGCGCAGCGCCTGCCCGAGATTGTCGGGCTGACGAACGCCATGTACCTGCTCCTCACCGGCCAGTTCATCGATGCTCGCGAGGCGCTGCGCATCGGCCTCGTTAACGAGGTGGTGTCGCCGGAGCGGGTTTACCCGCGGACTCTCGAGCTCGCGGACACCATCTGCGCGAACGGGCCCATGGCGGTGCGGATGACCAAGGAGCTGGCGCTCCGCAGCCGAGACCTGAGCCTGCCGGACGGGATTCGCCTGTACCAGGCGCTCAACCGGCTGGTCGAGCTGTCCGCCGACCTGGAAGAGGGCACGAGGGCCTTCGCGGAGAAACGCTCTCCAACCTTTCACAACCGCTGATGTCGTTGCCGGCATGAGCCTGGGCTCGGCTAAGGCCGACGTCGTCATCCTCGGCGCCGGCCTCGCTGGAATGACGGCGGCTTATCACCTGCGGGATCGCGACATCGTGGTCCTCGAGTCGCGCGACAGGGTCGGTGGGCGGACGCTGTCCGGCGATCACGGCCCCTACTGGTACAACCTTGGGGCGCAGTTCGTTTGGGACAAGCGCACCATCGAGCTGTGCCGAGCACTGCGCTTGGAGGTCATGGCCGCGGAAGACGCCAAGTCGGCGGTTTTTGTCAACGGCCGCCTGGCCGTGGGTCGCGATCCGGCCCGGCTGTTCATGAAGATGCCGATCTCGTGGCGCGACAAGGCGAGTTTCGCCTTCACGATCGCTCGCCTGCGGAGGCTCGCGTCGGCCATGCATGGACTCGATCCGAAGCTCGATGCGAAGTCGCTCGGGGACGTGATAGGCCGCGCAGCGCCGGTCACGAGGGCGATCCTGGACATGGCGACCACGTCGGGGACCGGGCTCACCGCGGACGAGGTGTCCGGCGCGGTAGGGCTCGGCTACGCCATCCACCTCTTCGGCGGCGACGTCAACGACACGCTCAAAGCCGTTCGAGGAGGGACCCAGCAGATCACGAAAACCATCACGCAGGCGATCGACCCCGAGCGGGTCATGCTCGAATGCAAAGTCGAGTCGGTACGGAGCGCGGCCGACCATGTCGCCGTGCGCTATCGACGAAACGGAGGCGCCGTGGAGGAGGTCCAGGCCGCGGCGTGCATCGCCGCGATGCCCGCGGACTCGGCCGTCGAGGCGATTCCCGATCTGCCCGCGTCGAAACGCTCCGCGCTCGAGCAGATGTTGCCGTACGCGCAGATAGTTTCCGTCGCCTGGCTTACCGATGAGACAGAGCCGATGCCCTGGGATCGGCTGCTCGCCGTTCCGGTGATCGGTCTGTCTTTCGAGCTGCTCAGCAACAACGCGTTCTTCACGCGGCATCCGGATGGCCCGCGCCGCCAGGGCGGGACGCTGGTCACCCTGGCGACGGGAGCCCGCGGCGAAGCACTCTCCGCGTTGGACGATGCGGCGGTCGTGGACCGGCTCAGGTCTGACCTGCTGAAGATGTTTCCGGCGGAGCATGAAGTCCTCCAGAGAGCGACCACCCGCATCCAACGCTGGCGTGGCCTTCCTCGATTTCGCAAGGGTTGGCTCGAGCGCCAGAAGACGATTCGCGAGCCATTCGGGCGCATCCACTTCTGTGGCGACTACACCGCGCAGCCCGGAACGCCCGGAGCGGTGGGCAGCGGTTACCACGCGGCAGCCGCCGTGCGCGGCCTCCTGGATTGAGATAGGTGGCGCGACGTTTCCAGCCGTTCCCGCTAACCGGCTCCGCATACGCCGAGATCTACGGGAGTTTCCGCTGGCGCGTTCCCCGTCGTTTCAACATCGGCACCGCCTGCATCGACGCGCTCCCGGCGAACCACCTGGCCCTCATCCACGTATCCGACCGAGCCACCCGGCGCTACACATTCGGGGAGCTGTGCGAGCTGACCAACCGCGTCGCAAACGTGTTTGGTGGAATCGGACTGGAACGCGGGGATCGCGTGGCGGTTGTGCTCCCGCAGGTTCCGGCGACGGCCCTCGCGCACATCGGCGCATTCAAGGCGCGGCTGATATCCGTCCCCCTCTCATCCCTTTTCGGCGCGGATGCTCTCCGCTACCGCCTCGCCGACAGCGCCGCCAGGGCGGTCGTGACCGACGCGGACGGCATGCGGCGGATCGCGGCGCTCGATGGCGTGCCGGATTTGCGTTGGATCTTCGTGACCGACGCCGCCGTATCCTCCGATCCCCGGGTGATCGATTTCTGGCGCGCCGTCGGCGAGGCCTCGCCGCGATTCGCCGCGCCGCTCAACATCGCCGAAGAGCCCTGCATGATCATCTACACCTCGGGCACCACCGGGCCGCCGAAAGGCGTGCTGCACGCGCACCGCGTGCTTCTCGGCCAAGCGTCAGGCTTCCGGGTCTGCCACGAATTCACGCCGCAGCGCGGCGACCTGATGTGGACGCCCGCCGATTGGGCGTGGATCGGCGGGCTGGTCAACACGCTTTTGCTGGCATGGCTGCATGGGGTCCCCATAATTGCCGCGCCCAGGCGCGGATTCGACCCAGAGTGGGCGCTCGACCTGCTCGCCGAGCACCGTGTGAGGAATGCGTTCCTACCCACCACGGCGCTCCGGATGATGCTGCAGTGCCGCATCCCGCCAGGCATTCGCCTTCGCTCGCTTGTGACGGGCGGCGAGCCACAGGAGGTCGGCCTGCTCGAAGACGCGCGGGGGAAATTCCGTATGACGTTCAACGAGTCATACGGGCAGACGGAAGCCGACTTCGTGGTCGGTCAGTGCGCGTCACGATGGCCCGTCAGGCCGGGCTCGATGGGCCTCCCATATCCAGGACACGACGTGCAGGTTCTCGGTCCGGACGGTGCGCGAGCGGCGATCGGTGATGTCGGCGAGGTGATGGTGCGCGCTCCTGATCCCACGATGCTGCTGGAATACTGGAATCGTCCTGACGCGACGCGGGACAAGTTCCGCGGCTCGTGGCTTCGCACCGGCGACCTCGCGCGCGTCGACGATGAAGGTTATTTGTGGTTCGAAGCGCGCATCGATGACGTCATCAAGTCCGCCGGCTATCGGATCGGCCCCGACGAGATCGAGGAAAGCCTGCTGAAGCATGAGGCGGTCGCGAACACCGCGGTCGTCGGCGCGCCCGATCCGGTGCGCGGACAGGTCGTCAAGGCTTACGTCCAGCTGCGGCCGGGATTCGATCCTTCGGCCGACCTGGAGGCCCGCCTCAGGGCGCACGTCAAAGAGCACCTGGCCGCGTACCAGTACCCGAGGGTCATCGAGTTTGTGGAGTCGCTCCCTCTGACGCCCACCGGGAAAGTCGACCGCGGCTCGCTGCGGCGCCATGCGGCCGTTCGGGCAAATGATCACCGCGGTCAGAAGGCAGGCGCGCCGGCGCCCTAGGAGGAACATGCTGGTTCAGTACGAGCAGCCCAACCCACACATTGCGCTCATCCGGCTCAACCGGCCGGACAAGATGAACGCGTTCTCCACCACCCTCGAACGCGACCTGCTCACGGCTTTGCAGCGGGCGTGCGCCGACGAAGAGGTCCGCGTGGTGGTCTTCGCCGGCAGCGGCCGTGCATTTTCCGGCGGTTGGGACCTCGCCGAAAGCGGTTTCGCGATGACGTCGGGGACGGCGAAGCTGCTGCCCGTCCTGGTGGGTCTGGCCAACGCCCGCAAGCTCGCGCTGCTCGGCCAGACGATCGACGGCCGCGAGGCGTATCGCATCGGACTGGTGGTCGAGCTGGCCGCCGAGGGTGAGCACGAGGCCGCAGCGCTGCGCCTCGCAGAGGAGGCGCTGAAGGGCGCGCCGCTCGCGCTCGCGGCGCAGAAGCAGCTGCTGGATGCCGGCCTCGCCATGCCGCTCGAGGCGCTCCAGGACTTCGAGGTCCAGGTCAGCTTCCGGCTCACGCACACCGAAGACCACCAAGAAGCGAAGCGCGCGTTCGCGGCCAAGCGCCGGCCGTCCTTCAAAGGAAGGTAGCCAGGATGGACGTCGTCGACTTCAGGGTTCGCCTTCCGACCGAGCTGCGGCCGCCGGTGAAGCTGCCGCCCGAGTATGTCGACCGGTACGACGCCATCCTCAGTCTGGAGGAGCGGCCGGGACATGAGCCTCGAAGCACTGATCGCTGAGATGGACGCTGCCGGAGTCTCGCACGCGATGGTTCACGCCGAGTACGAGTACGGCGACCCGGCCGACGACCTGAATCAGGCAGTCGCGGCCCTGGTCGCCCGGATGCCGGCTCGTTTTTCTGGGTACGGGACGGTTTCGCTCTCACCGCTCCGGGTCATGCGCGCGGTGGGACAGGTCGCCCGGTCCGCAGAGCTCGGGCTCCGCGGCATCAACATCCAACCCTCGTTCTTCGGGATTCCGATCGATCATCCGCAGCTGTACCCCGTCTACGCCAAGGCGTGCGAGCTCGGCCTTGGCGTGGGCGTCCACACGGGCGTCAACTACACGAGCCACCTGCCGATCAAGCACGATCACCCACTCCAGCTGGACCAAGTGGCGTGCGACTTTCCGGACCTCACCCTCATCGCATGTCACGCCGGATGGCCGTGGGGTGCCGAGTTGGTGGCGGTTGCCCGCAAGCATCCCAATGTGTACCTGGAGTTCGGCGGCCTGGCGCCGAAGTACGTGGGCGCCGCGGGGACAGGATGGGAGGTGGTCTTCCGTTTCATGAACAGCCTGCTCTCCAGGCAGGTGTTGTTCGCCACGGACTGGCCCGTGTTCCCCATGCTCAGGGCGCTTGTCGAATGGCGCGGGCTCAACCTCAAGCCCGAAGTACTTGACGCGCTGCTTGGCGGAAACGCGAACCGCCTGCTCGGCCGCCGGCCGTAGGGCCTGGTAGGCCGCTCAGTCGATCGGGAACGTCACCCCCTGGGCAAGCGGCAGCTCCTCGCCGTAGTTGATGGTGCATGTCTGCCTGCGCATGTAGCCCTTCCACGCGTCGGAGCCGGCCTGACGGCCTCCTCCCGTGGCCTTCTCCCCGCCGAACGCACCGCCGATCTCCGCGCCTGACGTGCCGGCGTTGACGTTGGCGATGCCGCAGTCAGAGCCGGCGACCGAGAGCCAGCGCTCCGCGGCCGCGAGGTTGGTCGTGAAGAGGCCGCTGCTCAGGCCCTGCGGCACCGAGTTGTTGACCGCGATCGCCTCCTCCAGGCTGTCCACCTCGAAGACATGCACGATCGGCGCGAAAACCTCTTCCTTGCAAATGGGCATGTCGACGGTCGAACGCACGATGGCTGGTTCGACGAAGTAGCCGTCGCGGTCGGCGAGCACCTTGCCGCCGTAGACCAGCGTGCCACCTTGACGCTGCATCTCCGCAAGGCCGTCACTGTAGTCATCGACGGCCGACCGGGAGACGAGCGGACCCATCAACGTGTCGTCGTCGAGCGGATCTCCGATCCCGATTGTCTTGTACGCCGCGACGAGCTGCTCCATGAAGCGCTTCGCGATCGGGCGCTCCAGGATCAGGCGGCGCGTGCTGGTACAGCGCTGACCGGCGGTCCCCACCGTCCCGAACACGACCGCTCGCAGGGCGAGCTTCAGGTCGGCGTCGGCGAGCACGATCACGGCGTTGTTGCCGCCGAGCTCGAGAATTGCCCGTCCGGAGCGCTTCGCGACCGCGAGCGAGACGCGCTCACCGAGAGCGCAGGAGCCGGTGGCCTGGATCAGCGCGACTCGCTCGTCGGCCAGCAGCGCTTCGCCGATGGAGCTGCCCCCGCCGACGACGAGGCTGAAGACCGACTCGGCCTCGGTTCCGGCCGTCACGCCGTGGACGATCTGCTGAGTCGCGATCGAGATCAGAGGAGTGAGGCTCGATGGTTTCCAGACGATCGTGTCGCCGCAAACCAGCGCGAGCGCCCAACCCCAGCCCGGGACGGCGACCGGAAAGTTGAAGGCGGATATGATCCCGACGACGCCCAGCGGGTGCCACTGCTCGACCAGGCGGTGGTCGCGCCTCTCGGATGCGATCTCCCTGCCGAACAGCTGCCTGGACTGCCCGACCGCCAGGTCGCAGATGTCGATGACCTCCTGGACCTCGCCGCGCGCCTCGCTCAGGATCTTGCCGTTCTCCAGGCTGATGAGCCTGGCCAGGTCTTCCTTGCGCGCCCGAAACCCATCCCCGAGCCGGCGCACGATCTCACCGCGATGCGGGGCCGGGACGAGCCGCCATCGCAAGAATGCGTCGTGCGCTGCCGTGACTGCGCGCTTGCAGTCGTCGATGCTCGCGGTTCGGACCCGCGCCAGGACCTCGCCAGTGGAAGGATCGCGCGTTTCGATGTGCGCATCCGACGCGGCGTCCTTGAAGGCGCCGCCGTACGCGACTCCGCTGACAGTCCCGCCGGCCTTCATGCCGAACGCGGCGAGTATCTCCTCGACTCTCATCTGTCGATCGGATGCGATCTTGGTGCTCATGACTGTCCCATCCTTCTGAATCCGTGGATCAAACGACGTTTTTTTCCGGCTCAACGTTACCGGTGGCGAAGCGCCGGTGGGCGAAGATGTCGAGCGGCACTTGAGGTCGCTCACCCGAGAACCACTGCGCGAGCAAGTACCCGACGGCCGGTGCCTGCTGGAAGCCGTGGCCGGAGAAACCGCACGCACACCAGAAGCCTTCGAGACTATCGACCGGACCCAGAATCGGCTGGTGGTCGGGCGTCATCTCATAGAGGCCCGCCCAAGCGGTCTGGATCCCCGCGGTGCCCAGGCGGGGGGCTCGGCGCTCGACTACCTCGGCGATGGCGTCGAGCACCGTCCAGTCGACCTCCGTGTTGAATGTGGGGCGCTCGTCCGCCATTCCCATGCCGAACAGCAAGCCGTCGCCTTCGGGATGAAAGTAGAAAGACGTCGCGAAATCGATGGTCATCGGATGCGAGCGTGACACTTCCGGCATGGGGTCTGTGACGAAGATGTTGCGCGGATAGGGCTGCACAGGTACCTCGATCCCCGCCATGGCGCCGATCTCGGCCGCCCATGCTCCGGCGCAGTTGAAGACAGCGGACGTCGAGATCTCGCCGGCCGTGGTGGTCACCGTCTGCACACGTCCCCCCTCGCGGACGATGCCGTCTACCGCCACGCCTTCGAGCAGCCTGACCCCCAGCCGCCTCGCCGCGCCGGAGTAAGCCAGCGTCACCGCATGCGGGCTGGCGATCCCGTCGCTGGGGCAGAACGTGCCGCCCAGGATGTCCTCGCCCTGGACGAGTGGGGCGAGCTCAAGCACCTCGTGAGGCTCGAGCCAGCGCGCGTCGCTGACGCCGGTCTCGTGCCACATCGGCAGCAAGCGGTGGAAGTCCTCGACCTGGCCCTCGCTCGTGAGCACAAAGAGGTAGCCGATGTGCCTGAACTCCGGATCCACGCCCGTCTCCGCCTCGAGGCCTGCAAGCAGCTGCATTGAGAGCTGCTGCATGACGACGTTTGCGCTGGCGGAGAACTGACGCCTCACGCCGCCTGCACACCTGCCCGTCGACTGCGATCCAAGCGCGTCCCGCTCGACGACCACGACCTTCGCGCCGCGCCGCGCAAGATGGTAGGCGATGGAGCATCCGACCACCCCGCCTCCGACGACGACAGCGTCAGCCGAGTCCTGAATCACGACCGGAACTACACTCTGCTCGGCGATGAGGTCGGAAGGCGATGCCGGCGGCGATCGGCCACTTTATGGACCATCTGATTCAAAGGTTTCGCCGCGATTCTCCGGCATCCGGACATACGCGCGTCTTCCTCATGTAAACGGCCGCCTTGAGGGCGTCGACGCCGCCATCGTGGGCATCCCGTTCGACACGGGTGGAACGTATCGCGTCGGAGCCCGATTTGGCCCGGAGCACATCCGGAGCGCGTCGGCATTGATGCGCCCCTATCACAGCGGAAGCGCTGTCGCGATCTTCGACCGTCTTTCGGTCGTCGACTATGGCGACCTTCCCGTCGTTCCGGGCTATATCGAGGAGTCCCAGCGCCGGATCGCCGCGGGCCTTGTCGAGGTCTTGCGGGCCGGCGTAATCCCGATCGATCTTGGAGGGGACCATTCGATCGCGCTGCCAGAGTTGCGAGCTCTCGCGGAGGTCCATGGCAAGGTCGGCCTGATTCAGCTCGACTCCCACAGCGACACCTCGGAGGCGTATTTCGAGCAGCCTCACACGCACGGTACTCCTATCTATCACGCCGTCAAGGAAAGACTGATCGAGCCATCGCGATCGATCCAGGTCGGACTACGCGGACCCATTTATTCGGACCGGGACTACGCGATCCCGCGCGAGATGGGCATGGAGGTGATCACCGGTGTGGAGGCGCATGAGCTGGGCATGGCCACCGTCGCCGAGCGCATCGCCTCGCGGGTCGGCGAAGGCAAGGTGTTCCTGTCTTTCGATATCGACTTCATCGACCCGGCGTTCGCCCCGGCGACGGGCACGCCGGAGATCGGTGGCTTCACCACGTGGGAAGCCCAGTCCTTGTTGAGGCGACTGGCCGGACTGAACTACGTTGCGTTCGACGTGGTCGAGGTCATCCCCGCATACGACGTCGCGGACAACACGTCCTTCGTGGCGGCCAACTTGGTGTACGAGTTTCTTGCGCTGCTCGCCCGAGCCAGGTGAGCGGACGGCTCGCGGGCAAGATCGCGATCGTCACCGGCGGGACGAGCGGTATCGGGGAAGCGACAGTCCGGCTGTTTGTCAGCGAGGGCGCCCGGGTGGTCATCGTCGCCCGCCGGGTCGGACCAGGCGAGAATCTGGTGGCCGAGCTCGGTGCGCGGGAGACAGAGTTTGTTGCTGGAGACGTGGCCAGCGAAGCGACCGCGAGGACCGCGATCGACGTCGCCGAGTCATGGGGTGGGGTGGACATCCTCGTGAACAACGCCGCCATGGACTGGACGAGCCCAATCGTGGACACCTCGGAAGCGGACGTGAGGCGTGTCCTGGACACAAACTTCATCGGATCGTTTCTCATGCAGCGGGAGGCAGGCCGCAGGATGCTCTCTCGTCACCGCGGATCGATCGTCAACGTGACCTCACGCAATGCGTCGGTTGGAGTGGCAACGATGGGGCTGTACGCCGCGGCCAAGGGAGCGCTTCTCGCTCTGACAAGGGCGGCGGCGGTCGAGTGGGCCAGGGAAGGCGTGCGGGTTAACGCGGTCGCTCCCGGCCTGACCCAAACGCCGCTCGTGCGCACCTGGATTTCGGACCAGGAGGATCCCGCAGGATTCGAGCAAGAGGTTGCGTCCTCCATCCCGCAGGGGCGGATGGCCGAGCCGATCGATGTCGCCAGCGCAATACTGTTTCTTGCAAGCGATGAGTCAGTGCACATTACGGGTGTCTCACTCGCGGTCGATGGCGGCTATACGGCCGCATAAGCGATGACTGTGGATAAGTCCGTCGCAGGATCCCCTGCCGAGGAGGCGAGCCGGCTTTCAGAGCTCGACCGGACTCACTGGCTTCATCCGCAAGGCGACCTCGACGCGCCTCCGGGAACGATCCCGCAGCTGATCTTGGTCAGCGGACGCGGCGCGACCCTGACCGACATAGAAGGACGCGAGTACGTGGACGGCATGGCCTCGCTCTGGAATGTGAACGTCGGCTACGGCCGCGTCGTGCTTGCGGCCGCGGCCGCCGAGCAGATGACGACCCTCGCTTTCAGCTCGGCCTACGGCGGCTTCGGGACGGCGCCTGCCATCAAGCTCGCGGCGAAGCTGGCCGCGCTGGCGCCAGGCGATCTCGAGGTGACTTACTTCGCGTCCGGTGGCGGTGAGGCCAACGACACCGCGTACAAGATCGCCCGGCTTTACTGGAAGCTGCGCGGCGAACCCGAGCGCGTGAACATCATTTCTCGGATTCGCGATTATCACGGCCTCACCTACGCCGCCACGAGCGCCACCGGCCTGCCCAACTTCTGGAAAGGCTTCGAGCCGCTCGCGCCCGGATTCCTGCACGCTCCTTCGCCCGACCCGTACCGGTACTCGGGCGAGGGCTCCGCGGGAGCCGCCTACGCGCAGGCTCTGGAAAAGGTGGTTTTGGAGGCGGGGCCGCAAACCGTGGCCGCGGTCGTGGTGGAGCCGGTGCAGGGCGCCGGCGGTGTGATCGTGCCGCCCGCCGACTACTTTCCGCTGCTTCGCCAGGTCTGCGACAAGTACGGCGTGCTGTTGATCGCCGACGAGGTGATCACCGGATTCGGGCGCACCGGCAGGTGGTTTGCGCTCGAGCACTGGAACGTCCAGGCCGACTTGATGATCTTCGCCAAGGGCGTCACCAGCGGCTACCTGCCGCTCTCCGGCGTCATGCTGACCCGTGCCGTCCACGACGTGCTGAAGTCGGTGAAGGGCATGTTTGCACATGGGTTCACGTACAGCGGCCATCCGACGGCATGCGCCGTTGGGCTGCGCAACCTTCAGATCCTCGAGGACGAAAGGCTCATCGAGCGAGCCGCGGAACGAGGCGCCTACCTGCAGAGGAAGCTGCAGGAGCTGCGCGAGCTCGAGATCGTCGGGGACGTGCGCGGTCTTGGCCTGGTGGCCGGTGTGGAGCTCGTCAGCGACAAAACCACCAAGAAGTCTTTCGATGTCTCGGAGGGTGTCGCGAGGCGCGTATGGCTCGAGGCTCTCGAGCGCGGCGTGATCGTGCGGCCGCTTTCCGGCGACGTGCTCGCGATGTCGCCACCGTTTGTGATCAGCGAGCAGCAGATCGACCGCATCGTCGACGTGCTGCACTCGGCGATCCAGCATGTCGGGAGTCAGCTGCGCCGGCCGGATTGATCCGAGGAACGATCTCCGAAAACCTGCAGGCGTTCGAGCGTCGGGCCTCGCTGCGCTCGCTGACGCCGGCGGCGGTGGCGATCGTGCTGGTGCTGAGCGATCGAATCCCGAGCGTACCGATCTTCCAGCGTCCGGTGACCATGACCAGACACGCCGGACAGATGGCCCTACCGGGTGGCAAGCTGCACCCGGGCGAAACCGTCGTCGACTGCGCGATACGCGAGGTTTACGAGGAGCTCGGCCTCGCGGTCGACGCCGCCGACGTGCTGGGAATGCTCGACGACTTTGACACGCAGTCGGGGTTCACGATCACGCCAGTGGTGATATGGAGCGGCGGCGAGGTCGACGGCCTGCGACCGTCGGAGGCGGAGGTGGCGAAGCTCTACGTCATAGGCACGCCTGAGCTCCGTGAAACGGTCGGGGCTGCGGCGCTAGGGGCAGCGAGCGAGTTTTCGTTGAAGTTCCGGCGGGTCGAGGTGTTTGCTCCGACCGCCGCGATCCTTTACCAGTTCAGCGAAGTCGCGCTGGACGGGCGAACCTGCCGCGTCGCCGATTTCTACCAGCCGCCATGGACCCACCGATGACGGCGTCAGTCCGGCTGCCCCTCCCGCTCCTTGGAGGACGATCTCTCTCGCTCGCGCTCAGCGTGCGCAGCTCGAGCGCAAGCTGCACCCTGAATGCAGAGTTGGCGGTACGTAGCGGATAGTGAAGCGCCTCCTCGATTGCCCTGAGCCGGTAGTGGAGCGAGTTGGGTGGATGCCCAGCTGAGGGGCGACAGTCCGTGTAGTAGTTCATGTAGTAATCCGCTAGAAAAAGGCCTCAAATCTGGACGCAGGCCGCTCTGACGGTTGCAAGTTTCGATTGAAACACTTAAAGACCACACGGCTGGACGTACTCCCGTGTGATTCGGGACCGTGAGGCCCCGGGTTCAAATCCCGGGCCCCCGGACCAGGGCCTCGGCGCACTTAGCGCCATCGTCCTGCACCAGCTCCTGCGCCCGGGCCACGTTCGGGACCAGGAGAGCGAGCCCGCGGCGGTCGTAGTAGGGAGCAGGGCCTGAGCGTTATAGAAAAGTGAAGATGAATCGGCGGACCGTGGTGGTACGCGCGTCCTGCGCGTGGCTGATCGTGCTGATCAGCCTTCTGGTCGCCCCGGTGGCGGGACAGGCGCGTGTGAGCGGCGGCTGCACAGCCTCGGCCACCGCGTCCAGGTCGGGATCGGTCGATCTGACAACCGCAACGGTCTGGCATGTGACTAGCACGGACGTGATCAGCGGCGAGGCTAGGTCTCCAAGCCCCCAGAGGTTCGCGCAGCTCAAGGTGGTCATCTTCGGCGTGGGCCTTCCACTCCTGGATCGTCAGGGCAACAGCACGACGGGTGCAGCGGGCCCGTACCGGATCGCGGACTACGACCACTACTCGCGGGTTCTGTCCGTGGCGGGTACGAGTACCAGCTGCGACGGCGCCATCTTAATCATCGTCGATGACGTCGCTCCATTGGCGACGTGGGCCGGGATCCTCGGCCTGATCGCGACCCTGCTCGGCCTGATCGGCTTGATCGCGAGCCTTTTCCTGCAACCGGCCGGCTCCTCCCGCGTGGTGGGAATGATCGTGGGGTTTCTTGCCGGCCTTGGAGTGGGACTCCTCCTCCAGGAAGCTGCAACGCTCGACCCCGCGAACGCGCTTGGCCTCGCGTTTCCGGCGGCGGGGGCGGTCATTGGGCTGGTCGTGCCGGGCGTCTTCCGCCGCCGGCGCGCAGCCGGGATCTGACGTCGATCACCAGACCACATCCGGAGCTGTGGGTGTTGTTTGGCGGCTTTGCTTCGGCGGGTGTATGGACGCCCGCGCGGCAGGATTGCAGATGCCCCCTGGCGCCGACAACTGGGCGCGGCGATGCCGGCGCTCTGGACGCGGCGGCGACGCATTCCCCTGACCTGCGCAGCCGGCCAGCACCTCTTTGGGAGTGCACGCGGCTCACACGCGCAACAGGAATCTGTTGGCCGCAAGGTTGGCGCACTATCCGATGTGTCGCCTAGGTTGTCGATCACTAGCTGCTATCGCGAGCTTCTGCGATCGTCGGTAGTCGGCGCAGGGGGCCTACTCGAACCCTCGGCCATGTAGTAGTTCATGTAGTAACCCATCGGTAAAACGCTGCAAGCCTGGACGGAGCGGCTGACTGCGTTAGAA
>WNGG01003490.1_pt1 | contig 17747 bp, 14 predicted proteins | sample 5400661 | NCBI WGS metagenome assembly WNGG01 (sample SAMN13153372, study PRJNA577476) | soil metagenome | isolation source: 100 cm soil or saprolite under Garry oak tree replicate 1 | place: USA:California | collected 2016-06-15
CGGCAGTCTGCAACAGCGTCGCTTCAGTATCTTTTTGGCCTTGGATGATTTGTTTAACGCTCTCCTGCAGTTCCACCATTTCGCTGTCCACTGCTGCCACGGGTGGCGTTCCTAGCAAGGCAGCTCCCGAAGCCCCAGCCAGCATGGCAGTTGCAAGATAAACGGTCCATCGCATGCCCACGCCTTTACTCCCTGCCGCAACCCAAAGTTGCCCCATCGCATTCACCCCTTGTGGACGAAACAGGGCGGGAGATTAAGTTTATCAATCAGGCCAGGACGTGATTACTGCTCGAAGGGACAGATGCCGTAAACGTACCTCCTGTACGGCCACTTTCCGAAAACGAGACTTATCAGGCAGAATCGAGAAAACGGACGGCGGGGAACATGATCGGGATATCGGTGAGAGCATTACCCTAGGCCATTCAGTGATCGGCCCCTTCGTAAATCCACATAGATTGGGTATTCCCAGCCCTTTCAAAGCCGTGCTTCTGTTAGAACTCGACCGCTCGCCCGTCGGCCACAAGAATGTGTTGATGGAAGCCTCGATACTTCAACTTCATGTGCTCCATTATCCTTCCCCCAATGCCACGCCCTTGATACATGGGAAGTACAAGCAAGTGTGGGTAGTACACGACTAGATATCCGTCCGACAGGGAGTTTCCAAGTCCGACAAGCTGCTCGCCAATCCACGCGGACACTAGTGAGTGGGAGTTGCGAAGGGCACTTAAAAGTTCTTGGGGCTTCTTTGCAGCAGACCAGCCGTTAGCGCTGTACAACGCAATGACCTTGTCGTCAGGAAGATCGCGTCTCTCAGATAGGGTCGTGTACGGCTGCTCCATGCTCTCGATTTCACCATTGGCCAGGCGCAAGGCCTCCCGATCATCTGAAAGTAAATCCCGCAAATGGGACTTGCTGCTTCTTGCCTCTTGTTATTTCTTTATGAACTCATACCCTTCGGTCCTCAACCCCAGCTTCCGATACTGCTCGCAGATGATGTCTTCCTTCATTTCGTAGCCCGGCGGCTGCAACTGGTAGACTTTCTTCCCTGTCCAGGGCCTCGCATAGGTCTTGGGATCGTCGAAGGTGAACTCGATCTCCAAGGTGTCATGGTTCACGCGTCGATAGCGCTCTACGAGGTGCAGAGCATCGCTATGCGGATGTCCTAGAGTATCAATCCAGGTTTTGTCGTTGATATCGGTGGTGTCCACGACGAGTGTATTTCCATCATACTTGCCAATGGAGTGCCCCATCCACGTAACCGGATAGCCGTCGGGATGTGTTCGTCCGTCCGTGTAGATTCGGCGCACCCAGTGATCCAGCTCGGAGAGGATATAAACCACTTGCGCCGTCTGACGGATCTCGAAAGGGCGCGGGATCGTAAAGATGCGTGTCGGACCGGGCGGAAAACAACTATTACTTGGGTCGGAGTCGTCTCGTCCTTTTAATCTTCGATCCGCTACGTCCTTCCGGTTGGCCTTGTATATCTCCATTGCGGCAGGCTGCAGCGATGGCTCTTGCTTGGTAAAGCCGAGGAAAGGCGCACCGCTCGCATCATCATCAAAGATACCCTCAGCAGTGCGCCCTGCGCTTCTGTTCCAGATTCCAGACAGGTCCGGTATGCTCTTTGCCGTTCCCGGCTGCTTGGCCGTCTGAGCGAGTAAAGCGGCTGGGAAGGCGAACGCCAGGATCACAAGGATCGAACCAAGGAAAGCGCTGCGCATTTAGAAGCCCCCTTGCCTCAGCAGCCACACCGATCGGATTAGAGGAACACGCTCCATTCGAGCTTCTTACAGCGCAAGCTCCACTTACCGTGGACTGCGCTCACTTCGCCGGAGCCGGTCCGCAATCGGCTCCCACGGTGAGCGTGGGAGCGTTACCCCCAACCAGCTTGATGAGGCTCATGACCTTGGCGCCGTTTTTGAACGCCGCTCCGGTAACCGTGATCTTGTCCCCTGGCTTCAACGTCTTGGCATTCCAGCCAAAGCGGAACAGCCTCTGCGGAGAACCCGTTTCGGCAATCCATTTGTCGACGTTGCCATTCTCGTCTTTCACGTCAAAGTGAATCTGCACATGGGGATTGGTAAAGAGGAACTCTGTCACGGTCCCTGTCACGGTGACGGCATGCTCCTTGTCGTATTGCACTCCACCATGGTGTGCGAACATCGGGCCCGAAACCATGAGAAGAATCACCCCAGCGGCCAAAACAGCGAACAGCTTAGTTTTCATTCCGCCCTCCAAACGACCGGCCGATTCGGTCTGGTCATCAATCCAGGGAGCCAGTTGCCTTCTGGAACGACTCCTTTACGACAAAAAACCGGCGAAACGCGTTAATTTTTCGCCGAGTAATGCGTCCCCATCTCCAAAAGTTCCTCGCAGAGAGCCACTTCAATGAGTAGAGTGCCCGGCGCAAGCACATCGTGAACTGTCTTTCTTGTCCAGGGCTGTTTGTAGGCCTTCGGATCGTCGATGGTGTACTCATATTCCAAGGTATTGTTCACCCGCCGGAAGCGCTCCACAAGGTGCAGAGCGTCGCTATGCGGATGCCCGACCCGGTCGATCCAGCTTCTGTCATTGATACCCACGGTGTCCACGACGAGCGTGTCTCCCTCATACTTGCCAATGGAGTGCCCCATCCACGTGCTCGAAAGACCCGCGGGATGTTGTCGCCCATCCATGTAGATGCGCCGTACCGAGTGATCATCATCGAAGAGCAGGAGCACCATGTCCGGAAATTGGCGGAGCTCAAAAATGCGGAATCTATCGATCAGTAGCCTCGATGGACCCCCCGGCATACAGGCGCCGAAGTTTGGATCCAAGTCTTGTCGTCCAAGGTCGTTTAGCTCCGTTCCCTCCCTGGCGGCCTTGTATTTCTCCTCGGTCCAAGGCTGCATCGGGGGCTCCGCAGAGCCGTCCCCCACGGGCTCCCTCGCTACTCCGAGTAATCCGCTGCAAACGGTCGCTATCCCGCATAACGCGGTCTGAGCCGTGACGGGTACCAGGCGGTGCCCTTCCCAACTTCCAGAAAGGTCCGGTATGGCTTTTGTCGCTGCCGGCCCCGGCCTCGCCGGGGCTTGAGCATGTACACCCGGCGAGATAGCGAGCAGCGCTAACACCACAAGGATCGAACCAAGGAAACAAGTTCGCATCGGGAAATCCCTCCTTACCTTCGAGATGACATCCTCGTCTCGAGTTCGGAATCTCGCCTCTCGGCAGTCGCGAACGCGCTTCAGATGTGCCTTTTGGCGTTGATCCTACGCCTAGGCCCTCAGCGATTCAATATCAAAATGTTGGAGTGAAACGGTTGTTAGTTGTGTACCAAGGATTTCGGCAACAACTGACGGTCGCCAAAGAAGTTGACTGCAATGGGCATCATCGGAATCACATTGGTGCTCAGTGCAGGCCATCATCTCTTTCGGGTGAGAGTTGTGAATTCAAGATGACCTCGTTCAAAAGAGGACAATTAACCGACAATTTCCTGACAGCATGTTTACAAGTTACAGACAAACGTACTCGTCGAGGATGCTACACAATGCGGTTTCAGGTGAGTCAAGGTGAAAGGAGTGACCATGAACAGCTCGCACTCGTTTGGACGCATCGCCGCATCGCTGTTAATCGGCGGCGTCATTTTATTGTCGGGGACGGTGTCGAAAGGACAGAGTTCCAGCGAATTCAATCGGCCTGGCAACATCCTCATCACCGACCAGTTCAACAATCGCGTCATCGAAATCGATCCGGCCGGCAATATCGTCTGGCAATTCGGAAATGGTCCGGGGGACACCTCGGCGAACGCGATCGTCGGCACGAACGACGCCGAGCGCGTCGGGAATTTCACGCTGATGTCGGGCACTGGTATCCCCGCCGGCGCGACCACGAACTGCAAGAGGTCCGGCTGCGTCGATAACCGCGTGATCCTAGTGGACTCGAATGGGAATATCGTGTGGCAATACGGTGAGTTCGGCGTCACCGGATTCGGACCCAACCAGCTCAACACGCCGGTGCAGAACACCTATCTGCCGACGAGCGGAAACGTGCTCATCACGGATCAGGCCAACGAGCGCATCATCGAGGTACGGCGCACGGACAATGCCATCGTCTGGCAATATGGGGAGAACGGCGTCGTGGGCATGGGTCCCAACCAGCTCAACAATCCCAACGCCGCCGAGCTGCTGGCCAACGGCAACATCCTCATCTCCGACGAGAACAACAACCGCGCCATCGAGGTCACGCACACCACCCCGAGCAAGATCGTCGCGACCTTTACCGCCCGCGGCAGCGTCAGCGGAGTCGCTTTCGCGAGCCGGCTCCCCAACGGCCATACCCTGCTTACCGACTCGAACAACAGTCGCATCGTCGAAGTTGATCCCAACGACAAAGTGTTCTGGCAGTACTTCACGAACACGCGTCCGGGCAGCAATCCATCGCCGCTGCCGACGCGCGCGGTGCGGCTGGCCAACGGCAACACCCTGATCAGCGACCAATTCAACGACCAGGTGATCGAGGTTAATCCGTCGAAGGCGATCGTGGCCAGCTACGGCATAATCAACGACCCGGGCTTTAGCCCCAGCACGGCCATTCAGACGAATGCGCCCTACAGCGCATATGTGATCGGAGACTATACCGGCATCACGCCGCCGTTTTGATCGCTTCGGACCCTCAGCACCCGGCGAGCGGCAGGCAAAGCTCCAGCCTTCTCGCTTCGCTTGACGAAGTGTTCTGCGGCTGTTGACAATCTGGCGTTCAAAAATACCTGGATCAGGCTGAAGCCTCGCGGGCAAAGCGCTAGGAGCAATATCGCATGGTTCTCTCCGTCGGCTCCCGCCAGTAGGCCAACTCCGATAAAGCGGATTCTCGGTAACTGGCCTTTGAGCTAGTCTTTGGTTCCTTTTGCCGGAGCGAAACGTCAAGCGTCTGGGCACCTCTTTTGGCGGTGTAGTCATTGTGTACACCGGCCTTGTTTTGAACAGTGGATAATTTCTAGCCTCTATATGCCCATTGATTCTAAGGCAGATAGATAGATTCATTTGGCCCCGCCCCTGCTCTATCTAAAGGCGAGGCTAAACAAAATGATCGGACCAAACGACTTGAAGGAAGCGCTGGGTGCCAAAAATAGCTCGGGAAGCAGGTCATCGGGCGCGACCGTTTGCGTGTACGGGTACGGCCGGTCCAAAAACCCGTTCTACAAGGAAGCGAAAGCGCTAAACGCGAACTCCAACGGATGTTTGCTGATCCTCAGCGCTGCCGTGAGCCGTGGACAGAAACTGCTGCTCATGAACGGCACCCGGCAAAATCCAACGGAAGCGGAGATCGTCAATACACGCTCGCTGAGTGGTCAATTGTTCGAAGTGGAGGTCTCCTTTCCTACACCGCGACCCGATTTCTGGCAGCCGCTTCAGTAAGAGCGCGGGCATGACCCGACACTGTTTAGCCGGTACTGGGTCATCAGTTGACCGAAAAGCGACTAGGCTTCGCCTGGACAGGGATGGAAGAAAGCTGCGGTGACGGCCGCTTGAAGCATGAATAACTTAGCGGCCCCTTTGTTAGGAGCTGACTTCTCGGGACCTACTATTGATTGAGGCGTGTGCCCGCCGGAGCGGCTTGCTTACACCAGCACGGGTTCTTTGGCCATTCTCACGTGGCCGCTGTTGTAGTTCTTTCCACACGAATCGCAGAACAGCGCCCGGTACGTGGTGCCATCTTTCGCGCTGGCGTTCGGTAAGGGGTTCCAACCCTTTACCTTGGTGAGCTTGCCAGTTTGCGTCAAAGTCTGAAACAGGTGCTCGCAGATGTAGTCCATTCCATCCGCTTGGGCCTTTTGCGCGTCGTTGAGCTTGTGGATCCAGATCGTTTGCGCCATGTGGCTCCTCCGGGTTCAGGCTCACTGTGGCACATGCGCAGACGCGCAAACACCTGCCCGGAGGGACAGATGTGCTCCGCTGGCAACCAGGGTGACAATTGAGGCCCACCCTGGTGGGTTCCGCTAACGTCCTAATGGCCGGTAAGCCTCCTTATCAGTAGCTATCCGGCCTCCATGAAGCGATCCGCCAGAGAATAACTTCCGAGTTGCCGACTATTCGCCCGGAATCCTTGCGTCTCATGCACGCTGTTTGCACCTTGTGTGACACTTTGCGAGAAACTGGCGAGATGGAGGTTATCACAAGTTTGACGCACGCCCAGACCCCAGTCCGAAGTGCTAGACTGCATTTGGGATCGGTCGGGGAGATTCTAAGAACCCATGCAACCGCACAATCCAATCGAGCATGTTGTGATCATCGTTAAGGAGAACCACAGCTTCGACAATTACTTTGGTTCCTTCCCCAGTGTAAACAGTGCAAAACTTCCGCCGGCGCAAGACCCGCCCGCCGGCGGCGACCCGCCACACGTCTCCGCTGGAAATGCGGCCACGAAGCAATCTTCCGACTGTGGCAAATCCATGACAAAGTAGTGCGCCTTGGATTTCACTCCGGAGACGATCACCCAGGCTTCTCCGAAGTCCATTCAGCAAGACTGATCTCGACAAGTTAGAGAGCAAAGGCACACGCGTAATCGTCCTTGACCGCTACTACACGGCAGAACACCTCGCCGCTGCGCGGGATACCTGCAGGGCAATCGACACAAAATCAGCGATGGCAAACTTCCTGTACGTCGATAACTCCAACGTCTGGATCGAGGGCATGCACGTTGCCACGGCGGTCCATGGATTGGCACCCGATGTTTGGTCTGCTGTGACGAACCGCATCTGCGATTACGGCTGGAAGATCGATTTCGGCAAGCTCCACGAAGTGGGAATCGAGCAACGAAGCCGACAGGATGCCGGCGTTAAACAAAGTGCCGCCGAAGGACCGACAAAGGAGCGGCCCGCGTCGTGGCGCTGGCGCCAGATAGATCCGCGAGGCAACCCTGGGGGTGCGCTAATCAAAGTTTGGTTCAAGGAGTTTACCGTACTAGCTCCCTCAGGTGAATCACGTATCGACAGGTTACTACCTACAGGGCTAATAGTACGCCCCTTCGTCCCACGTCTTGCTCAACTGTACCCCGCTTGCAGCGAAGGAGGCGGCGCGTGTTGCCAAAGTGGCGTGCAGGTCGCTGTTTGTATCCCCTGTTCTTACTGGTGGTTATCGTGGCGGTGCTGTGCGGCTGCACCGGGGGCGGCGAGGCGCCAGCGGCTGAGACGACGCAACAGGGGTCCAGTTCGCAGAATAATCCCATGCCGGCGATCAGTTCGCTATCGCCCTCGAGCGCAACTGTGGGAGCGGCGTCAACGACGGTCACGATCATTGGAAGCGGCTTTGTGCAAGGATCGGTCGTGCAGTGGAACCAGAACAACCGGCCAACCAACTTTGTGAGCGCCACGCAATTGCAAATGACGCTGACAGATGTGGATTTGGCGGCCGGGCAAGTGGCGCAGATTTCGGTTGTCAATCCCGGCCCGGGGGGCGGCGCATCCGCAGCGGCCACGTTTACAGTGAACAATCCGACGCCGCAAATCATGTCAGTGTCGCCGAGCACGGTGACCACAATCAGCGGAGGCTCGACGATAACGGTGACCGGCAGCGGATTCGTGCCGACATCAACGATCACGTGGAACGGCGCCAACCGCGCGACGAAATTTATGAGCGCTACGCAACTGCAAGCCACGTTGCTGGCCAGCGACGTGGCGTCGCCGGGGACAGCACAGATTGGGGTATCGAATCCAGCGCCGGGAGGCGGGACTTCATCGACCACACAGCCGCTTACAATTGTCTCTCCCCCACCTTCTCTGACGCTAAACGCTTCGCCAAATCCTCTCCTCGTCTATCCCAACAGCACGGTCACCTTACAGATTGGCGCCCAGACAAAGAATACATCCGCGATACCGAGCGTGACGCTCGGACCATTACCGCCAGGAATCACCACGACAACAACCTTTCCTCTTGCGATCCCGACCGGAGTGGCGTCCATAAATTTCCAAGTGGACTCAACGATCGCCGCAGGCAACAGCTACAACCTAGCCGTTTTCGGGCAAGCCGATTCGGCAAGTGCGTCCATTCAGGTGCCGGCGGTCGTGCAGAGCAATCCGCCGACCTTCTTCTTCGCAAGAGGGCTTTTCTCGGAGGTCGGCGTGCCGTTCGGTGGCTCGGGCCAAATACAGTTTATGGCGCTGCCCAATGGGCAGGCCGACTATGACGTGCAGTTATCGGTCAGCGGTTTGCCGCCGGGCACCACCGCGACAATCAATCCACAGGTGGTTTCCCTGGGCCGATTCGCCACCGTCACAATCAGCGCGGCGAGCGATGCGCCAGAATCGCAAAACGTGTCAGTGACGCTGAATGGAAGTCCTCTGGCGCCGACGGGTGGGGCGAGCATCAGTTTCCTGGTGGATGTGACACCGCAACCCGGCTCTCTTCCGGATAACCGGACCGACTACATTTCGACCGAAGCCACTCCTTACGCGGCAGTTTATGATCCGTTGCACCGGCTGATATTCGCGAGCGTCGATGCGTGGAATCGCGTGGACGTGATTTCCAGTGTGACGCACGCGAGAGTCGCGCGCATTCCCGTGCCCGAACCTCGCGGCATCGATATAACCCAAGACGACTCCACCGTGTGGGTTGCAACCGGGTCGCGGCAATTGTTTGCGATCAATACAACGAGCTTGGCGTTGACCCGATATCTCGCTCCAGCCCAGGGTCCGCCCAATTCGCCCCCTTATTGGGAAGGCAGCCAGCTTCTCGTGCTCGCCGATGGCACGATGATGATTGTCCTGACGCCCGGCAAGTTCGCGGGGATTTCTGGAATCGCGATCTGGGATCCGGCCAGCAACACGCTCACGTTTCCCACCGCTCCAATGGCGGTAGTCACGGATGGATTCTACCGCTCGGGCGATGGCAAACGGGTCTATTTCATTGCCAGTGATTCGGGCCACGCTGTGTTCTATTACGACGTCACAACCAAGTCGTTCAGCAGCGTTTATCACTTGGCCGGCTACACGAGCGCGGCGGTGAACATGGACAGTTCGCGCATTGTCGTCAGCGATGTGAACGGCACGAACATGTACGACGGCAATTTCAATTTGATTGGCCCGGTCCCGGGACCGGGGTTGGGAGGACCGATATTTTTCGAGGGGTCGGTCTTCAGTGCGGATGGGCAGTTTCTTTATCAAGAGGTGGCGGGTTCGATTCCGCTGATTCTCAAAATCGACGTGAATACCTTAAGCCTGTTGAGTGTGGCGCCGGCGATGCCGTTGATTGCGGTGATGACGTCCTCTACGCCTAACCTTCCTGGTCCGCTTGCCGTGGATGACACGGGCATCCTGCTGGGCGTGGAGGATTATGGAATTGCGTTCGACGATGCCACGTACGCGCAACATTACGCGACTACGATGCCGGGAACACCTGGCTTTGTGCAACACATGGAGCCGTATTTCGGTCCATTGAGTGGCGGAACGACTTCAGGAGGGTTCGGAAACGCTTTTTCGCTGACGCCCGACGTGTGGTATGGGGCGAACCGGGGAACAACGAGCCTGAATTCGGCGAATACTTTGACGATCACGTCGCCACCCGGGAGCGCGCCGGGTCCGGTAAATATCAAGATGCTTTTTCCGGACGGAATCGAAGTGTTCGATCCGCTGTTCTTTTCTTATGGACCTTACCTTCAATACGCGCCAATTTCCGCAGCAGCACCGCAAGGAGGCGTGCCTGCAAGCGTGGTGGGTTACGGGATGCCGGGTGACAACGTGACCGGAACTTTGACGATCGGTAACTCGACCGCATCGCTCGGAGCGCCTGGGTTTAACGGGCTGCCATTCGCCGGGACGCCATTTCCGAACAAGCTTCTCAGCTACACCGTACCCGCTGGTGCGCCGGGCTGGGAGGACGTCACGTTAACCACGCCGGAGGGCACATCGATACTGCCCAAAGCTTTTTTCTATGCAAGCAGTGTGACGGATTATGCGTCAGCAGATAAATTTAACGCCGTGCTTTATGATGAAAACCGGAAGCAAGTGTACCTTTCGGCTGGGGATCACATTGACGTATTTTCCGTCGCGAAGAATCGATTCACGACAACGCTGAACCCACCGAGCAGCACTTCGGGAGGAGCGAAGCAGTTCGCGGGGCTCGCATTGACGCCAGATGGGAGTCTTTTGCTTGCGGCCAACCTGCTGGATGGCTCGCTGGCGGCGATCAGTCCAGACACACCGAGTACCAACTTTGTGATACCGATCGCTCCGGCCGTAAACAGCGGGAATCCGGGCTGCACTATCGGGCCGCTATATATTGCTGCGACGGTAAACAACGAGGCTCTTGTAGCGCTGGGAGGAATCCCCGGGATCGCTTGTGGGCCTGGAGGATCGCTCTACGTCGTCGACTTAACGACGCATGCGGTGTCTCGATTCTCTTCGGCGAACGAACTCTCCGCTACGAGAGACGGCACGAAAGTTGCGGTTAACGCTTTATCGACCCGCGGCAGTTTTTGTATCTACGACCCGGTGGCAAAGACATGGAGCTGCAATAACGCTTTTCAGAACTACGGAGCCGAAATTTCCGGGGACGGCCAGATCGCGGCATCGCAGTATGTGCTGACAGATTCGTCGGCGAATGTGATCGGGCGCCTGGCGCAGCCGGATATTTACTACGCAGCGCTCAACACCGGCGAAGTGTTACATCTCTTTGAGCCGCGACTGAATGACTCGGGGAGTCTCTACTACCTTGCGTATCCAAATTTCTTTGACATCGTGGATGTGCGGCATGGGATTCTGCGCCTGCGCTTCTCGTTGAACGAAACGATCCTCAACACGGCGGCTCCGATGGCGATAGACTCCGCAGGCCGCTTAATTTTTCTCATCACTAATCACGGCCTGACTGTCGTGGATCTGGGTCAAGCGCCGCTGTCGATTGGCTGGCTGAATCCTGCCGCTACGACCACAGGCAGTCAGGTTACGGTTCGAGGCAGTGGATTCGACTCCTCGACAACGGCGACGGTGGGTGGGCAGGCCGCAATCGTTACCTTCGTGGATGAAAATACGTTGACCCTGACGGTGCCCAGCCTACCTGCCGGACCCGCGACAATTGTTCTGACGAAGGGCGACGGAACGAGTTATTCGGAGCCTGCCTTGCTAACGATTCAGCGAGGCGAATTAAAGGCGGATTCCTCGCTCACACGCTGAACGGGATGGGGATTTTCGGGCAGCTTTGAAACTTGCAAGTGGGATCGTGCATGGGTTCGCCCCGGGGCGTCGCCCGCCGGCCCGCTCCCGAAAGGCCGCCGAATCCATGTCCGCATTGAACATAGGGGAGTCGAGTTCACGGCCACAGGGTTACTGATAACGTGACCGCAGAAGGAAACCTACACCCACGTAGACCTAATCGCTGAAGCTCATAATTACGCAGCCTTGAGAGCCGGCCTGGGCATCCAGCGCATATGCTTGAGTTCGTGATTTCGGCACTATGGTATTGGGGACGCTCGCCAGTCTCGCATGGGGCCTTTACGTCAGACCGTTAGTAACTCATGCGCCGGCGATTGCTACTCAAGCAGCGCTGACAGCTGACATGAGTCGTCGGCGAGCGGGACGCACCAGCGTGTTGACAGGAACTACAACGGCGGATCGACGCTGGCGAAGTGCAACCTAAACTTGAGGCGCGGCTTATTGTCGGTTCGCCAAGCGAGCGGACTCTCGAAACGCTCGTTCTCCGGCGCATTTTGGCGATGTCCGTGGCGGACGGGCTCAGACTCTTCAACGAGACGTTTGCGCGGTTGGGTATCGAGTAGCTAATACGTCCGTCACGACCATGCAAGCAAGCCGAATAGTCCCTTCCATCCGCGTCATGACTGGCTGGCGAAGGCGGTGGGAAAGCTATTCCGGGAGGAGTTGGCGAAACTACGAGTTGAGATCAACGAAGAGAAGAGTCGAATGGTGGATCTGGCAAAGGGAGGGAGCTTCTCGTTCCTCGGCTTTGAGTATCGACGCATCCGGGGACGTAACGGAAAGTGGCGACCCTACTACGCGCCCAAGCTGAAAAAGCGGACAGCGCTGTTGGCAAAGCTGAGAGAGGTGTTCCGCCAAAATGTCAGCCAGCCCGTGGCGCAGGTGATCACGCAGATCAACCCTATCCTGCAAGGTTGGGTGAACTACTTTGCGGTCGGCGATTCGAGTGAATGCTTTTCGTTTGTCAGAGACTGGGTAGAGAAGAAGGTTCGGCGACATCTGATGCGCGCCCGGGAACGAGGTGGCTTCGGTTGGAAACGGTGGAGTAAGGAGTGGTTGTACGGGAAGCTGGGACTCTATCATGATTACCGGCTTCGACGTCCATGGTCACTCCCGAAAGCGCAGCCAGCCGCACCTGTCTCATAAACCTTGCTGCGAAGCAAGCAGGTAAGCCCATTGCCGGAAATCGGCACGATGGGTTTGAGGTGGCGGAGACTGGAAACCGGCTTACGGTTCGGATACTGAGGCACTCCCAGAGGAAACGGGGAGCACCCGCTAGGCTGAACCTACGGAGCACGGCGCCAGTCTTCGACCCGACCAGGGACCGCGGGCTGGAGATGGCCAAGCACAAGACCTTCACGGTGGCCACGAATGTGAAAGTGTACTTCTGTGATCCTCATAGCCCTTGGCAGCGCGGCACCAACGAAAACACGAACCGGCTGCTGCGACAGTACTTCTCTAAGAGAACCGACCTGTCTGGCTATACGCAATCAGAGCTCGACAAGGTAGCGCTGCGTTTAAATCAACGTCCGCGAAAGACTTTGGGCTTTGAGACTCCGGCAATTAGACTGCGAGCTAGTGGTGCAACGACCCATTGAGACCGCCCCGTTTATCAGGAACTCGCTGCCACAAACCCGCTGATCTCGCTCTCGGCTACTGTGGCGGCAAAGTCCATTGTCCCGAGGCCTTGGCAAGCGTAGGATACGCAGAACCGAAGTTACGGTTAGCCCCCTAGTGTTGTAGGTCGAAGGTAGCGAAGCTCATGGTGTGGTCTGCCGGGCACTCTGTTTCGAAGCCGCCGTGCACCAGAGATGCGGAGTGTAATGGTATGCGACATCCTGCTCGCCAGGTTGTGAACCTGCTGCTCCTATCCGCACTGTTACCGGCCGCGCAGGCATTTGCCGGCGTTGGTTTTGCTTCCGGGCGTACTTTCCAGGCGGGAGCGAATCCAAACGCTATCGCGATCGGCGATTTCAATGGCGACGGCAAGCCCGACGTCGTTGTCGTGGACAACGGGGCGAGCAGTTCCAACGCGCAGAACGTCAACGTGCTGTTGAACAACGGCGACGGAACGTTCACCAGGGTGGCAACGTCGCTGAATAGCATATTCGTGCTCGGGGTGGCCGTTGGTGACTTCAATCACGACGGCAAGCTGGATATCGCGTTTTTCGGTCAAACCTATTTCGCCGTGTTACTTGGCAACGGCGACGGCACATTTGCGCCACTCACCACCACATATCCGACCGGAACTTCGACCGGTAGCTACCCCATTTCCATTGCAGTGGGCGACTTCAATGGCGACGGGGCACTGGATGTGGCCATCGCACTGCTGAATGACAGTGCCATCCAACTCTTCTCCAATAACGGCAGCGGCACGTTCACGGTTCTTCCCGAAACTCCGACGTGTGGTAATCCCGGCTCTCTCGTCGTTGCGGATTTTAACGGTGACGGGAAACAGGACATTGCGGTGGCCTGTCAGACCGGAAGCGTGAGCATCCTGCTAGGGGATGGAAACAATCATTTTCAGACCTTGCCAGCGGGCGGTGTCATGCCGGGGCCGTATTCGATCGCCGCAGCCGACCTGAACGGCGACGGTAGGGCCGACCTCGTCACCGCGAATAATACAGGCTCCAGCGCGACCGTGCTTTTGGGGAATGGAGATGGAAGCTTTCGCGTCTCGTCGCCGATCCCGCTGTCCTCGCAACCATTCTCGGTGGTGATCGCGGACGTGAGCCGCGACGGCATTCCCGACGTGCTCGAGCTCACGCATGGCGGCAATGATCTGTTGGTCCTCGTCGGAAAAGGTGATGGTACATTTGCGCCCCCGACCTCCTTCCAGGCAGGCGGAGCTCCGTTGTCGTTCAGTGATCGTTCCCTGGTGGTTGCCGATTTCGATGGCGACGGCAAGCCCGACGTGATGGCATTGAACGACGGCACGCACGTTACGCTCCTGCTGGGCAACGGTGACGGCACGTTTGCCCCATCGGCCCAGACGCTGCAGACAGGCATAGGCGCAGGAACCACATGGGTGGCATTGGGCGATTTCAATGGCGACAGCAACATGGATTTGGTGGTCGCCAATTCCCTCACGAATAGCGTCGCCATATTCTTAGGCAACGCCCAGGCACAATTCACTATAGGCGCGACGTACGGAGTTGGCATCGATCCTGAGTTTGTCACCACCGCCGACCTGAACGGCGACGGCAAGCTGGATATCGTTGTCGTTTGTAAAGGCAATGCGAGCACGCCCGGCTCCGTGAGGATCTTGCTCGGAAATGGGGATGGCACATTCGCAGCGGCCACACCGCTCACTCCGGGACTGGCGCCAATCGCCGCCGCAGTGGGCGACTTCAACAACGACACCAAGCTTGACTTGGCGATTGTGGATGAAGGAGACGATACGAATCCCAGCGTTGTTGCGGTTTATCTGGGTATGGGCGACGGCTCGTTCCAAGGACCGACCGACTACAACGTGGGAGTATCTCCGCAGGCCATTGCGACTGGAAAGATCATAGGTGGAGTTAATCTTGATCTGGTTGTGGCGGACTCTCGGAATGGGGATCTCCGTGTACTGCAAGGCTTTGGCAACGGATCATTCGGCACCCAGACTTTTCTGACGTTGCCCTCAATCGCAGCCAGAGCTTCGGTGGCGGTCGCCGACCTGGATGGCGACGGTGAGCTTGACGTCATCGCTCCTTCAGCGAATGGCGTAGTGGTGTTCCTAAATCAGCTGAAGGAGACAGGGCAATTCGCGGCGCCTAAAACGTATGCGGCTGACCCAGGGGTTTTCCAGGTTGCGACAGCTGATTTTGACGGCGACGGCCATGTCGACGTCGTGGCCACCGGGCAAGACAGCGGCGTGGACCTGCTGCGCGGCAATGGCGACGGCACACTGCAGCCGAGCCTGGGCTTCGCCGCGGGCGTCTTTCCCTGGTCATGGACCGTCGCCGACGTAAACCATGATGGGCTCCCTGACGTACTAGTGGCGAGCCCGGGCTCTCCATCCACGGTCACGATACTGCTGAACGCCATGGGACAGACTGCTTCGATTAGCTCTTCGGCGAACCCATCGCAATTCCATCAGCCGGTGACGTTCACGGCAAGCTTCCTGCCCACCGTGCGCGAGCGCGCGAGCGGAACCGCGGTTTTTAGCGATTCCAATACCGTCCTAGCGTCGGTTCCGATCAACACCAACGGTGAGGCACAGCTGCAGACGCGACCTGCGGTCGGCGTGCATTCGATTTCCGTGAATTACAGCGGTTCGGACTTCGTGCCGAAAAGCGCTTCAATCACGCAGACGGTCACTCAGGCCACTGCGGTCATAGATGTAATCTCCTCCGAGAATCCCGCGCTGGTGGGCGCCTCAGTTATGCTCACGGCAACGTTCACCGGGCCATTTGGCGGGACGGGAACCGGAACGTTCGCCTTCATGGAGGGTGCGACAGTACTGAGCAGCGGGTCGGTGAATGCTTCCGGACAGGGGAAGTTGTCCAAGTCAGATTGGGCAGTCGGTCCACACAGCATAACTGTCAGCTATTCTGGTGACGGAAACTTCCTATCGGGCATAACTATGTTCTCGCAGGTGATCCAGAACCCAACCACGATTACGTTGACGTCTTCGGCTGCCTCGGTCCTGGTCGGGGCGAACATAACCCTAACGGCAGTCGTGACATCTGCTGCAGCGCCGCCCCCTACCGGAACGGTGGACTTCATCTCGGACGGGAATACCGTGATCGGGTCCGCTTCCCTTGATGGCAGCGGGCGAGCGGTTCTGAACACCTCATCCATCGTTGGTGGTGTTCATGCGATAACGGCGAGATATCGCGGCGACAACTTCTCAGCGGTGTCCACCACGCCGGCGACATCAGTCAGCGTTGCTGACTTCGGCATTACCGTCCAGCCAAGTGCGGCAACCTTGCGGGCTGGTCAGTCGGCCACGATCACCATCTCAATTACCGGCTTGGGAGGATTCAGCTCGCAGGTGATTCTGTCGTGCGGGAATCTGCCAGCCAACTCAACCTGCGCCTTCAGTCCGCCAAATGTGACCGCGGCTGCGTCTGTTGTCACATCAACGCTGGTCTTTCAGACAGCCGGGATGGCGTCGGAATTGTTGCCAGCGGCGCGCCCGAACTCGCGCGGTGGTGGGTTGTTAGTCGCGTTGGTCAGTTTTAGTGTGGTTGGTATTGCGTTGATGGGCGTAGGCTCGCGGAAGCGCCACGCGATGCTCGCGATTCTCATAACCGCCGTGATCGTTAGCTTGGTGTCCTGTGGTGGAGGTGGCAGCAACTCGTCGACACCACCTGTTCCGACCACTCCATCGGGCGTGACGAACATCACGGTAGTTGCCACTTCCTCGGTGAGTGGAACGACGATCACACACCAGGTGCCGGTCTCGATCACGGTAACTCAGTAGAGATACTTTTGCGCTTGCCCTAGTTCATCGCGGACAGAAATCAAAGGTGTGTCTAGCCAAAATTCTGTCCGCCTGTGATTTCAACAGGATACAGCGTTGCTCTCCACAAGGAAAATGCGATAGCACCTTCGGATGGTCGACGCCGTTGGGTTACTCGTAGGCGCAATCCTTCGTCTGTTCCGCACCCGTCGCAGACTACTGCTTGAGAACCTAGCTCTTCGTCAGCAGCTCCTGGCAATGAAGCGAAGGTATCCCCGGCCAAGGCTCGCAGCCCTGGATAAGCTGTTCTGGGTCGTGGCACGAAGGTTTTGGTCGGAATGGAAACAAGCCCTGATGGTCGTCAGTCCCGAGACCGTGGTCCGTTGGCATCGATCTGGGTTTGCACTCTATTGGCGTGCTATCTCCAAAGCGCGCGGGAGGATCGGCAGAAGAAGGATTTCGAAAGAAGTTCGCGATCTGATCTTTCGCATGGTGACAGAGAATCCAATCTGGGGCGCCCCTCGCATCCGCGGCGACCTTCTCATGCTCGGTTTCGACATTTCCGAACCAACGGTCTCCCGCTGGATGCGACAGGCACCACGAGATCCTGAACCCGCGAGGCATTGGCTGGCGTTTTTGCGCAACCATCGCGAAGCGATCGCCGCGATGGACTTCTTCACTGTACCAACGCTGACGTTCCGCGTCCTCTAATGCTTCTTCGTCATAGGTCATGATCGCCGATGCGTGCTGCATTTCAATGTCACGCGACATTCCTCGAGTGCTTGGATCGTTCAACAGTTGCGGGAGGCTTTCCCCGATCAATCCGCTCCCCGATTTCTAATCTTCGACTGGGACGGTAAGTATGGCTTGGAGGTACCCTTCCATAATCCGGTAAGGGAAGGTTTGCCGACGATCCTGGAGAGAGCCGCGGTAAATCAGAAATGCCCGAGAAATTAAAATATCAAAGACTTCAAATAGGCGCCGTCGCCGATCAAATTGCCGTCTATTTTTTCAGGAGGGAGCGCACCCGCGCCTCATCGGACATCGGAAGCCAATCGCCAGGTGTCAGGCACGTGTATGCGTCCACAGTGTAGCCTCCCAACGAAGCTGTGGCATCCCCCGAGACCTGATCCTTCTTCAAAATGAAGATTCCCTGCTGCTTCTTCTCGAACT